>Ga0307516_10008159_pt1 | contig 11894 bp, 12 predicted proteins | sample 19_EM_MG_FD_203310 | JGI IMG/M metagenome (GOLD analysis project Ga0307516, IMG submission 203310) | Populus trichocarpa ectomycorrhiza microbial communities from riparian zone in the Pacific Northwest, United States - 19_EM | ecosystem: Host-associated > Plants > Roots > Unclassified | place...
GAATGACGGTGCTCTTCGACACCGTCGGCTACAAAACCCTGTCCGTCCCCGTGATCGTCCAACAACAACTACTCGTCGGCGAGTAACCGCCCGGGACCAACAGGCATCAAGAAGCGTCGGCCGGACAGAGCGGCCCCCGCCCAACGAACATCGACGGCTCCGAAGCTAGATCGGATCTAACTTCGGAGCGATCTACCTACGCGCTCTCTTGGGCACTACGGGCCGGGATCCGTCTCTTTCTGGGTGCCTTCGGGTCCAGGCCCGGGTCACCGTTTACTGCGCGCCGGGGGGCTGGGCCAGGCGGTCCCGTGCAGGACTTCGACCTTTTGACACCCGGACTGTGCCCCTAGGTTGAGCCCCTTCGGTCACGGTTACCCCAGGCATCGGAGCGGGGGTGGCCTTCGTCGGGGGCGCGCTTTGACTCCATGGCGGCTTGGGGCATTGACTGAGGTCAAGGGCTGGCACTGTGGGGTGTCCGTACTGGGCGCGTTCCGTAGCCACCGTGCGGGGCTCCGTAGATGGTCGGCCTCTACTACTTGCCCTTCGGGCAACCTGTCTTCCGGCTGCCGGGCTGCTTGCTGTGCGGGATGGGGCGCGCGGGTGACACCGCCCCGCGGCGGTGACACCGCCCCGCAGCCGGGGTTCTCGCATGCTGGGCACGGTGCCCGCCTGATGGACCCGGATCCCAGATGGGTGTGGCTCTTTTGGAGTGAGGTGGTTATGCGGCGGGGGTGAGGGCCTGGCAGGGTGGCAGGTATCGGGTTTGGTGGATGCGTTGGTGTTGTTGTTGCTGGTGGTACTGCCAGTAGTCGTCGAAGTCGTCGTTGGTGGTGAGGGCGCGGAGTTTGAGGATGGCTTCGGCGGTGGTTAGTCCCCAGCGGGCGCCGGTGATGTCCATGCGGTCTTTGATGAGGTGGCGGCAGGCGCCTTCGATGACGCCGGTGGCGATGGGCCAGCCGGCGGACAGGGCGTGGTGGTAGTTCAGGTATGGCTGGTTGTTGGTGAGGTAGTCGGCGCAGGCGAGGGCGGGGTCCTTGTCGCTGGTGGTGGCCTTGTCGCTGGTGGCGGTGTGGCGGAGGTCGGTGGCGACCTGGGTGGCGTGGCCGTGCAGGATTTTGGTGGCTTGGTCGGTGACCCAGCGTTCGGTGGCCGGGCCGGCCGGTAGTCGGGCTCGGGCTGCTTTCCACAAATATTGCAGGACGTGGATGAAGTCCAGGACGATGTGGACGCGTACGTCGCGGTGGCGGGCTTGGGTGGTGATCGCGGTGATCTGGGCGTGGTTGGGCCGCCGTTGGGCGTAGAACGCGTCGACGTCGAGGGCGGCGCCCGCGGCCAACGCCTCGACCTGCCGTTTACCCAACCGCACCCCGGTAGCACGCTCGACCGCCCGCCCCGCGTCGTCGAACGACCCCCGCACCGACTCCACCACCACCAGCCTGCGTAACCCATACGAATACCGGTCATCCGGCAGGTTCTGCCGCGCGTCGGACGGATACAAATTGCCCACCCACGGCGCCCGATACGCCAACCGCGTCACCGTGACCGGCCCGAACACCGTCGACAGCCCTCGCTGGTGAGCACGCTCCACCCGGGTACGCGCCACCATGTCATAACCGACCACATCACCGCGCCGCGGCTCCCGCGCCGCCCGCAGATCCAATAGCTCCTGCATCACCTGCCGGAACAACTCCCGCTCACGTTCCTGCAGCAACTGCTCGACCTGGGCATGAGTAAGACCATCGGCACCACCGGCGAACAAGTCAGCCAGCAACGCCTCGAACTGTGACCGTGACCGATCAAACGCCCCCACCGGCGCACACGCGTACCCTGACACCCCGGGCTCCTTTTTCTGGTTGTTGACTTCGATACCCATCAACCTAGAAGAAGGAGCCCTTCCACACCCGAACCGACACGACCCTCCACCAAACAGGCCACCCACCCCCAAACACGGCCAGCAACCACCCTCACTCCAAAAGAGCCGCACCCATCCCAGATCGCGGGCACCCGTCCCGGCCAATGGACGTACGTTCCGCAATGCGGAATCGCCGACGCCGCAAACGGCACATTCGGTCCTTATCTTCGGCCTGGCCGGCAACCTTGGAGAGCTAGGGTGCGGTCCGCACCCTAGCTCTCCAAGATCACCTCCGAGGTCGCGAGAATGGGCGAAAAACGACGATTTGCGGTGCCGGGAAGTCCGCATTGTGGAACACCCGCCCACCCACCGGGATGCGTCCCGGTGGGTGGGCGCCGCGCCCGGCATTCGGGACCACGGGTCTGTGATCAACGCCCAGCCGGGCGGATCACCGACCTGCGCGAGGGTGAGCGCGACGGCCCGCTGGTGGAGCACGCGGCCGCGAAGTTCGCGGGCGGCCTGCGCGCGTCGGCACACGATTAGCCGCCGGGGCGGCCGACCCCGTGCACGCACTCCGACCAGACCGGCGAAGGCCCCCGAACCCGGGAGGAAAGTTGCCCGAAGGGCAGCAGTAAGGCCGACCACTTAAGGCTTGCCCGTGACGCCCGGTTCCGACCTGCTCGCCGGCGACCTTCAGTCGTGGGCGTGACCGCTGGTTTGTGATCTTCGCCGACGAGGTAATGGGTTCCCGCGCAGTTGGTATTTTGTCTCGCGCCGGGTCTTGCCCGGTTGTGCACTACGAGCTCCGGTCGTCCGGGAGCACGCGCTGCTGGTCACCGAAAAGAAGAAGTGAGGATCTCGTGACGGACGAACCGCTTTACACCACATTCGGGTTCACCGACGCCGAGTGGGGGCTGCTCGTCGGCCTGCCACACTCGGTGCTGACCGCCGCGAGCGTGGCGACCCACGACGGCGCCCGAAAGACCCGCGCCGAGACGGCCGCCGGGCTTGATGAGATCTCCGATGGGCGGTCCTCGGCCAGCCCGCTGGTGACGGCCATCGCCAAGGCGGTCGTGGACCAGACCGGCGACCCGGACCGCGGCGAGGAACTGGTGGCCATCGAGCCGTCGGACCCACGGGGGTACGCCGACGACGTGGTCGCCCGCGCCACCGAGGCAACGGCCCTGCTGGCGGCCAAGGCGGAGACGTCGGACGCGGAGACCTACAAGCACTGGCTGGTGGAGATCGCGGACAGCGTGGTCGGCGCGGCGTCAACGGGCGGCGTCCTCGGCCTCGGCGGCGACGTCGTCACCGAGAACGAGCGTGCCTTCCGCGACAACCTCGCGAAGGCCCTGGGCAACTAGGCTCGGGTGATGGCGGTCGACGAGGCCGCGTGGGGGCGCCCGTCCTCGGCGCTGCGGCCCTACGTGGCCCACTACACGGGGTATCTGCAGCGGGGTGTGCCGGCGGCGACGCATCGCGGGCTGCCGTCGCCGTACCTCACCCTGATCCTGACCATCGACGACCCGCTCGTCCTGGCCGCGCATCCGGATCCCCGGCAGCCGGCCGGGTGTTACGACGCGCTGGTCGGCGGCCTGCATCTCGCCCCGGCCCTGATCACCCACGACGGCCGGCAGTCCGGGGTGCAGGTGGCCGTGCATCCGCTCGGCTGCCGCGCGCTGCTCGGGCTGCCGGCGGGCGAGTTGGCCGGCGTCGACGTCGATCTGGCCGCGGTGCTCGGCGACAGCAAGGCCGAGGAGCTGCGCGGCCGGCTGCGCGCGGCGACTACCTGGCCCACCCGGTTCGCGGCCGTAGACGCCGCCCTGGCCGGGCTTGTGGCCACCCGCCACGCCGAGGTCCACCCCGACGTGGCGCACGTCTTCCGGCGGCTGCTGGCGGCCGGTGGCAACGTGTCGGCCGGCGCGCTGGCCGGCGAGGTCGGCTGGAGCGCCCGGCACCTCACCAACCGCTTCCGCGGCGAGACCGGGCTCGGGCTCAAGGAGGCCGCCCGGGTGATCCGCTTCGACCGGGCCCGGCGGCGGCTCACCCCGGAGGTCCGGCTGGCCGACCTGGCCGCCGACGCCGGCTACTACGACCAGGCCCATCTGGCCCGGGAGTTCCACGCGCTCGCCGGCTGCTCGCCGTCGCGCTGGCTGGCCGACGAGATCGGTTTTGTCCAAGCCCAGCGGTTGGCGGGCGCGCAGGATGAGGGGCATGACTGAGCCGAAGACCCCGCCACCTCAGGTGTGGCCCACGCTGCGGGCGCGCGACGCCCGCGCCCTGATCCGGTTTCTCGTCGACGCGTTCGGCTTCACCGAGATCGTCGTGCACGGCGACGGCGACCGCGTCGACCACGCGCAGTTGTCCTGGCCGGCCGGCGGCGGCATCATGCTCGGCTCGCACCGCGACGACCCGGACGACCCGTGGGCGCTGCAGCCGGGCACGTTCGGCGCCTACGTGGTGACCGACGAGCCCGACGCGCTGCACGAGCGGGCCGCGAGGGCCGGCGCGACGATCGTCCGCGCGCCGTTCGACACGGACTACGGCTCGCGCGACTTCACCGCCCGCGACCCGGAAGGCAACCTCTGGGCGTTCGGCACCTACCGAGGCGAGCCCAGGCCCTGACGCGCGCGGCCCGCTCAGCCGCCGAGCAGGCCGCGTTCGAAGGCCGTGGCCACTGCCGCCGCGCGGTCCCGGACGCCCAGCTTCGCGTAGGCGTGCAGCAGGTGGGTCTTGACCGTCGCCTCGCTGATGAACAGCCGGGCCGCGGCCTCCCGGTTGCTGCAGCCCCGCGCGATCAGCCCCAGCACCTCCAGCTCGCGCTGGCTCAGCGGCTCCCGGGCCGGCGAGCGCAGCTCACCCATCAGCCGCCCGGCGACCGCCGGCGACAGCACCGACTCGCCGCGGTGCGCGGCGCACACGGCCCGGAACAGTTCCTCGCGGGGGACGTCCTTGAGCAGGTAGCCGGTCGCCCCGGCCTTGATCGCCGGCAGCACGTCGCTGTCCGTGTCGTAGGTGGTCAGCACCAGCACCCGCGCGGCCAGTCCCTGCTCGCGCAGCGCCTTGATGGTGGCCACGCCGTCCATCCCGGGCATGCGCAGGTCCATCAGCACCACGTCGGGCCGGATCGCGCGGGCCACCGCGAGCGCCTCGTGACCGTTGCCGGCCTCGCCGAGGACCTCGAAGCGGTCGTCGCCGGCGAACATGCCGCGCAGCCCGTCGCGCACCACGGGGTGGTCGTCCACGATCAGCAGCCCGATCATGCGGCGGTCGCCATGCGGATCGCCGGCACGCAGGCCGAGATCGCCGTGCCCGCGCCCGGCTCCGATTCGACCACGAGCCGGCCGGCGATGCGCTGGATCCTGTCCCGCATGGCGGTCAGTCCGAAGCCGCCCTCGTACGCCTCGGCGCGCCGCGCGGCCGGGTCGAAGCCGGCGCCGTCGTCGCGGACGTCGAGCGTCACCAGGTCCTCCAGGTAGGACAGGGTCAACGCGACCCGGCTGGCGGCGGCGTGCCGGGCCACGTTGGCGAGCGCCTCCTGCGCGGTGCGCAACAGCGTGGTCTCGATCTCGGGCAGCAGCGGTTGGGCGGTGCCGGTGGTGATCAGCTCGGCGGGCACTCCGTTGCGGCTGGACCAGCCGTCGACCAGGGCGGCGAGCGCGTCGGGCAGCGCTGCCCCCGCAAGCGGCTGGGGACGCAGCGCCTGCACCGAGCGGCGGGCCTCGGTGAGGCTGTCGCGGGCCAGTTGCCTCGCGGTGCCCAGGTGCCGCCGCCAGTCCGCCGGGCGGGCCGCGGCCTGATCGGCGGCCTCCAGCTGGGTGACGATCCCGGTCAGCCCTTGCGCCAGCACGTCGTGGATCTCCCCGGCCATTCGCTGCCGCTCGTCCAGGACGCCGGCCTCGCGGGCCTGGACGAGCAGCTGCGCGTGCAGGCCGGCGTTCTCGGTCAGGGCGGCGGCCAGCTTGTCGTTCGCCTCGCCCAACTCCCGGATCATCCGCGCCCGGCGCTCGGCCTGCGCGTCGGTCATCGTGGCCAGGAACGTCAGCACGGTGGCCAGCACGACGTTGAAGGCCAGCACGATGGCGAAGATCGGCAGCGCACGCGGGTCGACCAGGCTCCGGAAGCCACCCACCTGCGAGACCGCCGTCACGAAGGCCACGCCCGACGCACCCAGCAGCCGCCACTGGTCGCGCAGCGCGTACACCGTGTACTGGTAGCCGGTCCAGGCGAAGAAGCCGAAGAACGGGTTGCACCAGACCAGGACGCCGATCAGCACCACCAGACCGGCGAAGAACACCGCCATGATCGGCGGCCGCGCGGCCCACTGCGGGTGCAGCGTGACCATCCAGGCGATCCAGGCCGAGGTCGCCGCGACCGCCGCGAACGTGACCGGCAGCGGCTGGCGGGGCACGCCGATGTTGTGCGAGAGGATCACCAGCACCGTCGACGCGGCCAGCAGCGCGTACGGCACCAGCGTCATACGCCGCTCGATGCGTTCCCGCCAGACCTCAAGCCGGTTCTCGGACATCGACCCATCACTCCCAGCGGAACAGTCTGGCCGCGGCCACCCCGAACACCAGCATGTACGCCGCGAGCACCGTAAGCGACCCCCAGGCCGGCCAGTGCCCGCTCATCGCCTCCTGCAGGGCCCGCTCCCCGGCACCCAGCGGGGTGAAGTCGCTGATCCGCTGGAGCCAGTCGGGGAAGACCTCGCGCGGCGTCCACAGCCCGGCGAAGAACATCACCGGGAAGAAGAGCAGCGTGCCGATGGTGTTGGCGGCCTTGCCGCTGGGCGCGAGGGCCGCGACGAGGAGCCCGATCGCGAACGTCGCGCCGGCCGCGCCCAGGAACGCCACGGCGAAGCCGGGTGCCTGCCGCGGCAGCGCCACGTCGAAGACGAGCCGGCCGACGAGCAACAGCAGGATGACCGAGACGATCGCGGTGAGCAGGCTCATCACGAGCTGGGCGCCGAGCAGCGCGGCGGGGCGGGTCGGGGTGGTGGCGAGCCGGCGCAGGATCCCCCGTTCCCGGTAGGTGGCCAGGACCTGCGAGGTTCCCTGCAGGCCGAGCATGGCCAGGACCAGCACGATCGCGATGGCCACGTACAGGTCGATGATGCGCAGGCCGCCGAGTTCCGGGCTGGGCTCGCGGAACGCCGGGATGCAGCCGAGGATGACCACCAGGAACGACGGGAACGCGAGGGTCCAGAAGACGAGCATCGGCTCGCGCAGGAAGAGCCGCAGCTCGACCCCGGTGAGCTTGGCGAAGACGCGCATCAGGCTTCCTCTCCGTCGAGGCCTCGGCCGGTCAGCCGGACGAACGCGTCGTCCAGGCTGGCCTGCTCGACGCGCAGGTCGTTGGCGATGATCTGGTGGGCGGCCAGCGTCGCGGTGACGGCGTGCAGCAGGTTGCCGTCGCCGACCACTTCGAGTTGGGTGCCGCGGCGGTGTACCTCGCGCACCTCGGGCAGGTCGGCGAGCAGGGCGTCCTCGATCGGCCGGGACGGCCGGAAGCGGATCCGCTGCTCGGCCGAGACCTGCGCGATCAGCCCGGCCGGGGTGTCCAGGGCGACGACCCGGCCGGCGTCGATCAGGGCGACCCGGTCGCAGAGCCGCTCGGCCTCCGCCATGAAGTGGGTGACCAGCAGCACGGTCACGCCGCGGTCGCGGACCGATTCGACGAGTTCCCAGGTGTCGCGGCGGGCCTGCGGGTCGAGGCCGGTGGTCAGCTCGTCCAGGATGGCGATCTCGGGACCGCCGATCAGGGCGAGGGCGATGGAGAGCCGCTGCTTCTGCCCGCCGGAGAGCTTGCCGAATCGGGTACTCAGTTTGCCGGTCAGTCCGAGGTCGTCGGCGAGCCGCTGCCACTCGACCGGCTCGGGGTAGAAGGCGGAGTAGAGCTCCAGCGCCTCGCGTACGGTCAGCTTCTCGGGGAGTTCGCTCTCCTGGAGTTGCACGCCGACGAGCCGGCGAAGCGTGGTGTCGCGGGGCTCACGGCCCAGCACGGTGATGGCGCCGCCGTCCGGGCTGCGCAACCCCGCGATGCACTCGACGGTGGTGGTCTTGCCGGCGCCGTTCGGGCCGAGGATGCCGAAGATCTCGCCGCGGTCGACGGCGAAGGACACCTCGCGAACCGCGACGGTGTCGCCATAGCTCTTCCGGAGCCGGTCGACGGTGATAACTGTCATGCATCGAGCGTCACAGTGGACGCGCGGGCGCGAATCGACCAGCTCGCGAGGGCTGGCATCCACCGATCGGTGGATGGCTGCCTACGCCACGGCCTCGGCCTCCGTCGGCTTGCGGCCGGAAACCGCCGCGTAGACCGAGCCGAGCTGGGCGGCGACACGCTTCCACGAGTACGCCTGGCGGGCCCGGTCCAGCGCCGCCGTCGCGTACGCGAACCGCCTGACCTTGTCGTTGACCAGCCGGCGCAGCGCGCCGCCGAGCGCGCGCGGATCCCGGGCCGGCACCAGATCGCCGGTCAGGCCGTCGACGACGGTCTCGTTGATCCCGCCGATGGCGGTGCCGATCACCGGCACGCCGCAGGCCATCGCCTCCAGCGGGGCCAGCTCGAACTGCTCCTGCCAGGGCGCCGCGACCAGCAGATCGGCCGAGCGGTACCAGCGCGGCATGTCCCGGCCCGGCACGCTGCCGACGAGCCGGAACCGGTCGGCGACCCGGTAGTGCTCGGCGAGGGCGCGCAGCCGGTTGGCCTGCGGATCCGCCGCGAGCTGCGCCGGGGACGGGCCGCCGACGACGACATACTCGGCGCCGGGCACCAGGCGCATGGCCTGGATGACATCGCCGAAGCCCTTGCGCTCGACGAGCCGGCCGACGGAGAGAATGCGGGGGCGCTCCGGGTCGCGCTCGGCGGCCGGGCCCTCGGGCGAGAACCGCTCGCTGTCGACCCCGGCGGGCACCACGGTCAGCTGACTCCGGGGCACGCCGAGGCGGACGAGCCCGCGTACCTCGTCCTGGCTCTGCGCCACCACCCGGTCGACCGCCCGGCCGAGGGCGCGCTCGTAGCCGGTGCGCGACGGGCCGTCGTGCGGCGCCTCGGCGGCGCCGAGCTCATGGAAGGACTGGACGACCGGGATGCCCACCTGCCGGGCCGCGGTGACGGCGGCGAGGCCACTGGTCCAGAAGTGCGCGTGCGCCACCTCGGGCAGCCAGTCGGTGTCGTGCCACTCGGCGCGCAGCCACCGGGCGAAATCCCCCATGTGCGCGAGCGGTTGCTCCGAGGGCAGCACCTGGGCCGGACCGGCGGGAACGTGCACGACGCGGACGCCCGCGCCGGTCTTGGCGACGGCGGGCAGCTCGGGATCGTCGCGGCGGGTGTAGACCCGCACGTCGTGGCCCAGTTGCGCGAGGGCGGCGGACAGATCGGCGACGTGCCGCTGCTGCGCGCCGGCGCCGGCCTCGCCGGTGGGTAGCGGGCTCGCGTGCTCGGAGATCATCGCGATTCGCACGGGTCCTCCTCCAACAGCTTGAATCCGGGAGAAAGACCGGAGTTGAGGCTGCGATACGCGGCGAGTCATGCCCGACACCCAAAAGCGTAAACATCACCGCGCCGGATATGTGTGGGTCGTGGCTATCGCCCAGCCTACCCGCCAGGTCCGGCGCGGCGGCGTCGATCAGGACAGCAGCCGGGACCGCTGCCGCGACTCCTCAAGATAGACATCCAGGTGTCTGTCGAGAATGTCGTCGATATCGGTGATCGCCTGCTCCTTGAGGCTCTCGAAGAGGTCCAGGTACAGCCGGATGTCGGAAGCGCCGCGCGACGTCACCGAGGTGTTGAACAGATCGATGACCAGCCACTTGTCGTCGATCAACTCGAAGCCGTGTACCAGCGGCCGGGACAACGGCGCATCGGCGGGAATGATGCCGACGAAGATATTGTCCTTGTCGGCCAGTTCGCGGATGCGCTGAATCTGCCCCAGCATCTCCTCCGGACGGCACAGCCGGCTGCTGAGCACCGACTCCGCCATGACGAACGAGAAACGCCGATCCGTCGAGGCCAGCACCTGGTGACGGTGCAGGCGGGCGGAGACCGCCTCGTAGATTCCGGCCGACGGCGGCTCGACGCCGGCCGGCTCCAGCATGCGCTGCCATCCGGTCATGACCGCCCGCGCGTATTCGCTGGTCTGGAGCAGGCCCGGAACGGCGGCCGGCTGAAACACCCGCACCTCGCGGCCGGCCTCTTCGAACTGCCCGATCTCATGCTGCCTGGTCACCATCGCGAGCTTGGTGGACCGCCAGTCGGTCATCCGGTTGAGGCCGCGCTCGGCGAGCTCGACCAGCCGGGCGATCTCCCGGTCACCGAGGTGCAGGGCACGCGCCAGCTTCTCGACGTCCGCCGGATCGGCGGCCGAGGCACCGGTTTCGATTCGTGAGACTTTGGCCTGGCTCATGCCGGCGAGGTCACCCAGTTGCTGGCCGGTCAGCTCCGCCTCGTGCCGCAGCCTGGCGATCTCGCCGCCGACGGGAACAGCGTCCGGATCGTGGGGCGAGCCGATCAGGTGTTTTGCCATGACCGGCTCACCCCCCGGGAACGTCAATCGCGGTCAGGACACGGACTGAGCGGCGGACTGCAGGAGGTCCAGCGGGATCTCGACGAGGAGCTCACCGGCGGGCAGGTCGATCCCCGCGGTCTCGGCCGTCATCGCATAACCCTGCACCACGATGGTATTGCGCTCGGTGCGATAGACCGTGGGACAACTGCCGCCCGTGCAGGAGGCGGCGACCAACTCCAGCGCGACCTTGGTCGCGGGGAGTTCATTATCTGCAAGACCGCTCATATTAGGACTAATCACTCACGCGACTTTAGTGCAGGCCATCCAGAATATTCAACAGCGGCACGACCATGCGCCCCCGAATAGGTGCATGGCTTTGCGCCAGGTAGCCCTTAGTAGTCTCTCACTCTGCCACCTAGCAGGTAAGGGCCGTCCAGACCGCGGTTTTTGCGACTGACGAAAGGCGCATTGCTACGCAGCGTGATCACGTCGCATATTCATGCATAGCGGGCCCCCAGCGAGAATACGACGACCGCAAGATCGGTTCAGCGATGCGCGGCCCGGCCGCTGGGGGTTCAGCCGGTACCCACACCCGGGAGGTTTGCCGTGAGTGAACTTGTCGTCGTTGCCGCGGTGGCAACGGTTATCGTCCTCGTCGTTGTGGTGGAACTGATGGCCGCCGTGCTGCCCATGCTGATCGTGGTCACCATGGTGCCGCCCGAGGAGCGGCATCAGCTTGCCGAGTGCCTGGCCGCGGCCGACAGCAGCAAGCGGTTACGGATCTGGCCCATCCTTCGTGCCGCGGTCAGGGCGCGGCGTCAGCGGTAGACGGCTCGGTGGGCGGCGCTGATCGCCTGCTGGTAGAGCCGCCCGGTGAGTGCGCCGTCCCGCGCCAGCGCCGCCCGCGCGGCATTGGCTCCCGGCGCGCCGTGCACTCCGCCGCCCGGGTGCGCCGACGCACTCGCCAGGAACAGCCGTTCCACCGGCGTGTCCGCCCGCCCCAGCCCTGGAATCGGCCGCAGGAACAACTGCTGGGAGGCTGCCGCCGTGCCGCCGCCCAGCGCGCCGCCGACCAGCGAGGGGTCCTCTCGCTCCAGGTCCGCCGGCGAGAACACGTTGCGGGCCGCCACCAGGCGCCCGAAGCCCGGCGCGTGCTCTTCCAGCACCGCTTCCATCCGGGCGACGTGGGCGGCGATCTCGTCCGCCGCCCACTGCCGGCGATGCGGCAGGTGCGTGTAGGCCCAGGCCGACTCGGTGCCAGCCGGCGAGTGCGACGCGTCCGCCGTCGTCATCTGGCCCAGCAGCAGGAACGGGTGCGGCGGCAGCTCGTCGGTCGCCAGGTGGGCCGCGTACCGGGTCAGGCCGTTCAGGTCGGCGCCCAGGTGCACCGTGCCCGCGCCGGCCGCGGCCGGGTTCTTCCATGGGATCTTGCCAGCCACCGCCCAGTCGATCTTCAGCGTGGCGCCGTCCCAGCGGAAGTGCTCCAGGTCCGCCACGACGCGCGGCGGCAGCCAACGGGCGCCCACCAGA
>Ga0307516_10008160_pt1 | contig 11894 bp, 10 predicted proteins | sample 19_EM_MG_FD_203310 | JGI IMG/M metagenome (GOLD analysis project Ga0307516, IMG submission 203310) | Populus trichocarpa ectomycorrhiza microbial communities from riparian zone in the Pacific Northwest, United States - 19_EM | ecosystem: Host-associated > Plants > Roots > Unclassified | place...
AACTCGAGCGCAGCGGGCTGATCACGCAGGACCAGGCGGAAATCGCCTGGACAGAGCGGGAAAAGCGCGGCGGCTCTTTCGGCGACATCCTGGTCAGCCTGGGCATGTTGTCCATGGACGACCTGACGGCCATCATGGCAGCGGCCAGCGCGACCGAGGCCATCAAGCTCAGCGACATGGTGCCCGATGACGCGGCCATCAAGCTGATTCCAAAAACGCTGGCGCAAAGTTACGACGTGTTCCCGGTCGGCTTCGATGCCGACAGCCGCAAGCTGACGGTGGCCATCACCGATACCAATGACGTGGTGGCAATGGACCAGTGCCGGTCAGTCGTTCCGGTAGACATTGCACTGGCGTGGCGGCTGGCTTCCAAGGCCGACATCAAGGCGGCAATTGACCGCTTCTACGGCTACGCCCTCTCGATCGACGACATCCTCAAGGGCTTGCGCACCGGCAAGATGGATGACGACGCCCTGTCGATGCGGGGGATCGAGGCCTTTGCGCATCCGATTGTCAGGCTTATTGACGCGCTGCTGGCCGATGCGGTGCACGAGGGAGCGTCCGACCTGCACTTCGAGCCTGAAGAAGGATTTTTGCGCATCCGTTATCGCATTGACGGCGTGCTGCGCCAGGTGCGCGTGTTGCACAAGCAATATTGGCCGGCCCTGTCGGTCAGGCTCAAGGTGCTGTCGGGCATGGACATCGCCGAAACGCGAGCGCCGCAGGATGGCCGTATCTCCATGGTGATTCGCGGCCACGATGTGGATTTTCGGGCTGCTGCGCAGCCGACCATTCATGGTGAAAATTTTGTGCTGCGCGTGCTGGACCGGCGCAAATCGATTGTTCCCATGGACAAGATGGGCCTGCCTGAAGCGCGCATGAACACCTTGCGCATGATGCTGGCGCGGCCTTACGGAATCATTCTGGTCACCGGGCCGACCGGCAGCGGCAAGACCACCACGCTGTACTCCATCCTCAATGAAATGAATACCGAAAGCGTCAACATCATGACGCTGGAGGATCCGGTGGAATACCCGATGGCACGCATCCGCCAGGCCTCCGCCGCCGACAACCCGAAAATGGATTTTGCCAACGGCATCCGGTCCATGATGCGGCAGGATCCGGACATCATCCTGGTCGGCGAGATTCGCGACCACGAGACGGCCGAGATGGCTTTCCGCGCCGCCATGACCGGTCACCAGGTCTTCTCGACCCTGCATGCCAATTCTGCGGTCCTTGCCATTGCGCGTTTGCTGGATCTTGGCATTCCCGCCAGCGTGATGACCGGCAACCTGATCGGCATTGTGGCCCAGCGCCTGGTGCGCCTGCTGTGCCCTGCATGCAAAGAGGCCTATGAAGCCGGTGATGTTGAAAAAAACCTGCTCGGTGCACCAGTCAAGCTGCCGCTGACCTTGTACCGCGCCGTGGGGTGCCCGCAATGCAAGGGCCAGGGCTACAAAGGCCGCACCAGCATCATGGAGTTGCTGCGTTTCGACATGGGGCTGGACGACTTGCTCTCGCGCAATGCCCGCACGCCGGAGATATCGGCTTATGCCCGCAGCAACGGCTTTACCACCATGGCCGAGGATGGGCTGTCCCGTGTCAAGGCGGGCATCACCTCGCTCGAAGAGGTCGCCCGCGTGGTTGACCTGACCCGTGTGGGGACCTGATGCTCGAGTTCAGCTACCGCGCCGTCACCGCTGAAGGGCGGACCATTTCCGGCCGGCAGTCGGCCACCAGTGAATCCGACCTGGAGGCGCGGCTCGGACGCATGCAGCTCGAGTTGCTGCAGGCCAAACCGGTGCGTGCCGCTTCCATGTTCGCGAGGAAAAAACTTGAGAGCAAGGAACTCATCAACATCTTCATCCACATGCAGACCCTGAGCCAGGCTGGCGTGCCCCTGTTCGAGTCGCTGGTCGATTTGCGCGATTCGGCGGACACGCCGAGTGTGCGGCGCTTCATCTCGGACCTGGTGGACCGTATTGAAGGTGGGGCCAGCCTGTCTGATGCGCTGGAGCAGTCACCTGCGGGCATTGACAAGGTCAACATCAGCCTGATCCGGACTGGTGAGGCGACGGGCAAGCTGCCCGAGGTCCTGGCCGAACTGGTGGAGAGTTTGAAGTGGTCGGACGAGATCGCCGCCCAGACAAAGAAGCTGCTGATGTACCCGGTGTTCGCGGGGACGGTAGTGCTGGGCGCCGTCGGGTTTCTGATGATCTACCTGGTGCCGCAGTTGCTAGGCTTCATCAGGAACCTGGGTGGGGTCGTGCCCCTGCAGACCCGCGCGCTGGTGGCCTTCTCCAACTTTCTGGTCAATTACTGGTACACCATCCCGCTGGCAGTGCTTGTGATTGCTGCGGCATGGATCACAGCTGTGCGCGTGTCACCCGAAGCCAGGTTATGGATTGACAGCGCCAAGCTTCGCATGCCGATCTTTGGCCCTATCCTCAAGAAAATCATCATGGCGCGTTTTGCCAAGTCCTTCGGCTTGATGTACCGCAGCGGTGTCTCGGTACTCGACGCGATGGGTTTCTGCCAGAGCCTGTCATCCAATGCGGCTTTCCGAAAAGCCATAAGCGGGGCTGCACAGAGTATTTCCCAAGGGCAAAAGGTATCCGACGCCTTTGCCGCGACCACCTTGTTTCCGGCGCTGGTGGTTCGCATGATCCGTGTTGGTGAAACCACTGGCGGTCTGGACAAGGCCCTGGACAACGTGAGTTATTTCTATACCCGTGAGGTCAATGACGCGATTGGAAAATTGCAGGGCCTGATCCAGCCAATCCTGACGCTGGTGCTGGGCGGCATGATCGCCTGGATCATGTCGTCGGTGATGTTGCCGATCTACGACCTGATCTCCAAGGTCAAGTTCTAGCCATGGCTGACTTTGCACTCGTCATTGCGCAGCAGGCGGTGCACCTGTACCGGATGGATCGCTCCGCAGCAGAGCCGATCGCAATCGCGCTGGCCCATGACGACCCTGCGGCGTGGGTGGCCAGCCATCTGCCGGCGCGCGCCAACTGCTCGCTGGTCAGCGACATCATGGATGAGGCCTACATCCGCAATATCTTGCCGCCGATCTGGGTTGCAAGCACCCGACAGCAACTGCTGCAGCGACGCCTGACGCAACAGTTGCGCGACAACCCCTACCGCGCAGCGGTTCTGGAGCCCTCAGGCTCATGGCGGCCACCCACCCGTGTGAGCCTGATCGGATTGGGACAAAGTGAACGCATCGGCCAATGGCTGTCGGCGTTGACGGCGCATCGCATTCGCGTCAAGGGTTTGTGGCCCTTGTCGGCGCTGATTGCGCTTTCCGTGAACCACAAGGCGCCGCGTCGCCCGCCCGCTGCCACCGGGTCCGAGGCCGGGAGCAAGCCGCAGCCCGCCGTCTCACGGCCCGTGCTCGCGCTGGTCGCTACCCAGGCCGGCTTGCGCCAGGTGCTGGTGCGAGGCAAGACCCCACTGTTTTCCAGGCTGGCGCTCAGCGTGGGGGAGGGGAGCCTGTCGGCGGATTTTGTGCTGGCCGAAGCACGGCGGACCGTTCAGTACCTGATTTCTCAGGAATGGATTAGCAGTGAAGAGCAGCCGGTCGCCACCCAGATGTGGTTGCCCTCGGAGGACGAGCAGGCGCTCGAAGCAGTCGGCAGTGATACGGCGCTGGACCTTCAATTCATCGAACCCGTGGCCGATGCCTACGCGCACCTGCTGTCCAGGCTCAAATCTGCGCCGACACAACTTCAATTTTTGCCCAAGGAATCGCGTACCCAGTGGCGCGCAGCCCAGGTCGCTCGCGCCGCAAAAATCACGGGTATCACGGCGCTGTTGCTGGCAGTGCTGTGGTCCGCCGACCTGATGTGGTTGTCATGGGGCAAACGCAAGCTGGCAGAGCAGCAATTGGTCAGCGCCGCAGCCATCAACCGGCAGGCCAACCAAGAGGTGTTGCGTGCCAAGGGTGACTTGAACGAAGCCGGTCTGGCCGTGGCGACGGTGCAGGCCTGGAAGCAAACCATTGCAGCGCAGCCCGACCAGATCGCTGGTCTACAGCACTTGGCTGCTGCGCTAAAAAACTCGCCGGGTGTGGAGGTGCAAAAGATCAGCTGGGAGCTGCCGCGCCTGCAAGCGCAGCCCGCCGGTGCACCGGCTGCACCGGACCAACCCTTTGCCTGCCCCGTGGTCGTAGATGCAGCCGCTGCTGCCGCCGCGCCACCTGCGCCGGTTGAGCCGGCGAAGCCCTCACTTGCATTGTTGAGTTTCAGTGCAGAACTTCCGCGTACCCTCTCGCAGAGGCAGGCGCTTGCCCTGCAGGACAGCTTGCTGATCAGCCTGAATGCCAATGGCTGGTCGGCTTTACTGCTTAAATCCACGGTCACGCTGAACGCGGAGCAAGTCCAAACCGGAAAGCTTGGTGAGGTAGATGCGCGGACGATTGAGTTGTGCTTGCAAAAGGCTGCAACATGAGCGAAGTTCAACCCGCGCGCAGCATCTGGAAAATGGCGGCCAGGCCGCTCATGGCGGGCGGGGCCATGTGTATCATTGCTGCGGCCATCGCGGGCGGCGCCAACTTGTTGGCTCAGAAGATTGCTCTGGAGCAGGGTAAAGCGCAGGCGGCACTGGATGCGGCCAATCTGTCACTTGAGAATACCCAGTCGGATCGCGCACGTCTGGAAGAAAACCTGCAGATGTTTGGCAAACTCAGGCAGTCCCGTTTTGCACATCCGCCAGATCGGCTCGCCATATTGGAGACGCTGGAAAGCGCAGCTCGCGATCTTCAGAAAAGCGCTTTGACGTGGGAGTTGGGGATCCAGGAAAATCTCAGGCCTCTCAATGACGACAAGACTGGGGAGGCGGTCGCTCAGCTCGTAAGGGTGCCAATGAAGCTCCGGGCAAGTACTGTGCATGAGGAGGAATGGTTGCGCTTGCTTTCACGCCTGCAGGGCGGCAGCGCGGGCTATTTCATTCCCGATCGCTGTGTTTACGAGCGCAAGCCCTTTGTGAGCGGTGAGCGCAAGATGTCCGCGGTGGATGTGCAGTGCAGTTTGTCCTGGCTTTATGTGCTGCCAGTCGCAGGCGCACCAAAACCCCCATGATAAATACTGTGAAGCTCACCCCGATCACTTCAATCCTGGTGACTCGCCTTGGGTATGTCATGGCGGCAGGCGTGACTGCGTTGACTTGTGCTGCCCTGGCGCAAACCCCCGGACCATCGCTGGCTGTCCCGGGCAGTGGGGCTCCGAATGCGGACCTTGGGCCATTGATTTTGTCGCCGGCAGAGCGACGCAACCTGGAGGCTGCCCGCAAGCGTGAAGGCAATTCAGACAGCAGCCCCCAGGTGTTGGCTGGCGATAAAAATCCGGATGCCGCCACGGGCCTGCCCGCGACGCTGGTTGTCAGCGGTTTCGTCACGCGTTCGGGTAACCGCAGCACGGTGTGGATCAATGATCAACCGCTGTATGGACAGGCTTCAGTCACGCCGCTGCGTACGCTTGCCGGGCAGGTGGGTGCGTTGCAACCGGGAGGCGCAGACATGCGAATCAAGGCCAGACCGGGTCAGATCATCGATGTTCCTTCCGGGCAAGCGGTCGATTTATTGCCGCCGGGGGCGATACGTATTATTCCACCGAAGACTGGGCAAATTTCCAGCAACAAGGAGTGAAGGAAATGAACAAGGCCACTTCGTTACCGATTTTTTTGCAGGCACCTGTCAGGTCGCGACAGCGCGGCTTTAGCCTGATCGAAATTGCGCTTGTTCTCGTGATCGTGGGGATTGCGCTGGGCGGTATTGTTGCTGCAATAGGCCCACAACTTGAAAACAAAAGGGTCAGCGATACACAAAAGAGTCTGAATGAAGCGAGGGAAGCCTTGATGGGCTGGGCGATTGTCAATGGGCGATTGCCAAGGCCGGCAACATCTGCGGTCAATGGAGTAGAAGCCGCGGCAGATTGCGCAAATGAACTGGCATGTACGGGCTTTATTCCCTGGACGACCTTGGGTGTGAGCAAGCTCGATAGCTGGGGCAAGGTGATCCGGTACAGCGTAACGCCGGCATTTGCGACTACTGGAACGAATATCACGGCAGGAACCACCCCCACCAAGACTGTTCGCACTCGAAATGGAGGCGTCCTTGCTGATCTGGACACCACTGTGCCCGCAGTTCTTTTCTCGCATGGCCGCTCCAACTTTGGAACCACAGACACCGGGGGAGCCATCGTCAATGCGGCGGGCCCTGCGAATGTCGATGAAATTACCAATAACGCGACTGTGGCGCCATGGCGGACTTTCATCCAGCGGACGCCATCTGAACCTGGTACTCCCATCGGCGTGGGTGGTGAGTTTGATGACATCGTGATTTGGGTTAACCGCGCGCGCTTGATAAACCAGTTGACCTCGGCTGGCATCATCACGCCATGATGAGTAACTCGCAGACTGGTTGCACCAGGAGCGTGCTCCGTGTCGCATAGACCTTGTAGCGTTCTGGTAGTTGAAGACGACGCGTCCCTGCGCGACTGGTGGTGCGGCTCGCTCGAAGACATGGGTTACAGCGTGGTCTCGGCCGGTTCGCCGGTGGAGGCGTTGGCCGTGGCCCGGCAATCGCAGAGCCCGTTTGAACTGGCAGTACTCGATCTCGGACTTCCGCCGCACCCCAACGAACCAACGGCAGGGCTTGAATTGTTGCGCTTGCTGATTCTTGAGTTGCCCTCGCTCAAGGTGATCGTTCTGACCGGGCAGGATGAACCGTCGGTGGCCTTGAGAGCTATTGGTTTGGGGGCATTTGACTTCCTGAACAAACCCGCCAGCAGCCAGCGGGTGCGCGAGGCCTTGGCGCGGGCCGTGTTGTTTCTGCAGGCTGAAAAGCAGCTCAGCACCGACGGCCAGGCGCGCATGACGCTGACCGCACCGATCAGTGAGGGCGTGCGCGAATTCGGTGAGGCTGCGCAGGAGCGGCTGGTGCGCTCGGTGCTGGCGGAGAGCCAGTTCAACGTGGCGCAGGCGGCGCGCAAGCTGGGTTTGACCCGGGAACATCTGTATTACTTCATGAAGAAGTTCGGTATTGAAAGAGCAGCCTCTTGACCGACCTGTACGACGCCGCCATTGCCCTGGTGGTGGCCGGCTCAAGCGTCGGCCTGACGATGCTCTGGCTGCGGCTGCTGAGCCGCCAGCATCGACGGCGCATGGACCAGTTGCTGGCCTTGCGCGAAGCCTTGCATGAGGATTTGCTGGGTACCCTGGTGCTGCACCAGAAAACACTGGCCAACCTGGGTTTGCGCAGCCTGGACTGGCGCGGCAACTGGTACGGATCACCGGTGTTCACGCGACTCGGGGCCAAGATACCGCTTAACCTGCATGAAGGTGCTCCGCTTCTTTCATTCGAGGGAGAGCGAATCAACGACCGCGTGCTGCATCAGCGCTTTGATTACGACGATATCTCATTGGAGTTTCGCATCGGTCTCAAGGGGCTGCGGGGGGAGCGCCACCTGTTTGCCGTCCAGGCTGCCGAAGTGCTGTTTGCCATGATCCAGGGCGCGCTGGCCGCCCGCCAATTGGCGCTGGTGGCCGCTTCCAGCCAGCGCGCCAGGGTGGGTGTGTTTTTGCAGCACGACATGCGCAATCTCGCGCAGTGGGTGCAACTGGTCGCGGAAGATTTTGGGTCTGCAGAAAACGATGCTGAACTGTTGGCACGCGCAAAACGACTGAAAAAAAATTCCGCCCATGCCACCCAGCGGGCGGAGCGCATGAGCCAGGCCTTGCTGAATCCGGCCTGGCAGGCGTCGGCCTCTGCCCCGCTGGAGGCGCATGAAGCGCCGGGCACAGAGTCGCTGGATTTGGCAGAGCACATCCGGCAGGCGGCCGAACTGCATCAAGTGACTGTCGAACTGGTGGGAACTGCTCAGGTTGACTGGGACAGCCATGCGCTGGCGGCTGTTCTGGACAATGTGCTGGGCAATGTGTCCAGTCTGTCGCGTGAACGGCTGCTTCCGGCCAGTTGCCGCATCGTGATCAGACAGGATGCGCAGAACACCCTGGTTTCAATAGAAACGAGCCAATTGCGATTGGAAATCCCTCTGGAAAAGTTGTTTGAACCCTGGTCCAGCTCAGGCCCGATCAACAAGGGCCTGGGAATGTATCAGGCCAGGAAGCAAGCGCAGGCAGCGGGTGGCGATTTGTTCGCTGAACCCTTGGGTGCGGGCCTGCGGTTGGTGCTTTCCATCCCCCTGTAAAAAATCCTGACTCCCATCTCTTTAAAACAAAAGATACATTTTCTTACCGGTGCAATTCGTGCCGTACTAATTTGGAGTCATGAATGAAGTCATTCAAGAAACAAGCCGGTTTCACCTTGGTGGAAATCGCAATCGTGCTGGTCATCGTTGGCCTGCTTCTGGCCGGTGTGCTCAAAGGCCAGGAATTGATCGAAAACAGCCGCATTTCGAGCCTTGCCAAGGACATGGATTCAATGACAGCGGCTGTTGCCAGCTATCGTGAACGGTACCGCGGTTTACCTGGCGATTCGGCCACTGCCAACACCCACGCAGAAAACGGTTGGGGTGCCGATGCTTTCAGCGCAGCCGCCCCCGCGCCTAATGGCCAGATCGGTGCTGTTGGCACCACATTCACGGTGGGCGCCAACGAAAATACCATGGCTATGGTGTCCATGATGTATGCTGGTTTTATCGGCGGCAATCCTCGTGCCGGCTTGCCCGCTACTATTGCTCGTCCGCTACATGCAGCCGACGGTGCGATCGCAGTCTCAGCTGGCGCATTTGGGTTCATCGGACGAAACGTAGTCTGTCTAAATGGTTTAAATGGCAAGGCTGCGGGTGCGCTTGATCGTCGCTTCGATGACGGCAACCCATCTACTGGAGATATTCGAGCTAACAGGATCGCTTTGCCCGGCAATCCGGCGGCTGGCATACCGGCCGTTGGTACGCAGTACTCCGAGGCTGCCGCGGACAATGCAGTCCCTGTGACGCTTTGCCGCCAGATCTAAATCGGCTTAATCCATAAAAAAACCAGGCCATGCGCCTGGTTTTTTTATTTCGTCATTTGAACGGTTGTCTGGAGCGGGTGAAGGGAATCGAACCCTCGTATGAAGCTTGGGAAGCTGCCGTTCTACCATTGAACTACACCCGCATTGCGTACTGCCACCGAATTTTATGGGATTTCATATCCAATCGGTTGATTCATAAGGACTTTTTTCCAATGAAAAAATTTGAGTGTGTACTAGGAAAGAGGTCTTGTGCGGCGATTTCCGGGGTGTAGGCGTAGGTTTTGGCGTAGGTTTTTTTTTGCTCGGGTGTAGTCGTAATTGGAACTACACCCCATCGTTTATCAGTGGTGCGAACGCCGCAACCGAGGAATCGGTATTGAGCAGGATCATCAGCTGGTAGAAGCGTTTTCCGCATTCGGGCTCAATTGTTATTGCGCTCCTCCGATCGAAGGAGAGGGTTTTAATGAAAGCAGCTTAGGATGCAGGCTGTATCCCACCGGCCAGAGGCCAGGGACGTGCTTAACCTCTAAAGATGGGTGAAATTTCATGGCCGTTTCGACCATAACGATTCGACAGCTACTTCAACGAATCAATGACGGAGAAATCCGTATTCCAGCATTTCAACGAGATTTCGTTTGGGAGCCCGATCGCGTTCAATTCCTGATGGACAGCATATTCAAAGGGTATCCGATAGGAACGGTTCTCTTCTGGCGCACGAAGGAGAAGCTCTCTTACGATCGTGATCTTGGGCCGTTTACGTTGCCGGAGCCCAAGAAACAATATCCCATCGATTACGTGCTCGATGGGCAGCAGCGCTTGACTTCAATCTTCTCCACCTTCCAAACAGATCTCAAGCAAAACCCTGCCACTCGCGTCAAGTGGGTTGATATTTATTTCGACTTGTCCGCCCATGCCAACGCCCAGGATTCACAGTTTGTAGCTCTGGAAGAGGGCGAAGTACGAGCGCACCACGTTCCACTGCGCATTCTTTTTGATGTGACGGAATTCGGAAAATTTACCCGCACATTAAAAGACGAGGAGCAGTTGAAGGCCGTAGATCAATTGCAGGCACTATTTAAGGAAGCAGTCATTCCTGTCGAGACAGTAGAAACTGAAGAACACTCCAAAATTGCCATCATCTTTGAGCGCATAAATCGAGGTGGGGTTCCGCTTGATACTTACCAACTTCTGTCTGCTTGGACATGGAGCGGTGATTTTGATCTTCGAACAAAGTTCGATGAACTTGCGGTTGAGCTCGACGAAGTTGACTTCAGTGATCTACGCGACGACCCTGATCTATTGCTCAAATGCTGTGCAGCAATTGTGAGAAATGACGCTTCTGCACATGCAATTATCGATCTCAAAGGATCCGAGGTTCGGGATTCTTTTGCAGTGCTTCGGAATGGGATACTGGGTGCAATTGATTTTCTGCGGCGAGATTGCGGCGTAGCTTCGTTAAAAATCCTGCCCTATAAGTCTATGATCATTCCCTTGGCACGCTGTTTTGCGACAGACAAAGCAGTCGGATTCCACCCCAATGCCGCGCAACGAGCAGCCCTTCGGCGTTGGTTTTGGCATAGCTGTTTTTCTCGTCGCTACTCGAATAGCGTGGACAACGCCATCGCGCAAGATATTGCGGCCGTTCAACAGCTTTTGGCGGGCAACACGGGTGAGTTCGAGAAGCGCAACTTCGCCGTGTCGCCTGACTATTTCATAAACAACGTATTCGCCCTAACCGCTGTGAATACGAAGGTGTTTATCTTGATGTTGGCGCAGGCCAAGCCGAAGTCCTTTTTGTCCGCTGCCGACGTTGATCTAGGCCAAGTTTTAGTGTCATGCAACCGTACTGAATTCCACCACGTTTTCCCCAAAAACTACCTTCTCACAAAGGAAGGAGTTGCGGATAAGGGGATGCAGTTCATGCTTGCAAACTTTGCTTTTCTGTCTCAGAAGGACAATAGAAGCATTCAAGATAAAGCTCCTTCGGAATACGTAAAGATGATTCCACCAGCGAGTTTGGATTCAATTCTGAGCGCTTCGCTAATACCTAAGGATGGTCTCTCTATGAGTTACGTCGACTTCATTCAGAGTCGGGCACAACTACTCGCAGACAACGCAAACGCGCTGCTTTCCTAGTAGAAGTTAGAACGCAAACGCGGTGGATGAGACTGTATAAACCAGCAGTGTTTTTGCTGAATTTTTGGCGTAGGTTTTGGCGTAGGTTTCTCATCAAAATGGGTCGACCCCAGAGGAGAGGCGAGGTCTGCCATTGAACTACACCCGCATGAAGCTGATTGTAGAACCACCGCCGGGGTGGTTCGCCATCGGGAAACTTCAGGGCCGCAAATAAGCCCAGCCTTCACCCTGCTTTTTCATGATCTCGGTCACGCCGGCCGGGACGTAGCTGATGGCGGGCAGCATGTCGTCCTTGCCCAGCTTCTGGGCGCGCATGGTGTTTTCGCAGGCCACGACGCGAACATTGGCTTTCAGGGCGTCGGCGACACGTGAGCCGGTCGGGGATTCGAGCTTGAGCATGCCTATGCCCGGACCGTAGGCGACGATGGCGATGTCCACGTTGGCGGCGCCCACGTCGTCCTGCACGTTTTTGGCATTGTTCAGCGCCAGGTTCCACTTGGCGGGGTCGTTGTCGCTGACCTGGATCACCAGTTTGTAGCGTTTTTGGCTTGCAGCCCCCGTCCCCTGGGCATGAGCAGCTATCAAAAATGGAGCGGCGAGGGCGGCGGCGCCGACCAGGCCGGCCTGGAGAAGGTGTCTGCGTTTCATTTTTGAATGTCTCCCAGGCAAAGGTATTTCATTTCCAGATATTCTTCCATGCCATGGCTGGAGCCCTCGCGGCCCAGCCCCGACTGCTTGACGCCGCCGAAAGGCACGTGTTCGGTGGCGATCACGCCGG
>Ga0307516_10008162_pt1 | contig 11891 bp, 6 predicted proteins | sample 19_EM_MG_FD_203310 | JGI IMG/M metagenome (GOLD analysis project Ga0307516, IMG submission 203310) | Populus trichocarpa ectomycorrhiza microbial communities from riparian zone in the Pacific Northwest, United States - 19_EM | ecosystem: Host-associated > Plants > Roots > Unclassified | place...
CTGATGTCGGCCACGTTCAGCGAGGTGGTCAGAAGCAGTTCCTTCGCGCGTTGCAGCCGCAGGGCGGAGAGGAAGCGGCCGGGGGAGACGCCCGTGGTGCGCTGGAAGATGCGGGTGAAGTGGAATTTGCTGAACATGGCGGACCGCGCTATGTCATCGACGGTGAGCTGTTCCCCCAGGTTTTCTCGCATCGTGGTCACCGCGCGCAGAACGGCTCTTTCGATTGTCTCCGGCACCATTTTCGCCATTCTCCCGTACTCTTGTCGTTGATTCTTCTTATTGACCTATTGTTAACTCCGTATATGAGAAATGCGGCGCGAGTGGATGGCTGGAACACAATTTATTTGCGCCGATCAGGATTCAACAATCACGCGTCCCGCGCTGGGATCGACACTAGTAGATCTGGACCGGGCATGCAATCCCCTGCGCAACGGCGCGGTCGCACAGGGTGATGATTGGCGGTTGACCCGACCGGCGGATCCAACTATGGTGCGTCACCCCTTGCCAGCGGCCTCAGATCGGCAGCCCGGAGGTTACGGTATGGATAGCGTAAATGTCCACTGTCGACTCCGGTCGCCATAGGGCAGCCGTTCCGGGCAATGGGAGCGCGGGCATTCCGTTGGGGAAATCGCAGCTCTTTGTCGCGTAGGTCTTAAATGTCTGCACCGGGCGAGACGGAATTTTTACGATATGCCGGTACCGACCGAATGTTTCATCGTTCGTTCCCTGGGGCGGTTTGCGGCCGGTCTGCGGGGATCGGTGATCCCGGCAATATTCAAGAAGCCCGGCCGGAATCCTTTGCCGGAGCAGTCCAGTCCGTGAGATGCCGCGGCCCGCATTCATGCAGCGTTCACCGAGTCACCGACACCGCGATCCCCGGTGGTCAATCGGGCCGCCGGACCCGCAATCGCCCCAGAGAGATGCCCCGGGCGGCTTGCGCCGGCCCGGGGCAGGGTGAGCTGCGATGATTCCGGTCAGTGGCGTACGGCGCTCTGGTAACGCCGGATCGCCAACGGGATGAATACGAGAAGGAGGACCGCGATCCAGATCAGGGAGGCGGCGACCGGGTAGCGCAACGGCAGCGCGTCCGGTTCCGGGGTACCCGCCCCGATATTGCCGAACAGCTGCCGGGACGCCTGGACGATCGACGAGACCGGATTCCATTCCGCGATGACCTTGAGCGGGCCGGGGAGGTTCTCGGTCGACACGAACGTGTTCGCGATGAAGGTCAGCGGGAAGGTGGCCATAAAGCTGATGTTGCCGAAGACCTCGGGCGTGCGGACCGACAGCCCGATCACAGCCATCATCCAGGACAGCGCGTACGCGAACGCCAGCAACAGCAGGAACCCGCCCAGGGCGGACAGCACCGAGGTGTGGATGCGCCAGCCCACCAGCAGGCCGGTCAGCGACATCACCACCACCACGATGGTGTTGGTGGCGAGGTCGCTGGTGGTGCGGCCGAGCAGCACCGCGCCGGGCGACATCGGCAGCGAACGGAAACGGTCGATGATGCCGCGGTGGATGTCCTGCGCGAGCCCGGCGCCGGTCGCGGTCGCCCCGAAGACCATCGTCTGGGCGAAGATGCCGGCCATCAGGAACTCCTTGTAGCTCACCCCGGGCACGTTGATGCTGGACCCCAGCACGTACGCGAACAGCAGGATGAACATGATGGGCGCGGCGATCGCGGCCACCAGCAGGTCCGGCACCCGTCGTACCTTGATCAGGTTGCGGCGGGCGACCACAAAACCGTCGCTCAGCGGCTTCAGGGTTGTCGAGGTCATGCCTTCACCTGCTTGCGCTCGGAGGTCTTCGCGGTCTTCCCGGTCTTCTGGTCCTCGTCCCCCGTCTCGTCGGCGCCGTGGCCGGTCAGACTCAGGAACACGTCGTCCAGGGTGGGGCGTCGCAGGGCGATGTCGGCCACGGTCAGCGACTCGAGGTCGAGGCGGCGGATCGCCTCCACCAGCGTCGCGGCGCCACCGGCCACCGGCACGGTCACCGTGCGGGCACGTCGGTCCACGTCGATCTCGCCGCCGGCGATCGGGACGAGCGCATCCGCCGCCTTGCCGAGATCGTCGACCCGGGTCAGGCTCAGCACCAGGCGGTCCTCGCCGGCCTGCCGCTTGAGCTCCTCGGGCGTGCCGCGGGCGATCACCGTGCCGTGGTCGATGACCACGATCTCGTCGGCGAGCCGGTCCGCCTCCTCCAGGTACTGGGTGGTCAGCAGGAGGGTGCTGCCGGCCGACACGAGCGCCTCGACGACCTCCCACATGCCGACGCGGCTGCGCGGGTCGAGGCCGGTGGTCGGCTCGTCCAGGAACAGGATCTTCGGCTCGTTGACCAGCGCGCCGGCCAGGTCGAGCCGCCGGCGCATACCGCCGGAGTAGCCCTTCACCTGGCGGCCGCCCGCCTCGACCAGCTCGAAACGCTCCAGCAGGCTGGTGGCGCGGTCCTGGCTCTGCCGGCGGCCGAGCCCGTACAGGCGGCCGACCATGTCCAGGTTCTCGAAGCCGGTGAGGTCCTCGTCCACCGCCGCGTACTGGCCGGACAGGCCGATCGACTCGCGGACCCGGTCGGCCTCCTTGACGACGTCGTAACCGCCGACCCGTACCTCGCCGGCGTCCGGGGTCACGAGGGTGCTGAACACGCGGACGGCAGTGGTCTTCCCGGCGCCGTTCGGCCCGAGGATTCCGGTCACCGTGCCTTCCGACACCTCCAGGTCGAGTCCACGGAGCGCCTGGACCTTGCCGTACGACTTGACCAGGCCAGAACTCTGAATTGCATACGTCACACCGGCTCCAGTGGGTTCACGAAAATGAGGATACAGCCGCCAATTGTCCCGTGTGTGCGGTGGGCGTCCAGCTCCGGTCAGGTCCGGGAGACCGCAATTCGGAAGATGCGGCGACGGCGCTTTCGTGCATGTGCAGGCCGATGATCCGCCGGTCCGGAGGGGACATCGGCGGATCGCCGGCAGCGCCGGAACGGCTCAGCAGCTGAGCTGCGGCGTCTCCAGCAGATGAGCGGCCAGGTAGCTCTGGGCGTTGTAGATCGTACGGCCGGTGTCGAGGATCTCCCGCCGTCCGTGCATCACCCGGGTGTTGTCGATCAGCGCCACGTCACCGTCCTGCCAGGACAGATTTTCGGTGAGCTCCTCGGTACGGGCCACCACCTCGCCGAGCAGGGCGGCGGAGAAGTCGCTCTCGTCGGCGAAGCAGATCCGCGGCTTCTCGTAGTTGTACGACGGTCCGAGGATGCTGTTGGCGAACGCCGGGCGCGCGCCGAACAGGGTCTCGTGCGCGGCCCGTACCCGGTACTCGTAGTGGATCGCGCCGTCCGGCAGTTCCTTGATGATGGTGGTGCCGGAACCGGCGGCGAGCGTCCGCATGTCCTGCACCGAGATGTCCTCGTCGGCCCGCTCCCCGCCGAGCGCATGCCGCACGTACGCCTTCCACTTGTCCTCGTCGACCCGCCGGCTGTAGGCGATGTCCTGCCCGGCGAACCGCTCGCGGGTCTCCTCGGTGAACGCGTCCCACACCCGGTAGCCGTCGCAGACCGTGGTCTCCGAGCCCGCGGCGGCCGCCTTCTCGCAGTAGAACCAGGTCAGGTCGGGTGCGAACGGGCTGTTGCCGTTCTCGATGTGCAGGCCGACCGCCGCGGTGCCGGCGTCGACCTTCTGGGCGACATCACCGCCGTGGAAGGAGCGGGCCGGGTCCAGCGTGATCCGTCCCGAGTGGGCGCGTACCAGCGCCGAGAAGGATTCGAGGTCGGCGGTGAAGCCGCGGAACAGCACAAAACCGGAGTCGGCCAGCAGCCGGATGGTGGTCGACGGGTCGATGGTGCTCAGCGGGGAGTCGTCGGCGGCGGTGACGATCGAGCCCGAGCCGGTTCCGTACCGGCCGACGGTGTGGTTGGTCATGATCAGCTCCTCGGGTGTGCGTCGGCGAGCGGTTCCCGCCGGGTGCCGTCGTCCAGCCGGACCCCCGGGAACCGGCCGGCGAGCAGGGCGTCGCGGACCAGGTCCCGGCGTGGTCGTCCGGTGACGGTGAAGAATTCGCGGTACAGGTCCTCGGTCGCCGGCAGCACGTACGCGACGGCGGCCCGCTCCACCACCGACAGCCGCTCGGCACCGAACGCGGCGATCCGCGCGAGGGCCTGCCCCGGGTCGATCCCGTCGGTGATCAGGAAAACGGCGTGCAGGCTCTCCAGCCCGTCGCCGACCACCGCGGTCGCGTGCACGAACGGCAGCGTGGCGTACTGCGCCTCGACCCATTCCGGCGCGACGTTGCGACCGGCCGCGGTGACGATGACGTTCTTCTTGCGCCCCACGATGCGGATGTGGCCGGTGTCCTCGATGACCGCGAGATCGCCGGTGTGCAACCAGCCGTCGTCGTCGACCACGCAACTCGACGGGTCGGTGCGGGTGTAACCGGCGAACAAGGAGGTGCTCCGCACCAGCAGTTCGCCGTCCGACCCCAGGCTCACCTCGACGTGATCGAGCGGCCGGCCGACCGTACCGTTGCGGCGGTCGCCGGGAACGTTCCAGCAGACCGCCGAGCTGTTCTCGCTGAGGCCGTATCCCTCATGCACGGCGATGCCGTGCGAGTCCAGCCGGTCGAGGGTGGCCGGGTCGACGGGAGCGCCGCCGCAGGCGATCACCGGCGCCTGCGGCCGGCCGAACAGCGCACGGACCGGATCCCGGCCCTCGGCCGCCGCCCGGTCGGCCAGGACGGCCAGTTGCCCGGCCAGCCCCGGCGTGACGACCAGTCCGGTCGGCTCGGTGACGGCGATGAACCGGGTGACCGCCGCGGCGGCCGACGACGACGTGCCGACCAGCGCCTCACCCGGCGGGAGTAGGACGGTGCTGCCCGCGTCGCGGATCACCAGGTACAGCGCCGCCACCTGCTCGACCAGCAGGCTGAACGGGACGAGCGACAGATAACGGCGGTACGCCCCGGCCGGCATGACCCGGTTCATCGACCGGACCAGCGCGTCCACACCGGCACCACGGATCAGCACCCCCTTGGGCCGCGACGTGGTGCCGGACGTGTGCACGATCTTGCAGATGGCCGCCTCGTCATCCCAGGGCGACGTGGCCGGCCAGGAGTCCGGACCGGCCGGCCGCGCGCAGTCGGCCAGCGCCGGGTAGTCGACATGCACCACGCGGCAGCCGGCCGGGAGCACGCGGTCACCCCAGGCCTTAAGCTGCTCGGCCCCCACGTCGTCGACCAGGCAGATCAGCGTCTCCTCGAGCAGGCTCTGCGCCTGGTCGGCGGAGAACGCCACCGGCACCGGAACCTCGACCGCGCCGCTGAGCAGCAGAGCCAGATCGGTGGCCACGAACGCCACCGTGTTGCCCATCACCACGCCGACCCGCGGCCGTTCCTGGATCAGCGACAACTGCTCGGTCAAGGACCGGGCCACGGCCAGGACCTCCCGGTACGAATGGGTGGTGGCGATCCCGCCGTCGGCGCTGCGGACCTCGACGAACCGGCGCTCGTCGGCGACCAGGTTGCGCAGGCGTTCCTCAATGAGCATCGGGCCGACCTCCGGGACGAGTGACGATCCGAGGATCGACGAAGCGGTAACGACCGGTGTTGCTGCGCAGCAGCGCGCCCAGTTCGCCGAGCGGCACGATCCCGGTCACCGGGTCATGGTCGTAATAGGTCCCCCAGTCCCGGCGCTGTCCGGCGGTCATCCACCGGGGCACCGCCTTGGCCAGCGGGATGAACGGGACGTTGAGCTGGGGCAGGGTGTCGGCCAGCGCACTGGTCGCCGTGCAGAGCGCGAAGCGCATGCCGGAGCACCACCCGATCAGGGGCAGCATCCGCATCAGGTGGGCGCCGTGGCCGCCGGTGGCCATGAAGGAGCCGGCCTCGACGATGTCGGCGCGGTTCACCTGCTCGCCCGTCGTCATCTGGATCGCCTCGGTGACCGGCAGGTCGAGGTAGTTCTCCGAGAAGAACGGCCGGCTGCCGCCGAAGGTGAGCCCGCCGCACGCGACCACGGCATGCGCGGCGGTGCTGTCGGTGGCGACCACGAAGAAGTCCGGCCGCGGGTCGACGACCGCTCCGTAGGTGCCCGCATAGCCGGCCCGGACGAACGCGGCGGCCTCCTGCCAGCCCGGCGAGCCGGACGGCGCCACCTCGATCTGGATCACGGCGCCTCCCTTGACGGATCGAGTCGCAATGCCTACCAGGATGTGGCGGGGCGGGACAGAAAATCTTCGTTCAAATTGCTTTTTTCCGGTCTGCGGACATACCCGGGTGCCTGGTAGAGGTCAGAAAGTTGACAGAAGTCAACGCACGCGGTAGTGCGCGCACGCGATCGTCCGAGGCGGATGACGCATATTCCGTACGTCCGTTTATTCTGTCGGTATGAATGGTTTTCCGGAACCGGTCAAGAAACCGGGCGACGAGGGTTACGACGTGAGCTCCACAAGCTACAACCGGGTGCTGGAATATCGGCCTGACCTGGTGGTACCGGCGACGACATCCGATCATGTGGTGGCCGCCGTGGAGCAGGCCGGCCGGACCGGCACGCCGGTCGCGGTGCACTCGACCGGGCACGGCCCGTCGGTCGCCGTCGAGACCGGCGTGCTCATCGACGTCAGCCGGATGACCGGCGTCCGGGTGGACGAGCAGAGCCGGACCGCCTGGGTGTCGGCCGGCACCCGGTGGCAGGAGGTGCTGGCCGCGACCGCTCCGCTGGGCCTGGCGCCGCTCAGCGGTTCCAGCCCGGTCGTCGGGGTGGCCGGCTTCGTCACCGGTGGTGGCATCGGCATGCTCGGGCGCCGCTACGGCTTCGCCGCCGACCATGTCCGCGAGCTGGAGCTGGTGACCGCGGACGGCAGATTGCGGAAGGTCTCGCCGGAGCAGGACCCGGATCTGTTCTGGGCCGTCCGCGGCGGCAAGGGCAACTTCGGGGTGGTGGTGTCGATGGGGCTGGAGCTCCTGCCGGTGTCCACTCTGTATGGTGGCGGGCTCTACTACAGCGGCGAGCACGTGGCGCAGGCCCTGCACGCGTACGCCGAGTGGACCACCTCCGTGCCGGACGAGATGACCACATCGGTACTGCTCATCCAGGTTCCCGACATCGAAGGGCTGCCCGGGCCGCTGCGCGGGAAATTCGTCATGCACCTGCGGGTCGCGTACTGCGGCACCCCGGAGGACGGCGATCGCTGGCTCAAGCCGATGCGCGACGCCGCCCCGCAGCTGATGGACACGGTGGCCGAGATCCCGTACGCCCAGGTTCCCGCGATCCACCACGAACCGCTCCAGGGGTTGCCCGGCTACAGCCGCAACATCGCGCTCGGCCCGGTCGGCGCGGACTGGGCGACGGCCCTGCTCGCGATCGCGGGCCCGGGTGCCGGCGCGCCCTACGGCGTGGAGGTCAGGCATCTGGGTGGCGCCTACGCGCGCGAGCCGGAGGTGCCGAACGCGGTCGGCGGCCGCGACGCCGCGTTCAGCCTGACCGCCAACTCGCTGGTCGCCCAGGCCGAGCGGGCGGTGCTCGCCGAGGCGCACGAGCGGCTGCAGCGTCAGATGCGGCCGTGGGCGACCGGTGGCCGGCTGCTCAACTTCCTCGGCGTCGCCGACGCCGACCCGGAGATCGTCCGCACGGCCTTCCGGCCCGCCGACTACGAGCGCCTCACCGCGGTGAAAGCCAGCTACGATCCGGCCAATATCTTCCGGCTCAATCACAACATCCCACCGGCGGCCTGACCGCCGCGCCGGCCATTCTCCGACGCCGCACTATCGAAGTCGTTCGTATCTCCCGCGCGCTGGCAAAGTCTCATCCGGTTGGCGGATAGCACTGTTCGCCGGGCTGGTTGCCTGCGACAGCCGGGCGTGCCTATCGGCGTTTCCGCCGATGCCCGCCCACGGGGGGAAGGCGACGGATGAATACGTACGCGGAGCAGGAGACGACGAATCCGATCGCCGTTGTCGGGATGGCGGGACGCTTTCCCGGCGCGGTCGATCTGGACGCCCTCTGGTCGCTGCTGGCCGGTCGCGGTGACGCGATCCGGCCGGTACCGGCGAACCGGTGGGACGCCAGCGCCGTGCTCGACCCGGAGCGCGAGATCCAGGCGGTGGGCGGGTTCCTCGACGACGTCGCGGGCTTCGACGCCGCCTTCTTCGGCGTCTCGCCCCGGGAGGCCGCCGACGTGGACCCGCAGCAGCGGCTGATGCTGGAGGTCGCCTGGCGTGCCCTGGAGGACGCCGGGCAACCGGTCGCCGCGCTGGCCGGCACCCGCACCGGCGTCTACGTCGGCGCCTCCTGGCACGACTACGAGATCCTGCGCCGCGCGCGGGGCGCCCGGGCCAGCCAGCACAGCCTCGTCGGCAACTCCCTCGACGTGATCGCGGCCAGGATGTCGTACACCTGGCGCCTGCGTGGTCCGAGCCTGACCGTCGAGACCGGCTGCTCGTCCTCGCTCGTCGCCCTGCACCTGGCGACGCAGGCGTTGCAGCGCGGCGAGATCGACGGCGCGATCGTCGGCGGGGTCAACCTGATCCTGACGCCGGACGGCTCAGTCGGCCTGACCCATTTCGGCGGGCTCTCCCCGGACGGCCGCTGCGCCGCCTTCTCGGCCGCCGCCAACGGGTTCGTCCGCGGCGAGGGTGTGGCCGCCGTTTATCTGCGGCGGCTCGGCGACGCCCGCCGTGCCGGGGACCGGATGCACGGCGTCGTGGTGCGGACCGTGGTCAACAACGACGGGGGCGGCGACAGCCTGGTGACGCCGAGCCCCGCCGGTCAGCAGGATCTGCTGCGCCTCGCCTACGGTGACGGCCGCATCCCGGTGGATCGGATCGGCTACATCGAGGCGCACGGCACCGGGACCGGCCGCGGCGATCCGGTGGAGGCGACCGCGATCGGTGAGGTGATCGGCCGGGCGCGCACCGGCGCGCCGCTGCCGATCGGGTCGGTCAAGACCAACATCGGCCATGTCGAGGCCGCGGCCGGGATGGCCGGGCTGATGAAGGTGCTGCTCTCGCTGCGGCACCGCACGGTGCCGCCGAGCCTGCACGCGACGCCGCTCAACCCCGGCATCGACTTCGCCGCTCTGGGTGTCACCGTCGTCGCCGAGCCGCTGGCCCTGCCCGCCGGCAACGACTTCTATCTGGGTGTCAACTCGTTCGGCTGGGGCGGCACCAACGCGCATGTGGTGATCGCCCCGGCGCCCGCCGACGACTCCGGGGCCGACGACACCGGGGCCGACGACTCCGGGGCCGACGACTCCGAGGCCGGCGCCGATCGGCCGGTGCCGACCGGGCTGCCCCTGGTGGTGCCGCTCTCCGCCCGGCAGCCGGCGGCGCTGACCCTGGTGGCCCGCCGCCTCGCCGAACGGCTGGACGACGCCGACCCGATCACCGCGGTCGCGTACACCCTGGCCCGGCGCCGCGACCACTTCGCCGTCCGCGCCGCCCTGGCGGCCGACGACACCGCGACCCTGCGGACCTCGCTGAAGGCGCTGGCCGAGCGAGCCGGCGACGACACCGAACCGGACGGTATCGCGCTGGGCCGGGCCGTACCCCGTGGCCGTACCGCCTTCGTCTTCCCGGGACAGGGCTCGCAGTGGCCCGCGATGGGCCGCGACCTGTACCGCGAAAGCCCGGTGTTCGCCCGGGTCATCGACCGGTGCGCGGCGGCGCTGCGGCCGCACGTCGACTGGGACCTGCGCGCCGTGCTCGCCGGTACCGCCGGCGACGAGTGGACCACCCGCATCGACATGCTGCAGCCGGCGCTCTGGGCGATGTCCCTCGGCCTCGCCGAGCTGTGGCGGGCCGGCGGCGTCGAACCCGACCTGGTGCTCGGGCACAGCCAGGGTGAGATCACCGCGGCCACCCTGGCCGGCGCGCTGTCGTACGAGGACGCCGCCCTGATCCAGGCCCGGCGCAGCGCGATCGCCCGGCGTACGTCCGGCCGGGGCCTGATGCTCGCGGTCGACCTGGACCGGGACGCCGCGCTGGCGGCCCTGGAGGGCTTCACCGACACCGTCACGCTGGCCGTGCACAACGGCCCGCGGTCGTGTGTGCTCTCCGGAGACCGCGAGGATGTGCTGATCCTCCAGGAGCTGCTGGACGCCGACGGTGTCTTCACCCGGCTGGTCAATGTGGACTACGCGTCGCACAGCCCGCAGATGGAGGCGCTGCGCGACGACCTGCTCGAAGCGCTGGAGCCGGCCCGGCCACGACCGGGTGAGATCGCGATGCTGTCCACCGTACGGGCCGGGCCGCTGCCCGGCACCGACCTGGACGCCGCCTACTGGGCGGAGAACCTGTGCCGCCCGGTGCTGTTCGCGGATACGATGCGCCGGGCTCTCGCCGACGGTGTCACCCATTTCGTCGAGATCAGCCCGCATCCGATTCTGGTGCCGGCCATCGAGCAACTGGCCGCCGAGAGCGCCGAACCGGTCGCGGTGCTGTCCACCCTGCGGCGCGACGCGGGCGGCCGGGCCGACTTCGGGCGTGCGCTGGCCCGGGCGTACGTGACCGGGCTGGAGCCGTTCGCCGGCCCCCGTACCGCTCCGCTCGACCTGCCCGGCTACCCGCTGCGGCCGGAACCGTACTGGCCGCCCGCCGGAACCGGCCGTCCGGCGGGTGGCCGTGGGTTCGCCGTCGACCTCACCCCGGTGCCGGGACGGCCCGACACGGTCGAAGCCCCCGTCGAACTCTCCCGGGTGGAGCAACCCTGGCTGTCCGATCACCGGGTGTACGAATCCGTGGTGCTCCCGGGGGCGGCCACGATGGAACTCGCCGTCCGGACCGCACGTACCCGCCTCGGTCCCGGTCCGCTGACCGTGGAGCGCCTCACGTTCGCCGAGGAGGTGACCTTCGCCGGCGACGCGGTCAAGCTGAGCGTGCAGTGGTCCGACGACGTGCCCGACGGCGGCGGTTTCCGGCTGTTCACGCTGCCCGACGGCGGTACTTCCTGGGTGCTCACCGCCGCGGCCCGGATCTCGCGGGGCCGCTCCGTTGACCACCCGGTCGCGCCGTCCGGCGTCCGGTTCGTGGCGCTGGACCCGGCGCAGTTCTACCGGAATCTGGCCGGCCTCGGGCTCGGGTACGGTGCGGCGTTCCGGGCCATCCGCGCGCTCGGCACCGACCCGGAGCGGACCGAGGCGCTGGCCGAGATCGCCCTGGACGACAGCCTGCATGCCGGAAACCGGGGCTACCACCTGCACCCCGTGTTGTGGGATGCCGCCCTGCAGACCGGGCTCGCCCTGATCGACCCGGCCTCCGCGGTCGTACCGATCGGCGTCGACCGGATCGACGTCCTCGGTGACGCGGCCGCGCCCGCGAGGATCCGATCGCACGCGGTCCGTCGCGGCCCGGACCTCGTGGACATCACCGTCTCAGACGGGTCCGACCGGCCGCTGCTGCGCCTGACCGGCCTGCGCCTGCGGGTACTCGACCAGGTCAGCACGGACGACGGGCCGCTGCGGCACCGGCTGCGCTGGGTCGAGGAGACGCGCCCGGGCACCGCCGTGCCGGTCGCCACCGAGGTGCACGGCGGTGGCGGGCTCGCCGACCGCCTCGCCGGCGCGCTCGGTGCCGCCGGACCGGTGCCGGCCCTGCTGGTCTTCGTCGCCCCGGACGCCGCCGCCGGCCTCGCCGAGCAGCGCGCCGGCCTGATCCGGCTGACTGGCCTGGTCCGGTCGGCGCTCGCCGCGCCCACCCCGCCGCACCTGGCGGTGGTGACCGCGCGGGCCCAGGCCGTCGCGGTCGACGACCGGCCGGATCCCGGTGCCGCGCTCTACTGGGGATATCTGCGGGTCCTGCGCCGCGAACACGGCGAACTGGAGCCCCGCCTGATCGACGTTGACCCGGCCGACCCGGACGCGGTCGCCGCGTGCGCCGCCGAGCTGCGGTGCGGGGCGGACGACGATCAGG
>Ga0307516_10008163_pt1 | contig 11890 bp, 17 predicted proteins | sample 19_EM_MG_FD_203310 | JGI IMG/M metagenome (GOLD analysis project Ga0307516, IMG submission 203310) | Populus trichocarpa ectomycorrhiza microbial communities from riparian zone in the Pacific Northwest, United States - 19_EM | ecosystem: Host-associated > Plants > Roots > Unclassified | place...
CAGAATTTCTCTTTCCCCCTTAACCCCTCCACAGAATCCCCCAACATGTCAATCAACCATAACATAACAGCAGAAGATTTCCCCACCACATGGGGAAAATTCTCGTTAATATATGACCTCATTGCCCACCTCCCCCCAGGCTCAGAGGCTGCCACCCGGGACGTAGCAGAAGCATACCGCACCATTCCCCTCCACCCATCCCAGTGGCCAGCTGGTGTCGTAAAAATATCAGACACGATGGGCTGCATTGACACTAACCTAGCCTTCGGATCCACCCCTGCAGCCGGTGCCTATGGCCACATCGCTGATGCGTGCTGTGAAATTTTCCGTTCCCATGGCATTGGGCCAGTCGACAAATGGGTAGACGACCACATTTTCTTCCGAGTACGCACACAACACCTTGACAAATACAATGACAGTCGCCGCTCCTGGTATCAGGACATCCTCACGCACTCCCCTGAACCCCTACACTCGGGAGGCCGCTTGTGGTTTCAAGGACGGCGCCGATCCGACTCGTCATCCGACGAGTTCAACGAAGACTGCAGCCGCCCATTAACAGACCTCTCCAGCCACTCCCCGCGACCCTCACATGACTCCCTGTTCTCTTATAGCTTGTGTGACATTGACACTATCTTGAGACCCCTGGGTATACCATGGGAACCCTCCAAGGACCAGCCTTTCAGCCCATCCACTATATACATTGGCTTTGAGTGGAATTTGCAGGCAATGACAGTATCACTGAGCACCTCCAAAGTGACTAAGTATCTTGAGGCCATTGCATGCTGGCATCAACGTGATGGTCACGTCCTTCAAGATGTACAAAGCCTATACGGGAAGCTGCTCCACACATGCGCAGTCATACCATGAGGCAGAGCTTACCTCACCGGCCTCGAACGCATGATCAAAGTGTGCACGCCCAAGCCGTTCCTCCCCCATCGCCCTGAGAAAACAATCGCCAACGATTTAAACTGGTGGCAACACATCCTATCGTCCAACCTTGCATCCCGTCCCATCAGTAGTCCCCCAAACTATGTCAACATTTCTGCCTTTTCCGATGCTAGCTCATCATTCGGAATCGGCGTTGTCATTGGCACCAAATGGCGAGCCTGGCACCTCCACCCGCACTGGCAATCCCTCGGGGGCAAACGAGACATCAGCTGGGCAGAAGCCATCGGTTTCGAATTCCTCATTTATACCATTGCCACTATCAAATCTCCCCACTCGGCGTTCATCGCTTTCGGAGACAACACAGGCATCGTTGAAGGTTGGCTCAATAACCGCCACAGAAATCCTCCTGCCAATGAGGCTTTCAAACGTATCCACCAGTTCATTCACTCGCTCCCCCGAAAGTTTTACATCTGCACCAAATATGTCCCTAGTGAATCCAACCTCGCAGATGGCCCTTCCCGGGGCATTCTTGGGCATCCCAGTGCCCTCCTACCTGACATCCCCATCCCCGAACCTATCTGCCATCTCGTCGAAGACGCCTCCCCAAGCGGAGCACTCTCTTAGTACAGTTGTCCCAATTATCCCCATCTCGCCGGTCCCTGGCACCAATTCCCTCAGTAACATAGAAGCCTATCCCATGCAGTCAAAAACTGGGACGTCACCATCGCTTCGTTTCATCTCTGCCCCCCCACTACCCTCAACTCCTCCTGCTTCGAATCCCCTACCATACCGTTCAGATCTTTCCCCTTCCCCCTCCCCCCTCCGTCCCCACTGCCTCGCCAAGGACCGCCTCCTCCATTGGAAACCCTACTCCACTTGCGAAGACCCACAGCTTGCACACCCTATCCTGTCCGAAGCAGACTTTAACCGCATACTGAGCGTCATCGACGCTTCATGGGGTAGCAACACCAAAGCTGCCTATGGAGCAGGCCTACTAGTTTTCCATGTATTCTGCGACTTACGTAACGTACCCGAAATAGACAGATGTCCTGTCTCCCAACCACTCCTACTCTCGTTCATATCAACCTGCGCAGGAACGTATTCTGGTAACACCCTCTCTAACTACATCGCGGGAATCCGCGCTTGGCACATGCTGCATGGCAGACCGTGGCTGCTAGACCCAGTCACCCTAAAAGCCACCATAGAGGGAGCAGCTCGGCTCGCCCCTCCCTCTGCCAAATGCCCCCAACACAACCCGTTCATGCCAGACATTATATCCCTTTTCCAAATCACAACTGAACATGGAGGACCCACTTGATGCAGCCGTTTTCGCCTGCATCACAGTTTGTTTCTGGGGCGTTGCCAGAGTTGGAGAATTCACAGTCCCTAGCATCAACGCTTTCGACCCAACCAAACATATCACCCGAGCGGGCCTCACACAAGTCACAGACTGAAATGGTTTAACCATTCTCAAATTTCACCTGCCATGGACTAAGACTTCCAAAGCAGCGAGCAAAGGAGAATCTGTCCAGTGCGCTCAACAAAACGGACCATCTGACCCCCTCGCCGCCATCAAAAACCATTTCCGTATCAACGCCGTCACCTCAAACAAGCACCTCTTCTCTTGGACCCACTCCAGCAGCAAACGACGACCATTAAGTAAAAAAGAACTTACCAGCAAAATCAACAAACTCGCAACCCAATTTAACCTCCCGAATCTCAAAGGCCACAGCCTCCGCATCGGAGGCACGCTAGAATATTTACTTCGAGGCATCCCTTTTGACGTTATTCAGTCCCTCAGGCGTTGGGCAGGGAGCGCTTTCACCCTTTACCTACGACAACATGCCATGATTCTAGCACCATACCTACAAGCTTCTCCAGTACTAGAACCTTTCGTCAGATACACACAACCCCCGGTTAGATAGTCCCATGGAAACCATTCGTGTCGAGTAGAGCTCCTTTGACCGCTAGGATATTCGGCTTCGCCTTTTGCGTCGCTCCCTCCATCAGCAAAGTTACAAACAGTCTAATTCATCTGACACGTCTGACCACGTCTGATTTCGTCTGACATTGTCTGGTTGACTTACCATCTGACGAAGCATGTCAAACATCAACATAAGACAGTCAGACATGCCCAGATTCAATCAGACCAAAGCCAGACATGCAGAACAATGCCGAAACTTGTCATTAAGTAGTAACTACAATTAGTAATGCTAAAACACAATCTCAAATGCATGATGGTCCATATATTTATTAACATAGTATGCACAAAAGTTATCAAGAGTACTGGCATGCTGGATACTTTTCTGGCCAGTGGTGGTGGTTGGTGTCGTCGTCAATGCTGGGGTGGTCATCACTGCCGTCGTCCTGGCATTGGTGAGGCTGGGCTAGGGGGTGGTGGCCGTCATCATCAACGTCAGCATTAGGTGAGGCTGGGGCTAAGAGTTGGTGGCAGTCATTGTCATTGTCGGATGATGCTGGGCTGCTGCAGGTGGTGGCAGCATTGACAGTGTCATTGTCATTGTCGGACGAGGCTGGGGATGGGGCGGTCACCGTTGTTGTTGCACGCGCTCCTCAGCCATGGAATCAAGTGATTCGTGCAGGGCGTCAGCATCGCGCAAACGATACTGCAGCTGTTCAAATTCCCATTTAACGCCAGCATGTTCTTCTAGTGCCGCATTTTGGTCTTGCAGAACATGTGTTAAGCTGCACAAGAAGGGTGCTTGAATGACTACTTGATAACCGCTCCTTAGAGATAGGAGTTCTATTTCGAGCTCTACTTTGGCTGCCTCCACGGTCAAGAGCTGAGTTGTGCATTCAGTGACGAATGACATTTCATCGTCAGACAAGGCTGGAGCTGGGGCGGTCATCATCGCCAACAGCATAGGGTGAGGCTGGGGGCGGCAGTCTTTGTCGTCGTCAATGCTGGGGGCTGTCATCATTTGTTAGTGGTGGGGTCTGTGTACTGGTACATACCTGATGACGCCAGTGTGCCATGGTGGGTGATCGTCGTTGTTGTGATTTGTAATCACAACACTTCAAAATTTCTCCCCTACAAGGCTACAACAACATAGGTAAGTACTAGTTTGTCAAACAGCACTGACAACGACGGCAATGGTCACTCACAGCACCCGCAGCAATGACGACTCCAGCGTGGCAACAGCAACAACCACCACAACCACCGTTGCCCAACGGTGACCACGATGACCCCAGCCCCAGCAGCATGACGACGATGACACACCCATCCCCAGTATCCACCCCCAACCCCAATCTCCCCCAACGACAATGACCTTGGTCCAGCGCCCCGCCGACAAGCCCCCCTACCCCAGCACTTTGACGCCCACCCCCCAGCAAGTTTTTTCTTTTCTTTTTCTTTTCTTTCCTTACACCCCCAGTGCCGCGACGACGACCAGCCACCTCCCCTCAGGGCTACGACGACGACGGTGGTGGTGGCGGCGGCCTCCTCCTCCTCCCAGCCTCAGTGTATCGACGCTAACCTGCGTGGCAAGTTTTATTAATTTAATCCGTTGATGTCGATGGCCAGCTGACAACCACCAGTACCATCCATGCCAAGGTGATGAACCCAGCCCGGTAAACATTTTTCTTTTTTAATCTTTTTTCTTTAATGTACCAAAGTGCCCTCACCACCAGCAAGGCAATGATGGTCCAACTACCCATGCGACTGTGACGACAGCTTCGACTACCACCACCAGCGACGACCACCATTGCGCAGATTGGCAGCAGAGGATGATTACATAGTATTTTGTATTTTCTGTACTAAAATGATCACTTTGTGAATTATTATTATTACAAAGTGGATGATGAGTTCAATAGCCGGTCTGAGCATCTTGTGGTCTGAGATGTTGCAGGATGTTCCCCCCAAGACCAGGTCAGACGGAATCAGACTTCCAGACTTGTCAGATCGGAAGGCTGCGCGTCGGCTATTCGACTTCAGACGTCTAATGTGTCTGAGCTGTCTGGCTGTCTGGTTCAGATGATTTCAGACACGATTAGACCCCTTGTAACTTTCCTGATGGGGGGGAGTGAGCTCGACCAAGCAAGGTGGCTGCTGGCGCCAGCCAGCACTTCCCCAAGTTCAAATGAATGCATGCAATGCCTCAGGCGTTTCACCTGAGAAAAGCTTTCGATGGATGTGAACCAAGTAGTGGGATCTATGAGAAACTAGAGTACTCTGTTTCGCACGCCAAAGCCATAGATACACATAGGCCCAAACTAGGCCACATACAAATACATGGTTGGACCTATCTACGCATTTGGCTATTTCTCACTGGGCGTGGCGGGCCGGCCACAACCAGGTAAAGATCAGACGGACAGAAAACACGCCATGGAATCAACCCCCAAACACGTCCATGCGCTTGTTCGCCTTCTAAAATCACCGTCGGACCCGCCCTTGCCACAGGGCCCTCTCAAGATCGACATTGCTAACCACGCTTGGTCAGACGTAACTTTCTGCGCTGCGAACAAGGGAGAGGTCCTCGTCGAATGGCTATTAGGCTCATTGGGACGCGATGGAAAAAGGTGCGTGCGATTCGTGTGCTCTCTCTTGGATCTTTCACCTCAAAGAATTGGGCAGAGACGATAAAGAAGGCGAATCTAAACGTCAATGGCCGATCGCAGATCCTAAGTATTGGTTCCTCTTGCAGCAGACACTCGCATCCTCCGTTTCTTCAGCGCGCCCCCTCAAAGTCTGGCTCCTCCCGCTTCTCTTTCGCATAAATCTTGCAGGCATAGCAACAGAGCTACTTACGCTGTCACACAATCAAGCCAGCTGTAACGACCTAGCTATCATATATGCTCCTGCCCGTGCCGCACTCGCAATTCTATGGCCCCTCGCTGAGAAAAGGGTGGGAATGGATGCGCTCTTAGAGTCTCTTTCAACTGTATTGGGTGCTTGTGCAACTTGGACTACACAGGCTGAAAATGCGAATGATGTGACCATGCAAACATATCGAGAGGACTTGGCATGGATATGTAACACTATCATCAGCTCCTACAGAAATGCACTCGGGAACTTTGGGAACAAAAAGAAGGTGGGTGTCTGCCGCTTCTGCATCAATCTCCGGTCTTCTACGATAACCTATATTCCAATAGCTATTTACAACCTTCTTGTCTACACACCTGCCACTCTGGATTCGCATTCTCTCACCTCCCTCCTCACAATCAATCCAGGAGAGCAATATTCCGTCGCTAGTCTACGACGCGCTTTACGCAGCAGGTATTGACACACTCTTCTCTCTCGAGGCCCTCAAGCAACCCTTCGACACGCTCTTGGAGGCTTTCTCTCGTGCCTCCACAAACCACGGGCTTACCATCCTCCCATCCCTTTTTTCCTCCCGCCTTGCCGCCGTGAAGCGATACCGCGCTACACTCTTTCCGACTGTCTCTGGGTCTGAGTCTTCAGCACTGGCCATGCACGAGGCCGTACGTGCGGACGCCATGGCAGCCTGGGAGTCCTGTTGGAGAGTGCTGTTACATGGTATCTTGATATGTGACGAGCATTGGGTCGAGCAGGGATGTGGCCAAGCTATGGAAAGGAGAGTAGACGCGTGGTCGACGCTCGTGGGGATTCTGGGCGTTATTGAAAAAGAACGGTTATTCGTTTCAAACATTGGACTCGGTTCGACGAATGTTCAGAGCGCGGCTGAGATTGGGGGTGCCCAACAGGCGTTAATGGACGTAAAACAGCGAGCTCTTATGGTGGTTGAGCGTGCCTGCCGGGTCGATCGCAGCAATGCGGGTGGTGACGAATATGTTTCTCTGGCCGTTGGCGCCCTTGACATGCTTGTCAGAATCGAATATGACCTTGTAGGTGACATTTTCGGTCGGATGCTGGCAGCACTGGTCTGGGTAAGTTGTCTGCCTTCCCTCGCATTTGTTGTTTGAAGTTACTCCTTAGTTTCATCCACTATCTGTGAGGGCAAAAGACGCAGTCGAATTCTTGCTTTCGGATCTGCTCGAACATCACACGAAGATGCGCACAGTGCAAACGTACACCATCACACTGCTCGCTGCCATTTCCCCGACCACGACCTCGTCACAAACACCTACATCGCTACCTGACTCGGTGCCCAGTGTCCTCCTAACGCACCTCCTGTCCCTCTCCCGGGCCTTCCGCGTGGCCTTGACACCTGCGCAGTCCACAACGCTGGGACCTGCAGTTTTGGAGGAACTCAGGCGCGCCTGGCATACGTTCGCTATTAAAGCCGACTTGGATAAGCATGGCGACAAGAAACGAAAAATTACCGACGATGGTTGTTTCGAAAACACGGGCTGTCAAGCAATTGCATTCGTATATGCGGCTCGTACAGCCGGGAGCATACTCTCTAACCTTCCCCTGCAGGCTTACACGGCTGATCTTGGAAATCAAGCAAGTAAATTTGGATGGCAAGTCGTGTGGAGTTGTCTAAGGCGCATGCGAGCCGACCACCGGCAGGTCCCCCCATCGGTTCCTATAGACGAGAATGAAGGGAAGAAAAAGAAAAGGCAGAAACGTAAACGCGAGGAGGAGCTCGAACGTGGGCAAGAGGATGCCTACAGTCATATACAGGTGGACAGTATTGTCACTTCTGCGGCGCTACGGTTCTTATATGACGTACGCGCTCGACTGCTACGAACTGCTGTCTCAGCGACACCGATAACGCTGGGCGATAGCGATTTGTTGGAAGAGGACCAAATTGAAGAGCTGCTGGATATCGTCAAGGACGAGGACACGTCGCCCGAGTTAGTGCTCGAAATCGTGCGTTTAATTACATTTACTTCCATTCTCGTATTGAATCAATGATTCTTTGTCTCAGATTCGCACGCTCTTCTCACAGATCTCACAGACGTGCGAAGGCCAAGACAGACTAGCAAACAACGTCATACAAACGAGTGTCGATGTGTTAGTTCATCACTTCACAACGACAAGTCGATGGTGCGGTTTTTCTAGCACGCTCTCACGCGAAAGTTTGGGTATTGCCCTGCTCTACGTATTCGTCGATAGGTGGATGGACCTCCTTGAGTGAGTTTCTTCCCCGACTGCGTCGGTCGCACATTACCCTCACACTCCATACCTCAGTGCACTGGCTCCCACAGAGGTGCTCAAGAAGTTTATTTCCCTTTTACTGTCCATTCATCTGGAGCCCTCATCTGGCTCTACGGACCAACTCGATGGCCAACAAAACTCGCAATGTGACGTCACACCTCAGAAGGTCCTTTTGAGAGTCTTACGCAGTGCCCAGTTTTGGGAATTGCACAACATGCGGGGTGCGTGTCTCACCAGTGTTGTGCGTTCAAATGTTGATTGTAGCTTCGAAGATGCCTTGCTATCACTCGTGTTGAATATCACTGCTCCTCTGTCCTCGTATACCTTACCTCCTGGCCCAAAGTCATCTCCTTCCCCATGGGTGTCCGTTCCTAGCATTCTCGAGCTCGATCGTGCCAGCGGAGTCTATACTCTGCTTATGCACGTACCTCCAGAGTACTTCACCCGATCATCACGCATAGAACTCATGAAGAGAGCCGTGAGTGGAGACCTCGGTATATGTGTCGTACTGCGAGACACAAACCATCGAGAAACAGTAACGGATGGTAAGAAGCGCAAGAAACAAAGGGGGAAGGACAGAGACAAGTTTGACGCGCATCAGATATCCAGCGCTGAACGTGATGATGGAATGGACGTCGGTCCCAACTCTGGAATACCCGCGGATCGCTGGGTCCGTCATCTTACAATATTCCGTGCATTTCTCCAGAGAATGAGTCACGCTGTGGGTCCGCTGGATCATACGGTGAGTCTATTAAGAACATAGACGTGCTTGCTGTTTGAAGGGCTGAAACTTTGTCAGATGTCTCACGCGTATATTGAGCATCTGTTCAACCCACCATCAAGTTTATCCATCATGTCTGATGCACCCACTCGTGTGACTGTCGATCTTATACTCCTCCACCTAACGTGCGCCGTCTTCTTTATGCACTACGTTGCATATATGAATGTTTATCCGCAGTGCTCTTCTTCGTGCCCAGGGTTCCGAAGCTACCGCATTGGCAGCTAGCATAATAACCATGATCGCTGAGGCTAACCCTTTCTCCACTACCTTTTTGCAGGAGTCGCAGAAGCACGTCCTCGTGGAGTCTGTTGTGTTTCGGTTGATCGAGGATTTGAGAGGTGGTATTCCTCCGGGAAGGTGTGCTCTCATTCGCCGAAGGAAGCTCCGAGGTACTAATACATTGAGCAGCCTTTCGGAAACAGTTGTCTCCTCCCTGAAAAGCTTGTATGACTCCCTGGTGTCGACTTTCCCCTCTACGGATGCTATACCCGATGCGGGATACACTTCGAGTAGAAGTGTGCATGCACGGTCATATATGCTGTCGCTCGCCCAGTGGCTTGGGATCGATGGTATGCAATGTGATCTCATACTCTGCACATAGTTGCTCATCATGATTTCAAGTGCAAGCTAACATTACCCCTATTGGCATGAAGTTGGCAGGTGCACTCATGTGGAGTGTATCGCATTGCTGTTTGTTGACCAAGGCTACAGATATAGAGATGTGTTCGAGCATGATTGCTCTTCTATTCCAGGAACTTCGGTGCATGCCAGTAATTTCCTACACAACCCAACTCGAGGCGATAGCTGCTCTATGCTCGATCTATGGTGATGAAGCAGATGGTATATGCATGATCGACTTAATAAAGTCGTCAACTAATATTTGATTATCACAGTACGACACGCCGTTGATGCACAAGTTGGCACGGCTACAAGAAGGCTGTCGATCGAGGAGTTTTCCCATCTGCTAGACGTTGTAGTAGAAGGAATCGAAAGTCCTGGAGTCCAGATAGGCCAGTCTCAACGCTTGATACACCTCTCAACAATACTGTTACACGATGCGCCACAAGGTTAGTATCGGTTGTCTGGTGTTACTTCCTGCTTGATGATGGGGGCGCTGCAGGGACACTGAAAGTTGTCCAAAATTTCGTGACGCGGTGCCTCAATGCGTTTACTGGGCAGCCCCGCCTTTACGGAGGATCGTCGGAAGTGAAGGCAAATTACCTGGAATTGATCGCGAGACACTGTTCTGACAGAGTGAGTGCGTTGATCTGTGCTTGACGAAGGAGGTTGATGTCCCATGATAGCCAGCCGCACTTCGTTCTGTTGACCTCGGAAGCACATGGTCTTTGTTGTGCAAAATCTTATCAGCCTCCTGCAGTCATGACAGCACGACGTCCTTTACAATCTTTCATCACATCATATCCATTGCCAGCTCACTAGTGCGCTTACGGCGCGACCTTGTCATACACACCCTTCCGCATTTGTCCATTGTCCTGCATCGGCTAGTGGTGATAACGAGGTGTATACGTCCACAGCTTGGAGGCAAGCAGAGTAAACTCGTATCAGACACATTCCCCTCTTGGATCACTTCCACACAACCACTCGGTGTTGCAGAAAGCCGTGCCCTCAGCCGTCTCCTCACTGCGCTCACCATCAAAACTGTTCCTCGCACGCACGCACATACGATGACAGCTAGCGAAACCCAGAAAGCTGAGTCACTAGCGAAACCATTTGCAAAGCATGCGGGATATGTTCTTACGACATATATCGATGCTTTAAATGACCCGCTCTGCCTTATGTCCTCTGACATGCGACGGGAGCTCCAGTCCGGGTTATTTTCGCTGTGCGAAATGCTTGGCGAGCACAATCGAGATGCTTTAGTAATCTCGACACTTGATTCTGGTGGGAAGGCAATTATGAAGATGATCTGGAAGGAGTACGAAAAGCAACGGTATGTAGGTAAGGGCTAAATATGATGCTCATAGTAGTTGTCTACTGTTTTATACGAGGACGAGTGGGGGCAAACCCATATTACCCACAGTGTTTGATTAGGAGCTGCATGAAATGATAATCTCAAGTGGTTTGAGCAGGAGGGTGTGGGTATGGGTTCCCATGCTGCCATGTACTAGAACAGCACTGCCACAGATGGCAAACACCTTGTCTAACACGTAAGGTCCAATGTACAGTTACATCATCATCTACTGATTAGCAACCATTCCACTTTTCACAAATTAATTTGCTGCCCAAGAACCTTGGTGAGACAACCCTCAGGACAAGCCCAAAGATAACCACTACAAACTCTGAGGAGGAGAATAGGAAATGGCTTTTGAGCAAAAACCCAAAGAGAGCTCAAATGGGCAGCCTCTGGGTGCTGCATTGAGCAGTATATATACTACAGGCCTCAAGGCTACAGCATGTACTTAAGGGCAGGTCTATGATGTCACTGTGGAACTAAGGCTATGCTATGATATCATGAATGACCAGGTGGTAGATTAGATGCCTAGATAAGATACTACAGTATGATAAGATAAGATGTCATATAATCACAGATTAGATAAGATAAAAAGTTAAGGTTTGTTACACTACTCCCCCCTCAGCTGCAGGATTCCAGACTGCAGAACTGAGTGTTTGTCAAATCTGGGTCTACTCCAGTAGGGGGTTGGTCAAGTCTGGATGGAAATGGATGAAGGGAAGGGACAGAGGCTGGACAAGAAGTTAGTCTGGCCAGAGTTGGGGACCAATTGGATTCAATGACAAGGGGATCAAGCATTGATCCCTTGCATAGGTTCTGGTCAGGTGGAGACAGAGACGGAGATGGAGACAGACAGAGGACAGGAGTAGAGTGTTACAACCATGTCCAACTCCAGGTCTTATCTGGTCACTCTGGTCACATCACAGCTCTACAGCTCAACTCTGGTCGCTCATCACTTACTCTGGTCACACTCGTGCAGAAAACCTCCTGTTAAGTATGACCCTTGGACTATCCTCTATTTGCTCGTTACCACACCTTGCCATTTACCCTGCCTTGATGTGAGTTCTCCATGAACTCGATATATCCTATACCTTGTAGCATTTTCACCAGACCTGACTTTATTTTCACCAGACCTGACCTAGTCCTTACTCCGGTTGTCCCTTGTCCACCTTTAGGCTGTTTACTTGTCACCGTATGTACTTGA
>Ga0307516_10008164_pt1 | contig 11890 bp, 14 predicted proteins | sample 19_EM_MG_FD_203310 | JGI IMG/M metagenome (GOLD analysis project Ga0307516, IMG submission 203310) | Populus trichocarpa ectomycorrhiza microbial communities from riparian zone in the Pacific Northwest, United States - 19_EM | ecosystem: Host-associated > Plants > Roots > Unclassified | place...
GTCCGGGGGTTTATCGCTCAGTTCCAAGCCGGGGAAGATTTGCGATCCACGGAGGAGTGCGTGAATCAAGAGTCTAGTCCACGGGTCCGAACAGACACCAGCTGTCGTCCATCCGGGTATGGCCTAACCACCAGAGGCGTTAGACACTGAAAGGGAGGCTGGCAGGGGAGGGGTACCTCACGAAACGCCCCCGCCAGTGAAATTGTTTCCGCAGAGGACAAATCTGTCAGAGGCTTTTCACCCCTTGATATCATGGTGGGGATTGGCGATACAAATTCGTCCTCCCGCCGGGTGGGATTCCCCTCCTTGCAATAAATGGGATGTACGTGCAACAAGTCCTCCCTCAATTGAATAAGGTCCTCGTACCCGAGGGAGGGAAACTCAACTAAACCATTTGTCGGTCAGTCACCACTGCCCGAGCTTGGTTGGGGCTAACGACTCACTCTTGGAAGGGTCGGCCCAGTACTTACTACCGTCATACATAACTGCTCGTCCAAGCGGGGAGATAGCGGCGGCAGGAGGGAGCGGCGTAACTCGCTGTTGGGGTTAAACAAGGGGTGTACTCGCGGCCTCGTGGGGCCCATGCCTTTCCCTCGCTCTGGCCACAGAAATTGAATTGGTTACGTAAAGTACAACTTGCGTTCTGAGTCACGCTGCCAAACCCTGGATACTGACTGCCTCCCTTTCCGCCTCTTTCCGCTCACAATCGTTCTGAGATCCTCAGCTCACGGTTTTGACATCTGCCCGGGGTTTCGTACCGGGAATGGAGTCGCGTACCACCCAGCGAACCACCGTGTGGGGGCGGGGAAACCACCCCGGTGCGCGCATCTGTACCGCGAACAGAGGCACAATCCGTAGGTGTAGGACTACGGATGTGCGGTGATAGGACCAGTCCAAACGAACGACAAATGAGAGCCGGGAAGGGGGAGGGGTAGATTTCTCCCTTGCAAATCGTACACCGTAACGGGCTGACCGCGATTCAAATCTCGACGAGAATTGAGTGACAGAGAGCTTCACCGACCTCCAGTGAAACCCACCTGCACCATCCCATACAATTGATAGGCCCTACTGTGGTATCGGCGATCGGTCCTCATATGTGTGGCCGTCAATCTGCTCGTATAGCTTCAAAGAAGAATCTGGGAGTGCTGATCCAGTGGGCGAGTCAATAGAGACGCAGATCGCCGATATCTATTCGTTCTGTCAACCTGCGGGAATATTACATGATACCATACCAACTCCTCCATCGAAATCGAGTAGAGTTGGTCTAGTGGCGAGCCTCGGGCATTGGGATATCAGCCTCCAGGAATGACTAGAACGCGCCTGCGTCGGCCGTTCCGGGAGCAACGTGGCCAGCATCAGCGGTGAAGGCAGAAGGAGTGGAAACCGGTTCGGTCGCATCATACTGGGCGGGTTCCAATGCGAGGGCGGGAGTCTGAGGTGGAGCGGGGGCGGAGAACTCTTTACGGAACCGACGTGGTCATTGGTAGGCGAAGAAGAGGTCACGAGTACTTGAGCATTGAAGTTGAGGGACCGGTGAAGACACGGGATGTGCTACCTTTGGCGCTGGCTTGTAGGTCTTGAGTTCTTGGATACAAGTCCTGGACGGAACCTAAGCGGGGTGAAACTGAACAGTTGAGCCTAAAATAGCGTCTAGATTGATTTCAGGGAGGGACAGACGTTTTCGGAGGACAGAGGAGGATGACAGGAACCTCGCGGACCTGGAAGCAACCCGTACCTGAAATTTGAAAGTTTGAACGGGCGAACGCAAGAGTGATGGAAAAAACGGTGAATTCGACCGAGGGGCTTGCCTGGCGATGAAGGACTTGTGCCAGGGAGGATAGAAAGGTTTGAAGGAGATACGGATTGTGGGTGAGTTTGAAGGGAGGACGGGTTCCAAGTGTAGCCCGGTTCGAACCGAGATCCTGGACGGGAGGAATAAAAGGCCTAACTCGCACAATCCCACAAAGTCAACAAATCGTTCCGACCAATCGAATGGGCTTCTCGGGATTGGGGGAATTCGACCACTTGAAGTCATCCGCTCGTCAGTCACCATTGCTCGAGCTCCGTTAGGTCGGTGACTTGTTCTTGACAGTGTTCGTGTCGTGGCTGTTCATCCAGTAGGGGAGGATCGCGGCGGAAAGGGAAAATCAAGGTCGGAGGGAGAGTGCCACATCACAGGGGGACATCCACGAGAAGCTCCCGATCATCCCAGAGACCGGATTCCTCCCCTTTCCCACCTTCGCAAGGCTCTCGGCTTCGTGTTCTACTCAGGGTCCCGGTCGAGCCGGACGCCGTCCCACGTAGATTTCGTTCAGGACTTGTACCTCAAGGAACTCAGACCACATCGCACACCCCCACTCACCCCTCAACGTCTTCAAAACACGCCCGATTCTCTAACCACCAACGCGTCGGTTCCACAGAAGAACTCTCCACTTCAGTACTCCCAACCGAACCAGTTTCCGCTCCTCCTGCCAGTACCACCGACGCAGGACACGTCGTTCCCGGAGTGGCGGACGCCGCGCGTTCCTGCCTGGAATTCCACCACCATTCGGCCCGGTTCTGTCTGATTTCGGTGGAGGGTCGGTGCGGTACCATGTAATAACTCACCAGGCTGAAAGAACGAATTGAAATCGGTATTCCGCGTCCCTCACTTTACCCTTCCGCCGAATCCGTGCTCAGCCTCTACGCCCTTTGAAGAGAACAGCACCCACAACGCGATGACTAGCTGCCGGAACTGGGGCACGTAGATTGTGGAGACGACGGGTGGATTTGCCAGAGGTTCGTCGATGTTCGCCAAATCCCTTAGCACCCATTTCACACTGCGATGCCAATCACTCAGCATACCTCGATGCCCGATCTGCAAGAAAAGTATCCCCCCTCCCCTTTCCCCGTTCGTCATCCTCGTTCGACCCGGCTCCACCACCTACTAAAACCGCGAACTTGCATCTGCAAAATGGGCCTTTGGCAGTGGTACCAACATACATGATCCCGGTGCATCTCGCCAGCCACGTAAACAGCAGTTAACCGGCCTCCGATACACGCTCTGTGGCCACAGTATATGCCTTGGACGCTCAGGGTTCACTGCCGCCGATCCAGGTGAAGTTGATTGAGTCTGATGACCCCGATGTACCGGCCATCGAGCGCTATTTCGAACACTTCTTGTCCGATAGCTCGTCTCGTTGTTCGAGACCAAGACAACGCGATGGGAAGATCAAACCCTCCCGGAGGACGTCCAGGCTATTGCGGGGGTCGCGGATTCAACTAACTTTACCGGGGGTGATCATCGCGTCGAGGATTATGTGAAGCCGTTGCCGGCGGATACCCCTCTTCCCTGAGCCACGAATTAGGTGCAGCTGGTACCCGGTGAACATGTATAGTTTGCTACGTACCCAATGTGCGAATGGAATAACGGTTCTGGACGGGAAAGCAGTGAGCGAACGTCGGATGTTTGAACATTGTATCGTTGATGAGCACGTTCCGCTGAGGATCACGCTTGCCTCTCTTCAATCACACGACGAAATGTCTGGTGCAAAGTGAAGTGAGCACGCCCACGGTCGAACAAAACGGTCGCCCAGGCGGGTGAACTCCAGTGCCCAAATCACTTTAGCAACGCTGGCTCCCAGTAATATGTACCCTCCCAGATATCCGTAAATCCTTCACGAGTGTAGTCTGGGGGTGAGTTCGTCATGCAGTTCTAAACCGGGGAAGATCCACGGTTCACGGAGGAGGGTGTGGGCCTAAAGTTCAATGAGATCTGATTCATGGAATCGACCAAATCAGGGTCGTCGTGTCTTACGACGCGCCCGGCACGAGCTAACACCTGAAGATCCTGAGCGTTGATGCGCCGTCTGCTGAGGGCAAATCTAAATCCACGAGAGTTTCACTACTCCTTGGCATCGCCTTGGAGACCGACGAGGTGTAATCCCCGCCGAGTCTCGGGGCGAACCGTGTGTCCCGGCAGAAACTGGGATATGGGTGTAACGAATCCCCCACCAGTGGTATGAGATTCTTGGGGGGGTGGGGGGTGGGGGGAATTCGACTAAACCATCTGTCGGTCAGATCTTCGAAGATCACTGCTCCGAGGGATTCGGTTGGGTTGGCTACACACTTGTGTCATCAGGATGCATGACTGCTCGTCCAGGCAGGAAGACCACGGTGGCAGAAAGAGGAGACCAACGTTAACATACTTTGGGGTTATACGGGGAATATATCCCCGGCTCCCTTATAAGTTTTGGAAACTGTGCTCCATATCGTAACGGCCCAAGGCGTCCGCGTAGATTCCCGCCTCCGCCCACCTCACAACCCCAATGTGTTCTGAGCAGTTTACCGCAAACCGGTACCGACAATAGATTCCCAAACGCGAGCTGATATACATTTTAGTTTCCAAACACAAGCAAGTGCCCGTCGCACAAAACTAAAGGTCTTGTCATTGACGAAATAAACACATCTAGGTGAGGGTTTGGTTGATGCCGGAAAACTCGGGGGACGAGAGGGCGATTCCCGGTGAGGAGTAACGGTGCCGTACGCGATGTACAGACGGTCGCTGGCGTGTGGACCACGAACAGGGCCCTAACTCGTAGGCCCAGGACCGTGGCTGTGGGGTGATGGAGTCAGTTTAAAACAAACAGCGAACTGGACAGAGGGTGGGCTGCATCAGAAACTTACAGACGTGTCTCTCTCGCAAATCGTAACCCCATATACCCGATGCGCCGTAGGAGGCGCTTTTTGGGGTTGTTTTCCTCGGCGTAGCTTGAAAGATCTCGAGGTCCCGGAGCGCGGATCCAGCGGGCGAGTCGATAAGGTCAATTCCAATCCGTTCGTCAACCAGCGCGCCTGCTACACGACACCGTACCAGCCATTCTCTGAAAACCAGGCAGGGCCAGGTGTAATGGTAAGCTTCGTTCTTGAAGATATCAATCTTGAGAACGACTAGAACGCGTCGGTGTTAGTCGTTCTGGGAGCAACATGACCGGCGTCAGTGGTGGTGGTGGTGGAAGGAGTGGAAACCGGTTCGGTCGCATCATACTGGGCGAATTTCGAGGCGGGGGCTGGAACGGAGAACTCTTTCGCGGAACCGACATGGCCTAGTGTTGGTGGTGTTAGAGGTGTAAGGCCCAAACAAATTTTGAGGTTGAATACGAGCGAAATCTAGGACCTGGTGCGTTGGCGCCGAGTTGTTGACCCTGGGTTACAAGTCCTGGACGACGTGGTGGGGATAAGAGGTGGGCGTCAGTGTCGGGTAACGCCGGATCGCCACGCTCGCGGTCGAAGCTTACCATCATGGGAGGGGTGCCCAACAACTTGCCCCGGACCGGTGCAGAGCGGTGTACGTAGTTGATCTACTTCCCATTGCTGAGCGCTGAGCGCTGAGCTTTGAACGTTGAACGTTTGAACCGGTGGGGCGCTGCCCTTAAGCTTTGTCTGAGCCGAGTGCCCAACTCAAACCGATACATCTCTCTTGTGCATCGATTTGACAACCACCCAAGCAGCAGTCGGCTAGACCGTGATCTCCAACGACTACGGCATCCCCCTTAAGTGTTTTAACGCACGGTTTTTACTCTCGCTCATCTAGATCGGGCCAATTGGTTCTGATCACCTCGAGATGTAGAATGCTCGATGAGGATCTTACCCCCATTGTCAAACGCGACTGCCCGCTAATGCACGGAAGTGGCTGGTCTCTGCGCCGCTCTCACTGTGCCGGCAAACCCCCCGACACGCGCCGCGGGAACCTGTTGGCGTTGAGGCAAAGTAGCCTGAGGTCAACCGCCTCCCTACCCCATTCCCCGTCCGAAACTGCGAGGGTGGGTAATATCCTACAACTTGGTTGGGTCGAGGCTTTGGCGCCCCTCGTTGCCTCATGAGGGTAGCCTACGGTTCTGCCACATTGGACCCATACGGGAGTGCAAGTTGCGAATCTCAACGTGGGTATCTACGAATCCTGGCTGATAGTGAGTACGGCTCCTAGTTTTCCGCTTTCAATAAAAGCTCAAAATCTGAAATTCACTAAGAGGTAGAAACCTACCACCTTGTACCAGACGCGCCCCAAATTCGTTCGGACGGCCCGCGAATCCCCCCCCTCCCGTATTCTCCGGGAGCCTCCCAAACACCACGATTGCTCACCTTGTGATACTCGCATTATCCTTCAATATCGATAACTCCAGATTCCCCCTCCATTTTTGCCCCGTTCTTTGCACCGAAACTGCAATGGCGGTTGGCGCATCACGGCTTTCGTGGGGTAGAGACATGGATGTATCTCCTCACTTCCGGCCCAGGGGCCTGCGTTCCGCCACGTGGATCTGGGAAAGCTTGCGAGACGTATTGTCTCATTGTTAGGATCGGAGCTGGTGACTGGACCTCTCACATCGGCACCAACAATGGGATTATCGTCAAACAGAACGACATAGCCAAGTAGCAGAAGAAGGATCTCATTGCTAATGAGACCTCGTACTTCGACTCTTCCTTGCGCTGTTCCGAGCTCTCTGTCGTTACCGAGTACACGGAGGGCAGAAGTTTAATCGCAAACGTCATGAGTGGGGGGCGAATCACTTCCGTTTCAATCCGTCGCGTCGAGACCCTAGAGACCCCACGGCTCAACACGAGGACGACTCGGTTGGCTTGAGCGACGGGGGAGCATCCAGCGGAATAAACTCCCAGATGACTTTCAGGACGGTGATGTCCGCGAATGCACCCCGGGGTACTTCAGAAGGAGTAGTGACACCCTCAAGATCCCGGCGGTCTGAAGGGACTAACGAGAAGTACAACGTGTCCGCTAGTCAGGCTGCCTTGGTGTGTTAGGGGCAGGTCCTCACCGACATCACCAGCCCAAGTACAGACTTTCGGTGCACCCGAACGCCGTCGAGACTGGGGTTGAGTTGCCCCAGGAGGACCTCCAGCTGAGGATATAACCGACTCCCCTGAGTGCGATCGTCACCGCGAGGATAATATGCAGTCGTCACTGACAGCCACCCCTCTCCCCTACTGAACCAGGTGATGATGGCGCCAAGTGGATATGTACAGTCCGGCTATGTACTCGATATATACAAACACGACGGAGATGCAGGCAGGAGAAAAAGACAACGAATATTGGGCCGTCAAGGTGATACCGTTCGACTCCCCGCCACAGGCTAGAACTCTCTCATGTACCAGAACGCTGCGGCGTCATTTAGGGACGAAAGAATATCCTCCACGCCTGGTCGTGCATTGCGGTCCTCGAGCCAGCATAGCTCAATGGTCCTCCACAGTTCGTCGTTGAATCCGAGTCGTTTCGCCGCCTCCGGTTTGATCGGTCTGACCCCCTCTGTAATCGCATGGACAGCTAGAATATCTGATGGGAGCTCGAGGTAGGGGTGGTGCCCGCACAAGACCTATGTCACCATCAGTGAACCACTGACAATGATGAATTTACTCGCGAGCACCTACTTCATAGATGACCATGCCGAGAGCATAGCAATCGGACAGTCTGGTCGGCCGATTGCCTTCTGATTCCGGCATCCCAAACCTCTCCGGATCCAGGAGCTCAGGACTCATCCAGCGGCGGGTCCCCCCACCAGTAAATGACATGAGTGAGTCGTTCGAGATCAACGACACCTGAGACGCCCCGGGGGTAGCGCGAGTTACAATGCCAGTGATGGTCGACAGACCGAAGTCGGCGATGCAGGCCCGCCGGTCCTTGTTGACCAGTATGTTTGCCTTCGTAGATGTCAGTGTGGAAATATTTAATTTGGAGGAAGTGAAACACACCCCTTTCAAATCTCCGTGTACCATGCGGAGGTCGTGCATGTACTTCAACCCATTTGCAACACCGGTCAACTGAACAAGAGGCCATCAGTAATGGTGCTGCGAGATCAGGTCACAACGTACAAGCTCGGTGCGGTTTAGGTGCTTGTCCTTCTCGATAAACTCGATGATGTTTCCGTGTTCCATCCACTCGGAAACCAAAGCAAACCGGTATTCATTCAATGTCACCCCAAGCAGCGGTAAGATGTTGGGGTGCCGGAGGTGCTTCCAGGCGACCCCCTCTCTGCAGAATCTCTGCAACCCGTTTATCCAGGTGTATATAATGGCATAGACAAAACACTCACGCTGCGAATAAGGTCCAGGTCACTGGTGACGTACGCGCGCACAACTTTGATGGCTACCCGACGTCCATTGTATGTACCCTGTGAGACGTCGGCAAAGCCCCCGCATTCGACTTCCACGGAGTCTTCCGAGCAGTCGGGGATGTGCATGGACTTTGGGATCACGCGGTGCCGGCTGCATGTTTTGCAAAGCTTGTTGAGCAACTTTAGCCGCTCTCGATCTGACATGGCGTCGGTTTCAAGACGCTACAACTCGTGTCAGCCTGGGGCGTGGGGGAGGGTAGAAAAGCATACCTCATTCATTTCATTGACACGCTTCTGAGTTTCTGGTTCTGAATCTTGCAGAAACTGGAAGAAGGAAGCGACCCTTGGGAGGATTGTCCTAGGTTGCCGGTGTTGGCTGGGTGACGAAAATGTGTGGTCTATAACGGAGAGTTCGCATCGTCGTTTCGGTTTATCGTGCCAGCCAGTTGTGATCACATTCCAAACAGGGCCCCGCGTTAATTGACTCCGGCTTGAGTATATTGGACGGGATGGTCGTTTACCGGCACGAATATCGGTGATCATGTCCCCGACATTACTCCCATGATAGGGCAATACCCCTGTGAGGACCTAATCGTAACGAAACATTTGTATCAAGTAGTAGGATGGTTTCCAAAACAGGCACATACCGAGAAAGAAGTCATCGCAAGGGAGTAGACATCACTCTCTTTTGTAGGGCCAAGCATCAGGGAGGAAAACCCATCAAAGGTACGTTCCGGGGCAATATATCGAAGAGTTTCTGGCTGATAGTGTTTGAATGAGAATACGTTCGCTGTGAACATCCCCGCGATCGCGAAGTCTCCGAGACAGGCCTGACCGTCCTGAGTCACTAGGATGTTGTCCTAGACGCATGAGTATCAGTGTGCAGGTTCGCTCAATCCTTTGTTTTGCCTACCGGACTGATTGTACCGTGCAAAATACCCAGCCCATGGAGGTGCATGAGGCCGCGGCACACTTGTGCGAGCTAATGTGGCAGACGTAGTCAGTACATCATTCCCATCAATCCGCCAATGGGAACATACAAGCACCAGACGGTCGGCATCTGGATTGACTTGGGTATACTGAGTAATGTTCCCATTCGGCATCCACGGACTCATGATACAGAGCGGAAACAGCGCCCCCGAAACCTGGATAATGGGGAGCACGTTTGGATGAGAATTGAGCTCGCTCTCCTCGACCATGCGACAGTATATCTGGAATGAAGCGAATTTAGCATGCCTCCGATCGAATAGAAGGGTCGCCGTACCTCTTCGACCTTCCTCAGGCCGGTTAGGTGCTGACCCCGAACCACTTTAACGCACACTGGCTTCCCATGATACTCTCCTTTCCAGACGTCTGTGAATCCGAGAGGAGTGTAGTCTGGGGGTTTATCCCACAGTTCCAAGTCGGGGAAGATTTGCGATCCGCGGAGGAGGGCATGGATCAAGAGTCTGGTCCACGGGTCTGAACAGACACCCGCTTCCTTCCATCCGGGTATGGCCTAGCCACCGGAGGCGTTAGACACTGAGGGGGAGACCGGCAGGGGAGATATACCTCACGAAACTCCCCCGCCAGTGAAATTGCTTCCGTTGAGGACAAATCCGTCAGAGCCTTTTCACCCATCGCTATCACGGTGGAGATTGGTGATGCGGATTCGTTCTCTCGCTGGGTAGGATTCCCCTCCTTGCAATAAATAGGATGTACGTGCAACAAATCCTCCCTCAATCGAATGAGGTCCTCGGAACCAAGGGGAGGAAACTCGACTAGATTATTTCTCGGTCAGCTACTACTCATCGAGTTCGGTTGGGTTAACGACTCACTCTTGGAAGGGTCGGTCCACTCTCCACCGAAAGCCATAACTGTTCGTCCAACCGGGAAGATAGCGGCAACAGAAAGGGAAGGGTGTAACTCGCCGTTGGGGTTAAACAAGGGAGTGTAGTCGCGGCCTCGTGGGGACCACGCCATTCCCTCGCCCTGACCACAGAAACTGAATCGGTTACGTAAAGTATGACTTGCGTTCTCGCCTCGCTGCCAAACCCTGGTACTGACCGCCTCCCCTTCCGTTCATAATTGTTCCGAGATCCTCAGCTCAGGGTTTTGACATCTGCCCGGGGTTTCGTACCGTGAATGGAGCCGCACACCACCCCTGCGAACTGCCATGTGGGGGCGGCAAAATCACCCCGATCCGCGCATCGAACAGAGGCACAATTCGTAGGTGTAGGACCGTGGCTATGTGGTGGTAGGGCCAGTTCAAACGAACGGCGAACGAACGGAGAGGGGGAGGGAGCTGCATCAAACCCCACGGTCCTTTTTTTTCCCTTGCAAATCGTACACCGAAACGAGCTGACCGTGATTCCAATCTCAACGAGAATTGGGTGACAGAGAGCTTCACCGATCTCCGGTGAGCCCGCCCTAGTATCAGCGTCCTCGTGTTGTGCCCGTCAATCCCCTCGATGTGCTTCAAAGAGTCTGGGAGGGTCGATCCAGTGGACGACAGTAAATAGCGGCGCAGATCGCCAAAATCAATTTGTTTTTTCAACCCGGGGAGTTATTACACGGTGCCGTACCAAGATCAGACAGAGCTGGGTCTAATGGTGAGCCTCGTCCTGTGAAATTCCAGACAGGAACGTGCCGGCGTCACTCTTCCCGGGAGCGACGTGGCCGGCACCAACGGTAGTGGTGGAAGGAATGGAAAGGGGTTTGGTCACGGCACACAGGGCGAATTCTGACGGGAGGTAGGCGGGAATCGGGCGGAGAACCCTTTTATGGAACCGACGACGTAGCCATTCTCAGCCTAAGAGAAGGTACGAGGTGGCGAATGACTATTGACGTTTGGGGACCGGTGAGGACACGGGGTGTGGGTGGTACCTTTGGCGCTGGCTTGTGAACGTACAAGAGCTGAAAAAAATATACGCGGGGTGAAACGGAAGAGTTGAGCGTATATCGCGTCTGGATTGATTCCAGCGGGACAGACCTTTTCTGAGGACAGGAGGATAACGGGATCCTCGAGGACCTGGAAGCGACCAGAACGGAACGTAAGAGTGCAAGAAAAACGGTGAATTCGACCGAGTGGGCTTGCCTGGCGACGAGGGGCATGGGGGGTAGAGAGGTTTGGAGGGGGGATGGGTCGGGGTGAGTTTGAATGGAGGACGGGTTCCAGGCGCAGCCCGGTTCGAAGACGGGAGAAATAAAAGGACCAACTCTTCCCTCAACGTTCACGAGGAGCCAAGTTGGCGCATACGCTCGATCATCCCGAGACCAGTTTCCTCCCTTTCCCAATGCCACCTTCAACTTCGTGTCCTGCCCAGGGTTTTGGCAGAGTCGGACCCATCACCATTTCGTCCCACGTAGATTCCATCCAGGGCTCGTACCTCAAGGGGCTCAGACCGCATCACACGCCCCCACTCACCGGCACCCCTCAACGTCTTCGAAACTCATCCGCCTCTCTGTCCGCCAACGCGTCGGTTCCACAGAAGAGCTCTCCGCTCCAGCACTTCCCACTGAACCAGCTTCCGCTCTTTTCCACTCCTCTTCCCACCACCACCGGCCACGTCGCTCTCGGAACGACCGACGCCTGCGTTCCTGGCTAGAATTCCAAAGGGCGAGGCTCAGCATCAAATCCGGCTCTGCCTGATTTCGATGGAGGGTCGGTGCGGTGCCATGTAATAATTCCACAGGTTGACGGAACGAATTGAAGTCGGCATTCCGTGTCCCTCACTTACCCTTCCTCCGGATCCACGTTCTCAGCCTCCACGTCCTTTGAAGTTGCATTGAAGAGAACGCCACCCACA
>Ga0307516_10008165_pt1 | contig 11890 bp, 6 predicted proteins | sample 19_EM_MG_FD_203310 | JGI IMG/M metagenome (GOLD analysis project Ga0307516, IMG submission 203310) | Populus trichocarpa ectomycorrhiza microbial communities from riparian zone in the Pacific Northwest, United States - 19_EM | ecosystem: Host-associated > Plants > Roots > Unclassified | place...
ATTTTTATTAAATATAAATTGTTTTTTTTTTAAATATTATTAAGCTAATTGGATCCATAATCTGAGTTGCGAGCTTGACGAGTTGGCTCGAGTGGATTAAAGATGACATAGTCTTAATATTTAAAAAAAGATTTACTTTGTATACATCAAATATTGAGTTTATAATCAAAATTTTATTCTAGATATTATTTTATTAAATATCATTCAACTTTTGAATTTGTTTTAAAATAAAATTATAACAGTCTTTTTATAATATTAACAAGATTTTTTTTAATAGCCCATCATTATTTTTTAAAACTTTTATATGTTTACTTTTCTAACAACGTATATTTTTATTATCATATAATTAAATACAAATTATTTTTAGAAAAAATATGTTACTAAGCTAATTGGATCCATGATTTAAGTTGCGAGCTTGACGAGTTGGCTCGAGTGATTGAAGATGACATAATCTTAATATTTAAAACAGATTTACTTTGTATACATCAAATATTGAGTTTATAATCAAAATTTTACTTGTAGATAAAAAAGATATTAGCAATGCAAGCATATTTTTTTTACATTAAAAAAAAATTGGTTTAACCCATAACACAACACTATTAGCCACTAAAAAATAGATATTTTTAGTTTTTAATCCATTCAAATGCAAAATAAAATAGATAAAAAAACTAAACTCGTTTTGAAAAAAGAGAGTAAATGTCCTAAAATAAATACAATATTCTTTATTGATTCACACATATTCTATGCTTCTCACATTATAAGCCCGCTTCCATTTACATTACAAAAGGCACTCAAGTTATGGATTTCCAGATCCTTCATAAAAAATTTATAAATCTTTACATCATCTGATTATATTACTAAACAAATTTTATTTTGCAATCTCAATGAGTCTAAAAACTCTAACTAGCCTAGGAATAAGGCTCCCAGATTGAATAATCGGTTAATCAATTGGTCTTAGCAATCTCATTCATTCTCCTTATTCAATGTTGTTTGTGGCTAGTATATGTCAAAGGTCCCTTTTGGTAAATGTGAAGACTCTTCGATGCTAAATAAGTATCTTTTTAAAGAAAGGAAAAAACAATAATATTCTAGAGACAGATGCTTTGAAATATATATGCAATAAAGAATGAAGACTGTGAACCTTTGTTCTGAAGGTCTCATAGTCTATTTATAACTCATGAATCTTGTCATTTTGTGAAGAAAATAGCATGTAGTGTAATTACCCTGATAAAATTTAATGAGGAATAAATATCATTTACATCTATATTAATGTTTGATGAGAATATGATGAGTCCTTAAATGACTTTTGTACATCTAAAAGGTGTAATCTTAACCTGATAACATTTAATGAGAGATAAATATCTCTTACATCTATACTAATGTTCTATAGGAAAATGGTGGGTCCTTGAAGGACTTTTATACACCTAAAAGGTGTAGGGAGATTATGATCCAAGACATCAAATGTAACTAAACTCATGGAGGCTAAATTTTTCCTCGAGGTTAGACCCAGAGAGGTTGGTCATTCCTTTAGGCGTGCTAAGGGAGGATGGTCGTTACCATGGACTTGATTAACTACCAAGTCCAGGTGCCTTGGGTCTGATATGTTTGCTAGTCCCATGTTGTCTTGGACTTGGTAGCCTGTCAAGTCCAAGCTCTTTAGGTCTGGTATGTTTGCCAGAACCACGTTATCTTGGACTTGACTGACTGCCAAGTTTAAAAGCCTTAGATCTAACATTTTTACCAGAACCACATTATCTCATTTCCTTGGACAGGCCAATGGAGGATGGTCATTCTCTTAGGCATTCTAAGGGAGAATATGCATTCTCATGAGCCTGCCCAGGGCTTGGCGCACTGCCAAGCCCAAAAGCATCTAGGTTGTGGCTGGCATTAAATGCATCGTGTTGGGGTTTGGCATATTGCTAAGCCCAATCACGACTGGTATGGCTAGCGCCAAACCCAGCATTCCCAGGGCTTGGCACACTATAAAGCCCAATCATGTCTAGGTCTAGGTAGTGCTAGAACTAGCGTACCTAGAGTTTGGCACACTATCAAGCCCCCATTCGGGACATGCTCATTCCCTCGGGCATGCCCATGGGATGAGGGCCATAAAAATTTTTCAGACCTTTTAAAAATAGGTTTATCAGTAGCCCCTAAATCTTTGTGGTATTAATACATAATGACTTGTAAAAATATTTGGTTATCATGACGAGTTCATTGAGTTTTCATCGTGTGAAAAAGGGGTGGAAACCTCAGGTGATATACCGAAGAGCCCGTGTGGAGGTGCATGAAGAAAATCATACTTTAAAATTTTCTTGAAGGGTTGGCGAAAATCATGGGGAAGGAGCCTGTACTTAGAAATATTTTTAAGTGGTTTGGGGAACCCATCGAAGGAAATCAACTCACTTTGGAGGAATTCCTATCTCTAAACTTATCGAGTATGAAGCCCATATTTAGAGAATTTCTAAGTGGCTAGTGGGAACCCAAAAAGGGTGAACCTATACTTAGAAATTTCTAAGTGATTATAGGTTTTTTTGGAGAGCTGAAGCTTGTAGCTTTCCCACCATTGTCATAGGGCTTAAGAGCCCTCCACTGAGAGTAGTGATTACATGATGTTTCTATTTGTACTAGGAAGACCATGTTCATCCATTGGAAAGTGATGCATATAGCATTGGGGAGACTACGTCCATCCCTTGAAAAGTGATGCATATAGCATTGAGAAGACTACGTCTATCCCTTGAAGATTGGTGCATATAACACTTGAGAGATTACATCTATCCCTTAAAGAGTGGTGTATCAATGAGAAAACCAAGTAAATCTCATGAAGAGTTATGCATATAACATTAGAAAGACCATATCCATCCATTGAAGGGTGGTGCATATAGCTTTGGGGAGACCATGTCTATCCCTTGGAGATTGGTGTATATAGCACTGAAGAGATCACATTTATCCCTTGGAGAGTGGTGCATATAGCATTGGGGAGAGCACATCTATTCTTTGGAGATTGGTGGGGTTACCGCCCTTAGGGATCACCTAGAGAAAATAAAAAGTCATTTTAAATAAGTCATTCTAAATAAGTCATTTATATTTAAGAAACTTATATTTTTATCAAGGATTATACATCATGAGGTGATTTAAGTGATAGGTATGAGAGAGACTCTTATGAGGAAACATATCATAGAGGTGACACTAAGATGTTGGCTTCAGATACCTTGATTACTTTACTTGAAAAGTCATTGATGTTGGTTATCCTAGTAAAAACAAAGAGGACCATATCAAAGTAAACTGACCTCTTCAACCCATATATGATTTTCCATAAATTGCTTTACTTTGGACGAGCTCTATCTAATAAAACATAAAGTTTTCTCCATAGTACATGTTGCTTTACTCCTCTTGTTAAGGCTTCTAAGGCTATTGGCTCAATCAATTCTTTCACCTTGAACATCTCCACGTTGGATCTCTTTCAATATACCCGTGTAGACTCGCCCTCTTGTTGGGCAACACTTAAAAGCTCTGTGGAGGTTTTCTTGGTGGGTATGCTGGTGCTAAAATGTGCCACTAGCTTGGTATATAGGTCACTGAAACCTTTAATAGAGTTTGGCTCCAGGTTTTTATACCAAGCACATTGAGTCATGGTCTTGAATGATCAACTCCAAGCTACTGCACACATTTTGCACATGTTTCATTGGGTCGACCAAGCCATCATAATTATCCAAACTCATATTCATGGAAAAGTAGTCATCAAGGAGTCGAGTGTTCAATATTTGTTTGGAAAAATGAGAAACTCTCCACTGATGGGGATTATAAACATTCTTTGTGGTATGTTCATGCACATACTATCTCCTAGCTTTTTGTCTATTGGGCTCTTGAGATCTCAGAGAGCTTGGCGTAGAATGGTGGTTACGGTGACTGGTGTACATCCCGTGGTAACTAGGGGGAGTACATTTGAAGTATTTGCTTTGTTCATGGGTGTGATAATTACAGGAGTGTCCATTGAAGAACTTTCATGAATGTTATCATGTCTAGTCTCCTCTAGGTAATGTAATCTTCTACGAGCTTCTGGTGCAGCTGGTAGCCTTAGAGCTAAGATATTGTGTCTTGTTGAGGGTGTTAAGATTTGTTGGGGTGACAAGGTCTGATTTTGCCATTGAGTTGTGAACATGGTCTAAATGAGGAGTTGCACCTGACTAGTGAGTTGTTGAAGTTCTTGCTAGGTAGAAGTGATCGCAATAACAAGTTGATTTGTCTCGCGTCCTAACCCAGGTGAGCGTTGGTTATGCCATGAAATGCCCTGGAAATCCTAAAACCAAGTTTTAGGAAGAAACCAATGGGTTTTTTTTATTAGTTTTCCATAGACAATGCCACTAATGAGATTTCAAAAATCCAACTAGCCTAGAAATAAGGCTCCTAGGTTGATTACTTGGTTAGTTAATTGGTCCTAATCTTATTTATTTTTTCTAGCGAAGGTGGTTTACGGCTAGTACCTATAAAAGATCCTATTCGGTGGAGGTGGGGACTCTCTGATGATTAAATAAGTATCTTTTTAGAGAGAGAAATATAATAATATTCTAAAGAGAGATGCTCTGAAAATATATATACAGTAGAGAATGAAGCTTGTGAACTTTTGTTCCGAAGGTCTCATGGTGTATTTATAACTCATGATTCTTGTTTTTTTGCGAAGAGGAGATCTTGTAGTGTAATTACCCTGATAATATTTAATAAAAAATATATATCTTTTATATCTGTATTAATATTTAATAAAAATATAGTGGGTCTTGAAGAACTTTATATACCTTCGGCCCTGCAAATTCTTCTTTAAAATTATTAGAACATTCCATGCCGCTAGTTTTGTGTAGCCAAATCCCACTCATGGTGTGACCTCACTCGTCCTAGCTAGCCGGGGTAGGCTTTATTTTTTCCACATCGTGTTTGCAATTTCTCTGTACATTTATGTAAATTGAGTCAACAATTTCGACCATGCAAGTATGGTATTTTTCATGTTTAGGAGGCCTGGCTAGCTAAATACAGCCAGGAAGGTGCTTAATATGGCGCCTTATATTGATTTTTTCCTTTTCCTTCAGTATAAGAAGGCAAATAGAATTCACAAAGCCAAGCTATAAAATCTAGAAGAGATCATTTTTTGTTTTTTTCATAGACGAGATAATATTTTGTTTTCATTCCTTTATAGTTGTAATCCAATTAATTTATAAAAAAAATTCACAATTACAAAAAAAAAATTAAAAGAGATGTAAAAAATATTGTAGCTTTTCTCGTAAAATACTGTGAATTGCAATAATATTTTTTAAAAAACTTTTTCTACTTTGACCATCAAACTATTTTTTTTAAATTTTGTTCTTTGATATTTTATTAACTGAAAATTAAGGTTGATAATTTATTTTGATTTACTTGCGGTATCAAAACAAAATCCTGATATTAGGTTAATACTTGATTTTACAAAAAATAAATTCAGTTTTATTGCTTACAAAAAAATTGACAGTGAGGCAAAAATGCAGGTCTTTTATTAAACTATTCACGAAATGCACTTTTAAAAATTTTGGCCTCCATAGTTTTTTTTTTTTTTCACTTTTGGTCCTTTTAATTTGAAACTTTTATATTTTGGTCTAAAATTTAATTTAATTTACTTTTTAGTTCTTAAACTTGAGAGGAGAGAGAGTTGTTGAAACATGGCAAATGAGAGATAAAGTGATTGGTTGGCTAGATTTCCTGAAGATCAATATTGAAAAGGATATTTTTTTAGTTTAATTTGATGTTTTTGAATTTATATAGAGAAGTTTCAAGTTAAAAAATTAGTTTATTGAGATTGTAATGGTGTTATTAGGTTTTCTTTTTATATGAAAGTAGATTAAAAATGTTTTTTTCTCTCATTTGATTTTCCAACACCATTTTAGTAGATGAAATCTAGAAAAGCAAACAACGCATTTTCCACCAAAACCGACAATAACTTTATTTACATAAAATAAAAGGATGAACAAGAATTCTTTGAGGAAAAATAAGAAAAAAAAAAAGAGGCTAAGCACGTGATTTTGACACAAGAGACTTATGCATGCCAAACCTTCTTTCTTTGTTAGAACACATACGAAGACCCATCTCCTGGGCCCTAACACATGACCACTTTTCATGTTTATTTTTCAATTTTGTTTTAGATTTTCATTGAAATGCACTATTAGAAAAAATTACTACTCAATTTCTCATCCTTCTTAAGAAATTCATTGTTTCAATATTCACGTTGAAATCAATGTTAATTTTAGAATTTTTTAAATCAAATAAGATTTTAATTAGCCGGGTTAACCAAGTTGTGATTGCATCTCCAAAGTTAGTTAAACCAGACTGAATCAACTCCCTCATGAATTATTTTAAAATCTAGCTGGATTTCATAACCAAATTAACTCCCAGCTTGACTGAATTTAATCACATTTTCAAAAACTTTTCTATGTCAGCGCATGCAAGGGGCTAGTATTTTACGAGTCACCAATAACAAATTTGGTTCACTGAAGCACCGACATGCATGGTGATAGGCTTGCATGTTCAAGCCCTTCCTGAGTGCTAAAGGTCCTACATAGAAAACTGTCTTTGAAATGAAGTGCACTCATGCTTTTTGTTAATTTGAGAGTAGTTGTTGACTTTCCTGTACAAAAACAAATTAAATATAATTCAAGATCGAGCTCAAATAAAACCAACTGTTCTATGTTGGACCAAACATGTCCACATGTGACGAATTTGTTTGACAAGATGCTGCAAGCTTAGCTTTCAACCTTCAGCTTGGAGCACAAACAAATTAAGCATTATTGTTTTCTGGGATGTATCTTGCCCTTACAAGCTTCCTCGTCTTTGCTTGTACGCGTGGAGAGAGCCCATTTGTTCAACTGCATTGGTCATGAAGATTAATGAGGTATGGAACTAATAAATTAATTACTATTAACAATAATAGGGCCTTGGCCCTTTTTTCAATAAAAAAGAAGAAGAAATAATAGAGTTTGTGTCTGTGTTGTAATTAAAAAATAAAACATGGAATTCAAACTTCATCCCTCTTGTACCTATTTTACCGTAAAAAACCTACTGGATTGGTAAAGAGCATTGAAGCTTAACTTATGCTAAAATGCATGATAACCTTGTAGTAGTGTGTGCTCACTTCTACCTCAATAGTATATTACTAGGCATGAGCACTCCTACACCGCGGGTTCTTATATATATATATATATATTGTATTGTAATAAATGATGTTTAGGTGAAAGTATGTTTTAAAGAAAAAAAAACTTTGCGCCACAAGTTATACTCCCGACTTGTCAAATAAACTGGTTTTATTTTAATCAAATAATAAAAATAATAATAATAATAAACAAACAAGAATTAAAAATAATCATGAAAACTTTGGAAATAAACCTTTTTTCAAGAGCAGAAAAATGAAGTAGTTTAATTTCAAGTCAATTAAATATGAAAGGAAAAAATTTAGTAAATAAAAGGATGAAAAATCTGCCCGAGTTAACCGAGTTATCATAATAAACATGTAATCTGGAAAATAAAGATCGAGTTAGCCTTGATTAACCCGCCAAACACATATCCAAGGTCATAAGATCGAGATAACCTGATAAAAAAAAAATTAAAGAAATCCATAAAAGAAAATAAGCCAAGAAAAAAAGAATGTCAACTCTCATTAACTTTTCAAACTTGTGACTTGGGTCATTAGACCAAAATCAGGGCTAGTATGAAAATTAAAATAAAAAATAAATTAGAAGGCAACTATAAATTTTTTTTATTGGAGGGTGGAATTTAAAAGAAAAATAACTCTAACAAAAGGACAAAAAAATAAAAAGAATGAGGACCTAATTGAAAAAAATAATGTACCATATATTTGGATCAAATGTTAAAATTAAAAACCAATAAAACCTTTTACAAGAGAGCTAAGAAAAAAAATAGAAATCAAAATAATAAGAACCAAATTGAAAAAAAAAATATGAGAAATTGGGATTGAAAGATGAAATTGATAAAATAAAATAAAAATTTTATAAAAAAAAAGAATAAAAATTAGAAATCAAAAGAATAAGGAATGAAATATCAACAACAATGAGGACCAAACTGTACTGTTTTGGACAGAGAGAGAAAAGAAGGAAAAAAAAGCCTCACTAGTGATAAACTACCCCACCAACACTAGCATGCACCACACCAATAAGAAGATGATGTAAAGATGATTCCAACAACATGATAGAAGGGTAGTTAGGCTGTCGAGAGGCACCTCACGTGTCGCTGAAAGTGCATGGGTGCCTCTCATGCGCTAATAGCTTTTCCATTAAAAAATATTTAATTTATGTATAATGACAAAATTTCTCTTTGTGAAACTCATAATAATTGAAAAAACAAGCATACTGAAAAGACCAAAATACTCTTGAACACATGTTTTATTTTTTTGATTTCAAGAACAATGTTGTCATTGTATTGTGTTTTAAAAAGTGAAAAGACAAAACTACCATTTTCTATCAATTTTAAAGTTTTGACTTTGAGGGTAATTGAGTCATTTTATTATGCTTAAAAATTGTAAAAGAAACATATACGACTGGTCAATCTTTTAATATTTAATGGGTTATGCAAAAACACCAAAAACCCCCAACACCAAGGCCATTGTTTTTTTTCTAAAAGGAAAAAAGCCAATTACACTATCATAGTGAATAGTAAAACGTGTCTATATGCATTGTAAATTATCCTTCCCCTTTATTTTTTTTTATAGTCATTAAGAATGAACAATACTTAAATGTGTTATTAACAAATTCATGAAGGGCAATTTGATTGTTTTTATAGTCATTAAATATTATTTTCATGAAAAACATTGTTGGCACGTGCAAGCCACACGTAAAAGGCGCTTGCGCGCTCCTAGCGACTAATTTAGTACCTTTAGGAATCTAAAAGTGTCTTTCCACCATGTCATTTGAATCACCTTGGCATCCTTTTCTTGTTGGTGTTGGTGGGGAAGTTTGCCACCAGCAGGGTTTTTTTTTTCTTCTTTTCTTTCTCCTCCCTTGAAAATTATAGGTTGGTCCTCTTTGTTATTGGTATTTCAACTCCAATCCTTATTCTTTTGATTTCTAATTTTTATTCTTGGTTCTTTCATAAAAAAAATTATTTGTTTTCAATTTTATCCTTCTATCCTAATTTTTCATATTTTATTTTTTTCAATTGTGTTCTCACTCTTTTGATTTTTGTTTTTTGTTTTTTTGTTAGAGCTATTTTTGTTTTCAATTTCACCTTCCAATAAAAAAAATTATAGTTTTCCTATAATTTATTTTTTATTTTGATTTTTTATTCTCGTTCTTTTAATTACTATTTTTTATATCCTTTTGTGTTATTGATCTTTTTTCCCGATTTTATCCTTCAACATTTGATGGTGATTAAGCTTCATAATTTTTCCATATAATTGAAATCTTGTATTTCAGTGATTCCCTTCAACTAGAACTTTTGTTTTGTAATTAATAGTCTCATAGCTCTTCACATATGCAATTATTTTTTGGCAAAGTCCTACCATCGTAGCGACTTTTTTTTAGCTTATTTGACCTAAAATCCTCCATCTCAGTGATTCCCTTTAACTAGAACCTTGGTTTTACAGCCATTAGGAGAACCATATTCACACAACTATTCTCCTTTGCAATTGTTTTAAGGTAGAGTCCTGTCATTTCAATGACTCGTTTTTTTTTAGCTTAGTTGATATGAAATCATACATCTCAGCGATTCCCTTCAACTAGAACCTTGGAGAATCATATGAGGGCTTAGTAGGTAATGAGATGAATCATGTACCAAATCATTACCAGTTTAAGCAATCAACGATAGTTGGTTGGGGTTTACATAAACTTGAACCTTGACTCAAGTTATAAGTAAGCTACTAGTGCCCCCACAGAATCTAAAGCTTTATAGTGTGTGACCTCATGAATAATATTAGTGATGCATGAACGCCTTTCATCCATATCCAATATATTATGCATGACAAGATGTAAAAAGAACGCATGTTAACACTCTTAAACAAAGTAAATCATTCATAACTAAAAAATAAATAAACATCAATCTTGACAGAGCATAAATAAACAAAACAAAGCATGGTCCAAGGTTCCCTAGTGGAGTCACCATCCAATCATACCCTTCACGAGAGCGCGATGTCGCAACAACCCTTCCTATATAGGTTTAAGGTCTTTTGTTGGATAAGGAGTCGCCACCTGGTATTATGGTTATTAGAAACCATAACTGGTCTTTAGATATTTTAGATAAGGGACTAGTTGTGTAAATGGAAGGTATTAACACTTCTAGTATGCTCTACCTAAGGTAAGCTGCATTGTTTTTTTTCTGTTTGTGGTTGCTATGGCTTGATGATATTTATATTTCTATTAGTGTATCCATGATGGGATTGCTAGAATGAACGAGCCTTGGTTTTCTAAGTTAATAACTTGGTATGAAAGATATCTAAAGAAAACAGGTTTATGTACAACGTATACACTACAAATGAACCAAAGATAGAAATCCAAAGACATTCAGTGATTTTTATTATTTTTTTTCCTCTTTTCTCTTTGGTATTTTGGATATCCATGACTCTTATATCATGGAACATAAGTTAAAATATCCTCAATTATTATTAAGCCTTCTTTTGAGATAAACTTGGATTTTTTAGCTATTGCATCATTCCAAATAGTATTTCAGATAAACGTTTTTGCAATTTTTATCCTTATATTAGAATTGAATGACTTGTATTACATACATTAATAATTTAGATATTAACCTCATACATGTTTTTTATCCTTATATTAAAAGCGAGTAACAAATTTTTCTAAAAATAATTTTTTATATTTTTTGAAATATAAGCCAAAATCCTTTGAAATTTTACAAACTGGTTGTAAAATCCATACAATGCCTTTTGTATTTTTAAACATGCAGAAATACTTTTTGAAATGTTTTTTTTTTTTAATTTGAAGACATACTCCAATATTCTTTGTCAGGATTTTTTGCCATATGCAAGGAAACCTTTTATTTATTTTTTTAAAACAACATTTTTATATTTTTTATATTTTTATATTTTTTTAAAATAATTTTTAAGGGTTTGTTTGGCAAAACCCTATTTTTTCTTTAAATAAAACTGCCAAAATAGATCTAAGGGCATGTTGTTTGCCAAACACACTCTTAAGCCAAAGATTCCTTTATAAAAAAAGTTGAAAACTAAACAAGGCCTTACCCAAATGACTGAATTTGACCTGGTCAGGTTGACCTGAAATCATTGTTTTAACCTTAAACTAGATAAAAAACCTGAAAACAAACCAAAACCAAAACTTAAAACAAGTCAAACATGCAAAAAAAACAAAAACATGAAAAGTTTTGTTAAAAACGGATCAAAACACAGAAAACTCAAGAACATGAAGAACAAATAAAGAACATCAAGAACATGCCCAACAACATAAATCAAGATCCAGACCAAATATGAGCAAACTAAAGATATAGACATGTTAGAAATCAATCACGGAACAATAATCAAGCATCAAACATCAACGATTATCAACTAATAATCATGATTTGATCAAAATAGATTTTAGTGCAAAAACAAAACTCTCGGATAAAAACTCAGAAAAAACAATTATCGATGCAAACTAACCCTAAAATATTGATTGACGAATTCTTGTAAAGATGTTGGTGCAAAAAAGCAAAGCAAAAATGGCTAAAATAAAGTACCCAAGGCAATGTTCAGACGAAGAACATTGCCCAAAATCTACCCATAAATGCAGAGATGTTGTTCAACCTATAACTGGCCTTTTAGGCCTCCCAACCTCTTGTTTTTTGTTCCCATAAACCACATTTCCATAGTTACATATTTTTAAATAAAAACAAACAACAAATCATATAAAACATGCGT
>Ga0307516_10008166_pt1 | contig 11888 bp, 9 predicted proteins | sample 19_EM_MG_FD_203310 | JGI IMG/M metagenome (GOLD analysis project Ga0307516, IMG submission 203310) | Populus trichocarpa ectomycorrhiza microbial communities from riparian zone in the Pacific Northwest, United States - 19_EM | ecosystem: Host-associated > Plants > Roots > Unclassified | place...
AAAAGTCAAATGTAGCGCTCGCTCACGATGTGGATAACTTATAAAGTTGCAAGCACATGTCAAATTCCACAACGAGCCTACGAGAGCTAGGCGTGATAAGTATGAAGGGATATATGACGTGGATGTGGCATTGCAGAACACGTATGGAATATGGATTTTGGTATCTAGTACCCTGTTGAATGCGGTCGATGTTATTTATGGGGTTAGAGGGACGTATAAGTAATCAACTATCTTGTTAATCTATAATGTCGTAAAAGATATATTGTGCGACCCATAATCTATATATCCTATTATACCAATACTATTTAGTTTTGGCTGTCTCCTACTGTATATTTCAATCAGAATTTAAAATACGTGCTTCTCTCTTCATGTATACATTCGTTTTCTATAGCTTATGTCTGGATTATTTATCATCTGTGTTTTCATAGTAATTACATAAAATATTAATTATCTCAAATAAGCTGCTCAATCAGGCCCAATTCATGTCATTCAATAGTTACTATAGCAACTGTTCTAAATATGTTTTATTTTATTCATAACTAAAGAAAATAATTCAAAGTGGGCAGGGGCAAGTATGTGACGCTCCCCTGCTCTGCTTGCTGAACTATTTTAAATTCCCGAATCTTTATTCTGAACCAGATGATAAACTTGAGGTATTACGATAAACCTCTAGCTTTAGGAGATCCTAGCTATTTTATATTGTGTTCTATATCGACGCAGTAGTAATACATCGATTCTATATAAAAAAAGAAGTCATCCATGTATTCCTCAATGTTGTTAACGTGTATAAACTCTGTACCATCAAGCGAGTAGACTTTGTCGAAGGTATATTTACCACGAGACATTCTTTGGAGCTCTTTCGCATCAGAAGATGGACTAGGATGATCCGTTTTGATCAAACCTATAAGCTTTTCACCATCTTTAAAAACGGTGTGAACCCAGTCTGGTCCCACGTACTGATCTAACACTACGTACGATTTATCATTTTTGAAATAAGTAAACTGTAATAGCACTCCTTCAAGTGAGGCTATGGCAGTGTTACTTATACTGGCTTGGTTGATTAATTTCATAACTATCCTATTATAGTAAAAAACGGACAGTTTTGCGACATGTCTAGGTCTGATGATCAGTGGCAAGTCAACATGTTTTTCAGCTTCGCCCTGCTGGCGGAGTTGTCGATCACGATACTTCCACCTTCACCGGCCGGGAGCCGCCAGAAAGGAGTGAGCGTTGCCTTGTCCTCTATTGTTCGTTACACTAATAGATGAAAAGAGGATCATTATGTTTCGAAATACAAATATACTGAGGCTTACAATTTATTCCATGTTTACTGTTAGTGTATTACTGAATGCTGCACTCATTTTTACAGAATTTTACACTCCAGAGAACCGAAATCTTGCGCTGACGTTGTTTATATTTGCAGTACTTATATTAGTCGTTGCGCCGACGTACTACATAGCTAAAGTAGGATGGTTAAAGAAATAATGGAACAGTGCATTACACCTTCTATCTGCCGTGCCTTAGATAGGTGTCATTGCAAAGTGATGATCCGACTTGTGGTTAATCTACCGCCCTATCCTCCTAAGCAACTCGCCTAATATTTGCCTTATATCACCTCCGCGGGCTATTTGTATGCCACTGAATACAGTCATTACGCCAATGGCAAAGAATACAAGACATAACGTAATCATTATCCAATCAGCTATTTGATAGATAAGTGACACAGCAAAAAATGCAAGTCCTGCTCCTGTAATAATAAATGTGGTGGCTATGAGTGCTCTTGATAGTTTATTCATATATCTATCGATTCTACATTTTCATATAAATCGTGGATCCATTTTCCCAACGTGACGCGGGGTTGCTACGTCACGTTGGGAATCAACCCTGGAGATTTAGGAGATGCAGGGGGCGTTGTACGTGCCCAGATCTCTCCGCTCCGACATCCCCGAATCGTGCGACTCGGTCTCGTACAGCCCGACGGACATGCACGTCGTGCCGTCTGCCGTAACCATCGATGTCCAGTTCGTAATGCCCACGCTGATCGGGCTTGATTGTCCGATCTTGCCGCGTAGGCTGTGCGCGATGCCGTACCGCCAGATCCAGGGGCTTCCTCCTATATCCGCTTTGGCTAGGGCGTTCCCCAGCAGGGCTTGAATGCCATGCCAAGGTGTGAAGCGCACCCAGTTTGTGTGGCACTTGGGCGAGTAACGAAGCTCAAGACGACCGTAGTCGCCCGACTCCACCGCTGCACGACGGTCGAGGATAGTGTACGCATCCTCGGTGCAATTCGTATCGGCGGGGTTGACCCTTTCACAGGCTTCGCCGATACACGAAGGCTCCGAGGCATATGCCGTGGCCGCCGGAATGGCCGCAAGGCCCAGGGCCATCGCAACGGTCAATGTGAAGTATGCGAAGATGCGTTTCACCGAATCCTCCAGGAGTCGATATCTGTATGTACGTAGAATTTACGTACATACAGATACCATAACATATGTGTTACACTTGACATAGTATGAATATGAAAAAATATTCCAACCAAACATTTTTATCACCTAGTCGACGCATTGTCGGATACATCACAATTTTCACCGTAGGAACGGTTCTCGCTGAAGTATTTCGCCAACTCGTTTGGACGAGGCCTTTTATGCCAAACTTATTTATCCTTGCTGCTTTTGTGATGCTCGGTATCTTACTAGTAAATGAGCGTCGTATACTTTCGCGTTTTACATCCGCTTCAATCTTGCTGATGCTGGGTGCGATTGCAATTAGAGTAGGACACACGGCATTAGCGGATGCCTATCTTCTTGCGTTGGCTTTATGTCTTGCTGTTGGTGGTGCTCAGCCACTTCTCCACCGTAAATACAAGAGTACAAGAGAAACGGCTATACTCAGTGTATTTATTGTATGTTTTGGCGTAGTGTTCTTTTATGTATTCACAGATATTATGACGATGCTTCAGGGTATAAGTATTTACGAAAACTCCCTCTAGGTACGGGCTTTAGAAATGCATAATCATACTAAATAAGTCGTGCAAAGCCTCCTTAAGACTATTGCCGCGTACAACACCTATGGCGGTAAATATTATGAAGATGCACACCGCAATAACGAGTACGGCGGCTACATTGGTTGTCCAGTTTACGTTATTAAGTAGGGCGCTAACGCAAATATGCATCCCAATAAGGCCTATGACAATAAGCAATGTACATGCTGCGAATCGGATTATCTTATACATAGTTAGCGAAGTTTAATCTCGGTCTCGTGAGTAATCTCGCGTGGTTCATGTGATTGAGTTTGCGGCTGCTGTGGCTGAGGCGTAACTGGTGGCAGCGATATATCCCCTGCTGCCGCGGCACGTGCGGCTGGTGATTTACGTTTACGATTACGTGAGCGTTTTTTCTTTGGTGGAGCTAACGGGTCAACCTCTCCCGTTGTGTTTGGTTGTGGGGTGTTAATAGGTGGCTGTGCTGCTGTTTGCTGTGGAGTGGGCGTACTTCCCTGCTGTGCAGCGGCCTGTGGCGTAATGACGTTGCTATGGGCGTTGATGGGCCACTGCTTTTGAGCGGGCTGCGGAGCTTTTGGTTGCAGATTGGCTGGTGTTTGGATAGCAGCACTGATCTCAGCCTCAATATCTGCACGATTGCGGCTATAACGACGACGAGTGTTCTCGATGATCATCGGCGTGTTGTCTATCTGTGGTGGCGGTAAATTAAGTGTTGTGGCGCTGAAAGCTGGTGCTTTTTCACCACTAATTACCATATTGATAATGAAGTGACGGTTGTGCATCTGGAGGAGGTCGTTTGGCTCGAATTGCGGTTCAAACTGTTTACCTAATATCGCGGCGTCACCAGCTGCAACGCGGAAGCTAATCATGGTACCGACGTTTCCAAACACCGCGTCACGCACCGTTTCACTCATTTGTGAGGTGTACTGGTTGGCTACGGTAAGGTTAAGGCCATATTTACGAGCCTCAGACAGAATGGTGGCAAATGAATCGGTCGCGAAGTTTTGGAATTCGTCTACATAGAGATAAAACGGACGACGGTTTTTAATATCTGGGATGTCCGAGCGGCTCATGGCGGCGAGCTGGATTTTTGTTACCAAAAAGGCGCCCAGAATTGAGGCGTTGTCTTCGCCAATGAGACCCTTAGACAGGTTTACGATGAGGATTTTGCCGTCATCCATAATCTCTCGGATGTTGAAGGTTGATTTTGGCTGACCGATAATATTACGGATAATTGGATTGGCGGTAAACGCTCCTACCTTGTTAAGTACTGGCGCGATAGCTTCAGCCTGGAACTTCTCTGTCCAGCTGGCAAATTCGATGTTCCAGAACTGTAGCACCACGGTATCTTGGCTATAGCTAAGTGTTTCCTTGCGGAACTTTTTATCGGTAAGCATGCGGGTAATATCGAGCATTGTTGTGGTGGGACGATCCAGTAGAGCCAGAATCGTGTAACGCAGGATATACTCCAAACGCGGCCCCCAGCTTTCGCCGAACATACGCTTAAGTACCCCGATTACCTCGGAGCTAATATTGGTTTTGTGAGCCGGATCGGTTACTTCAAGCGGGTTGAAGCCAAGAGGATAGGCGGTGTCGGCTGGATTGAAGTAGACTACGTCTTCCATGCGAGAACCAGGAATAAATCGCATATTATCTACCGCGAAATCGCCGTGTGGGTCGATAATAGCGTACCCTTGACCGTGAAAGATATCTGAGAGTGCAAAAAGCTCCAGCGTACCGGATTTACCAGCACCGGTTTGTCCAATGATGTAGACGTGACGCGAGCGGTCAGATCGCAACATGCCGAACTGATGGTTAATACCACGGAAGTTAGTGAGGCCGAACGCACTAATATTTTCGTCAATCGCGTCGTTGCCTGTAATTACGGGTAATTTAGCCGGCGGCTCGGCTGTTTTTGATGACGCCCAAACGATATTTGGCGTCTCTACATTAGTGTGCGGCAAGTGAAATACGCTGGCTAGTTCTTCGATATTAAGGATATAACCACGATCAATAAAAAGACGTGCTTTGTATTTAGCGAGATCCTCTTTTTTGAAACTGGTGTTAGTCATTGTGAAGCCATTGAGATTGGTACTGTTGAACTGCTTGAAGGTACCGACGATTGCTTGCATGCGTAGCTTCGCGTTGGTTGTGCTTTCGCCGAGGTAAGCCATACGAATTTTCACCTGGTAGCCAAGCTTAGTCGCCTTTTTTTCGGCTTCACTAATACGAGTTTTGTCACGTTCGGACAGTTCTTTTGGTCCGGTACCGCCACTAATTCCCTGCTCTGGAGGAGCAGAGAGAGCACCAATTAAACCGCCAACCCACTTAAAATTAAAACCTTCTCCGCTCAAAAATGCTAATGGGCTGCCATTTTTCACACCCTTGATCCATTTATCAGATGATTTATGCCAATCATCGGCAATCGGACGCACCAGTACTTGTACCCACAGCTCCTCGCCAGTTGATTCCAATTTGGCTAAGGTGCCGGTAATACCAGCAAGTGGGTCGACTTCGAAGCTCTGAAATGTCTTAATAGGTAAAAACTCACTGGCTGAAAGGGTGATTTCAGAGGTATAAACAACGCTATGGCGGCGTTCGTGCGCAACATAGTCTTCATCGGCTGAGTGAATTTGAACCGTTGGATACTGTGAGTAGATTTGCCCTTCGACGAAGCTTTGCAGGGCTTTTGGTACCCATACGTAAAAACGAATTTGGCCATCAACAGAGGCAATTTCAAAACTAAGATGTTCTTGAATACCGGCGGTGAGGCGTAGTTCGCCCTTGTCTCGTAAGATACCGTGTAGACTGGCAAACAGTTGCTCGGCCGCAAGCTCTGACTTGTCGTTTGCTTTGGGGATTTCGAGCGTCAGTAGAATATTTTCGGTAGCTTTAATAACATCGATTCGCTTATAGTTACGAAACGTTAGGAATGCTAAAAGTAATACGATGGGAAGCCAAACGTACCATTGTAACAATAGATTCATCATCCACAAAAGAACGGTCATATCTACCTCTATTGTCCCATCACCGCTTACGCTTTGCAAGGGAGCTATTTAGTTGCTGGTGTATCAAGGGCATACGTTGCCTTGGCGACGCGTTTGAACTGTGATTTGCTTTGAAGATTGAGAAGGATTGTCGTTTCTTTAACTTGGCGACTTGTCAGTACACGCTTAACAATCTCGTCGCGGTGAAGCGGCTCACCTGCAGTTTGTAAAACATTGGTGATGATATCAGCGACAGTACCCTTAGAAAAGCCCCAGTTATCTAGTGCGTAGATACCGCGGCCAATTAGTACAAAACGCTTGTCTTTGATAAGCTCGTTATGGATTGCTTGAGTAGTAACATCTTTACGTTTAAAAGTGCTACCCTTGATCGTCTTGGCTATATCAGAGAAGTGCATCGGCGCGCCGTTTTCAGCTAAAATGACGTAAATTTTATCACGAATATTTTTAGGGTTAACAGTTGGCCAGCGGGTTAATCCCCAGTTATCTTTAAGATGAGCTAAATGCTTGCTGGTGCTCGCGAGAGCTCGTACTTGGGTAGGGTTCTCGTGCTTTAGTTTGCCGTGAAGTTCCTCAATCTGAAGTGGCTGACCATGCTTTTTAATCGTTTTAACGATTTCATCAACATTAGCTTTCACTTTTTTCTCGTCAGCGTGTTCTTTGATGCCGATAGAGTGGTAATAGTGGTCGTTTTCGCTAATAACCACCAGATTTGGTGATAGTTCAGCGATAAAAGCGACGTGCGCGCGATGGCGGGCATCGCCGTCTTTGCCGACCAGACGTTCAGTAAGGTCTTGTACGCGGGCTACACGGCCGGTTTCAGAGAGGTCGCGGATTAAAACGCGTTCTACGTCGTGTATTGCTGGAACCTTGTTGTCGTCAGCGGCGATTTTAAGACGAATAAGAATTGCTTTCTCAAGTTGGCGAACGCGCTCACGGGTAATGCCAAGGAGCTCCCCGATTTGCTCTAAGGTTTCGCGGCGGTCAAAAAGGCCGAAGCGGCGTGTGATAATTTCACGCTCACGCTCTTGTTCAATAACCTGCAAGATATCATTAACTGCGGTTTTTAGCTTTATCGCGGTGTTGGGCTTTGTCTCAGCATCCATAACGCCGGGGGTCCTTTCTATACCTCGCTAGGAGATTAGTGTTGTTTTTATCTAAGGTCGATTATAGAACAATATATATATAATGTCAAGTACTGTCCTTATATGACTAATTATAGCATGAAATAGACGCGAGTAGTAAAGAGTGGTTTGGGAGTTTCTAAATGCTTACGTTATGGTCTTATTTATACTTAAGAAGCGCGGCGGACAATACGTCGGCGGGTCTTTTTTGCTGGAGTATTTGTAAGCAACTCTTTAGCCTGCTCGTGAGTAACAGAGGCCGGTTCGGTGTCCTTAGGTATTTTAGCATTTTTCTTGCCATCAGTAATATATGGACCAAAACGACCTTTGAGGATTTTAATGCCATCGCCAAAGTCGGCAATATTTTTTTCAGCCTCACCTTTTAATTTGGCCTCATACAGTTCTAATGCTTCATCGAGCGTAATAGTATGTGGATCATGCGGTTTAATACTCACAAACAGCTTATCTATCACGATATATGGACCAAAACGACCGATATTTGCCTTAATATCTTTACCTTCTTTAGTTTTGCCGACAGTTCGAGGTAATTTGAACATCTCAAGCGCCTGCTCTAGGGTAACGGTTTCAATTTTACTGCCAGTGGGAAGCGGCGCAAAAGTTGGCTTAGGATCATCGGACTGCTCGCCTTTTTGCAGCATTGGACCATAGCGGCCAAAACGGGCGAATATTGGCAGACCTGATTTGGGGTCGTTTCCTACATGACGGGTCTGAGTGGCCTCGGCGCGTGAAATATCGGCACTTTCTTCAACAAGTTTATGAAATGGCTTGTAGAATTCGGTCAGTACTTTGACGCGGTCTTTTTTGCCGATGGCTATTTCGTCGAGTTCGAGCTCGATTGACTTGGTGAAGTCGTAGTCCATCACGTGGGCAAAGTGTTTGACTAAAAAGTCAGTAACTACCTTACCGGTATCTGTTGGAAACAGCTTGTTACTATCCTTGCCGTATTGGATAACTTCGGTTTTCTGGGTGATCGTATCATCTGCTAGGCTGAGCTTAGTGATTTCTTTTGGTACGCCTTCAAGTTCGCCACGTTCAACGTAGCCACGGGTCTGAACGGTATTAATAGTACTAGCGTAGGTAGAGGGGCGGCCGATGCCCATTTCTTCGAGTTTACGTACCAGGCTAGCCTCGGTATAACGGGCGGGGCCACGCGACAGACTCTCGACAGCCTCAGCGGATTGCAATGTCAAAGGATCGCCTTTGTTGACATCTGGAAGAAGGACATCATCACCACTGCGACCGTAGACTTTTAAAAAGCCGTCAAAGATGACAATCTCCCCTTTTGCCTCCATAACTTCTTTTGTATCGCTGGCTTTAATTGAAATAGTCGTCTTTTCTAGGGCAGCTGGGGCCATTTGGCTGGCGAGAGTGCGGCGCCAGATCAAGTTGTAGAGCTTAGTTTGTTGGGCGTCGCCACCGGCAAATTCCTTACCGATATCGGTTGGACGGATAGCTTCGTGAGCTTCCTGGGCGTTGGCAGACTTAGCTTTGAAAGTACGGAATTGGTGGTATTTGTCGCCGTATTGGTTTTTAATGTAGTCGGTCATGGCACTCAGTGCGCCGCCTGAGAGATTGAGCGAGTCGGTACGCATGTAGGTAATCAGACCGGCTTCGTACAGGCGCTGGGCTAGCTGCATGGTGCTGCGGGGGCTGAAACCGAGCTTGTTACTGGCTTCTTGCTGCAGGGTGCTTGTCGTAAACGGTGCCGACGGGCTACGCGTTGCCGGTTTCTTTTCGATATCTGTCACGGTAAAGTTGGATTTTATGAATGCTTCGAGGATGTTGCGAACGTCTTCGATTGTCTTGTGCTTTGTGGCACTCACGGCAGGCAGTACTGTTCCATCTCCAAGCAGAAAGTCAGCAGTAAGCTTAAACGTAGATTCCGGCGTGTGGGCATCAATCTCGGCTTCGCGTTCAACAATAAGTCGAACGGCTACAGATTGGACACGGCCAGCTGAGAGCTGTGGGCGGACTTTGCGCCAAAGTACCGGTGAAAGCTCGAACCCTACGAGGTAATCAAGCGATTGGCGAGCTTGCTGTGCCTCGACAAGTGGCATGTCAATAGTACGGGGGTTTTTGACCGCCTCGTCGAGGGCACCTTTTGTGATTTCATGAAAGACGATACGCTTGGTTGTCTTTGGGTCAAGTTTGAGTACTTCCGCGAGATGCCAGGCAATCGCCTCCCCTTCGCGGTCTTCATCGCTTGCAAGCCAGACGGTGTCGGCGAGCTTAACCTCTTTTTTGAGATCGCTGATGGTTTTCTTTTTATCGGCGTTTATTTCAAAGCGCGGCGCAAAATTATTGGCAACATCTACACTGCCATTTTTACTTGGCAGCCCACGGATGTGGCCAATACTACTTTTCACCACAAAGTCTTTACCGAGGTATTTCTCGATAGTTTTGGCTTTTGCGGGTGACTCGACGATAACTAGGTTTTTGCTCATATATATAATAATCCCTGTGCTAGATAGCTAAGCACAGTGGCTGATTGTATGCAAATGCGTGCTCGACGTCAAGGGTAAAAGGAAAAGCGGCCGTCGCGAAACGGCCGCTTGCTCACTTGCAGGTACTTGGATGTTTCCCTTGCGAGGTAGAGCTGGTGACAGTTTCCGACTGTCAGCGGTTGGGGTTGCTGCCCCGAGTGTCGCAGAGTGCGATCGTGGTGATCGCGCCCCAGTCTCTGGCCTGCAAGACGGTCTTGCTTGCCGTGTTGCGTACCCACGCGGGCACGTTGGCGTTGTCCTTGCTGTTGACGACCAGCGATCGCGCGCCCGTGAGCATGTTGCTCGCGGTAATGGTGAGGCGGGTCGGGTCAGTGGTGTCCACGGTGATCGGGATGCCGTCGAGCGTGATCGTTCCACCCAGCGTGAGCGGGATGGTGCGGGCGTTCGTCGTGCATCTTACCCTGTCACGCTCCCAGTAGGTGTTGGTGACGGGTCCACCCTTCTCGGGGTATACCGTCGACTGCTGGACGATCGGGCTGGCGGATGCCGCCGAGGGCGTCAGGCTGCCGGGACTCCCGCTGAGGGAGACGGCGGCCGCAGTGATGATGACTGCCACGTAGGTCATCGGGTTGAACTTTCCGCGAATGTTCACATTAAGATAATACCATTTATATATGACTATGTCAATATTCAGGAGTTAAAGAAGCGTCCACTGATTACCGCCAAGCGCGCGGATAAGACCGTTTAATTCCATCATGGTGAGTGCTTGGTTGAACGTCACAATGTCTACCTCAGATTGTTGCTGTAATTGGTCGCCATCGCGAATACCACTTTGTAATAATTCGATGATTTTGCTTTCAAGCGGTGTATTGCCAAGTGGCAAGATGGACTGCGAGGTTAAGAGCTGCGGAGCAATTACTTCGAGTATATCCTCGGTACATGTAACGGGGTGCGCGCCTTGTTTTAAGAGCGCGTTGCAACCGCGAGAGAGCGGGCTGGTGATGTTACCAGGTACCACGAATACCTCACGGCCTTGTTCGAGCGCATGCGTGGCGGTTGAGAGTGTTCCGCTGCGCATGGCCGCTTCGACAATGATAATTGCGTCAGATAACCCGCTAACGATTCGGTTGCGAGCCAGAAACTGATAGCCGCGCGGATCGGTTGGCGGCTCGTATTCGCTTAGAATTGCTCCCCCGCTGTTGATAATTTGCTCGGCCAAGGCTTTGTGGCTGCGAGGGTATACCTGCTCGACACTATTACCCAGTACTGCAAGTGTGGTGCCGCCGGCTTCAAGTGCCGCGCGGTGGGCGATACTGTCGATGCCGAGTGCTAGCCCGCTTACTATAATAATGCCCTTTTGGGCTAGTTCGTGGGCTAGCGTGTAGGCAACTTCTCTGCCGTAACTTGTTGGCTTGCGTGTGCCGACAATTGCGACAGTGGGCATCCGGTCAACAGGGAGAGAACCCTTAAAAAAGATATTCTCGGGAGGTCGTGGAATATGATCGAGGATGGATAAATACTTGTGCTTATCAGGGGTGACTTTCTTGATATTCATGAGATTTGTGCTAAAAAGTATTGACGTACTGTCAAATTAATGCTAATATCAAACACGATTGGTTGATACCTGCGAGTTCAACCAAACGCACCTTATACCCCCTATTCTAACTTTTAAGTTAGGTTGTGCGCAATGTGTTACTAAGTATCTACCCTCCACTTTGTAACTAAAAAATCATTGCGTGCATACTAATCCCTTTAACCGGCAGGCCTCTCGTATGTGTGAGGTGGGTCATGCTTTATCCCTTCGGGGATGCGTTAAAGGGCAAAATGGCGCTCATAGTGATGCCCACCCTTACTATGAGCGCTTTTTTGTTGCGAAAAAATAGCTTGTTGGGTAGAGTGCATTACACCCGCTAGTCGTGGCACTTTCTTTGTATGAGTGGTATTATTTCAAGTAATGACTATTTTCTTAATGGTACTTGCGATTATGATTGGCAGCGCCATATCGCTTACTGGTGGTATTGTACTGCTTCGGTTTAAAAAACGTCGCGCCGCCGCCCTACTACTTACTATGCCGTTTGGCGCTGGGGCTTTGCTTGCCGCCGCGTTTTTTGATCTGTTGCCTGAAGCGTTCGAACTAGCAAACCCACGAGATATGTTGCTCTATTGTCTGGGCGGGTTTATTTTCTTTTTTGTGCTCGAACGTTGTGCAAGTTGGTTTCATCACCACCACGAACACGAACAACATACGCAAAAAGCTCAGCAGCGCCGTCTGATTATGTTTGGTGATATGACG
>Ga0307516_10008167_pt1 | contig 11886 bp, 14 predicted proteins | sample 19_EM_MG_FD_203310 | JGI IMG/M metagenome (GOLD analysis project Ga0307516, IMG submission 203310) | Populus trichocarpa ectomycorrhiza microbial communities from riparian zone in the Pacific Northwest, United States - 19_EM | ecosystem: Host-associated > Plants > Roots > Unclassified | place...
AGACACTTGATGGACGCAATTTGTCGGTGGACGGACAGCAGGTCCCGCCTAGCTGAATTTCAGAAGGCTTTCGCCAAACCCCTTCCACCCCCAAATACCAGTGAAGGGAAGAAGATATCGATAAAGAGGTTTTGGGGTATACTGAGGAAAAAAGAGCGTTGACCTTATTGATTTATGTATATAAGTTATCGAATATGTCGCATTGAGCAGTTTGGCCCAATTTTATGTAAAGCGTAGGTGATGGAGATTAGACGAATGCAGGTTGTTACCATGCCTATTTATTCTCCATTGGTTCGTTGTCCATCACTTCTACTACCCGAATCGCTCGCCTCTGGCGTACACAATTGAAAGTTGTTGGTACAGTCGACTCCCTTATAACCTATACCCTAGATAACCCATACTCCCTTAAAACACATTTTTCCATTTCCCGAGTTGGTATGCGGGGGATTTTGCAAATATACGCGATACCCCATAACCCATACTATTTTGACGAATCCCATACTTTTTCCCCGGATAATGCCGAAGCTATACTGAATTAGTTTTTAATTATATAATCACTCCTTTGGTGTTTCAAGATGGCACCTTAGGCACCAGTTTCAAGAGGTTCCCACGGTCTCCTGATGGGGTTTTTTTGCAGGGCGAAACCTATCTAACAGATACCCTCCCTCGGCGCTACTCCCTCACAAATCCCGATTTAGCTAGCACGACTTCTGACTGCCTCCAGGCCCTCTTCGAAATACCTCCCGACCCTCTTCGACAAGCCTCTCAGAGGGTTTGCATACCCAATATCAGTCACTCGGCCTTATCGTTGCCAATGTCGCTCACCCTCTGCACTCCACTTCAGGGCCTCTCAGGGGTAGCAGGATCGTCCTAGTCTCGTGGACAACGTCGCCCATCCTACGCGTCCCACTGCAGAGGCTCTCGTGAGGTTCTGTTTACCACATCGCTTGCCCTCACTCCGCAACAGAGGCTCTTAGTAGGAACAGTACTTAGACTCGGGCCAGTCGCTCGAGGTCTGTCGGCACTTCTCTGGGGCCTATCCACTGCAGTGTAGACACTTCAATACTGGCCTGTATTCTGTACATAGAAATGACATAGCGGCTATATGTTTTTAAGTAAGAACTCGAGACAGGTTGAGACACATGATTGAGGAATCGTCAAACACATAAATACCGACGCGACGAAGCAGGAACTACCATTGCAACAATCATATTTCACTTGGCTGCAGCATCATGGATAAGGGGTTCCGATTGTTGGGCAATGTCGTCTGGGTGGGTGCCAGAGAGATCTGCAGATTGATTGGCACCTCCTTCGACGCTGGAGGCAGCCACAGGTCCAGGAGGCATTGCATGGAGGTACTGAGCCTCACGGTAGGCTCCCGGAATTGGCTCGTGGCTGCCGCTAGGTTTGGCATATCCAACAAGGTGTTGGCTGCGGAGAGGAAGCTGGGGATTGGTGTAGTGTCCGCGTGCCATTGTTCCAGGTTGTCGATGCATTGTTGGATTATCGTTGGCATACATGTTCATGTACGGACGTGACGCGAACGGAGGCGGAAGGAGATACTGTGGGTGATAGCGGCTATACTGGCCATCTGGGGCTCTGCCCGAAGGGTCATACCATCCAGTATTGATGCCAAGATGGTATGGAACCCTGTCGTAGTTGAATCGACCATTGTCATTATATACCGGATCCAGGAGTGGCTCGTGGATGCCTCGGCGTGTGGGATTGTCGTGTAGAAAACCCTCCCTATCCATTGGCATTTCATAGTGGCGGCGGGGGAGAGACGGGTGACCTGGTGCTCCTGGGGGGTTACCAACCAGGGAATCCTGGCCAGGTTCTATAGGACCTGAGCGAACGCCGATGTGACCTTCTTCGGCAGATAGAAGCCTGCAGGAGGCTGGAGACATAAGGTCCTTCTCATCCGCCGTGGATGTATAAGGATCTGGATAGATTCTTCGGCGAAGGTTGAATGCCGTGTCTGGATCACTGTTTGGTCCCGTGCCCCGTACTACTGGACGTGGCTTTGGTCGCCCGCCAGTCTCAAGGTAAGAATCTCGTGGGGGTTGATCTACCGGGGCGTTAGGAATCAGACAATCGGTAATGTCATCATATGGCACCATGACTCACATGGCGCAGGGTTGTTAACTGATTTTCCAAGACCGACTGCACCTTCTGTGGGCCCAGCCACGGCCTGAATGGTGGCGACTTCGGGTTGTGCATGTTGAGAGCCATGGGCTGTGGGTGAGGTGTGGATTAGCACATTGTTGAATACTAGCATCGACTTACGCTCGTCGCATTGAGGCTGGTCCGTGTCCATTTCACACGGAGCTGGACCACATGGCGTGTCTACTATACAGTACATTAGGTCAATGATCTTTTGTACACAGTGGGGGCTTACCTTCCATGTGACGAGGACCTTGCACTGGTATGATGGTCATGGCTTCATTCCATACACGCCCAGGCTCATCTGGAGGACACAGAGATTGCATTCCCAATAAGTGTACATTAGTATAGTGTGGAATACTCGCAATAACTTACGTTTGTCGCCTCGAGGCTGTTCCTTATCCATTTCACGCGGCGGTGGGTCGCATTCCATGTCTACAACACAGCACGTAGGTCGTTGATTTTTGTACTTAGTGAGGACTTACTGTCTGTGCGATGAGGATCATCCAAGGGTAGACGTTCACTGGATGCACACTCGGACTCATCCCGAGGGCGCAGAGATTGCATTTCTATGAAGTATAGATTAATATACTGAGGTTAACATAGGCAGAGACCTACGCTCGTTGCGCTGGGGCTGGTTTGTATTGATATCAGGTCGAGTTGAGTCGCGTGGCATCTCTACAGAGAAATACATTAGGTGGATGCTTATTTGTAAGAAGTGACGACTCACCTTTCGAGTGACGAGAATTCTCAAGGGGTAGGCCGGTTGTGACCTCTTGAGGCTGCACAGACAGAGGGCGCGCCACTTGCATCGCTGCAGAGGGTCCACTGAGCTAATCAATTCGGATTTCATGTGTAATCACTTACGTGGGTTGAGACGCCCTCCTTCGGAGGCTCGTGGCATATGAGATAAATGCGGAGGGTCCGCTAATTGCGTCACTGTAGAGGGCTCACCGACCAACCCGGATTTAATTTGTGACAACTTACGTGCGTCAACATGAGGCTCTTCGCAGGCTCGTGGCACCTTAGATGACTGCAGCAGTGGCGTCGCTACAGAGGGTCCACCACTGAGCGGACCAACTCAGATTTTATGTGCGACGACTTACCCGCGTCGACATGAGGCTCTTCAGTGGCTCGTGGCACCTGAGATGAATGTGGAGGGTGTGGTTCTCGCGTCGCTGCAGAGGGTCCACTGAGCCGACAACCAGGGATTTTATGTGAGACGACCTACGTGTGTTGAGACAACCGTCCTCAGAGCCTCGTGGTAATGAATGGGGAGGGTGTTGTAGTTGCGCTGCTGCAGAGGCTCCAATGAACTAACAAACATGGATTTTATGTGTGACAACTTACGCGCGTCTTCAGAGGCTCGCAGCATCTTAGATAAATATGTGTCCATATGCATGGCAGACCTACCTTCGTTGACGCGACCAAGAGTTCCCGACATATGACCCTCACAGCTGTTGGTTTTTGGCTCATTGTCACCAGAAGAGTCGGTGTCAAGCGGCGAGTTAAATCGAAACCTAGCTTTTCTGGTCTGCGAGGATCGTTGCATGCCCTCAGAGAGTTCCCTGGTGCTCTTATCCACCGAGGTTGCTGCTCTTTTCACAGCACGCGATGAGTCCTGGCGGGTTGCCTTGCGCTTGCGTGTATATGGAACTTGCTCCTCTGAAGGACGGGCGTTGGAGCTGCCGTCGATGAGTGCCCCATGTTTGTCACCGGCATTTATTTCTTCCAGGATGTAGTCGGAATCAGAGGTGTCCTGAATGGTGATGATGCTTGGTTCTCCCATCGTCGCCTTGCCTGGCCTTTTAGTAACAACGACCTCTACCTTCTTTCGCCTGAACGTGGACTTTGGCAGCCTAATCAGTGGCGGCAAGTCCTTCTCTTCCTCTACATTGGTTACGGATCCTTTCGCTCCTTTCTGCTTCGTAGAGCGGAGATGCTTTGGTGCAGGCGAAGGCAACAAGTCAAAAATATCTTCGATGTCACTGCCAGGGTCTGTCTTCGAAGCAGGAGGCTTCCCCCCCCCTACCTGCTTCCTAATCCGCGTCTTGGCGGCATTGGGTAGGCACGCTGGCCCTTCATAATCTACCTTGCCGTTGAAGAAAACCCTTTTGCCTCTCAACGAGTTTGAATCAGATAATGGTGGGGCGCCATGGATGACTGGAAACTTGAATGCAAGGAGGTCCACTAGTCATAGATCAGCATTTATAGCCACCAATACAACATCAACACTTGCTCTTTTTGTTCGGCATTGACTTGAAATGTAGCCTGTAAGGGCCGGTGTCACGGAGGGCAGCGATGACCTGTGCGGATTCCAAAACGGTCAGGTCTGATACTCCCTTAGGTTTGCTACGCGAAGCATGCTCTTGTCCAGGGAATAGCACTGCATCTGGCCAATGCATGCAGACGAGTGCATGCTGACCCAGCTTCTGGGGAAGCTGCTTCCAAGGAAACAGCTTCCCCGAGGCCCACGTGTGGCCATGACCCTCTGAGATTTCATCAGCAGCATGTTCTTGACTTTGAGTAATATAACAAACCAATATGTGAAGTGAGAAGCTTCTTCACAAGCTTGTGGTCCTCTCGCTCATCGCTCACGTTATCCGGAGTATGGTCACCACTATCTAATGTGAGGTCGACGATGTCAGGTCCCACCTCACTGCGGTCCTTCGCTTTACCCTTAGTGTCCGACTTGACTTGGTCGAACGACTCTGTAACGCATGCAAGAGAGGACCGGTTGCTGACAAGACCACAGCAATGTGAGAATGTGAAACAGAAGTGGATTGTAGAGCATACTATATGTGTGCTTTGAAGTGACCAATTATGGCATCCGAGTCAGCGCGACAACGCTCCATGAAAAACTATGTATGCCCAGTTGTGTCAGTAAATTGTAAGCAGATGAATTAAATACTTACATCTTCGGCACCAGAGGTGGTGTATGAATATCCCAACGAGGCATCTTGATTGACGATGCTTCCTGCCATTACGAATGCTGCTTCAATGCCATGCACTTTCGACAGAGCAGAGAACTGGAGTCATGTTAGGTGTGCTCCCTTTGCTATTGCATAAAAGACTCGCCGACTGGGTAAATCTTTTCGCCGATTTATGGAACATTTGTTGCCGTTGGCCGAGCATCTTGCTAGCTTCGGTGTACTGTGTACTCTCCTTGAACTTTGTAAGAATTTTCTGCCAGGTTCCAGGGTACTCCTTCTTGAACAGCTCGTAGCACTGTTTGCGGACTGTGACCGCTGAGACATCATTAGCATATAGTGATACATCCCTTGCTCCTGTGCCCTTACATTTCGTATCGATAGTAGCATCCTGCGCTACAGTTTTCCGGAAGCGATCAAGTTCGGCCTCAGTGTTCTGGGAAAAGTACTTGGCATACTTGTTCCAGTCGTTTGCCGAGTTCAATCGCGAGTATTGCTTCACGAAGCGATTGATTAACTGTTGAGGTGGTTGGCCAGAACGTACCGCGAGGTCGGTAAGGTATGTAGTGATATGATCGAGTCCCTCTTGAACAATATCTAGAACAGCGTCGGACGGTCTTCCAACCGCGCATGGACTGTCCTCGCTTTCGTCTAAATTAGCCCAACTATCGTCACTGGGAGGCAAGGGAACTGCATCCCCAGACGGAGTATACAAAATCTAACAATGCAGAATCAGATAGTCACTTAGGAATCACCACAACCAGGTGGAATAACATGCCTCTCGAGCTTGAGCGGCTTGAGCCGGTTCCAAGCCTAGGGGACTGGGCGTATCAGCCACCAGCTTGGCATCCGAAAGCAGAGTCGGCTCAAGCTGCATGGCAGACGGGTTGTCCAGGGACAAAATGGTTGATCCCTTCACCAAAGCTGGTAATTCATGACATTGCAGAATGACAGATGGACATACCTCATTGGCGCGGTTGGGAGGCTCGGAGGTTGGAGCGGACATACCGCTGATATCGTTGGTGGGACGAACGTGAGGCTCTCGCGAGGGTTGGCGGTTGGCCGGCTGGACTTCTGGCACGCCTGCAGGCCCTCGCAAGGCTCCTCGCACGGGAAGTGGGACCTCTGACGAGGCTCCCCGACTTAGTATCACGCAGAACGGAGAACATCCAAACACCTACCGGATAGACTAGCGGTTGGAATAGTGGGAGCCACGTCATCGAGCGGCCCAGAGACCTTCCCTTTGGGCGTTGGTGACCCTTGAGAGCCTAATGAAATGAGTATGGTCAGCAAATGAGAACGGCGACCGAAGAGAGACAACCATACAAGTGGTGACAGAATTTCTTCTGGATGGTGTCTGCAAAAAATCAACCACTACAGAATCCTCTCCGGATTGAAATAGTTCAGACGCGCATCTAATCTCGGGTTCCTCGAGGAACGGATTGACTTCGACAGATTTGCTGGGGTCTTCTGTACTAGAGGTAGACGGTGCAGCCTGGCGAGTACGACGAACTCGCGCCTTGGATATGAGACCCCCATCACGGTCTGTGGCTTTGATGGAAGTGCGAAGGCGAGTGGGCGTCAGGACAGGAGGCGCTGTTGTATCTGGACGCCTCCCGCCGCCCACTTGTATTTCGACATAATCTGCATCTAAGTCGGACATGTTGCACTGCTGAGCGCTATGGTTGGAACGGTGGTCTAAGTCTGACAGTGTTCAGCAAGCAATTCAAGCACTTACATTGGCGTGCGTCCTGGGAAATCAATGGAGTGGATGGCAACGACGTTCTGATTAAAATGTGTTTATGTTTTGATACAAAGAAATCTGGACTAACCTTTGAGGAAATGAGATGTTCGTTGATCGCGAACCCAATTGCTCCCACCCCAAACCGATTTGTGACCTATATGTTGCTAATGAAGGAACGCTAACCAATGCGTCATAGCGATCTTGATTAGAGATAGGTCACCTACCTTGAGTGGGATGTTGAACGTTAATCAGCGCCTATCATAGGAAGTGGAAGGGTGGTGATTGCGGCGCATGAAATAGAGCGTTGACACAGACGGTGAAGCTAATCATGTCCGCCCAAAAACCAAGATGACCTGTATATCAAGAGGAAGACTATAATACTTGATGGGCGTTAGTATGAAGCTTCAATGAATATAACGTCGGGGCGATTACTTGTGAGATGGTGAGAGCGGGAGCCTGAACAAGCAACAGGCCAGTGAGCTGAGAACTACACAAGAGGGTTGAGAGAGGCTCGCATCCAGCACCGAAGATGGGGATGGTCAGTGAGTTGCTGTGCGAGACTGGGCTGGATGAAGGATATGCACTACGATGGGGTCATAAGCACACGTTGGCAAGGCCACCACTCTTTCTCCTCGAGTTTCAGGTGTGGTTGAGGCCAATCAGAGTCCATTTGGAGGAGAATGAGGTGTTGTCCTCACATGATCGCCCTAGCCGTAATATTTCATTCTTTCTTTGTTTGGCGGAACGATATCTTCCTCTAAGTTTGGCAAGACTGCTGTTTGGCAGAGCTGGATCACTATCACCGACATTCGCACACAGGCAGGCTTCTGGACTGAGATCCAGCGAGTAGTCCTTCACACCTCTTCCACCGTGGCAACTTTGAATTGAATTCTACCGCATTGACGCTTATGTCTACAGACCTCGAGTCGCGCGGGAGGTTCGTGAGGTGGATGACCTTGATGGCGACATAGGTGAGTTCTTCATTGATTCCCCACCTTCATCATCTCCTCAACTGTTACGAACACCTCCTGTTTTGCAGTTGACATCTGTCGCCTGGTAGGTATTACCCGCGATCTCGACCGATCCAGCTTCGACTAACGCTCAACAGGACCTCAATTGGTGTGCTCCACCATACGAACCCCCCGCTGAATGGAGTTCCTCGAATGCTTGCAAATACCAAACCAAAACCGAAACTTTCCCACCTACGTTCATTTATAATGGAGACGCGATTGCGTATTCGTCGCATATCTTGCCCGTCGGACAGTCTCAGACAGTGAGTAAATTTCATTCAGTGCGCAATCAACAGCACAACTACACTAACAATCAGCAAGCCTCACTTTCTTACGTTGCCTTTCGACCACATCCGCACGCTCACATATATGTTTAGATTGCGGGACAACCACCATATCCGCGCCTTCCACGATATCACATTTCATCTCCATGAGTTGTTGTGGTACAGCCTTGTCATCCGTAGGCCAAGTTTCAAGTTCCAGGTAGTACACCAAGCGATCAATAACATACTGATGGTCTTGTAGCCTGTTGATGGACTGTTGGTGATGGAATGCTGACAGTTTTTCCATGTTGTCGCGTATAGGGTCGCCCTTCTGGAGACCACCAGCATATTCTACGACCCAGAGGTCTCCTGGAGATGGCTCCCAGTAGAGTGCTCGAAACAGATCTGCTAAGTCTTTCAGCAGCTGGTGTAGCAACGGCTGTTTGGGGAAGAAGATGGGCTTTTGGTGGTCGTCGCAGTGAGGCGCAGGACTGTCAGAGTGGTGTAATGGGGAGCTGAGAGACATTGGTTCGTCGGATAAGGTAGCGGAAGTGCCGTCAGCCATAGGGCCATTATTGTTGTGTGATGTCGGGGTATCGGGTGAGGAATCAGGAGTCCCCTTGAATATGATTTGCGACAGCAGTACACTATGTTTCTCCTGCCCTCCCCACTCAAAAGTTTGCCGAATGAAATTGCTCCGTTCTTCGATGGGCAGCGACGATGGACAATACATGAGAACTGTCCATAGTAAGACCCAAAACGAAGACTCCAGATCATCCCGAAATGTATGCGTGGCGCTCTTGTGCTCGACGAGGCATGCGGACATGAATTGCCAGGTGCCCTGCCGGTGTTCGTCAGCGAGCAAACAAGGAAAGAAAGTATCACGAACTGTGCACGTAACCCGACGTGGGGTGGCTACTCGGATGGGCTTCGCCATATCCCAGTCGATCAGATAACCACGGCCCTCAAAAATAATTATGTTACCGGGGCTAAGATCTCGATGAAGGAACCCCGCTCTATATGCGCCTCTATGAGCTAAGTATTGGAAGTACTATGTCATCCGTTTTGGTTATATTATCATAGGGCATGGATTGACTCACCGACAATTGCATCATGCATGGCTTGCACCAGCTCATGGGTGCAAGAGAAGCTGGTCAGACTTTGTCCTACAATGTCCAGGAGATGCCGGTAATGGATATGGGCTGTGATTGCTGGTGGTCGTCGTTGACAAGCCCAGTCGGCCATTGCAAATTGAGATGTTTGTAGGCGTTGCACAGGCAAAGAGTCCACATCACCATAGGCCAGACAAATAGGTACATGGGGAACATTCTGAGCCTTGAGTTCTGCATAAATCTGACCCTCGGAGAGGATATCATCGGCCTTGATGCGCCATGAGTCTTTGAAGAACACGACCCGATCCCCTGCAAGGTCATATGCAGGGGTAGTACGAGTGCCGCGACAAGTAGGAATGGTAGGCAAAGCATCACAGCGGGGGAAAAAAATCGTCGTTGAGCTCCCTCCGACTCCTGGGATGCTAGTCATGAATATGGTGGTGGATGAAGACAACTTGAGTTTAGCCCTCGCGAGGGCAGCTTCGTGTGCGGGAGCAAGAGACACAGTTGTGTCAACGCCACGCAGGGCAGGTGACGCTTGAGAGAATCGAGAGAAGAATTCCACGAGTTCTGGCTGGGTGTTGTAGTAGATGGGTTCCGTGACGATAGTACCCTCCCTATCCCATCGGATTATGTGCGCAACGTCATACATAATAAATACAGAGAAGCAATGCGTACGAAATTGTGAACCGAGCTGTGCAGCAGCATACGCTCCAATTTGTCCTAACGTGTTGATTCTGTTTGGGGTGGATGCAACAAAGGGTTCAATCACCTCCTGGTCAGGCTGTTCAGCTGATTTGGGAGGTTTGGGTAAGAAGAATGGGTTATCCCAGTTGTAACGCTTGAACTCCACGTGCATCTCGATCTGGTCTGAAACACAACCTGTGGGACAAGGAGTGACGGTGTCGGAATATATGGAGACGTCGGGTTTTATTGTAAACGCATATCCGTTTTCCGGGTCTCCTTCTGCATGCGAGTCGACGAAGTGGAGATGTTGGGTGAAAGGTTGCATGTTGGTGATCTTAAGCGACATGAAAGAATTAGATGAGGTAGATGTTAGCCGGAAGTACTCACGAATGGCTTGTACATGCCCAACTCGTCTTTGGCATCAATGCACTGCTCGAAGGCTCCAGCTTGGAAGCGATTGGCTGTTGATTGGTAGGATGGGATAAGTGAGGCGGGAAGAAACGTATCCAGGAAATCGGCCACAGGCATTGGACCCACTACGCAACCAGTCATTTGGACACCGATAGCAGCCAGAGTGGGGTCACGATAGCAGGTCAAGGTCGAGAACTGCCTCTCAAGCTGGCTGCTCTTCCTAATAGGTGTAGTGGACCTCCGAGGGCCGGTAGTGGGAGTCCCATTTCCTGTAGTTGCTGGGGCAGGCAATTGATCAAGAACGGGGCTCAGTGTCGCCATGGTCGAAGTTGAATGTTGAACAGTGGTTTGTGTGAAAATGTATGACAGAGAGATCACTCTGAGAAAGTATGTCAACAGCGTGGATTGACGGTAGCAATAGAGTCCCTGTACTCGGACGAGTCTGGATATACCTATATACCACCTAAATGCACACACAATGGCTCGCCTATAGTGCACCGTGGGGAAATTGTATCGTGTGTGATGAGAGTATGGAAAGCTGGACCCTCGCGCTCTGGAGTTCATTTGACAAATGGCAGAATGAGCCTGTGCTCTATGTCGGCACGCGGAAGTGCAGGACAGAGAGATTTCTTCACATACCACTGCCAGCAAACAATCAGCACCAAGACGTGGTGTCACAGTAGGAGAGTAATGTATTTGGGGAACTAAAGTACTATACAAATATTTGTGGGTCAACTATGTATGTAGTTTTGTTGGGTATCTGCGTAGGGCCCTCCGGTATGCATGCGATGACTAATGGTGATGATGTCGATGTCGGGATGGGTCGTTGTTGTTTTGTGTGCCCTAGAAGATGGGAGGGGTCACTATGGTGTCACTGTTATGCTGGAGGTACTTCGGGTGGGGGCTGACCGGGAGCTGCGAACAGAAACGTGAATTGGCTAGGCATTCAGCAAGGTTATCAACGAGGCGATTGATTGGGAGAAGGGGAGAGTGGGATCCTGGCCAAGTAACAGGGTTGGGTGATGAGACAGGAACTCTATACGAGGCTCGGGAGAGGGTTGTATACAGCACTGAACGAGGGGACAGTCGGTGAGTCACTGTGCGAGACTGGTCCACCTATGGTCGGGCGTGCTGAGATAGAGGGGTTGGATGAAAAGGCCAAGGAAAATAAGTTGACGGAGGAGACGTGTTGGGCGCAAAGGCTTCATTGGCAGAGGCTCCGCACCTAGACGGAATGACCTTCCGGTAGCACACTGTGACGCCAACTAACTTGGAAGTCAGGGGACACTCGGATTCATGAATGACCTTCCTGGACTGCAGCAGCAGAGTGGCACACATGACGCCGGCTACGCTGGGCGGGCGCTCCTGACACTGCAGCAAAGCAGCAGTTACACCTAGAGTCTGTTTGAGTCAGTGGCAAGACACTACCAGTATGTAGTACTAGTACTATTATGTCAATGAAACGACCCCAGTCCAGAGATATTTCGCTCCTTAGTACTAGTCCTTGGTATTTACAATCTCACCTAGTACCTACTACAATCTTGATCACACCCCCAAGCGTTACTA
>Ga0307516_10008168_pt1 | contig 11885 bp, 16 predicted proteins | sample 19_EM_MG_FD_203310 | JGI IMG/M metagenome (GOLD analysis project Ga0307516, IMG submission 203310) | Populus trichocarpa ectomycorrhiza microbial communities from riparian zone in the Pacific Northwest, United States - 19_EM | ecosystem: Host-associated > Plants > Roots > Unclassified | place...
AAACGGAAAGATCAATAGTACCTCCGTTCTGGTGGCGTTGTATCTGGTGAGGCGGACGTGTCCTGACCGTCGCTGTGCCTCCTCATGATGTTGATAGGAGTTGAAGCGGGAGGGGTCAGATCCGCGTCATCGACTTCTGGCGTCGGAGCACGGCCACGCAACCGGTTGACGACGTGTAATCGGAAGACTAGCACGGGTAGTTCAGTATTCCAGTTAGGGGGGGGGGCAGCGCCGATGGTCAACTCACTGTAATCGCAACGAGCATCTTCGTCTTCTTCACCAGAGTCAGCCAGTGGATCCGTCGTCAACGCGAGTTGGAACGCATTGTCCACAAGGGTCCTCTTCGGCCAGCCCGCTGGTGGGAGATGGTAGGTGTCCGAAGCCGACCGCCTGGTTGCGCTTCGTCGGGGATGGTGTGCCCCACTCTGCGGATGCGAGTAAGGGGACATGCGACGTCCATCCAGTTCATGATTCCGTAAGGAGAACGCCGAGGGAGATAGCGCTATAGTTCCACTGTCAGGATTTGGTGACATCAGTCAAGAAAAAGGGCACTTACCGTCCCGGTCCGCTCGGGAGCTCGAAGCGCGTTTCTCCTTTCTCGCCCGACTGGAACTTCCAGAATTAGGATGAGCCGACGAGGTCCTCCGGGCTGTGGACCCTGGACGGCCACCAGTTAGCCCGCTGACCAACCTCTCCCGTTCCTGCTCCTTCGCTCTGGCTTTCTCCAGTTCTTCCAGTTCCTTCTCGGCCTTGACTTTGGCCAGGAATTCTAGCCTCTTCTCTCCCATCTGCACTCCCCATGCTAGCTCATCACCAGTGTCAACGTTTTCGGCAGCCATAGCCTCAGGTGTCAATGGCACTAGCTGAGGCGCCAATCCCTGGTTGGCCGAAGCAAATTCATCCACATAAGGGTTTCCCGAGGTGGATTCCAGATAATGGTAACACAGCCAAAGGAAGGCCCGCGCCCTTGAGGCGGAAGAGTACGGGACCGGAGTGAATAGGTCCGCCCACTCGAGGTTGTATCCGGGGTTTAAGTGGGACCGCGCGACAATCTATCATCCGATATGAATGTGAGAGAGGTTGGTTGGGATTCCCAATGAGACCGGTCACCGGGAATCACAGGCGAAGGGACGTACGGGTGAGTGACCGGGGCTGGTGATAGCGAACAGGAGGTTTACGGCGGTTGTTGGTGGTGATTGACCTTGGGACTTGAGAGGGGTGAGTGGCGGGTGAGCGGTGGTGCCGGGGATCCGGCGGGGAGGACGTACCTGACGAGCAAGGATATCCGTTGGACTGGGAGATGGAACACCTTTGCCCTCGGATGGCAAGAAACAGTCTTTGAGGATGTTCTTTATCCTGGGGGCGTCTTGAAGATTCCCGTCGGTCTTCTGCAGGGGCGGGACGGGGTGATAGGTCCGTAGCTGTGTTCGGAGTTCGGGAAAGACTGGAGAAAGGGGGTGGGTGAACAGAGCGTGACGGAAAATCGGAAGATGGGAGACGGACAAGCCATGGTAGTGTTTATCCTGCCGACGTTTGTGAGTAGGGACATTTTCGCAAATTCGGTTCCAAAACCCTGGTTTTCGAGGGCCTTGTCGCGCGGGCCTCTTGAACACTTGGGGGAGTGAAGGATGGTGCTGAGATAGAGATCTCTGAAGGTGAGCTTCGGCTGAGGGGTCTGGCCGGGGTTTGTTGGATAGGGGTTGGTGAAGACCTGGCGGGGGTCTGCGAATATGTGGTGAAGAAGATCATACTGGAGGTCCAGGCGGGTGAGAGGGTGGCCGTCGGAGTACTTGAGAGCGATGATCTTTTTCTCCTTCTGCTGCTTGTTCGCAGCGGAGGTTGCAGCGGGCATCGTTGGGCTGGCGGGCTGGCGGGGGGGACGCGGTCGAGGTGGTGGTCAATTGTCAGACATGTCCGAATCGAGAAGGGGTGATCGACAGCCACGACAGATCATCATCATTCTGGTAACCACGCGTTCAGAGCAAAAGTCTCCTCCTCCCCCTTCCCCAGAGCTGGTCTCCCTTTCCCATGTCCACGGTGCAGGTCACCTCTTTATTTTATTTCTCGCTCTTCTTCGCCCTCGCTCGTTCCCAACAGATCCTCACCGTCGACCAGTCGGATCTCAACTCGGTCACCTTCACCGATGGCTGGAACACAGTCCCCCACTCCTCTGCCATCGGGGCCTCCTTCGCGTTCAGCTCTCAGCCTGCAGCCCGGGTGACCATCGCCCTTCCACGTACGTCCCCCAGCTCACCGTGCAACCCCATCCTCAACCTTCTTCCAGAGGGGACCGTCACCGCACGCTACGTCGGATTCCAGCTCCAACCATCCACGACCTACAGCTATTGCGTGGACTGCTTCACCCCCGGTGCCAGCGACAACCTTCTTAACGCAACGTCCGTTCAAGTCGACGGTGCTTCCTTGAACACAGACCAGATGGCTGCACCGGTCCGTGTCCTCAGCTTCCCATCGTCCCTTGGTTGACCCGCCCCCAGCTTTCACTCTTCACCATCTGCAATTTGGACCCTGCAGTTTCCCACGTCGTAACCGTCTTCAACCCAAAGCCCCAGAACTACATCACCTTCGACGCCGTGATGGCCGAGTTGCTCGATGGCGCGGGCCCCCCTTCCACCCTCCCAGCGGTCCCCCCCAAACCCACCGGCGTGACCTCCACCTTGACACCATCCCCGATATCGCCAGGCAACTTATCCGGCCCATCACCAAAACCATCACGGACCCCACCGCTAGTATCCGATCCACCAGCTTCAACAGGTTACTCAGGTTCGTTCTACCACCCCCCCAAGCGGGTACACCGTTCTCAACCACCTACTTTCCAGTCACTTCCACCCTCCCGCCCCCGACCGCCACTTTCGAGGGTAGCGGTTCAACCCGTGGCGTTGATAAGCGTGTACCCTTCCCCCTAATCATTGCTCTCACCGTTGCTTCTGCCATCATTTTTGTCGTGATCTTGCTCGTACATCTGCACGTTCGAAGACTTCGTCCGGACGATTCAGCACTCGGATCCGACAGCAAGGGTCTGGGCGACCCCAGGCCCCGCAGTCCGTCGATCGCGGTCGTGCACAGCCATCCAGGTAGCACGGAGAGTGGCGTGTTGCCCTCCCCAAAAGTGTGGCGGCCTTCAACGTGGAGGCGACCCAGCATGGGGGGACCCGCTCAGCTGAATTCTAGGCATGTCCGTACCCCGTCAATGTTGGAAACCCTACGATCGCAAACCAGTTCACTTGGGTCTGTTCCAAATAACGACAACGACAGCCCTCCCCCGCTTCCGAAGGACGTGGTGTAGTTGCCTTGATACCTATTCCAATATTAGTCGGTATCCCATGTATTGAAGCCGAGCGGTCCTCAGTCGTGGGCGCTGTGAAAAACACTCCTGGGCGGTTACGTGGCTGATCGCCCAACTCTGTTATTTGAGTCCGTGACGTCACAAGTCGACCCATCAGAATCAAACCGCGATCGCCGCGTGTTTGCCATCTGCTCGTTCACGAACCGCCTCCCAGCCCTTTACACCGGAGTAATGGCTGACAAGAAACACGGAGAGTCCGGACGAGAGCACGAGCGTGCCACGGAAGCTGTTACGACGGCTGTAGAGCTCAATAAGACGGGGACACTGACAACCGCAGGAATGTTGGGTTTGTCAGACCCACCTCCCACCCCAGACACTGGCACGCCGTTGCCAGACGATCCCCAGGTCTTGAAGGAAAATGTCAAGGGTCTAAAGAGCCAGCTTCGGAGACAGAAACTAAAGGTACCCCTACCTTCTCCTTCAATCGCACAGGAGGTTAATGTCGCAGCAGTCGGACGATGGATCCCTGTTCCTCAAGAGGAGGTTCTTGTTCCCGTTAGGAATCATCAGTTGCGTCCTGTCTGTCACCTTCGCCCGGGCGTCTATTTATTGTGCAACGTTTTCGCAGTGGGGGTATTCTCAGCGGGCTGGCTCATCCCACCTTCGAAACTTCCAACCCTCCCTGAGCATATTCAAGTTCGGCTAGATGAGTACGAATTCACGATGCCTGCCATGCCCACACTTGATTTCTCTGCCGAGTGGGAACGATTCAAGAGCAATATCCCCGAGCCATGGAAGCTTGCGAACGACGGCCGGGAGTTTCTCGTGGGCGAAGAGATGAAATCCAAAGGGTTGGAAGCGAAGTACCCCGTCGTTTTGATTCCGGGTATAATTTCAACTGCGAGTCCCCCTTATGCGTGCTGTTGATTGGGGTGCTTAACCACGTCACATCTCTCTCTAGGGCCTGGAATCTTGGTCAACGTCTCCGGAATTTCGAGGATTCTTCAGGCAGAAAGTCTGGGGTGGGTTCTCTATGGTTTCGCAAGTCACGTTCAACAAGGAGCGGTGGATGGCGAACCTCATGCTCGACCCCACGACCGGGCTTGACCCCCCCGGCGTCAAAGTGCGTGCCGCGGAGGGTCTTGATGCGGCCAGTAGCTTCATTCAAGGTTATTGGTTGTGGTGGGTTTTCGGACGTTCCGTTTTCGCCATCAATTGAACTAGGCGCCCGCCATAGGTCGAAGATCATCGAGAACTTGGCCGTGGTCAATTACGACACGAATAACCTGTATTTGGCACCTTATGACTGGAGGTTGTCGTGCTGGAACTTGGAAGAACGTGACGGGTATTTCTCGAAGCTACAGAACACTATCGAGGGACTCAAGTACTGTCGTTTTCCCTAAACGGCGGGCTTTCGTTTTCATCTCCCTCGATACAGGAAGCGCCAGAAGAGGAAGACTGTCCTCGCCGCACACTCCATGGGAGCAACTGTTCGTCACGAAATTATTGGCACATTCCTTCCCTCGGGCTGACCACGATGTCAGATCGCCTTGGTTAATCTGTTTCCTATCTCTTCTTCCGAGCACGATCATAACTGACCGTGCCTTCTGGTAATTAGTACTTGTGAGTCACATCCCCTCGTCATTTTCTGCCGCGGAGTTGACGTATCACCCTAGTTTCAAGTGGGTCGAGTCGCCAGAACACGGAGGGGGCGGACCGAACTGGGTGGAGGTGTGTTTGAGGGGACGGTTCCATTCGCCCCTCAGCTTACAGCAGTACTGAATCAGGACCACGTTGAGTCTTTCATCTCCGTTGCTGGTACACATCTGGTACGTTGCACCTGACCTCTTACTGGTCACCGATGTTGACTATCGGGAAGGGTGTGGTACGTCCCCTAGAAAGGACATTCCGTCGAATCACTGAGGGCCACCGACACACGGTGTGTAATCTAGACCAAAGCAATGGCGGCATTCCTATCGGGAGAGATGAAGGACACAGTCCAGATGAACCCTGCCGGTGCCTACGGTGCGCCTGACTGTACTTTTAACAGGAAAGTGCTAACCCTTCCTGTCCAAGTGTTGGAGCGATTCTTTTCAAGGAAGGAGCGAGCGAGATTGTTCCGCAGCTGGGCTGGGAGTGCCAGCTTGTGGGTCAAGGTAACCTTTTGGTTTCGAAACCTGTTGCTGGTTTGGGCTGATAGGTTTCCCGTAGGGTGGCGACGTTATCTGGGGAAACTCAACTCACGCCCCAGATGATATCGACGGAGCTGATCACTCACACGGGGAGCTTATCGCGTTCCGAGCCAAGTCGAACGAAACGACAATGAAGAACATGACAGCAGACAACGCAGGGGCGTGGACCCTGGAACACACCCCAGCTACTTTCCAGGTCAGGATTTCTCGCCATTCCCATTGCCTGGGAGCAACTCGGGGTGCGAAACTGACTCCCAACAGAAAATGTTGGGCACGAACTTTTCGTACGGTATTGAGAAGAACGAGAAGAAGCTGAAGGCGAACGATCGTGACCACACCAAGTGGACGAACCCACTTGAAAGTAGGCTCCCTAACGCTCCTTCGATGAAATTTTTCTGCGTATACGGTCACGGGAAAGATACGGAGGTTAGCCACCTCACACAGAAAGCAGGATGTGGCGCTTACAACATCACCACCCCTTAGCGTTCGTATTGGTACGGTGGTAGGCTACCCCATAACGCATTGCTTCCTGACCTCCACCCGTAGGTACACGCGCGGTCAATACGAGCACGAAGATACTCTGGCGGACGCGGAACCACCGGCATGCGGGGAGGAACCAAACCGCGAAACCACTAGGTCCCCTCTGGACCTGCCGCTGCATAAACCCAGTTGTATCGATAACGAGTATACGGACCATACGAAAAATCCCAAGGTACCGTGGGAACTCTGAGCCGGTGGTGCTTGGTGAGCCACTCACCTACGTCTACCATAGGTCCTTAACGGAGTGAAAATGGGTGAGGGGGACGGGACGGTGAGCTTGTTGAGTCTCGGGGCGATGTGCGTCGAAGGGTGGAAGAGGAAGAGGTGGAACCCGGGAGGGATAAAGGTCGTAACCGTCGAGGTACTGTTGTGACCGAAAGCCCATACCTTGAATACTCACGGTCTTATCTTCCAGTTGCCTCACAAGCCCGTCGCGACCATCCCCCGCGGTGGGGGTTACACAGCAGACCACGTCGACATCCTCGGCTCGACACCGTTGAGTGAGGTCATTTTAAAGGTCGCGACTGGAGCGGCCGACGAAGTGCAAGAAAGTTTTGTGTCAGATATCAGACGTTACGCCAAAAGGATAGAGTGGGATTGAGAGGCGTGATTCTTGACTGCCCCCACAAGTGACGCACCTGTATCCTTCTTGTTTGTCATCAGTAGCCATTGTTCACGATAGATTTCACTTCTTGATATTTGGATGAGGTTGGGGGCGACAGGGCTTGGAGCTTGACCATCTAGGCCAGGCCCAATGGTCTAGTGGTAGGATACTTGCTTTGGGTGCAAGGGATCCCCGGTTCGAACCCGGGTTGGGCCCCTCATTTTTGTTCCACATCATTTTCGAGCTCGGAGGGGACCTTAAAATCTCAAGCGGGAAGAACATCTATATTCGATGGAAATGGGCCTGCGAGGGCCAAGGAAAAGACTTGTTGATATGCCAAAGATAGAACAATGAGATACCAGAGAGAGAGAGGAATGAAAGGAGGAAAAACGGAGCTACTACAGCTGCCCCCAATTACAGCTGAACGGATATTAGAGTATTGAGCGGAAGAGACTTAAGTCAAGGTGGGGTTTGGGAGATATGGCCGAGAATATGGGCAGGTATAATTCAAGGAACAAAACCAAGGAACGACGAGGGGTGGATGCGGGGATGGGGATGAGGTTAAGTGATGGTGGATGTAGGTGACTCTTCACTTCTGAATGGGGGGAATCGGATAGGTGAAATGTGGGTATAATTAAACAAGGAGCGAGATGACTTCCAAATGATTCATGCAGAAAACCAAATAACGGGAAAGATCCTGCCAGGGGAATGAGAAAAAGTGAAGATTCGGAGGGGGCATCTGGGCGTACCAAAATAGTTCCGACGGGCATCAGATTTCCAGTTCCAGCGATGGAGGTGACGGGGATGCTCGTTTCCCTACATAGAAGACGCAGTGAGTCGGCTGTAGGGCAACGAGGACCCAAAGAAAGCACGTACACTCCTTCGCGTACTCATAGACTTTATCGAAGACGTCGAGCACGACGGTCGTGTTATACATTAACCCATGGTCCGCACCCCTCACCGCTTTGACCTTACACCTCTCCTGTCCCATGGTCTGTTCCAACCACTTCACGGCGCTTTCAGCGATCCGCTCGTCCTTATCACCGTACCACACCGCGACCGTGTGAGGATAGTCTTGGTACGAAAAACCCCACGGAACACGATCGTGGTTCAGGATCAGGAGGAGGTCGTTGTGTGCACCTTTGGCGGATTCCGCGTGCGAGGCTGCGATCAGGGCGTTGGCCAGCGATGCGTCGTATGATGCGCCAGTGCTGGTTTCGGTGGTTGGCGTCGTTGGGAGGGATGTGATGGGAGGTGAAGAAGGGCGGTAAGAATACGGTGACCTGCTGTCGGTTGTGCCCAACGAGATCGAACGCACACCCTCAATGCGCTTGAAGGAGCTCGGTGGGGGTTCGGGTGAGGAGTCCATCCCACGCCTCGCAGGCGATGGTGTCCGTGACTTCCAGTTCTCGACGCCAAATTCGGCCCCCGTGTCGATGGTCAATGTTCGAGGGGGTTGAGGGGACGGGGATGGGGATTTCGTCGCAGTACTCGACCTCCTGGAGGAGGAGTCGCCCTTCCCCCGGAGGGAACCCATCGAGCGCAAGGCCTTGAGCCTCCTAGGAGCGGGTGGTGCGTTCCCTGTGGTCGGTGACGGGGGTTGGGGGTATCCGCCTTTCAGCTTCCCCAGAAAGCCCCTTGAAACCTTCCTCTTCACTGGTTTGCCTACAGTCACATGGGGCTTCTCCAGCGGCCGAGTTTGGTGACCCCCGACCGTGGTTTGACTCCCGAACCTCCCTTCAAAATCTCGAAGGTCATCGTAATCACTGAAGACACTCGAGCTAATGCTCGGACGACCATGGATGGGGTCGCATGTGCCGTTTTGAGACGGCGATTGTTGAGTAGAGCATGTTGGGTCAAGGGGGTTCTGGCCGTTGTCGTTCATTTGTTCCTTTTCCGTTCGCAGATCGAACCCGATACCTTCGTACGCGATGGTTGGGGGTTTTCCCAGCATCCAAGCCTGAACCTTCCACTCCGCCGCTTGCGCAGTCCTGAGAAGCCCGTTTGGAATGTACTTCAGCCACTTGTAGCCAGCTATGGTTGTCATTAACCATCGAGCCACGCAAGGGTGGGTAGAAACTAACCTCCTTCCCCAACCCATGGGGCCAATAAACAAACATCACCGCGCACTCTGTTAGGATACCGATTCGCAAAGGCCAATGCATAGGGAGAACCAGCGGAATGAGCCATGACGCTGCATTGGTCGATACCGAGCTGATCGAGGACCTCGTTGACCACCGAAGCCCATTCAGGTATACCGCGAGCAGATTTGGAATGCGGTGTTTGGGTTCTCCCAAGCCCCCACCTGCGCGATTCTCAGTTACTAGACTTCCACGTGAAAAGAGGGAGAGCTTTACCGGTCGATGGCGATGAGCCGCAGTCCCAAACACTGAGCCATCTCGTCATATACACCGGTCACGTGGCGAACACAACCCAACCCTAAAAACACCACTAAAGGATAACCGGTTGAACAGCCCAGATCCGACAGGCTGACGGTAAGGGGATGCTCCAACGACGCATGGGGGGAACGGGTGAGTTTCAAGAGGGTAGTCAACCGTTTCGAGCGAAGGTACTGGGCGATGGCTTGTGACGCGGGTGGCTGCTTTGAGGTCGGCAAGCTCAAGAACTCGTATGCCGGTTCCGAGTGAACAGAAAACGAGTAGATCGATGGTTCGTGTCCAGTTTCTGATCGAGGAGAGCGGCTACTGAAGTCAACAGTATGGTCAGAGTACACAGAAGCCCGGTTTGTAGCAAAGGAGCGAGCATGTTGGAGTGATGGTGGTCGTCTTTGATTGAGTGCAGCCCGCTGGGTCCGTGCCGTTTTCATAGCCTCCGTCGTGACGCTGTCTACCGATGAGCGAGAGACCATTTCCGTGTCCTCAGACGTGCTGGAGCCAGACTCTTGAATCGGTGTACTTGGCTGGGTCCTGGGCCTCGAAGTGCGGGCTGAGGAGACGGCAACATTATGAGACTTGATTGCGCCAGATGCTGAGGGTGTTGGGGATCGGACCCTGGTGGAGGAGTATTTATGGATGATCTCGTCGATGGTTGGGTTTACACGGGGGAAGTCGACATCTGGGGTGTTCTGACGAACGGGGGAAGGGGGTGTGGGGTGTGAGGCAAGCGTCGGGGTGCTGGGTGATGACTTGGGTCGTCTGGGTTTCCGTGTGTCGTGACTGCGGTGGAATTTAGTTCCCTTGGAACCGTGTGTACCACCTTCGTCGTCGTCGCCATCGTCGTCGGTTGAGTTGTCGCCCTGCCCCCGGGGGAGGGCACCGCCAAGCTTGACTCCCGGCGGAGGAGAAGGAAGTGGAGGGCAATATAACGGATGCGCACCCGCCCGCTCGGTCTTTGACGGTCTTGTAGACCACGCGTGGTTGCTCAAGTACCGGTCGTCGACTCCGAACCCGTTCATACCGTCAACCAAAGCGTCCATGGCTTCCACACCAGAGACGGGCGCTACAACGGAGATTCGGTCCATTGAGCACCTGGTAATTTCGTCTATTGGTGTGTGCGGGGGAGTTTCGAATTGGCTGAGCGAAGAAGAGACCGAGTCACGGAAGGAATACGTCGTGGGTTCGGACCAGTCATGCGAAGAAACCGAGGGGCCTATCGAAGGCCGCCCGCCTCGTAAAGGCGTCGGGGTTACCTCGCCACTGCCAAATGGAACAGAGTCGGTATTGAAGGCCGTGAGCCCGGTATAAACGGGCCGTTGCTTCGCCTGATGCCTCAGGTCCTTCTCTTTCCCCTTTACGCTGCCTTTCCGTTCTGAAGTTCGGCGGATGAGGTCCCTGACCGAACTTAGCGACCTCTTCTTGGAAACGGACTTGGGGGTGATAGTGGAGTCGTCGTAACCGGCTTGATACCTGCTAGAGTGACAGTCGACATAGCTGACGGGCGGTTTAGATGAGGAAGCGCGGGAGGAGTGAGAGTGAGCGGAGCGGTGGGTTGGGAACCGTTCGTCGTCGTCTTCGCGGTCGTCACGCTCAGGAGAGTCGTCAGAGGCAAAAGATTGACGGGAAACCTTTCTGGACACAGAACCGCGAATCGTGGACGTTCTTGACGACTTTGAGGAAATTCGGTGGTGGGTGCGATATGAGGTGACGGAGGCCATAACGATTGGAAGGGGAAAAGGAAGGTCGTGGGTAGTCACTGGAGGAGGAGAGTATAAGTAGGAGGTGCCGCCGTCGGTGGAGGTGAGGGTGCCGTTGACGATGCCAGCAACGTTCACGAGCTGTTCGGAAGAGGACCGGACAACGAAGGGGAGACGATCGTCGAGAGTAAGCGGTCTGGCCGGCGCGCATCCTCCGTGAGCTGATATCTCATTGCTACCATTCTGATGGTTCCGCGGATCCTACCACTGTCCAGATACATGCGCCACCATCTGGGCCGTACATACACCAGTCTAACACTACTCGACAGTAAATAGTAAACATTCTGCGCCACAATCCCCGCCCGTCGAGTCCAAGTCTCCTTCTCCCCAGGGCTCGCTCGTGTTTGGGGGGTCGCCACGTATTGGATGAGTGCCAGTGAGCTTGTAACCATGTGAACGCGGGTATTGACGAAGAAACAGAGGTACGGGGGCTTTTGAGGAAGGCGCAGTATCCCCAACTGCTCTGTCAATTCGCAGATGGCGCGGATCCCGGCAAGTGGAACCTTTCGACAATATCTTGAAACACACCCAGTCCCGCGGGCAGTTACTATTCAACCGTTAACGAACCCGGTTTCGTACGTTTCGCAAGACCGACACAGCCGAACCCCAAGGACCCATGGCGGGGAACATGGGAGCAACAACGGTCCCCGCTCTTTCTGAAACTATCTTGAGCAGTTCACGAAGTAAATATCACAACAATATCGCATGCCGAGATGTGGGTTTGCCTTACCGGCGGCCCTGTGCTTCGATCACCAAATTTCGACCCTGTCAGTGTCAATGAACGCATCACCCCTGGCTCCGGCCAGCGCGACCCATAAACTGCGTTGCGACCGTCTAGACTCTGTGATCCGCAACACACGCGACCTGTGCGGGAAGGATTTTTGCAGTGATCCGTGCTGTCCCCGCGACAGGGTACAGAGGTCGGTCCAGGTTCGTTCGTGGAACCATTGTGGGCCCCAGTCCGCCATCGTCCGGGACCTACACGCGAGTAACAGGTAGCACCCCGAATCCAGGCCGAGTGCTGGGCTGAGGAGCTGCTCTGGTGGTTATAGGCATCCACGTAGGGGAGCCCGACGTTTCCGCTGATCTGTT
>Ga0307516_10008169_pt1 | contig 11885 bp, 5 predicted proteins | sample 19_EM_MG_FD_203310 | JGI IMG/M metagenome (GOLD analysis project Ga0307516, IMG submission 203310) | Populus trichocarpa ectomycorrhiza microbial communities from riparian zone in the Pacific Northwest, United States - 19_EM | ecosystem: Host-associated > Plants > Roots > Unclassified | place...
CCATCTAGATTTCCTTACTAAGATCCTCGTAAAAATCAATTCATCCTTAACCAATCACTTCACTTGATAGTTATAGGAAAAGATGGAGAAGCAGAAAATATCTAAGATATGCAGTACGTAGGCTAGAACTACGGAACTCTCTGCCAGGCTGTGGAAGCACTAGAGAGTGCAAATGGAAGAGAGAAATAGCAGTAAGGTTGGTTATTTTTTTATCCGCCACAGCTTCCTAAGTTGAGCAGATCCTCACACCCAACATTCCATTCTTCTTCGGAGCAATGTTTAAGCATAAGGCTTTTCATTGTTTGGGTCACACAGATTAATACCCTTCCTTCCAGTTCAAGTGTTCTCTCTTCTTTCTGTTGTTAGCTTGGATCAGTTTCTTGCAAACATGAGTGAGTTTATAGTCTAAACAGTTAATTGAGTTTATATTCTTGAAAGCAAATTTTCTTCCTTCGTTTGTATATAGGAGGAAAAGGATATATATGTAGATGGAAAAGTATATCGTGCGTGTGTACCTTCATCTGCAGGCAACGTGGCGTTTCTGCTTGGACTATATACCTTCATCGTTGGTTGACAGGCTACATAGCCAAATTGACAAAGAAGAAGAACGGCAAGAGAGGAAACAAGCTTAGGAAAGAGCTTATTAAGATAAAGCTTAGCCATTACTTTAGCTTGCAATGCGCTTCCCTTGAGACATGCATTCTTTATAAAGATATTGTTTTACCATTCAAACTGTTATTAACTCTGAATCAATTACCTCACATTACCATATTGTCCCTGTCCAAATATCAAAATACCCGAGAAAAGTAACTTGCAACACTATGCATGGAGGCCTAACAATTTTGGTTTAAGTAAATCTGTACATGAATTATTATGCATAATTCATGGGTAGTAATTATTCGAATATAATAAATAATCCAACACTATTTTTGTTTCTATTATCCTCTCCCAAGTAATGTGAGCTTGTGTTTTATGTCTTTTATCTCACAATTCATAGAAAAATATCTATCACTGATCTATTTGTGTGCCTCACAGCTAACCACCTGTCATGATACAATAAGCACGCACTTCTTCCACTTGAGACCACAAGTTGCCACACTATTTGTTGCATATTGCACACTTCCACTTTCAGTCTTTCAAGATTCCACTTTAAAGCTTTATTTGTCGTTACCTGGAGCGGAGCAAATAATTAAATACTATTATCTTGCACTACGTCGTATCAATGTCCACAAATCAGAAAAACAAACTCAAAAACTCTCTTTGAACACTAAACCTGAGATCTATAATGACTAGAGAAAAACATAACAAACAAAGCTAGAAAGAAGGTAGTTTTACATTGATTTTTGAAACCGAAAAATTGATGCATAATTAATTCTACTGGTTACCAGAAATATATTGTCCCGTTGCTCTGCCTTAATTACCTGCTATAAAAAAATAAAATAAAAAAACCTGACATTTTTTTGGCTTAAAAAACAGATTTTTTTTCATTAAAAATAATCTATTTAGGACGCGAAAGGTTATTGTTCATTCATAAACCGGACAAAAAAATAATTCATAAGAATCATTCATAAGAATTATCACTTAAAAATAAGCTGGACAAGAATTTAAGATCTCTATTCATAAGAAGAAAAATGATTTTTAAATAAATTTTTAACTGTTGAGTCAACTTTAAGTAGTAAAATAAAAGAATTATCACTTAAATTTGTATGAGAATTCTATATTAAAAAATTACTTGTATACCATTAACCCGAAGAATAATCAAACATTGTTAATTTTAAGATGAAAACTGTTATTTTTAGAATTTTGCAAAACAAGTATGATTATGATAAGTACTATCAAGACGTTGTGGGTAAACTGCTCAAAACAGAATGACACCAACGAAGAAGGAAAGCCAAAGGCAAATGGAAAGTGAAAGGGAAAAAAGTCAGGACAGAAGATAGTGGGAAAAAAAAGAAGAAGCAAGCTGTCAACACATGCTTTGGGAATCTCAAATGTGTATCACATGAAGTTCTTAATTCCATGGAAGATTTGTAGTGGTGACTAAATGGTTAGATAATTACCCTCTCCATTTTGTATATGTTCTTCACTGTCGCTTATGAATAGGCAGCAGGAAATTGTAACCGAACAAGATTGAAAACAGAATCACACTGCCAACACTCATGCCACTGCTTCTACATGCAGTGCAAGAATTACTCTTCGCGCGTGTATCTGTCCAAGAATTGCTCTCTGCCCGAGTGAATAGAAAGAGTAGGAGCCCATCTGAGAAATGAATGATTCTTTCTGTCTGCAGGGGTCGGTCCTAAAGGCAAGAGCAGTTCCAGGTGATGCAGTGGATTAAGCCATTGATCATGGTAAACGACGGAACGAAGAAGTCAAGAAGAAGAAGCAAGCTGTCAACACATGCTTTGGGAATCTCAAATGTGATGCAGTGGATTAAGCCATTGATCATGTGTAAACGACGGAACGAAGAAGTCAAGAAGAAGAAGCAAGCTGTCAACACATGCTTTGGGAATCTCAAATGTGATGCAGTGGATTAAGCCATTGATCATGTGTAAACGACGGAACGAAGAAGTCAAGAAGGTTCCTCGAAGCCCGCCACTAAAGCTATTAATTCTTCTCTCTCCCGCCAAGGTCCCCTTTCGTGGAATAGCAGAGACCACTACCAATCAACCAGAAGAAAATTCCAGTAGCTTTTGGAAATACAGAGTTCCTGCCCATGATCACAACCATGTACTATATTCTAACAAAAAAAAAAAACATTTCCAAAATAAGTTCACATCTTAAATAGTTTTAATTTAAAAGGACTAAATTAAGTAAATTATGGTTCATAAATCCTATTTTGACGCAAACCAATCTTAATTCCAATAAAGCCCATTTAAATAGTAGAGTTTTCACATAATTTTACTAAGATCTCTACTTTTAATCCCTACCATTTCTAAATCAAAGATGGAATACAAAGAGTCATATGCTGCGAAAAGAAAAAAAAATCAAGAAAAGAGAGCTTGTCTTGATAATTATAATACATACTTGTATCACAGTGAGGTTTATAAAACAAGCATGGATATATATTATCTCTTAATTAGCCTCAGTTGAAAGCTTTTGCTTCTAAACTTGTGAAAGGTAGAGTTTCGGCAAAAGGAAAAAGGAAGGATGAGGGATGACAAGTGAAAGTTAGCGTCCAAAAAAATTGAAAAGTGGAAGTGGGGATAATTTCGTCAAATTTTCTTAAAAGAGTAAGAGACAATTTTAATTTAGACAAAGAGGTCAAGTAAAAGCAAAATCTATTTATATTTTTTTAATTTATTTTTATCTAACAACAAAGAGGTACTCAGCACTAAAGCAAGTCTAATTATATTTATCTAATGGGTAGCTAAGTGTACTAATTTTCTGGGCCTTACACCATTATTAAAACCATTGTGAAAATATGCTGAAAAAAGTGAGCGATTTATACATAAAAGATAACTAATAATTCAATAAGTTAAGTTTGAGCCGGAGATGATGTTCTATCACGTGGTGGCAAAGCTCTGTCAAGCAAGCATATGAAGTGACTTGTAGATCTCTAAATATAAGGCATCTCTACAATATAAGGCATCATTTGACAGTACAGTTTAACCGCGCATTTGATTTTTTTAAAAAAATTAAATTAATATTTTTAGTGTTTTTTTATTTTTTAATGTGTTAATATTAAAATAAAAAATTTTAAAAATATTATTTTAATATATTTTCAAAAAAAATAAACACTTTAAAATCCAGTTACAGTGCACTCTGTATCTCTTCCACAAACGATGGCGGATATGAGTGTTAGCAAAGCCAATGGTTAAACAGGTGACAACAGATATATGATGACTCATTTGATTGCGGCTCCATTATTGTTCCTGTTACAATTAGAAATTAAAATTAAATTAAAAAAAAGTTAAAGGGGAAGAGAAGTTATTGTATCCCAAAAAAAATTAAAATACTATTCATTGTAAAAATATAAATAAAATAAAATGATAAAATTATCCTTTAAACATAAAACTATTGAAATAAGCATTGGAGACAAAAGATATTTTCACCATGATATAATTATTTCCTACAAATTTTATAGGAATAGAATGATCATTTTATTTTTTATTGTATAATAAAATTATTAATTTAATCATAAAACATAAATATATTGCTTATTGCTAAAGGTGTTTTGGTTATTTCAATTTTATCTAAAATAATGTAATTATATTAATGCTTTTAAAGACAAAATCAACATAATTTTCTTGTTGCACGTCCCTACACAGCGTTGTTGATGATTTTTGTTATCGTTTGCTTGATTGGTTTTTTGAAATCGACACCGAGTATTTGGTTAAAGTCTACTAAGAAACCTGTATATACTAATCTTATCAAAAATTCAAAGGTAAGGAACTGGTTGTGGTTAGAAAATGTATTAACACCTCACAATACCTTACCTAAAATAAACTGATTTGTAATTTAATATAATTTAAAAAATAAAATATTAGTCAAATTCTAAAACTTTAATAAAACAATTATTAAATTTCAGAATATATATATATATATATATATATATTCATAAAAAATATATCATAATTTTATTTGTTCATACTTGACCCTATATAAATTAAAACATTAAATTCATTTTCTATCTTCTTAATTTTATAATACAATAATATAACAAAAAAAATACAAACACACGGCTTTTTTTTTTTTTTTCAACCCATTTACATGTTACAAATCACAAAAATTCAAAATAAATCAAACCGCTTACACAAATTAAAAATTACCGGTGAAGGCATGAAAAACAGTGGATGGGGAACGTCTTCTTCTTCTTCTCTGTCTCTCTACGCCGGCGGTGACCTGAAAAACCACCAAAAACACAACAAGCAGTGGATTCCTTTCCTAGATCTGTTCTCGGTCTTCCTTCTTCCTCTCGATTTTCTGCTCTTCCCTTCTTCTTCTGGGGTCCAACGCCACCATTGCTTATTGCCGTCTGGATGGTTGAAGACGGGAGAAGAAGCTGTCGTGGCTGGTGTCGTGTCTGCACACGCGACGATGGGACTCGGGGGGAACGGCTTAAGGGGCTGACCGCTGCTGCTGGATGAGAGAGCGGTTCAATGGTTTATCCGCAGGCCATCCATGGCCACCGTGAGTGGAAAAGGAAGGGAACTGAGTGGAGGTCGGTCTGTAGGGAGGCTGAGTTGTGGTGGGGCTAATCTGCGGGCTGAAAAGGGGAAGATCTGTGGCCGGGGCTGAGGGGATAAGGGAGGATGATTTGGGTGAAGGCTGCAGTGGGAAAGGATGGGGGGAGATGACTGAGAGAGAGAGGAGGGACAGCTCAGCGCTAAGTGAGGGGCTCTGGTTTGTTTATGCTGAAGGGAGGGGAGATATCGTGAGGGAGATAGAGGCCTGTGTCTTCTGGAGATGGGGAAGAATGGACCGGCTGTGGGGCTGTCCGGTGGGGATGAAAGGAGTGGCCGCTCTTTTATTTTTTTTTTGGCAGAGGGGAAGTGAGCGGCGGCCTTGGGAGAAGATGATTTTAGGGTTTTTGTTGGCTCCTGATGGCTTCTCCCCTCTCACATAAAATTTTTCCCCTTCCCTTGTGTTTTACTGTAGACTGGTATTACAGGAGAAGAGTGGCTTGGCTATAATCATATTGGTCCTCAATTTTTTTTTATATTTTAAATTTATTTTAAAAATAAACAATATCAATATCGATTCAATAAAAATAAAATTATAATTATAAAATTTATAAGTTAAAAGTTAAACACGTTCAAAAGATAACGTTGAAAATACTAAAAACAATATAAATATATCAAAAATATATTTTTTGAGATTTTTATTGTTTTTTTGCTATTTTTTATTTTTTTTGAAAATTTATTAAAAACATGAGTAAAAAATTAGATAGCAATATCTCTTACAAAGAGTTTTTTTTATTATTTTACTTTGTTTTTACTATAAATTTGAAGGTTATTAGAGATATTATTATAATTTAAATATATTAAATATTATTTAAAAAAAAAAGAAAAAAAAAAAAAAAACATGAGGCGTTAGCCTTCGCGCTATTCAGGCAACATGAGAAGTGTCGTTTGGCTACCAAACGCTGCATTCTATAGTCTCCTCGCCCCTCGAGATGGGGTAGTGTTTGTATCGAAAATATCTTTGATTTGATACTATTGACTTTTTTTTCTTTTTCTGTCTTCCCGCCCCTCGAGACGGGGCAACGTTTGTAACAAAAATACCTTTGGTTCGATACCAGGGACCATTTCTTTTTTTTTTTCTTTTTCTTCTCTTTCTCCTCCTTTAATTCAGCGCCAACCCTTTTAAAATTTCACACCACCTCTTTTAATTTTGTTTTCCATTACAGATTAGCATCGTGAGCTTAGTGAAGTCATCAACAACAACTCCTCCTCCATGATAACGAGCGTGTTTGGTAGTGTGATTGCGGGTGCTTTTCAAATAACTTTTCGTGTCAAAATACATGTCAATGATGTTTTTTTATTTTTTAAAAATCATTTTTGATATCAGCACATCAAAATGATCCAAAACGTACAAACCATATTAAATTTTAACAAAAAAAAATTCAAATTTTTTGAGAACGCAGCCGCAGCCGCGTTACCAAACATGCTCAACCTCTCCAACCAGCACTGTGAATAATTGCGAACTCCATCAGACTCTCCACCATCTTTATAGTAGACCCACCAACGCTTTCCTCCCCCACGCTAGGTAACTTTCATTAATTCCTTAGTAACTTGTGCTTCATATTTCATTTTCATTTGAAAGAGGCCTGCATGACGTGAATTAATTTAACTTTGTTTTCTTTTAAATGAAAGAGGGATGGGCTAGATCTTCACCCTAGCACATGGCTAGGTTGGGTCTAACCCATGTGTATATATAAGAAGAATAAGAAAAGAAAGTTTAGGGTTGTTTTTCTCATGTTTTTCTAATAATATTGGATCATAAATTTATACTCTAAAATATAAATTCAGTATTAAAAAAATATCATGCTTTCTTTAAGATTTTAGAATTCCATAAAAAATAAAAAAAAAATCTCTCATTTCAAAACTACAAAAATATTTTTTTTGTCTTCATACATATGGTCATATTCTAAAATTTACATGCATGTTTTTATACGAAAAATAAAAATTGCATCTTCATCATACTTTGAAAAATACAAAAAAATCATTTAATGGGTATCACAACAAGTTTGGGATTATTCATTAGGATTTAACTAAAATTTCAAATAAAAACCTTGTTTTTTATTTTCTTTCCTGTTATGATAGTTAGGTTTTAACATGATAAGATAAAAATATTCTTACTGAAGATGACTATTCTTAAATCTTAAACAAATCTTTTTTTTTTTTGCTTTAAAATAGTTAGGTTTTAATTTGATGAGATAAGGATCTTCTTACTGAAGACGATTTTTCTTGAACCTTAGATAGACTAACGAATAAAAATATGACTTAAAACAAACAACAAAGCAACTTACCATTGATAAATTGCATTGAGTGTAATACATCTTTTCTTTGCACAATTAGTCCCCTTACCTAGACCCTCGCAGACCATTAAGTTTTTTAGTGATTATAATATTAAGTGACAACTCTTTTTTTTATTGATAAAAAATAAGAATTTCTTATTCTTTCCGCCTATATCTATCTCGAAAACTTTGATTTAGAAGGATGATCATCGCGAATCAACCCGCGTGCCACAATACGTGTTGTTAAGTAATATCTCCTTTCCACATTGCTATTATCAAAGAATCACTATAAACTTAAAAGCTTAAATTTTTAATAATTATTATACATTATTGCTAAAGCATCAGAACGATGGCCACATTTCTGGTCAAGTCTTTGTTCAGCATTAATAAAGCTTCTATGATTGAACCTTGGAATCTTATAAGATTTATGGTGATCAGTCTTTGTTCAGCATTTTGTGTTTATCTTTTGCATTTAATAAATTAAAGCATCAGTATGATAGCTTAACCTCCATTTCTTGGGTCCAATCAGAAAGTGAACATTGAGAAGTAATAATGCATCTTTAAGATTTATCGGAAAGTGAACATTGACAAGTAATAATTCAGCATCTTTTGTTTCCATTATGTCTACCTTTTGCATTGACAAGCAGAGAAAAATTAATAAAGCCTTCTGCGCTTGTAGTTATAGCTCAACCATTTTGTATTCAGAATAATTTTTTCAACAATATAAAAGCTCACAGTGTTTCAATCAGTCACAAGAACTTTTGGGAACGGCAATATTAGGTTAGAAAAATCAGATCTAGCAAAGAATAGAGATAATTATCAGGTGGTGTGCTGCTTCAATCTGAAGATTTGAATAATTTTTATAATTTTTTAATAATTGATAACGTGTAAGTTTAAGATTAATTTCACTATATATTATATTTTAATTATTTTATAATAATGAATTAATTATTTTAATTTGATTAGTTACTAAGTGGTGCATAAATAATGTTTTTTAAATGCCAAAATCATATTTAGATTAGTCCAACGATTTAGAAAGGTTTATTCACTTTAATTTATATTAAAATTTATCTTCATTTTTATTTTATTTTAAAGTATTATAAATTTTATCAATTTTAATTCACATTGAGAAAATATAATTTGTAATTAAAACAATATTCTAATAATATTTTATTAATTAAACATAATTTTTTTAATATACATATTTTCGATACTTGACCTTTAGACTATGTTTGTATAACATCATAATTTTAAAAATCTTTAAAAATTAAATAAGTGACTAAGCTTTAAAAACTAATCAATGATTTCAAATTAATGTGTAAAAAAACTTAAGGCGTTATTAATGTAGATGCATATTTAAAGCAACGTGCAATAAAAAATAATAGAAAATTGCTTTAAATATACATTCTATCATGTAATAAAAAGATTGCTGATATGCCGTATTATTTTTTAGTTTTGCCAATGAATGATTAAAAAAATGCCTGATATGAGTATTCAAATTTTAATTTAAAATATGATTCAAATAAAAAAAATTTAGTTTTTTTATTACTAAAAATAATCTAAATATAAGTATTTTTAAAATCAGGAACAAAATAAATTTTTAGATAAAAATTAAATTTTCAGAAACTATATGGGCAGACTACAAGAGAAAATACAATCAAGAGAACTAAAAGCACTTTGCAAATTTAAGGTTAACCATGAAGTTTCTTTGTTTTTTTATATTTTTTTCCTTTCTCTTTCAATTTTAATTTTTTACCATAATTTTAAACTAAATCTAATAAATTAGGCAACACTAAGATTCAATTGGAAGGAAAAGAAATCTAATAACTAAAATGAAAAAAAAAGTTCATCAAACTCCAATTCTAAGTATATATATTGTATAAGTTTGAAACTTACACAAGCCTATATTATTTTATATTTAATTTTTTTTAATTAAAATGATAATGGTGATATTTGATCTTGTTATCATTAATTATCAATATTACAATATAATTTATATTATTTTTTAATAAGTTTAATCTCGCCGTAAACATGTGTGTGCATTGGTTAATTAGGGCTCAATGAATTAGAGGAGGAGTCTACTCCAAGGAAATACAAACCTGCTTGTATACAAATGAAGTCTGCTATATAACATTTGCGCAAGAATTATTGATAATTATATATATTATTAATACTTGTAGCCATAAAGTTTGCGGAAGCTATAGGATCTTGTTATTTCACGTTCTCATATGTTCAGCATGTAATTATATAAAGCAAAACACGCGCGGTTTGAGGATTGAGAGAAAAACAGAAAGGGAAGGAAGAATCCCTTGAGTATTTATTTTGAGTTGGGCTTACATTGTTAGGGTTGGGAAATTTATCCAAAAAAAAAAAAACAAATTTCAATTATATAAAAATTAAAAATACAATTAAAAACTAGTCAAACAAAAAAGAAGAAGAAGAAATGGAAATAAAAATCTCTACAAAATGAAGTCTCAAAAAATTATCAAAGAATAGCAAAAAAACATAAATATAGGAAAACAAATACCCAGGGTATGAGAGAGCATATGATAATCAAAGAGCATAATTATGATATAGATAGAAACAATACAATAATAACAACAACTACAAGCAACATGAAATTTTACTAAGAATATATTTAGTATTATAATAATGATTATTTTTTTAAATATTTTTTATTTAAAAATACATTGAAATTATCTACCCTAAACGGTAACTTTTCAAATTAGGGTAATTTGCGTCTTTCTGATTAGCAATTCCTCTAAAAAGGAAGGAAATGAAGTAGCAGACGACATAGCTAGAAAAAGCTTAGATAAATCTAATGAGTTTGTAGCGTCCTTTTTCTTAGCTTAGATAAATCATATATATATATATTGGCTTCTTTTGATCAATAAAATCTGTTGCTACCCAATTTTTGACCTATGTTTTGATAAATTTTTAGAAAAATCTAAAAATAGCGAAAAAAACATTAAAAAATCCAAAAATAGCAAAAAAACATTGAAAATCCCAAAAATACATTTTTTATACATTTGTATCGTTTTTAGCATTTTTAGCATCATCTCAAAAAGAATTGAAATTTTCAAAGACATTTGGAACGCGTTCAACTTTTCACGCGTCATTTTTAAAATCATTGATTTTCCGCATTGAGTCGATGTTGATATTTGCTCGCTTTCAAAAATACAAAAAATAAGAAAAATAAAAATTTACAAAAAAAGAGGAAAAGAGAAGGAAAGGAAAAGTTGAGGGACTAGTTTGAAAACCTAGCAAAACTTTTCCTATAAATACCAAGCTACACTCATTTTTTAAAGGGGGGGCAATTTTGAAAAAAAAGGGGGAAACAAAACAAACCCTAAACCTAAATCCATCACTACCCAAACAGCCGCCCCCCACCCATCTCAGCCGACCCAGCTTCTTCCCCTCAACAGCCAACAGACCATCACACAGCCCCCTCCCTTGCCTCTGATCTGCTCAAGCCGTTGCTCCCTCCCTTGAAAACAAAACTCTGTCCCAAAACAGCCGCTTCCCCACTCAGCCTGCACACCGTTCCCCATCTTCTTTTCCTTTTCCAGCCAACAACACAGAGCCAAGGACCCCCCTTTGCCGTTTCAGCTCCATCAGACCTCTCCTCTCTCAGACCGACCGTCATCGTCCCCCACAGGAGCTGTAGATCTGTCCTTTCCTCTCCTGTTCAACCGCAGTAATCATCCCACAGCTTCTCCATCCAAAGCTTCCCCCTCAGCAGCCTCTTCTTTGGTGGTTTCTTCAACAGTAACGGCCAAAGAACAACCAAGACCGGTCATCTCTTTCAACCGATCGGTTGCAGATCCACCCTCCGTCAGCCGCAGCAGCGCCCACAGAGCCGTCCCCATCATCACCAGAACCATAGACCGGCCTCCCCCGTTGATATCTCCGCCTCAACACCGTCAGCCACCTCTCCCATCTCCATAGCAGCTCCAGCGGCCGCGGGCGACAGCAGATCTCTTCTCCATCGCCGCCGGCCAGACCCGACAAAAGCCTAGCAGCCGGCGGTCCTCTTGGTCATACAGCCGACCACCTGAAACAGAGAAGGAGAAACAAAAAGGAAAAGAACCGATCTGTAGAGGAGCCGATCCGAAACGGAGAAAGAGACGCAGATCTGAAACAAAGGAAAGAAAAACTAAAATCGACTGCCTGTTGCGTTTTTTTGGGTATTTTGCAGGTCACACTGGCGAGGACGGGAAGAGGGGAGGAAGCTGTGGCTGACCCCTGTTTTTTTTCAGCGTTTTGTGCGGCGGCGCGTGGAGGAGACGCGCCGCTACAGTTCCTACTGTCCTTTGGCTTCACATAACTGGTCCCAGCACTGCTATGATTTTTTGAATGGCTTGTTTTGTAATTTTAGAATTGTTTGATGTAATATTTGTTTAGTTTTGAGTTTTTTTTTTGT
>Ga0307516_10008170_pt1 | contig 11885 bp, 9 predicted proteins | sample 19_EM_MG_FD_203310 | JGI IMG/M metagenome (GOLD analysis project Ga0307516, IMG submission 203310) | Populus trichocarpa ectomycorrhiza microbial communities from riparian zone in the Pacific Northwest, United States - 19_EM | ecosystem: Host-associated > Plants > Roots > Unclassified | place...
GCTACACCGTGGCCGCCGGGCAGACTGCCCCACAGGCGCTCGAGACGGTGCTCGACAGCGTGATCACTCACCCGAACACCGCCCCCTTTATCGGCAAGCAGCTGATCCAGCACCTGGTGAGCAGCAACCCGTCAGCCGCCTACGTGGGCCGCGTGGCATCGGCCTTCACCACGGGCAAGTACCTGAGCTTCGGTACCGGCCAGCGTGGCGACCTCGCGGCCACCGTGGCTGCGGTGCTGCTCGATGCCGAAGCACGCGGCGACAGCGTCACGCGCAGCGGCGGCAAGCTGCGCGAGCCGGTGCAGATGTTCACCGGCGTGCTGCGCGGCCTCAACGGCAAGACCGACGGCGATGCGCTCAGCTGGTGGTGGGGCGAGACCATGCGCGAGCATGTGTTCCGCCCGCCCTCGGTCTTCAACTTCTACCCGCCCGACTATCCCGTCGCCGGCACCACCCTGGTCGGGCCGACCTTCGGCATCCACAACGCCAACACGGCGCTCGCGCGGCTCAACTTCCTGACCTACATGCTCGACTGGGGCGGTAGCGCCCCCGACAGCAGCGTGCCGAACCCGGTCGGTACCCTGGTCAACCTGAGTGCATTCACCACCGACGCCGCCGATGCCAACGTGCTGGTCGACCGCATCTCGATGCTCGCTCTTGGCAACACGCTGCCGACTGCCGCACGCACCGAGGTCGTCAAGGCCGTCTCGTGGTGGACGTCGTCGACCGACTCGGCCAACTGGAAGGTCAATCGCGTCAAGGCTGCGGCGTACCTGATCTATGGCTCCCCGCACTACCAAGTGCAACGCTAAGGACATGGCCATGAACAAGAAAACTTCCTTCGCGACTGCCGCTCTGTCGATGGACCGCCGCCGCTGGCTGATGCGCAGCAGCGCCGGCCTGGCCGGTGCGCTGGGCCTGGGCACTGCCGCCAACCTGGTGCTCGGCACCAAGCGCGCGTACGCCGCCGACTACAAGGCGCTGGTCTGCATCTTCCTGTACGGCGGCAACGACGGCCTCAACACCATCGTGCCGACCGACAGCGCGCGCTACAACCAGTACGCCACGGTGCGCAAGGGCCTGGCGCTGCCGAGCGCGAGCCTGTTGCCGATGTCGGGCATCAGCTACGGCATGCACCCGTCGCTGCAAGGCCTGGCGCCGGTGTGGGCCGAAGGCAAGCTGGCACCGGTGTTCAACCTCGGCACGCTCTACAAGCCGATGACCAAGGCGCAGTTCCGCGCTGAGCCCGACAGCTCCACGCTGATCCCGGCCAACCTGTTCTCGCACTCCGACCAGCAGATCGAGTGGGAGACCGGCAGCACCAGCGCACTCACGCGCAGTGGCTGGGGTGGCCGCGCTTCGGCCGCGTTGGCGACGCAGAACCCGGTCATCTCGGTCGCAGGCAGCACGCGCTTCGGCCTCACCGACACGATCTCGCCGCTGGTGCTGCCTGACACGCCGGGCGAGACCTTCGGCGCCTACGTTCTCGAGACCGAGGCACAAAAGTACGCGCCCAACCAACTGCGCAAGAGCGCGCTCAATGCGCTCTACGCCAGCGGTCAGGAGACCGACCTCACCGAGGCCTATGCCACCGCGCAGCGCAACGCCTTCAGCGTGTCCGAGCGGCTGGGCGGGTTGGTTGCGATCGAGCCGGGCGGTACTGGCGCGCTGGCCGCCATCGACGCCGCCTTCAAGCCGCTGATCGCTGGCACCGAGCTCACCACCGACCTGGCGGGCCAGCTCTACCAGATCGCCAAGCTCATCGCCGCCAACGGCACCGTCGGCGGCAACAAGCAGATGTTCTTCGCCCGCATGGATGGCTTCGACACCCACGGCAACCAGGTTGCCGGCGGTGCGCCCACCACCGGCAACCACGCCAACCTGCTGAAGGAACTGGGCGATGCACTCGGCGCCTTCTACTCCGCGATGAAAGCGCTCGGCATGGGTGACGCCGTCACCGCGTTCACGCAGAGCGACTTCGGCCGTACCTTCACGCCGAACAACAGCTCCGGCACCGACCACGCCTGGGGCAACACCCATCTGGTGGTGGGCGGCGCGGTCAAGGGTGGGGCAAGTTACGGTACTTTCCCGGAGCTGGCGCTGGGCGGCGCCAACGACGTGGGCGTCGACAGCTGGGAGCTGCAAGGCCGCTGGATCCCGACCACCTCGGTCGACCAGTACGCCGCCACGCTGCTGGGCTGGTTCGGCGCCACCGACAGCCAGCTCAACACGGTGCTGCCGAATCTCGTGAATTTCGGCACGAACCGCAAGCTCGGCTTCCTCTGACGCCCGGTTGGCGGGCTGGCCGGCTGGCCGGCGCTGACGCCTGTCGGCCCGGCCTGCAGCCTGTCCGATCGATCGTTCGGCCTGTCGCTTGCCCGTGGCGGGGCCGCCAGGGGGCGGCTTACAGTGGCTGCATGGTTTCCTCTGCCCCCTCCGCTCCTTCTTCGACATCGCAATTCGTCAGCGCGTTCGTCCGCGCCTTCAGCGCCTACGCGCGCTGGCTCGACAGCATCAGCTGGAAGCGGTTCTTCCTCTTGTCGGTGCTGACGATGATCGTCGCCGGCGTCGCGTCCGACCTGCCGCCCTTCAACCTGCGCTGGGGTGAAGACACGGTCATCTACAAGCCGCGCCCGATCGTTGCCCCCAAGCCGCCGAAAGCGCCTGTGGCGCCCCAGGCACCGCAGCCGCCTGCCAAGCCCGGCAGCGAGAGTTCGCTGTTCGACATCAACGGCAAGCAATACGCCCTCACCGTCGACGAGCACGGAATCCGCATCGGCCCGGTGTCGGCCAGTGCCTCGGCCGCCGCCGCGTCGGCCGCCAGCACGCCAAGTGGCCTTCACGTGGACCTGCCCAGCGTGAACATCGATCTGCCGGACAACGCCACCAACGCCGACGTGCGTGCCGCCATCGAAGAGGCGAAATCCGCGATCAAGGAAGCCATCGAAGACGCGAAGGAAGCCGAGCGCGACGCGGCAGAGGCGGCGGCTGCGGCCGAAGCCTCCGGCATGAAGGAGATCCGCATCAAGGCCTTCCGCCTGGGCGACCACCTGCCGCCGTTCGCCTTCCTGATGATCGTCATCTCGGGCATCACCAAGATCATGGCGGCCGGCCGTTTCAAGGCCGAAGCGCAAGCGGTCGTCGCCACCGAGATGGCCGAGTCCGAAGCGCTGAAGCGCCAGGTGATCGAAGCCCGCATGGCCGCGATGCAGGCGCAGGTGGAGCCGCACTTCCTGTTCAACACGCTGGCCAGCATCGACCATCTGATCGAGACCGACCCGCCGCGCGCCAGCAAGATGCAGAAGAACCTGATTGCGCTGCTGCGCGCCAGCATGCCGACGATGCGCGAGGCCAATGCACAAGGCAGCCGCGACCTTGGCCGCGAGCTGGCGATGATCCGGCCCTACCTCGAGATCTTGAAGGTGCGGATGGAAGACCGCCTCGTCACCGACATTCGTGTCAACGAGGGCCTGATGTCGGCCGAGTTCCCGCCGATGATGCTGCAGAGCCTGGTCGAGAACGCCATCAAGCATGGCCTGGAGCCCAAGCCGGAAGGCGGTTCGCTGACGGTGAGCGCCGAGATCGTGCACGGCAAGCTGGCCGTGAAGGTGGCTGACACCGGCCTCGGCTTCGGCAAGGCGCCCACGGCGGGCACCGGCATCGGCCTGGCCAACATCCGCGAGCGGCTGCAGCTTCTCTATGGCAACAAGGCCAGCCTGACGGTGGCGGAGAATCCGGGGGGCGGCACGGCGGTGACCATCACGGTGCCTTATTCCTCGCACTCTGGAGAGACTGCATGAAGCTGAGAGCCGTGATCGCCGACGACGAACGATTGATGCGCGAGCAACTGCGCGCCCGCCTGGCCGAGGTGTGGCCCGAGCTCGAGATCGTGGCCGAGGCGAAGAACGGTCTCGAAGCGGTCGAGCTCACGCGCCAGCACCGGCCCGACATCGTCTTCCTCGACATCCGCATGCCCGGCATGACGGGCGTCGAAGCCGCGCGGCAGATCGCCGTGCTGCCCGACGAGCAACCCGATGAACAGCATGGCGACGAGCCGGAAGCCTGGCCCGGTTGCGAGATCGTCTTCATCACCGCCTACGACCAGTACGCGGTCGAGGCCTTCGAGCAGGGCGTGGTCGACTACGTGCTGAAGCCGGCCGAGCGCGAGCGCCTGCAGCTCACCGTCGAACGCATCCGCAAGCGGCTGGCGCAGCGCCAGGCCACGCACGAGCCGCCGCCGTCGGCAGGTGCCGACATGCAGCAGCTGCTGCACAAGCTCGCCAGCCAGATGAACCCGGGTGGCGCACCGCAGCGTTTGAAGTGGATTCAGGCGACGGTCGGCCAGAGCATCCAGATGATCCCGGTCGACGACGTGCTGTTCTTCATCTCCGACGAGAAGTACACGCGGGTGCAGACGGCCACGCTCGAAGCGCTGATCCGCAAGCCCATCAAGGAGCTCATCGACGAGCTCGACCCCGAGCAGTTCTGGCAGATCCACCGCTCCACGCTCGTCAACACCAAGGCCATCGCCGGCGTGAGCCGCGACATGCGTGGCCGCCAGCTCGTCAGCGTGAAGGGCCACAACGAGAAGCTCGAGGTGAGCCGCAGCTTCACGGGCCTGTTCAAGGGGATGTAGTCACCGCGGTAGCCGAGGAAGCTTGCGCGTACCTGTCAGACCCCTGAATTCGAATCGGGCCACGGAACCACCCGCTGGCCTTGGGGTCCGACCGGGACACGCCAACTCTTCGAGCGTCACCGTGAACAGCACCCGCACCCGCACTCGCCGCGCGGTTTTCACCGACGCGCAAGGCAACATCACGCTGCAGGTCGAGGCCATCGCTTCGGTGGGCATCGCCGATCTGGCGCAGGTGCAAAGCCATCAGATTAACCACATCGCGGGCTCCACCTCGCATGTGGTGCACTTCACCGGCGGCGGGCGGCTCTGCTACGCCTACAACGAACGCGGCCAGATCATCGACGTGTCGGCATGGCACGTGATGCTGCGTCTCGGCCCCGAGAATCAATGCATCTTCTCGGCACTGTCCTGACGTAGCGCTTGTCGCGCTGAAGGCCGCCGCCGGCTATTCCAGCAGCCCGTAGGAGATGAAGTTCGCGCGCCGCGTGTGGCGGTGCTTGGCGAACAAGGCCTTCATGCCGTCGGCCGACTCCTGCCGGTAGTTGGGCGGGCGCACGACCGAGATGGTTTCGCAATCCACCAGGCCCATCTTGAACTCGCAGGCGTACTGCGCCAACTGAACGTAGCCCCAGCCCCAGTGGTTGTAGTCGCGCTCGATCAGGTTCCAGAAGCGCGGCCATGCGCGCGCATCAAACGCCGTCAGGAAGAGCTCGATCACATCCACCAGCCGCCCGGTCTCGGTGGGCTGGCGGTACATGATCTTGTGCGGTGTGATCGACTGCGCCGAGAGCGCAGGCGCCGCCATGTCGAGCTGGTTGCGCTTCATCACCTCGATGAATCGCTGCCACGAGAAGTCGTCGATCTCGATGTCTTCCATGCCGAGGAAGATCACGTCGTACTTGGCGGCCACTTCGGGCGTGATGTACTTCTTGAAGAAGTGGTAGATCACGCCTTTCTCGTGGATGAAGGTGCAGCGGTCGAACGGCGCGCCCTCGAACTGGTGCCCGTCGTAGACGAAGATCAGGAAGTCGAAGTGCTCGGCGTCGAATTTTTCGAGCAGCTTTCTCAGCTGGGCTTCTCCTGAAGCGCCGACCGGCGAGGCATAAAGGTACTTCTTGCCCGAGGTTTGTAAATTCTTCTCGGTCGCTCGCCGGGCATCGCGCTCCTTCACCCACTGCCGCAACCTCGCTTTGCTTTGCACTCCCTTGATGGCATTGACCGATCGGACCCACAAATTCTTGACTCTTCGCATGGCGGCCGCCTCCTGATATGAGCCCCCTGAGCAATCGGCGTTCCGCGGTGCTTGCGCTGCGATGAAAGAACGATGCCGTCTCAGATGCCGGCATACCACTGGTAGCCCTGGTCTTCCCAGTAGCCGCCATGGCCGCCGCCGATGCGAGAGAAGTCATTGACCAGCTCCAGTCTCATCAGGTACTTGGCGTGCTTGTAGCCAAGCTGGCGCTCCACCCGCAGGCGCAGCGGCGCGCCGTTGGTGACGGGCAGCGTCTGGCCGTTCAGCGCGTAGGCGAGCAGCGTCTGCGGGTGGTACGCGTCGTCCATGTCGATGCTCTCGTAGTACCGCGCGCTGCCGAACGAGTCGGCGCAATGGAACACCACGTAGCGCGCTTCGGGCTTGGGCTTGACCAACGCCAGCAGCTGGGCGAGCGGTGCGCCGGTCCATTGGCCGATGGCGCTCCAGCCCTCGACGCAATCGTGGCGGGTGATCTGCGTGCGGCTGGGCATGGCGCGCAGCTGCTCGAGCGACCACGCGCCGGGCTGCTCCACCAGGCCGTCGACCACGAGCTTCCAGTCGGCGAAGCCGTTGGCGGCCAGCGCCTTGTACTCGGCGCTCGCAGGGTTGGTGTTGCCGTTGCCGCGAAAACTCGGCGACAGGTCGGCGGCAGAGAACTCCTGCGCCATCGACCCCGGCCCGGCGGCGAGGCGGTGCACGTTCTCGCTCAGCACTTCACCCGTCGACAACACTTTCTTGAACGCTGAGCTCTGGTTCAGCTTGTCGCAGCCCGCGAGCAGCAGCGCGCCGGTGCCGCCAAGCGTGCGTGTCAGGAACCGCCGCTTGGCGAGGGCCTCGGGTGTCACGCCGAGCCGGTTGCGCGCTTTCGTCATGGGCGGGTCTTTCTCTGCGGGTCGGTGATTCGATAGTGGCCGGTGATCATCGAGCGCAGGTGGTTCCAGAAACCGCTCACGATCACTTCGAACACGTGGATTGCCACGAAGCCGACCAGCAGCCATGCGACGACGAAGTGCACCGTGCGCGCCGATTGCCGCCCGCCGAATGCGTCCACCCAGCCCGGCCAGATCGAGTTCAACTTGGGCGACATGGCCCACCCGGTGAGGATGATCAGCGGCAGCAGCACGAAGATCACCACCACGTAGCTGAGCTTCTGCAGCACGTTGTAGTGCTTGGCCGCTTCGCCCTGCGGGTGCTTGAGGCGGATGTGATCGCGGATCGATTGGCCAATGCCGCGCCAGTCGGTGCGCGTGGGCAGCAGGTTGCGCTGCAGGTGGCGACTGGTCAGCGCGTAGGCCACGTAGGCCAGGCCGTTGAACATGAGCATCCAAGCGAAGAAGATGTGCCACAGGCGGGCCGCAGCGAGCGAGTAGCTGCTGGGGATCGTGAGCCACTGCGGAAACGCGATGAGGGTCGGCTTGCCGTTGGGCCCGGCCGACACGCCGAGCACGCCGGTGGTGTCGAACTGGTGACCGAAGATGCGCGTGACGCCGATCAGCTGGCCGCTGTTGGTGCGCAGGGCGGTGATCTCGAACACCGGCGGTCGGCCGGTGTACGACGACTTGCCCCACGTGAGGGACGGGTGGGCGTTGAAGATCATCAACCCGCTCATCAGCAGCACGGTCAGCGAGACCACGTTGATCCAGTGCATCGCACGCACCGGCAGCGCGTGGCGAACGTACAGGTAGCTGGCGGGCTTGGGCGGTGGGGCCTTGGCTTGCTCGGACATGACCACGTTCTCCTGCATCCAGGAAGCTGCACGGTACACCTTTCGGCGCACCCGCGGCGCGAGGTTCAGGGCGTCATGACAATTGCGCCCGCCGTGCCGCGCGACTCGGCCAGGCGGTGGGCGTCAGCCGCCCGCTCCAGCGGAAAGCGCGCACCGATGCTGGCCACCACCGCACCCGAGGCCATGGCCTCGAACACGTCGGCCGCGTTGTGACGGAAGGTGGCCACGTCGGCGTTGTGCGGGAAGACCGACGGCCGCGTGAGAAACAGGCAGCCCTTCTTGTTCAGCAGCTCGGGCTCGAAGGCCGGCACCGGCCCGGAGGCGGCGCCGTAGAGCACCACCAGGCCGAACGGCGCGGTGCAGTCGAGCGAGCCCATGAAGGTGTGCTGGCCAACCGAGTCGTAGACCACGCGCGCCTTGTGCCCGTTCGTGGCGGCGATGACCCGTTCCACCCAGTCCGCCTGCGAGTAGTCGATGGCCGCATCGCAACCCGCGGCATGGGCCGCTTCGCATTTGGCGGCCGAGCCGGCCGTGCCGATCACGGTCGCGCCCAGCGCCTTGCACCAGCGGCTGAGGATCTGGCCGACGCCGCCCGCTGCCGCGTGCACGACGACGATGTCGCCGGGCTGCACGCGGTGCGTCTTCTTCACCAGGAACTGCGCCGTCATGGCCTTGAAGAACACGGCCGCGGCGTCTTCGTCGCTCACGCTGGCTGGTAGCCGCGCCATGCGTTCGGCCGGCACGTTGCGGTGGCAGGCATAGGCGCCGACGCCGGCGTTCATGTAGACGACGCGGTCGCCGACATGCAGGTCGCGCACACCGCTGCCCACGGCTTCGACCACGCCGACGGCCTCATGGCCCAGGCCGGTTGGCGAAGGCAGCGGATACCTGCCGGCGCGCTGGTACACGTCGATGAAGTTGAAGCCGATGGCGGTCTGGCGCAATTGCACCTCGCCGGCGGCAGGGGCGGGCAGCTCGACGGTCTCCAGCTTCATCACGTCGGGTGCGCCGAATTCGGTGAGGCGGATGGCACGGGCGGTGGTCATGGGGTCTCCTCGGGTCTGCGGAACGGTCTCTGCGGCGGTCTGTGGCGGTTTCCGTGATGGCATCACGGCAGCTCGGCGAGAGCGTAGCCGCAACCATCAACCCTTGCTGGGCTCGGCCTGTTTCGCGTCTTCCGCCCGCTTGGCGGCGGCGGCACGCAGTGCCTTCAGTTTCTCGCGCGGGTCTTCCTTGGCCTTGGCCTCGTGCAGTTTCATCTCGGCGATGAAGCGGCTGGGAATGCCCTGGATGGTGTCGCGGCCCTTCTTGCGACGGCGCAGCACGTTGACCGCGAGCGTGCGCCGCGCGCGTGTGATGCCCACGTACATCAGGCGGCGCTCTTCTTCCAGCCGCTGCGGCGTCATCTCGTCGTCGTCGCTTTTGAAGGGCAGCAGGCCTTCGTTGACGCCGGCCAGCACCACGTGCGGCCACTCCAGGCCTTTGGAGGCGTGCAGGGTAGAGAGCGTCACCTGATCTTGCTCATCGCCGCGTTCGGCCAGGCTGATGATCACCGAGATGGTCTGCGCCACCTCGAGCACGCTTTTCTTTTCGATCTCGACGCTGATGCCGCCGTCGTTCTCGATCTGCCCGCCGCAACGCTTGGCGATCCAGTCGATGAAGTCGAGTACGTTGCCCCAGCGGTTGGCGGCCATCTTTTCGCTGTCTTCGCCTTCGAGCAGATGTTTCTCGTAGTCGATGTCTTTCAGCCAGCCCATCAAAAAGGCCTTGGCATCTTCGGCGCCCACGGTGTGCCGTGCGCGGTACTCCAGGTCGTTCACGTAGCGGCCGAACTCATGCAGAGAACCCACGGCGCGCGCGTTCAGCATCGTGCCCAGGCTCTCGGCGAACAGCGCTTCGTACAGGCTCGTCTTCCACTTGCCCGAGAACTCGCCCAGCGACGCAAGCGTCTGGTGGCCGATGCCGCGCTTGGGCGTGGTCACCGCGCGCAAGAACGCCGGGTCGTCGTCGTTGTTGACCAGCAGGCGCAGCCAGGCGCACAGGTCCTTGATCTCGGCACGGTCGAAGAAGCTCTGGCCGCCCGACACCTTGTACGGAATGTTGGCGCGGCGCAGCGCCTTCTCGAAGATGCGCGCCTGGTGGTTGGCGCGGTAGAGCACGGCGAAGTCCTTGAACAGCACCTCGCCGCCCTGTCCACTTTGATTGACGATCGCGCCCCCCTGGGCGCGAATGGATTGGATGCGCGCCACCGCGCGTTCCGCCTCGTGCTCTTCGTTGTCGCATTCGACCACCAGCACCGGTTCGCCGTCGCCCAGGTCGCTCCACAGTTTCTTCTCGAAGAGCTTCGGGTTGTGGCCAATCACCGCGTTGGCCGCACGCAGGATGTGACCGGTGGAGCGGTAGTTCTGCTCCAGCGGAATCACCTTCAGCTGTGGGTACTCGGCCGGCAAGCGGCGCAGGTTGTCGATGGTCGCGCCGCGCCAGCCGTAGATGCTCTGGTCGTCGTCACCCACCGCGGTGAACATCGCGCGGTCGCCGGCCAGCAGCTTGAGCATCTCGTACTGGATGGCGTTGGTGTCCTGGTACTCGTCCACCAGCAAATAGCGCAAGGTGTCTTGCCACTTGGCGCGTGCCTCGGCGTCGCGCTGCAGCAGCTTGTGCGGCAGGCCGATGAGGTCGTCGAAGTCGACCGCCTGGTAAGCGGCCAGCCTCTCCTCGTAGCGCTTCATCACCTGCTGGGCCACGCGCTCGTCGTCGTTCTGCGGCTCCACGCGGTCGCTGCTCAGGCCCTGGTTCTTCCACAGGCTGATGGTCCATTGCCAGCGGCGCGCAAGGTTGTTGTCGCTGCTCGAGCCGGCGTCTTTCAGCACGCTCAGCACGTCGTCGCTGTCGAGGATGCTGAACTGCTCCTTGAGGCCCAGCTTCTCGCCCTCGCTGCGCAAGATGCGCACGCCCAGCGAGTGAAAGGTGCTCACCACCAGGTGCTTGGCCGCGCGCGCACCGATCAGCGACTTGGCCCGTTCGCGCATTTCCTGCGCGGCCTTGTTGGTGAAGGTGATGGCGGCGATCTGCCCGGGGGCGTAGCCGGCTTCGAGCAGGCGCGCGATCTTGTGCGTGATGACGCGCGTCTTGCCCGAGCCTGCGCCTGCGAGCACGAGGCATGGCCCACCAAGGTGGTGCACCGCTTCCATCTGGGCGGAGTTGAGGGTATCGGGGGGAGAAGACAAGACGAGAGGCGGGGCGAGGGGAGCGGCTCATCATAGCCAAGCACCGTTGGGGCGGTGGCAGGGTCGAACTTGACTCAAGCGTGAAAAGTGGCGCGAACCTTGGCGTTGTGCAGCGTGGCACGCCGCTCATACCATTTGTTACGCAATTCGGCCTGGGCCCACGAAGCCCGCAGCCGTCCACACAGGAAAGAACAATGCACTACAACGAAGCGCACACAGAGGGAACCACGCTGCAACTCGCGTCGTCTCGAAGGCCCACGGTGGCCGCCCTCGTTCTCGTTGGTGCAGGGTGGCTGATGGCGTCGTTCGCGATGGCTGCGCCACCCAAGTCGGCCAAGCCGGTCAAGGCGACCGAGATCCACATCGGCGCCATCGTCCCCGAGAGCTGGCCCAATGCAGCGCAAGGGCAAGACATCCGCAACGGCATGCAGCTCGCGCTGCAGACCTGGCCCGGCCAGGCGCCGGTGCCCACGCTGGTGGTGAAGGACAGCGCCTGCAATCCGCATCGCGCCGCGCTCGCTGCGCAATCGCTCATCGAAGAGAAGGTCGACCTCGTGCTCGGTGGCTGGTGCGTGGTGGGCTCGGTGCCGGTGCTGCTCAAGAACGCGGGCCTGCTCTTCGTGTCCAGCAATGCCGAGCGCTACGCTGCCGATGGCTCGGTGCAATTCGCTCGGCTCAACGCCAACGTGGCCGATGGCATCGCTGCCCGTCTGCGCACCGAAGCCGGCTTGCGCGTCACGGCTAACAGCGTCTGCTGGATCGACTTCGAGCCGCGTGTGTCCGACAAGTACGACGCGGCCTTGTGCCCTGTGCTGTCGGTCGACAAGGCGCGCTGGTATGACGTGGCGCCGGCCTACACGGCCGCGTTCAAGAAGCCGTTCACCCTCTCGGCGGCACGCGGCTATGCCGCGATGGAAATTGCACTCGCCTACGTGACGCGCCTGCGCGCCGGTGCCAAGCCGGCGGCGGCGTGGGCCGATGCGCAGAGCATTGGCACGATCCTCGGCCACCTGCCGGCGCGCGATGCGGCGGCGCCCGACGAAG
>Ga0307516_10008172_pt1 | contig 11884 bp, 15 predicted proteins | sample 19_EM_MG_FD_203310 | JGI IMG/M metagenome (GOLD analysis project Ga0307516, IMG submission 203310) | Populus trichocarpa ectomycorrhiza microbial communities from riparian zone in the Pacific Northwest, United States - 19_EM | ecosystem: Host-associated > Plants > Roots > Unclassified | place...
AGGTTAGGATGTGCTAAAGATTAAATAAACTACTTACCGTTGGTGTTCACAGTATGCTTCTTCTTGGGGCGCCATACCTCTGACGCCGACATGTGTCCGCCTAAGAACAGTGTCCAAAGAACAAAGTCGCATCCACCCTGAATCTACGTGTGGCCAATATTTTTCTTGTGTGAGCATGTTTTGGTAGATTTGTCAATTGGCGACAGCAAACATCCGTGCTGGTGAGGGGTGGCGCTGTGCCAAGCGAGTGAGGGGCAGTTGGGTGTGAAGTCAAGAGGACTCTGCGCCACAAGGTGCTACCTTCCTTTTTAGAATATTGCATAATATTCCATGGTAATACCCACCTTAGGCAGCAGTTTTCGGCATCAATAAGGGTCTTTCAGATATATATTTTGTGACATAAACAATGTGCCTAAGAGATAAACCATCCGCACTGGCGTTTTCTGATTGGTCCTAAGAATAGATTGGAGAATCATCTGGCAAACCCTTGCTATATGCGGTCTACTTCCTTTCCGTCCTTACCCCACCTCACCTTCTCCCAACCTCCCCGCAACCCTTATCCTGCCATCTCAAGAGCATTGCATTCGCTCCCAACCCTCATCCCGCTGTCTTGTGAGCATTGCATGTACTCCCAACCCTCTCATCTCTATGTCCCTCAATGTAACCGTCTTTCTAGGGGTCGGTCATACTTTCAGGTGTATCTCACGTGTTAGCGGTGACATGCATCCCCCTCCTGGGACTTGCTGTGCATTTCCCAGCACAAGCTTTGGCATGGGCCACCACTTCTCAAGTCCACAGAAAAGGAGGCAGAAAAAAAAACACAAACTAACGTCGTTATTCCAGGTCAACTCACCAAACGCCAGCGTCTCCTTCAACATCTGAATGAGCTTTTGAATGATGAGTCACCTTTACCTCTACCATCCGCTACCAGTCCCCCTTCCCCAGAAGACATTGATGTAGACATATCGGTCAACGTCCCTGGTATCCAGCCTCCTGCTGATGAACCCTCTTTCGAACACATTCCTGACTCTCCAGTGCCAAACGTGACTGTTGGTCGGCTGTATGACACCTGGACAACGGTTATACCGACCATCGTCGAGTCGTATCTCCAGTATATGACAGAAACCGTAGGAAAACCAATCACAAGCCACGATACGCCTCTTTTCGACTGTCACGGATGCTGCGAACCCAAGCATTCTTCCCTCCTCTGCCTATATTTTGACCGTGCGTCAATCAACCCTATCTCTGTGCAGATGTTGATGTCTTTCCAGGTTTTGCTACTGTCACAGTTCTAAGCTGCACATGCAAGTCACTTCCCCAGCTACTCCTGCATTCAGGTCTCTTTCCTACTGCCCCTTCCCAACCATGCATAGCCATTTCAGTCGATTTACTTGGATTCTATCGTGCGCTATTCGAATGCTCATGCGACTCTATCAACACTCTTGCATCTGCGCTCAATACCCATTATGAACGCCAAGGTTTCCAATTGACTACACGAGAGGTATGCCTTCATTGAATACTCGCCATTTACTACTCCGGCTTACAAGTATGGTCAACAGGGTGGAATTGTCTGTGAACCATTTCGTCGCAGTATCAGCCAGGCAGTACAGTGGTTTGACGTTTTGAAAGTGCACGTCAAGTCTCATGTAGGAAATATCATTGAACGTTGCCAGCAAACCGTGTCAGAGCATCACGATCGTGTCCAATCCGCCAAGCAAGCGCCATCACCTTCCTCACTGTCTACTGACCACCAGTCTCTGCAGTTGCAGGGTTCATGTGCGTCGATTCTTGTCCAGAGATGCCCTGCCTGCTTTGCAGGTAGCACGTTTGGGCAGCCCTTATGTAAGTGAAGGTGGCAATCTTCATGTCACTATGGACAGAAATTTCCACCACCGTCATTGACGCTCAGCGGGCAGCTGTCCTCCATTTTATGATCCTGCATATTTCATTTCCAAGGCTCAAGTGGACACAGTTGGTCGTTGGATTGAACGAGCACGTAAGCAGCCACCCAAACAACGGCATGTCACAGTTCCAGACGAAGCCATCGATCAATGCAAAGCATCGTATGAAGCAGCAGACGGCAACAAACAAAAGGCTGCAATGGACTGCTTCGACGACACTGGGATCATGGCACTGATCTGTTGTCATGATATCCCTCTTTTTTTTGCAAACATTGACACCCCCGGTGAGCAGCAAAAATATAGTGTTGCACTTTTGGAACACTTCTTCTCCCTCCTGCTGTCTACAGCCACTGTTATTGCATTGTATGACATTGGCTGTGTTCTCACGTGTTCTTTACAGAAGGTAAGTCAAATTATACTTTGACTTTCCCAATTCTGATCTTATTCCAGTACGACATCCTTCCTGATGACATCGTTTCTCGCATCTGCTTTGCAACAACCGTGATGCATGCCTACGGTCACGAATGGGCTTGCCAGCTCACATACAATCCACGTATCATTCAAGGCCTGGGTCTTTCGGATGGAGAGGGCACAGAACGTCTTTGGTCACGCTTCACCAAACTCATTGGCATTGAGCGCACCTCTTCGGTATGTATGACTCATTGTAGTCATTAATGCAGAACTTAAAATACTTGTTTCAGCGTCAGCGGCGGATCTGGTTGATTGACCGTCATGCTGCTGCAATAGGACTTGAGATGTGAAGTGACCTGGGAGATTGGATTCGACGCTGGCTCAAAAAAGGAATTGCCGATCAAGGTACGGAAGCATGGAGCATCATTGACGCGTGCGGGATTGAGGTTCCAGAGTTGCGGAACCAATGGTCGCATCAATGTACTGCACAGCTTTCCATAAGGGCCTGTAAGTTTTGGATGCTTCTCTTTCTATTCAAGTTCCTTCTTACTTTTCATCTCTAGATGCTCCAGCTCGCTTGAAAAAAGAATTGGAACTGTTCTCGTGTTACAAGCGGACTTAGAAGCCTCCAGCAGCGCGCTGCAAGCTGCGCACACCTTGATTGAGAAGGATGCTACGCAGGACACCCTCGAGGCTCTCGGGAGCTTGGAGTGCAGCCATGAGCGACTCTTAAACAAGGTAGATTTATTGTATGCTTCTCTCAATATTCATGACAGGTTTCCGGAACTCCATGGGGTTGACCTGGAGTTTGTCCGGACCCTCTTATTGGTGCGCAATCTCAAGATCAATATTCGGAAGCGAGCAATTGGCAGCTTCTTCGAATGGGACAAACTCAATCACGCTGTAGGGGGGAAGCAGAAAGCCTTGGGTGCATGCACTCATTTTCCAATCCCTTACAATGTAACTTTTTTTCTATGTAGGCACGAAACTCCACCAACAAACCCACAAGACCATTGCAAAACGTCAGCCAGCTCTTATGTCTGCCATCCGTAAATTTAATTCGTACTGTGAACATCTCGCTGAGCTGTATGACGTATCATCTGGCATCCCTCTTCCTTCACCACTTCCAATGAAGCTGGCTGAACTTCGGAACAATCAATCACTTCTAGAAGACATCTGGATTTCTCCTTCTGTCGGAGAAATCCCACAGTGGCTCGAGGACGTTGACGTGAGGGAAGGTATTAGAGCGGTCCTTAAGATTGATCAGTGTCTGGAAGAACAGCGTTGTCTTGGCATTGAGGCTGATAACATGTGCCATTGAACTTGCAATACGGCAACCAGAAAGTAAGTCTAAGCTCAATTTATTGGCTTTTGCCACTGATGCTATTTAGATTCTATGTATTCTTTGGTTCTTCAGCAACATCACGAATCGTTGATGAAGCTGCAAGAACGGTGGCCGACTCCGCTGGCCTCAGTCGTCCGTTATGCAAGTCAGGCATGCACAGCAGCCACCATCGCTACTTCCCTCGCTGGTTCTCCCGCTCCACTTGAGTTTCGATGGCTCCCTCCCGCTCTTTGCAATATATCGGACGATGATTTACCACTGGTGGATTTTGATCCAGGAGACCATGTTCTGGATCTGGATCAAATCACTGTGGCAGATATTCTCGGGGATATGGAAGAGTCCAGCGCTAAGGATGTCGGCCTGTGTAATGCCACAGAAGAAGAGAAGGATGTGCATAGCGTAAATCTGATCTGGCGAATCCCTTTCATAAGTTCCATTTGAATACACTATGTCTTGCGTCATAACACCATCTCCCAGACCCTCACCCTTGATACGATCAGCGTCAACAGTGACGCATTCATTATCTGTGACACCTTCACAAGGCGTGTCCGACAAGCCCAGGATGGGTTCCCTTGTCTGACATTCGAGGCAGACGATTATGAGTGTCTTGCTTCCCCAACTGCTCGACTCAACGACATTTGTACTAACGGTTGTTCGGCCCTTCTCTATTCGCAATCTTTGTCCATGAATGCTGCACAGTGTGCAATCCTGTCAACTCACGATCTCCCTCGTGTCCGATACCATGCCGACGACAATGTCTTGTGGCACAACGTTTCGTGGACTCACTACTGGGAAAAACATACATGGATACTACCCATCCATCGACCATCCCCAGTCGGACACTGGGTTGTTTGTATCATCAAATTTCCTTCAAAGCAGCTTTTTCTTTTTGATAGCCTTGCTGAGCAGAGGCCCTGGAAACGCAACATAAAGGTATTTGATATTTCTGTCCAATGTGCTTGCTAACTATTCACAGGATATCATTCAGCTTATCGCTCACTCGTCTCTTGTCACCTCAAAGAGGCTTGGAATACCTCGTACTGATTTGGGATGCTGGTCTGCACATCCAGTCATAGTAAGTACAAAAGCATTTTAGGTAAAAATAAACATTCAACAAAGCTATTACAGCTTGAACCTTTACAGTTGAATGGGTACGACTGTGGCCTCTGGGTCTTAGCTCAGATTGCAGCAGTGTTACGTGGCTATGATATCACCAATTTGTGCGAGGATGATATGCATTCATTCCGCCGTTATCTTCAGTCCCTTGTGCTTAGCATACCAATACCAGACATGTAACTATGTTGAATCACTTTTGTATGGATTCCTGCCTTGCTCCAGTTCTGCGGCCTCGTGTGTGATGTCATAGATGTCTCTAGCTTGCCACTGCAACCAACACATTGCCATTCAATCTTTGCGGCCTCCCGACAAACAATCCCCAACCTTTTCATAGACATCAGACCACCTCACCAACCGCTTTGTTATAGTAGATACCAATTCCATGATGAACATTACACGGTCACCACTTTCCAGACACCTCCTTCGTTGTGCCCTCACTTCCTTTGCTAGCCTTGCACGTCGCCCAAGCATGACATCAAATAAATTGCGAGTGAACTGTTCCTCCTGCGGTGTTGAATCTGACTCGGTGCCCATGTATGGAGGCTCCTCCTCCCATCTAGGGAGTTCTGATTCATCGAGACCATCAGCGCTGTGTGCAGCTTCCAAAAATAAGGGTGATGTAGGTAGAGGGACAGTTGCATGAGCGATAAGAACTGGCGAGAGGGCTGGGACAAGAGAAAGGGTACTGGGATGTATGACTTTTGGTGCAGGTGTATGAACACCATCTTTACTTGAGTGACATCCAGTCCACTTGTGATATGCGCGGCGATTCTGAGCAGGCCGCAGCTGCTTTCCTCTGAAACATGCTTCAATCAAACGATAAACTTCAGATATATGATATGGATTACTTGGTAGATGCATGGAGAGCCTTTTGTTTGTGTACGGCTGCCTGTCTTTCATTGAGAGTAAGGTATTTAGGGGTGCGCCCCATGTGTTGTAAAGGACTGAGATGCAATACGAAACTTTGCTTGGACAATGCTATCAACTGCATACTGACATAGGATATTGTGTGATATATGCTAATTCTGGTACCATTAGATGGGGGGAGAGTAATAGAGCATCTCGGAGCTTTCTGTCAGTGAACACGCAGTGCTTGAGGCACTAGCTTTGTTTTACTTTCAGTAGGAAATGTATTTGAATTGTGATTGGCTGTTGGTGCCGGAGCTACTCGGAGACAGATTTGTCAAACACATTTCCAGCTGACTGCAGCCCACTCTCTCCTGCTGACTGCCACGATGACCACATTCATGCAGGCTTGGTCCAACCAATGACAATCTGTGTCGTTAGTTCATAGGCAAGAAGTACAACAAACATGGATACACCCACACCCAGAGGCTCTCCGCACCCTCTTCAACCCCCCAATTCAAACTTCGCCGTCACCATCTCAGGTAAACCCCTCAGCCTGGAAGATCCATGTCATCTCGACTTCTTTGTAAGTTTTGGCCCACCTTTCTCCTCAGATGCACGTTCTGATCCTTGGCAGATCCCTGTTGATGGTCATCCTTCATAAAAATGGCATGCCAGTGTTGGTCACAATTTTTCTCCCCCATTCACTAATTTGTGTGCAACTGAAAAACGTTATGGACACGGTTAGGACCATCTATTCCATCTCATTTCATCTAAGCTTTTTTTTTTCAGGAAAGAATGCATGGTTCCAACGAGCCAGAAAGCAACCACTCAGAGGCATTTGGAAGCACTCAAGATGATTTCGTCGTTGTCCAGGTTGGTGGTGGTCACCACAAACCTTCACCCCCCATGGTGGTGACCCCAACACGACTCCGTCAGAGGATCAAAGCAACTACTCGGGATACTGGTCTAGTTCATGATGCGTCGTTCCGTCGCAGCTATATGACCCCAACCAAGTCCTCAGTCAAGGATACCCCAACCGCAGACAACAATGATAATCCTTTTCTCTTGGAACCTACCATCCAAACTGCCACCAAAGCTCAGACAGATACATCAATGACTATAAAGACAGGTATGCCATTTGTGTTTATAAACAGTGTTCATGTTATTAATTTGATTGCAGTCACTGAGGGTGATGACACTCCATGTCCTTCTGAGAGAGCCGCTCAACAGCCCGGATCGTCAGTTGCCCCTCTCAATACCCTCTCGGGCGTGTCATCTGCCCCAGCTGCTCAGAGGCCAGGACCATCAGTTGACCCTCTTGATACCCTCTCGGGCACGCCATCTGCCCCAACTGCTCGGAAGCCAGGACCCTTGGTTTCCCCTCTCGATACCCTCCCGGGCGTGCCACCACCTCCAACTGTTCAGAAATCTGGAATCTCAGTCCCCCATCTTGATACCCTTTTGCATTCAATGCCAAGACCTCTTGGTTTATCTGCAGCGCTTGATAGTTTGGGGTTTGAGCCTGCAGAGAGTGTCCAAATACCGATTAGCCATGTAGGTGTCTAATTCATTTTAGTATGAATTTCTGCTAATTGTATAATCGTTACAAGGCCATTCGTTCGGCAAAGACCGTCCCACTTTTGTCATCAACTACCTTGCTGGACTCATCTGCCCCTCCCAGCCCTGCCATTCTCAGTCTGTCACAACAATGTAATGATAAATCACTCCTGCACTCTCGAGAACAAATGCTCGATATCGACAATGAGAAAATGCCGCATGATGAGCACGGTAACGACCCCGTGTATGCTCATGGGAGGCTTCCAGGTCACCTCATAGACGGGTTTAACAAGGGCTTTCAGCAAGTCACCGAAATATTCAGCAAGCTTGGGGAAAGTGGGGGAATGCCGTGGCAACAAGTCAAGGACTGTTACAACTGCCAATATGTGCGCTCAAAATCTCAAAATCTCTGGAACATTTATTCAGCATATTTCACAAAGAATATGCAAGCAGAGCTTGCTCGGCTCCCTGGCGACCAGCAAGTTCAAAAAAATCCCACTGTGGAGATCAGAAAGGAGTGTTATACACTTTTCAAACAAAATAATCCCAAGTATGTCGACATCCTGGAGACCTGGAAGGAGTGCGAGGAGCTTGTAGATGTAGGTGCAACAGTGGCACAGTGCCAGCAGTTTTTCAACAAAACCGCAAAAAATTTGGACCACATGGTAAGGACCTCCTATGCATCAGTCTGTCAGTTGTATTGAATGCTCTTGCTTCAGTTTTCTGGACTATCGAAAGCACACGGAATCGAGGGCATCTACATTTTGGCTGGTAAGGTCATCAACCAAGATGGCGGCCTTGGCCATGCTTTCATTACACCAGGTGCTGAAGGTGTACGTCACTGTGCGATGTCTCCCTTTTCCTCATGTTCATCTCCATAGTTTTTTCTTTCTAGGTGTCATGCAGATACCGATGAGATCATTGGTCATTTCAAGGTGCATATATAGTAAGTCTATGCTATGTATCTGTATGGATCAGTACCTAATGATTCAATCAGTAATAGGGTGTCTCTAGAGAGTGTGTCAGAAGCCTTTGAAAGCATTCATGATACGGCCAAGGAGACCATTGCTGACGGAGGAAAGGGAAAGCAATGTGCTGTTGATGAGAAGAAGGGCCAGTCTGACGACAACAACACCATAGAAATAATCAAGCGACCGGATCCTGAAAAAGCCAAGCAATTGCTCAGAAAGCTTATTGGTGAGTGCCTCACATCTCCTGTGATACCATCTTAAGGTTCTTTCAGAAAATGTTGGATTGAAATGGGCATCGCAAAAATTGTTCCCATGGAAATCTCTCCCTAGTCAACTGGTGAGTAGTGCACTGGTCTTGGTGAACTGGCCAGTGGACATCATCTGTCCAGGCAAAGAACGCCGCAGTAAGGGAAGTGGCAAGGGTATTTCAGACCTTACTCGTCCAGAGTGCGTCAAGCTGGTGGCTGCTCTGACGGACACCAGTGACAATAGGATTTATGTTTGGCACATCCCAAACATGAAAGGTAGATTCTCATCTTCTCGCTGTGAATGGATGCTGATGTAGTTTTAGCAGCTCTCATAGCCTCAAAAACCCCAGTCATCATCAGTGCCCTGCCTGCGCACGATTCTCAACTTTCGAAGGGCAAACGAATGTATTGTAACCTCACTGTTGACTATCTTGGACCTAATCGGTTGCCTAACCTATCTGCTACCCATGTTAAGAAGACTAAGGGCAAGAGCGCTCCTCCAATTGACATCGACAAGGAAGAATCAGGTACCAATGATTCCAACAGCATTGAAGAGGTTCCCAAGAACCACCGCCCAAAATCCACTGCTGCCTCTGAAACAAAGCCCATCGGTGTATACCCTCGCAGTCGGCCTTTCAGATTGGCAAAGACCGCAACGACTTCCCAAGTCCTCGTCCTTTCAGATAGCCTGACACCCGAGCCCGAGTCATCCAAGAATGACTACCGTCCTGATCAAGAATCACGAGACATCGACACCGACGTGGATATGGAAGGTGATGAAGTCGCCAGTGAGAAAAGCACTGCTGAGGATATTGACTCGGAATACGAGCAAGAATTGCTGTTGCGCAAACGCAAAGTGAAGGAGTCTCAAGTGTGTGACTCCAAGCAAAAGGGTAATGTCCCGTCTTTAGACAGCAAGGCCCAGGTGTCCAAGCGCAGCAAGACAGTGGCTTTCAATGTTCCAAAGCCCTGTACTATTCGTCCCAAGGCTGGTTGCCGCATTGCATCCTCACCAACATATGTTTTGTCAGGAGATGACGTGGGCAAAGTGGAATGTCCTGTGCAGAAGAGCACCAGATCCAACGCTCCAGGTTCCTGTGAAGAGTCTGCCAATGCTGCAAAGGTGGTTGTCCCTCTCAATACTTCTGACACTGTCCATCACACTGTCACCCCTGGCTCTATGCAGAAGACTGGACCTGACACGGACGTTTCAAACCTTCGCCAGGCACCCGCCAAGGCACCCATCACTCCAGTTCCATCGGTCTCTACTCAACCAGATGCTCACAAGGAGTCCACCCACTCTGCGAAGACACTCATTTCTACTCAGACTCCAGATCCTACCACTGTCACCTCTATTAATATTCACAAGCCGGCTCTCCCTGTTGTTCCTATTGGCGCAAGTAGCACCTGCATCTTTGCTGACTCCAACATTCCTGGAACCGCAATGCGCACCCCCAGCTTTGTCGTTTCCACCGACCCTCATCACGGAGCAGCCCCCATTCCTACCACCTCTGAATACATTTTCTCTTTGGACTCTTCCACTGCTCGTCCCGCACATGGACCATCTGACAAACAGGATGGAGGTAAGTGTTGTCAATGTCATTACATGCACCTCTAATTATGGCCCGTGAATCTCCAGCCTTGCAACCCATTCCATCAGTGGCTGCCAGCAGTCCAGCAACTCGTCCAGCTTCTGACCTCTTTGTTGGCCAGAGTGATGGACTAGCGACCTGCACTGGCGCAGAGTTCTTTGGCGCCACTAACGATGCTGCAATGCAACCAGCAACACCTACCTTACGTCCATCCTCACTTGAACCTCCAATGCGTGTTGACCAGTTGCCGGGTCAAGGAGAACTCCCCAAACCCCATCTCATGCACGGTAAAAGTCAATCAGGGAATGAGGGTGAACTGTTCAACCTTCAGGCCCGGGTCTTCCCCAACAACCCATCTAGGGAGGCTCCATCGTCTGCAAGGTTGCTGGCTGCCGAGGAAGGACATCCACTCACAACCAAAGGTGAAATTGATGGCCCACAGGAAACTGGCTTGCATTCAGCTCCCAGCATGCACTCGAATACGGTCGGTGGTGTCCATCAAAGCTATGAAGGTGCTCATCTGGCTCATCCTTACCAGGGTCTGCACCCTTTACCTCGTCAAGAATCATACATCCATCCATCTCAGCAACATGCATTCATCGACCGACTTGCTGGGCCAGGAGTACCACAATGGCAGATCCCAGGTGCACCCTATGCATACCACGGAGGGTGGTACAATCACCCAGTGGCACCCTATCCCCCTCCTTATCTGCCATCCAACCATCCACCTTACCATGGGCCTTACGTGGAGGGCACTTCCCGTGTCCTGTTGACTATGCTGCAGCCACAGAACAATCATGCAGGACATCCAAATTACAGTGTGCAGCACGCCACTGTCACTCATTGGCCCGATTATTATTATAGTGGTATTGTTGCTGGAGGTTATGAAGAACCTCATGGCGACCCTCCCCTACTCGGACGAACTGGCACCCTCCCCAATGTTACCATGGCTAATATGGCCCCACAATCGCTTCCACCATCTTCTCGTCCTGGTGATACCTCAATGGAGGTGTCTCCTAGTGAGTAACGGTTTCGCCGAGGCTTCCATCTGTCTGGGTGTTGATATGACTTCATCTCTGACCCATATCTACTTGCTATATGTTTGCTCTATGTTCTTGATGCCATGCTTTTGTTGCTTTTGGGTATTGGTGTCTGATCTCCATACCCCCAATACAAGTTGTCTTTGTGTGTGATATACCACTGCAAGTGAACTGGGATGCATCTGACGACATGTTGTAAAACATGCAGAACCAAAGAAAAAAAATCATCATGTGAAAACACTCTAAAATACCTCAATGACATACACAGTCGAGAACATAAGAAAAAGAGAAAAGAAAATGTGCAGCCTCTTAGGAGTGATGGAAAACCCTCCATGGACCCTCCACGCGACACTGACGGGAAGGGAAGATGTAAAACCCTCAACACAATGCGTGACGGATCTCCACGGACCCTCCACATGATGCTGGACAGACGGGACGGGAGGATTAGTCAACGTTAACTCAACCCTCAACACAACACGCGACAGATCAACGGGACCTCACAAGATGCTCAGCACACCTTCCCTGCAACGTTGATCGGGCCCAATAAACTGCCGTCAGGGGCACTCAACTGTTTCTGGAATTGGTAGGAACCTCCCCTGAAAATGGCATCTATTAGGTACATTGTTAGGTACACAAAATATATATCTAAAGACCATGGGAACACAAAAAAACTGCTGCCAAGGGTGGTAATACCAGCCTATTACAGTCGAACCCCTCATAACCCATACCCTTTGGGAGATACCCTAGAATATGGGTTATCAGGGGTTATGGGGTTGGGGAGGTGACCTCTATTACGTAATAGTTGGAGGGTTACTGCTTCACCTCGAATGTTCTGAACTTCCAACGAGTTGCCA
>Ga0307516_10008173_pt1 | contig 11884 bp, 11 predicted proteins | sample 19_EM_MG_FD_203310 | JGI IMG/M metagenome (GOLD analysis project Ga0307516, IMG submission 203310) | Populus trichocarpa ectomycorrhiza microbial communities from riparian zone in the Pacific Northwest, United States - 19_EM | ecosystem: Host-associated > Plants > Roots > Unclassified | place...
CGGCGCGCAACCCGGTCAGCCTGCGGCCGGCGTGCCCGGGTCAGCGGCGGCGCAGGCGCTTGTCGGTGATCGCCGGGGTGGGATCGATGTAGAAGTCGTCGGGATTCACGTCGACGCCGGGCGCAACGATCTCGTCGATGCGGTCCAGCAGGTCGTCGCCGAGCTGAACATCGGCGCCCGCGAGCAGGTCGGCCAGGTGCTCGGGGCGGCGCGGACCGATCAGCACCGCAGAGACCGCCGGGTGGGCACGCACGAACGCGGTGGCCAGATGAGGCAGCGGCAGACCGGCCTCGGCGGCCAGCGCGGCGAGTTTCTGGACCGCGTCGGCCTTCGCGCGTACGCCGGGCTGGGACAGGTCGAACATCTTCGCACCGGCACCGGCGCCGGCGTTGCGGTGCCCGGCGGTCGGGTCGGCGCGGCCGGCGAGCCAGCCCGAGTTGAGCGGTCCGAAGGTCAGCACGCCCATGCCGTAGCGCAGGGCCGTCGGCAACACCCGGTTCTCCACCCCCCGAGTGAGAATCGAGTACGGCGGCTGCTCAGTCCGGAAGCGATAGTGGCCGCGCCGGTCGGCCGCCCACTGCGCCTCCACCATCTGCTCAGGGGCGAAGAACGAGCCGCCGATCACGCGGACCTTCCCCGCGCGGACCAGATCAGACAGGGCGCCCAAGGTCTCGTCAATATCGGTGTACGGATCGGGGCGGTGCATCTGGTACACGTCGATGTGGTCCGTGCCCAGCCGGCGCAGGCTGTCCTCCACCGCCTGGTGTACCCACCGGGCGGAGCCGCCGCGCCGGTTGGGGTCATCACCCATCGGCAGGCCGAACTTGGTGGCCAGCACGACATCGTCCCGACGGCCCTTGATCGCCTCGCCGACGATCACCTCCGACTCACCGCCGGAGTACACGTCAGCGGTGTCGATCAGGTTGATCCCGGCGTCCAGCGCCGTATGGATCATGCGGGCCGACTCGTCGTGGTCGGCGTTGCCCATCGCGCCGAGCATCATGGTGCCGAGCGCGTACTCGCTCACCGAGATTCCGGTACCGCCCAGCGTTCTGCGTTTCATAGGTGCCTCCGGGTGGTTAATGGTTGTTCGTAAAGCCAACACCGCTCCCGGCCGGCGTGGGAGGGCCCAGCGGACCCCCTCTGGGCGCAGCCGGCCTGATGCCGGCGCGACTACCGTGGTGGCATGGCCCAGGAGGAGGCGAACACCGAGCTGCGGGACTTCCTCCGCTCGCGCCGTGCAAAGATCGCCCCGCAGGAAGCCGGCCTCGCGCTCCTGCCCGGCGCTCGGCGCGTGCCCGGCCTGCGCCGCGAGGAGGTCGCCCAGCTCGCCGGCGTCAGCGTCGACTACTACATCCGCCTGGAACGCGGTCGCCACCTCAACGTTTCCGCCGCCGTCCTCGACGCGATCGCCCGTGCCCTGCGCCTGACCGAGCTGGAGCGCGCCCACCTGTTCCGGATCGCCAAGCCGAGCCACGCCCGCCCACGCCCACTGCCACCCCAACGCATCCGCCCCGGCCTGCGGCTACTCCTGGGCAGTCTCACCGACGTCCCGGCCCTGGTCTACGGCCGGCGGATGGACGTCCTGGCCGCCAACCATCTGGCCCGGGCCCTCTACACCGATTTCGACGCGCTACCCGCACGCAGCCGCAACATGGCCCGCCTCGTCTTTCTCGACGACCACTTCCGTTCGCTGTACGTCGACTGGGAGGACGCCGCCCGCAGCATCGTTGCCTCACTTCGCCTGTACGCCGGACGCCACCCGCACGACCCGGCCCTGGCCGAACTGGTCGGCGAGCTCTCCGTTCAGGACGCGGACTTCCGCCGTTGGTGGGCCGACCACGACGTCTTCGAGCGCACCCACGGCACCAAACACTTCCACCACCGGATCGTCGGCGACCTGATCCTGAGCTACGAGGCGTTCACCCCCACCGACGATCCGGAACAGATCCTGGGCGTCTCCACCGCTGAGCTCGGATCCCCCTCCGCGGAACGCCTGAGACTACTGGCCAGTTGGGCCGAGACGTGGCCTACGGCAAGGCGGGCGAGGTGATCGGCCGTCCGGTCGAGGCCCCGGAGTCCGGCACCCCGGCGTACTCGGGCAGCTCGACGCCGTTGATGGCACGCTCGACCAGGTCGGTGAGCGCTTCGGTGTCGAGCTCCGGGCTCGGCTCGGCCACCGGCCCGGCGACGTCGAGGCTGCGCGCGTGTAGCCGGCCGATCTCCTGGTTGGCCTCGACGAACGAGCGCATCCGCCGTTCGTACGCGGCAAACCCGGCCTCCGGGTCCCACCCGGCGGCGGCCAGTTCCCCGGCCAGCAGGTAGGCGCCGACCAGGGCCAGCCCGGTGCCCTGCCCGGACAGCGGCGACGAGCTGAACGCCGCGTCTCCGAGCAGCCCGACCCGTCCGCTCGACCAGCGGTCCATCACCACCTGGGCGACCTGGTCCAGATAGAAGTCCGGGGTGTCGTCCAGGTGCGTGAGGATGCGCGGGGTCAACCAGCCCAGGCCGGCCATCTGCTCGCGGAGCAGGCGCTTCTGGGCCGCGACGTCGCGGTAGTCGATGTCGAGGTCGGCCGCGAGGAAGGAGAACATGGCCATCGCCCGGGTGGCGTCGTGGATTGGCCGCAGGCCGGCCGAACGCCCGGACCCGGATTCCGGGTAGTCGATCAGCCAGCGATCCAACCCGAACTCGTTGGGCACGGTGTAGAAGGCCATCATGCGTCCGAGATGCCGGACGAACCGCTCGTGCGGCCCGAAGACCATCGCGCGCAGTGCCGAGTGCAGCCCGTCCGCGCCGATCACCAGGTCGAATCGCCGCCGGTCGCCGCCCGCGAAGGTCACGTCGACCCCGTCCGCGTCTTGGGTGAGCTCGGCGATCCGGTCGCCGAAGATGTACTCGACGTCGTCCCGGGTGTCGTCGTGCAGCACCCGGGACAGGTCCCCGCGCAGGATCTCGATCTCCGAGATGTATCCGTCGCCGCCGTCGTCGTCCGCGCGGTAGGTCTCCAGCACGTTCCCGTCCACGTCCACGGTGTACGCGCCGGCGGTCTCGGTGCGGGCCGCGCGCACCGGCGCATCCAGTCCCATCCGCCGGATGACCTCTTTGGTCACCCCGCGCGCGTCCACCGCCTGCCCACCGGGACGCAGCTCGGGCGCCCGCTCCACCACGGTCACCTCGGCCCCGCGCCGGTGCAGCCAATGGGCCAGTGCCGGCCCCGCAATGCTCGCCCCGGTCACCAACACCCTGATGCTGCTCACCGCGCCCCCCGCTCATCAGTCTGGACAATTCTCCGGATCGTATCGTCGCCGACGGCATCCGCCGGCCGTTGCCCGGCAGCTACCTGGCTATCACCCGCCCGTTCGCGGTCCTCGACAGCAGAAACGACGCCGGCCGCCGGGGGGTTCGTATCCGCTGCGTGTCCCGGCGGCGGCGCCTCTTGACGATTACGGCTACATGAGTAGAGTTAACGTTTATGCAGCGTAACCGGCCCCCGTCACCGCAGACCGGCAACGTCCTGCGGGCACTGGCCGCCGACCCTGCCCGGTGGCGATACGGCTACGACCTCGGGACCGAGGTGAACCTCAAATCGGGTTCGCTGTATCCGATCCTGGTCCGGCTGGCCGACCGCGGCCTGCTCGAGACGGCCTGGGAGCCGAGCCTCGACAGCCGGCCGCCCCGCCATCTCTACCGGCTGACCGGCGACGGTCGCGACTTCGTGGCCGCCCTGACCGTGGCACGTTCCGACCGTAGAGCCACCCACCGCCGCAATCGTCTGAGTGAGGCATGATGCCGCTCTTCTTCGTCTTCCTGTTGGCGCCGATCGCTGTGGCGATCGCGTTGTACCGCCGCAACCCGCGCCGGTTCCTAGACGGCCCAACCGAGGACGTTCCGCTGCGGCTGCTGCGCTGGGCGATCGGCCTGCTGTCCCCGCAGCGGGCCGAGTGGGGCCAGGCCATGCTCGGCGAACTCGGCCACCTCGACGGACGCTGGCGACGGACGCGCTTCGCCATCAGCTGCGCCAGCGCTGCGCTGGTCATGCCGCCCTGGGGCCAGGCCGCCGCAGGTCTGTGGGCAATGGTCGCGATCACCGCAGCCAGCTTCGCCATCTACGCCGACCTCACCGTCCACTACCAGCTCGGTGCCGGTGGCTGGTTCGGTGTTGGCGGCTGGATCGCCCTCACCGTCGTCCTGCTCATCTGCGTCGGGTACCTGCTCGCCGCCAGCGCGCTGCTGCGCCGACCCGGGATCGCCCTGCCCGGCCTGGCCGGCGGCCTGTTCGCGACCCTGGTCGGACTCGCGTTGTCCGGGTTCACCGCGGTCGACCAGGTCACCTACATCCCGGCCGGCTGGCACCGGGGGGTCGCCGTACTCGCGGTCCCCGCAGCCATCGGCGTCGCCAGCACCCTGTGGCGCCGCGACCCAGCCGCGGGGCGCCGCGTCGCCCGCCTGGCCGCCTTCAGCGCCGGGCTGCTGCAACTGCTCTACGCCACTGTCGCGGTTGCCATCCTCGGTGGCGGCGGCCCACCCGACGAGGACGGCGGCTTCACGGTCCGGGGCACGGTCACTGACCGCCTCGCGAACAACATCGTCGACCTTATGGTCTCGACGTTGATTATCGCCCTGGTCGGCTGGGCCGCCGCCGCCCTCACGGGTTACCTGGTGCGCCGTTCACCAACACCTGCCGCCGACCCCTTCCAACTCCGCGGCCGCTAAGCCGGCCAGCGGGCCGGCAGTCGGGCGCCGCCACCCGGCACCCAACCCAGCCCCAGCCCAGCCACGCCAGCGACGGTCAAGGCCCGGCGGACCTCGCGGCTGCCGCACCGTCATGTGGAAAGAGATGTCATGGGTGCAGTCATCGTCGGTCTCACCATCGCCGCGCCACTCGTGTGGGTTGCCCGCCCGTCCCGTCGCCAAGACGCCAAAAGGACGGCCGCCATGCCGAACACCGACGCACCGTCCACATTGCTCAACTGGGCGGTCGGCGCGCTACCCGCCGATCGAGCGCCGTGGGGTGAAGCGATGTTCGGCGAACTGAACCAAATGAACAAGCGGCGGGAACGATGGCGCTTCGCCGTCGGCTGCGCGAGCGCGGCGGTGTTCCTGCCGTCTCGGCGAGCGGACTCCGCGCGCCTGGCCGCCAGGCTCGTGGCCGCAACGGCGCTCGCCTGTGCGGGCCTGGTCGCCTACGGCCTAGCGCAATACCCGCAGATAGCCACCCAGGCCAGGACGTGGCCTGTCCTCGCCGTCTTCCTGAGCGTGCTCGTCGGGTACAGCGTGATCTCGGCAATCCTCGTCCGCCGCGGCCCGGTCACCCAATTTGGCCTCGCCGGCGGCCTCGGCCTGGCCGCGGTATGGATCATCGCCGGGATCCCCGTGGTGACGCAGGCCCCTCAGCCCGCCTACTCCCTCCTGCTGCTCGCCATCCCGATCGCGTCGCTTGCCATCGGAGCCACCGCAGCTCGACGCAGCAGAACAGCGGCCGTCCGCCAACAGGTCGTGCTGCTCTCCGCGCTCGTCGCCGGGCTGGTGCTCTTCCTCGCCTACACGAGCGACATCCTGCTCACCGCAGACGGCCCCTACGACGCGGGACAAATCCGAGACTTCCCCGGCAGCGGCCTACCCGACCTGGCGACCTACGCCGTCAGCGACAACCTCGGCAGCGCGATGATGCTCCTTCTGCTCGTACCGATCGTCACAGCGGCGATCGGATCCACCGGAGCCGGCATCGCCGCGCGACTCCCACGTCAATTGAAATAGTCAGCGACAGCGAGACCACCTGGGCCCGGTCAGCAGTCGTCCGAAATGTCGAGGCTGTGGTCGGCGTTCAGGAGCTGCTTCGGGTCTTCGCTGTCGCGCGGATTCGGCGTGGCGCCGCCGTTCAACGGGGTGGGTGCGAGTAGCCCACGGTTGGTCGCCGCGCAGTCAACCAGGGCCCCGTAGCCCTTGACGTTGCTGATGTACATGCCGCGGTCCTGGGCGCGTAACGATGGCGACTCGGAGAACGTCCAGACGATCTCGTCGTGCTCGGCGGCCACCGGATGGTCGGCGCGCTGGAATGCGTACACCCAGATGAAATTGGTCGTCACCGCCAGCATCGGGAGGCCCTGCTGAATCGTCATTGCATAGCTGACTCGCCCGCTGACGCGCGGCTGCTCGCCCGGCTCCAGCGGCGTTCGCGGATGGCGTACGACCAAGACACCCGCCCCGCCCAGCAGAACGGCGACGAGAACACTGATGGCCGGACCGCTCCCGCTTGCGGACCCACTCTTCGATCTCGGCGACCGGATCGTTCCTGTCCATCGTTCCCCCGCGTGTCCACACCGATTGCGCGCACAGTATGCGACAACGGTCGATCTTCAGGCGATGGGCAGGGCGGCGCGGGAAGCCATTCGTTGTTCCTCATCGGAGAGATGCGCAAGGTCTGGCTCGGGTACGCCTGCGGCGGCTCGCAGGGTTGCGGCTATTGCGGCGCGGAGTCGTCCGTCCGGCCCAGGGTGAGCGCCGCAGGGGCATGGTCCTTGCGGTTCAACCGGCCGGCGGTGTTTCATCCGTACGAGCAGGGTTGAAGTCTCGAGGGCAGGGGACGGTAACCGTATGAGTGCGCGGGTTCTCGGGCAGGTTGCCCTCGGTGCCATGTTGCTGACGGCCGGGGCCGGTCATCTCACGACCAGGCGAGGCGAATTCCAGGCGCAGGTGCCGTCCTGGTTCCCGGTCGATCCGGACAAGGTCGTCGTCGTTTCCGGCATCGCCGAGTTGGCGCTCGGGTCGGCGCTCCTTGCGACGTGGCGCCAACCCGCGCGACGGCTGCTCGGGATGGCGGTCGCCGGATTCTTCGTCGGAGTGTTCCCCGGCAACATCGCCCAGTTCGTGGAGCGCAAGGACGGCTTCGGCCTGGACACCGACAGGAAGCGGGCGCTGCGCCTGCTCGGGCAGCCCGCGCTGGTCGCGTGGGCGTTGGCCACGACCCGCTAAGCCCGCGCCCCGGGAGCATCTCGGCCGCTCTGCTGAAATCAGAGCCGAGTGACCGACTGCGATAGGCCGCGGTCGCTGTGATCTTGGGGGATAGTTTGCCGCTCATATTTCGATACACCGGATTCGTCACTGCGGCCGCACTGGTCGCCTCACTCGTCACCACACCACCCGCCTTCGGCGCCGGCACGGCGCCGAAGGTCTACGCGCGTACCGCGCAGTACTGGGTCGGTGGCGTCACGCCGGTGACCTTCTATCCGGCGCAGGGCGAGGACATGTCCGCCCTTACCAGCCTGACGCTCTTCGCCGACGGCAAGGAGATCGGTACGGACACCGCCGCGCCCTGGGGCGTTGACTGGGATACCACGGGCTTCGACGGCCTGGTGCGCCTGAGCACCCGGGCCACCACGGCAACCGGCTCGCTGACGACCGACGGCCAACTCGCCACAGTCGACAACCAAGCGCCGACCGGGCTGACCGTCGGCTTCCCGGCCAAGAGCGGTTACATCGGCCAGGGCGGCGAGTTGGTCGTGGACGCGACCGACAACGTCTACGTCATCGGCTCCGAGTTGCTCGTCGGCGGCGAGGTGGTCTCGTCGAAGGACCTCACCGGCGGCGGCAACCTCGACCTGCGCTGGAACGTCAAGGTCCCGAACGGCAAGACCGCCATGACGGTCCGCGTACGAGACAAGGTGGGCAACGTGACGGCGCAGACCAGCACGGTCACCGTCGACAACGACCGGCCGGTGATCACCGGAAGCACCACCGCGGGTAGCGCGGTCCGGGGCACCTTCAAGGTCTCCCTCATCGGCTACCGGGACGCCAGCCCGTTCGCCGCCTTCGAGGCCTCATTGGACACCGCGACACACCTGCGCTCGTACGGCCAGGAGAACTCCCGCACGGTCACCATCGACAGCCGCGAGGTACCGGACGGCAAGTACACGCTCGGCTGGCACGCCATCGACGCGGCCGGCAACGCGGCGGTCTTGACGCGTCCGCTCACTGTGGACAACACGGCCCCCACGGTGTCGATCACCAAGGCGCCGAAGAACAAGGCGAAGGTCACGAAGGCGTTCACGGTCACCGCCAAAGCGAGCGACACGTACGGGATAGCCAAGGTGCAACTGCTGGTCAACGGCAAGGTCGTAACGACCGACACTACGGCCGGCTACTCGTTCACGGTGAACCCGAAGAAGTACGGTAAGACGTTCGCCGTGCGGGTCCGGGCGTACGACAAAGCCGGCAACGTCAAGGACAGCGCCACCCAAACCTACCGGCGTTAGTCCTGCCCCCAGCGTTTGCGTCCCGGGGTCCGGCGGAGCAAAGGGGAGGAGCCGCAGGCGTTCCCGGCTCAGCTCACAAGGCGGCGGCGAGCGCGCTGGCGGCATGCGGGGGAGCAGCAGCGGGCCGGCCGTCCGGTGTTCTTGGCTCGCCGATCAGCGACGGGCGAGAGACTGGGTGTCGAGCGCAAACCGGAACGGACGCTCGGAGGTCAGTCTCTCGCCGGCCTTTACGACGGTTTCCTCGACGTAGTGCTGGTCGTCGAGGCGGTTGAGCCGCAGCGTCAGCGAATCCGGCGCCTCGTGCTCGACTAGGAGATACCACCCGATGCCGGCGGCAGCGTAGAGCTGCATCTTGAGCACCCGGTCCATGGCGGCGTTGCTCGGCGAAACGATCTCACCGATCAGACGTACCCGGGAAGCGTCTGCCGTGACGGCCTCCTCGTCCAGGTCCACCACAGCCAGGTCGGGAATCACGATGCGGCCGGCATGCAGCCGGACGTTGATCGCCTCGTACACGTAGAGCCCGCCGGCGAGGCGCCTTCCTCCAGCGCGTTCGCCAGACGGCGAGAAAGGCGCCGATGGCTCACCCCTCACCACCGTTACTGCAGGTGAGGGACTGTCTTTGCCAGCTGTGCGAGGACAAAGCTACGAGACGTCAAAGAGGCTCAGCCCGTCGTACTCGGCGACCCGCCACCCGGGACCGCAACACCTCAAACGTTTCTGGTCGAGTCCGGCGTTATCCGGTGGTCAGTCGGTAGGCGTGGATGATCGTCTCGGTCACCGTGGTGCTGCCGACGGCATCGGTGGCGGCGGCCCGCAGGGAGACGTAGCCGGCTCGGCCCGGGTGTCTGACGGTGGCGACCCAGCCGCCGCCGGACGCCCGAACCAGCGCCGTCGACCAGGTCTTGCCGTCGTCGTAGGAGACCTCGACCGTCAGCGCGGCGATTCGGGGCGTGGGCGCGTCCGACTGGCCCTCGATGAACACCGGAAGTTCGAAGATCCGGCCCGTCGAAGCGGCGTTGTTCGCGTCGAGCTTCGGGGTGAACCGTACGGCGGACAGCGGCAGCCGGACCGGCTGGTCGCCGTCGGCGTGGCCGGAGCGGAAGGTCCACGCCGCGCTCACCGTGGTGGTCAGGTCGTTGTTGCTACGCCGGTCGGCGACCTCCAGGCGGTAGTCGGCGTCCTCCGCCGGCACGTCAAAGCTCCCGCGGCCCGAGTCGGGGAACTCATCGACCAGTTCACCGTCGCGGTACAGGGCGGTGCGTGACCTGTCGGTCGGGACCAGCAGCCCGGCGTGCCCGGCGCGATCGCCGTACAACGGCAGCTCGACGTCGATCCGATCACCGGTGCGGCTGGCCCACTGCCACCTCGCGTCGGCTTCCTGCCCGAGCGCGGGACCGAACGGCCCGGCGTTCCACTCGTCGGCGTAGCGACGGCCCGCGAGGTAGGACGTCGGCCCCCGCTGCAACCGGCCCGGTATTCCACCGTTGGCGTCCCGCAGCAACAGGGCAGCATTCCAGCGCGCGCCGGCGTGCAGGTAATCCACCCGTTTTCCGGGCAGCGAGGTCGGAATGTCCAGAGCGGAGACGCCGGCGAGCGCCGGGGTGTAGGACGGAAACATCATGGTGGTCGCGCTCTGGCCGGGAGGTCCCGCGGCGAAGCGCTCGTGGACGGCCGCGAACTCCCCGGCGCGGTAGGCCCGGCTGAACCCGTTCGGCAGTTGTCCCGGAAACGTCTCCGCCGCCGCGTACAGGTAGGGGCTGTCGGTGAAATCATCCGCGCCGTCGGGCTTCGCCCACTGCGCGGCCACGCTGCCGGTCAAGGCTTCCGGTGCGGCGTCGGCGCCGACCTGCCCGATGCGTACGCCGGAGGCGCCGTCGCCGGTGAGCAGCATGCCGCCGGGCCAGCTCTGGTACGACGGCCGGAAGCTGTACCCGGCGTCGACGAAGCCCATCCGCGCGGACGGTTCGGGCACGGTGAGCGACACCGGCCCGGCCGCGCGGGCGTCGAGCGTGACGGTCAGGTCCCCGGTGAGGTCGACGACCGGCTGCACCAGTAGGGCGGTGTCCGGCCCGGAGCCGAGGTACGCGCCCAGGTTGTAGCGGCCCTTGGGCAGCCGCACGGTGGAGGTCCCGTCCGGGTCCACCACAGGCCACTCCGCCACCGGCTCGTCCCATCCGACCACCGACGCGAACGCGTCCCGCGTGGGTGCACCGTTCTTGTCGAGGTAGCGGATGGTGAGGTGGTAGCCGTCTTCCTCCGTCGCCGCACCGGCGGCGGCCGGCGCTGCCGCGGACCGACCCGGCGTGACGTCGAACCGACGCCGGTCCAGGGCGCCGGAACGCACCCGGGCCAGGGCGTCGCGGGGGATCACGTACACGTCGCCGCCGATCCGCAGCACGGCGAACCGCATGCCGTCGCGGCCGCGGCCGGGCCGCACGGACACGTTCGCGGCGTCCGGGTCGGCGAGGGTTACCCGATCGCCGGTCGGCAGCGTCACCGGGTACGGGCTGTCGGGTGGCTGCCGCGCGGGCGTCTCGCGGGCCTCGCTGCGGCCGGTGGTGACCAGCGCCAGGACCATGCCGCCGAGCACAAGACTCGTACGGAGAATCGATTTGGCCATGGGGGTGGCTCCTTGCGGTCGTGGGATGCGAGGTCAGTGGCGGGGTGGGGTGGCGTCGGAGAGACTCGCGTCCAGCAAGAGCGATGAGCCGGACTTGTCCTCCCTCGCGAGCAGCGCTCCCGAGCTCGGGTCGATGACCAGCCGCGTCGATGCCGAAGAGCCGTCCGCGTTGCGGTAGGTATGGCTGATCCCGACCCCGGCCCGGCCGTTCGCGTCCTTGACGTTCTCGGTGACGGTCAGCCCCGGCAGGTCGGCCAGCATCCGGTAGGTGGCGGCGCGCACCGGGGGCGGCACCGGCAGTTGGCTGAGCAGCTGCCAGGATTCGGTGAAGAGCATCTCCACCCGCCACGTCTCGATCTGCTCGGGCGTCCAGGTGCCGTCCCGGCCGGCCGCGTCGTCCAGCTTGATGAGGTAGGCCTTGAGCTTGCCCGGGTCGGTGGGCAGCGCGCGGATCTGTGCGTACGTCAGGGGCGTGCCGCCGAGGGCGAGAAAGCTGCCGTCGGGCATGGTCGAGACCTTGCGAGCTCCGGGTTCGGCGGACAGGCCCCGGCCCTGGCTCTGCTTGCCCTCCGGTCCGGTCAGGGTCCACTTCGTCGGCGAGCCGGCGGCCTTCCATGCGGCCTTGTCGGCGACGGTGGCCGGGGCGGCGCCGAGCGACCGGACCACGAAGACGACGTCGCCGCTGCTGCCCAGCGGCTGCCAGGTCTCGACCTCGTTCCGCCCGAGGACGTGGTAGCCGCCGACGTCGTAAAGGTTGTCGAGCTCGACCTTCGTCACCCAGTAGCCACCGGTTGCCGGGGCCGAAGCCCCGGCCTTGTCGGCAGCCGCCAGCAGGATGCCGCGCGCGGTCATCGGTTGGGCCGGCGCGGAGTCAGCCGGCCGGGCGGTGGGCGCCGAGCCCGCGGGCCCGTTCGCGACGGCCACGATGATGATCGCGCCGGCGACCAGGCCCGCGGCGACGGTGGGCAGCAGCCCGGCCAGGACCGGGCGGCGGCCGGCCCGCCGG
>Ga0307516_10008174_pt1 | contig 11883 bp, 11 predicted proteins | sample 19_EM_MG_FD_203310 | JGI IMG/M metagenome (GOLD analysis project Ga0307516, IMG submission 203310) | Populus trichocarpa ectomycorrhiza microbial communities from riparian zone in the Pacific Northwest, United States - 19_EM | ecosystem: Host-associated > Plants > Roots > Unclassified | place...
TATAATACTGCCTGGTATAGGGACGAGATACAAAAGAAGCAGAAATACCCTCACTAAATCAGGTATCGTGCGTGGGGCGATGTGCGTACCCTCGCGTAAGAGTGGAGGAGAGTGAGGGTTGAAAATTCCTCGACAAGTCGTCTGAAGAGTCCACACACGTCTGCTGTTGGGATGCTGGGGCCTCCGTAGGGCAGTTTTTCGACTCACTGGCGGGCTCGTCCTGCTGGATTTTGATCTGTGCGAGCGACAGGGCGATTTGGTCTGACGTGGTGGCTTTCGAGGTTGGGATACAAAAAGATACGTGCCAGTCTTCATCTTGGACTTCGGGGAGCGAGAAACCGAGGCGGATAATGATGAGACAGAAGGAGATTCCGACCACTGGGCCTGTCTGCGTGGGAGCTCATGAGATAAGTACGTGGGGTGGGCGAATGGGAGGAACGGGGGGGCGTTGATATTATGATAGCGAACGTACCATTGCGAGGAATGTGAACCTGAGATTACTCTTGGCGAGGAAAGTGAAAAAGGTCGACGCGACGAAGGTCCTGGAGGCGATCCGTCAATTCCACAGATTATGATCTGGGCGTGCGTTCTTACGTCCACAGAGCGGCACTCTCGATGAGTACTTTCATGGCTCGCTGCCAGGAAGTGGATTGATCAGCCTCTCTTGGGGGTGTCGAGTGAGTGGTGGAATATTACGCGTACCAAGATGACGGAACCATTCACTTGCACACCCACCACTGCAGCTTCCTGGTGTACAAACCACAGCCTCAGACTGATCGCAGCTATCAACGACAATCAATGGACCATCAGACAGGGGATTTGTTGTTTTCATTTACGCACTCGTCGTAAAAAGGCTGTTGCTGAATTGGGTGAACCTCTGGTGAGTAAATTTTGTAGGGTTGGTACGGTTCGCAGGAAACTTACAATAGAGTGAGACAGTAGCAGGTTGTGGACCACTTATCCCGTGTTTTTACGCCGGAAGGCGTTGCGCTATCCCGAAGCTGGTTCGTTAGTCCACACCCGACGGCTACGAAACCGTGATTGAGTGATAGACGGGGTCAAAGGTGGGATGGAGGATCTACCGAACAGCCCCGTGATCGTTATCAAAGGGATAACGCACACGATGGTCTTCCTATTGTAGATATGATACATTCGATAAACCTGTGAATTGGCGGTCAGCGATATCAACCAATGGTGGAAAGTCCGGGCGAGGTCGCACCATTATTACATCCGCGACTACGATTTGGAACTGGAACATCCCCCACCGAGCGATCTCCACGGTGGGATACGGTGGGCGCAGGAACTGGTTGACTGTTACTCCCGATGGGAGGTGGAGGATCACATGTGTCACGCGAACGAGTTGCAGAACGCAGCTCTAATGAATAGGGTACGAAGCTGAGTAAGTGCGTGATGTCTGGAGTTTTGACGTCTTATCCGCGCTTACGGTGGTGAGGGAGAACCCGAAGAATACGATCGCGAGGGCCATAACGAGGTTAAGCCCTCGCCCCCTCTGAAATCTATCCCACTGGACATAGCAGGCAGCAGTAAAGAGACAAACAAAGATACCTAGTGTACAACCGTCTCCCTGTTAGCGCGAAACCTCAATAACCGGGAGAGGAACAGGGCACTCACCATACAAAACACACTGCAAGAAGACGCCAAGAAAGAACGCCAACGCGTAACTCACTTCCGCCATTCAGAGACTACCCGGAGGACGAAAGAGGTTGATAAAGGCGTGAGTAGAAGAGAAGGAGAGTGGGGGTGAGAGATGGAGGGACGGAGGGACGCCTGAATTGGGATTTCGCCGCCGGTATCCAATGCCAATTGGCTCCCCTCCCGTGTGGCACTAAAACCCTATTCAGTTCCGACACCAGCACTGACGGCCCACCGGTCAGGGTCGGGAAAGCTCGTGTGGCGCCGTCAGACATGGCAAGGAGAACGTCGATGAATGTATGGTTGAGAGGGGGCGGCCCGTTCGGGCCTTGGAGACCCGATCGCGACTCGCAGCTCGGCGTCGGACGGCGCTCGTGGGCTTCACTTTTACCATTCTCCCTTGAGGACGGACGTGGTCGTCATGTGGACTGGTGTCGTTCACGTCCCCTGGATCCCACCCTGGCCGCGGCTCGAGTGACCACCGCGATAAAGACCGAACGCGTTTCCCTCAGGGTTACGTTCAATCTGAATTGCGGTCTGGGCTGGCGACCGTACCCTCAAATAGCGATCCTACTTCGTTACGCGTGCCACCCGAGATACTCGGCACTTCCTCTGTTGGGATGTCATCCCGAAACGGTGCGCTTTGATCGGCCAGGAGAGCGCCTGTTCGTTAGCCCTCCCTGGTCCGAGGTCTCCTCTCGTGCTCCGGAACGTTGGCAATTCTGGGGTAACTCTCCAAAACGATGGCCGCGATGGCATTATCTACGCTCTGGGACTACTCACCTTGACTTCGAACTGAACGTGTGCCACCCTAGGACGATGAACAAGTCTGGTTATGCGAGGGAATTTCAAACACCTTCCGACCATACTCCCACCAGTCCATAGCAACTCCGACCAACAGGATCAGCGTTGCTGACGGCTGAGCTCTGTTGCCGGTATGGAGGTGCTGGACGGACTCGAGGGCGCGTTTCAATGACCCAATGTTGGGTTGGACGTGAGCAGTGAGCGACACGGGAGACGCAAGGGGTATGAACACGCAGTTGCGAGTGACTAGGTCGAATGGGGAGTGACTTGTCCAGTGTTTCCCGCGCTAGGACGCATCGTACACACCCACCTGCGCCCTAAGACTCGAAGGGCGCCGGGAATGGGGGAACATGTTCAATAATCCCCTTGCTGGAATTTGGGACATTTCGCGTACGCGGCGAACGGTCTGATGGTAGGACCTTGAGAACCTCTGGGTCGAGAGAGAGCCTCTACCCGCTGCATGTCCGAGGGCGAATCCCGATGGGGATGGGGAGGCCTTCCATCGTTTCCAATGAGAATATCTTTCTCATGGTTAACTCTCTCACTCGGTGCAGGACGCCCAGCTTGTCCTGAACCACCCTCGCAGTCACCGTCACTTGGCCCCCCGACACTTGAGGTAGGTTGCGAGATCTTCCCCACGTACCAGCGACACTTCCAGTTCGCAGGGCCAGGGTCTGTGCGCAGAGTGGGGCACTGACGAAACTACATATACTATGTGTTGCCGTATCACACATCGTTGCGATTACGACCATCCCATCGCCTTTCTACACGACGAACTTGAGCCGCTTGTCTGAAAACCTTTCCTCCAACTCATCGAGGGTCATGAGTTCATTGAGATCGTCAGCCGCCTCAAATCGTAGCTCCTGAATGTCAATGTCCGATTAGCCCTTGTGCATGGAACGCGACTGAACCCAGATACCTGAGATTGGAACAGCGCCAACCAACTATATACCCCAAATTCCCTTCGTGGGATATTGAGCGGTAACGTCGGCACGAACAATTCTCCGATGACTCCCAGAATCCAGATAAGGATTAGGATGGTGATCAGCTGCCACTGCTTGTAAGTGGTAAATGCTAACACCTCATCCGCATACGATTGTGCGACGACTTTGCCCGACCCCACTAGGTACGGTAGAGTGTTAACCGCACCGGCCCGTGCGCGGGTGACGGCAAGCTGGTCTGGAGAGAGTTCAGTGTATCCACCAGGTCCAGCACCATCAGTGAAATAAATGGCCTGTGGAGTAGGTCGAGGTTAGAAGAAATGTTGTATATGAGGTCACAATGAGACTCACAGTGGGAGTGGGGAAATACCTGTCCAAACTCTCATCTTTCACAATCTGATGGATTCCAGTACCAATTGCTGAGACGAACACATTGCCCTTACTCGTTCCCGTTGCGTTGAGATACCTAGTGTTTGAGATCGAAGCCCCCCGGATATTACCACTCGGCGACAGCGGGGCCCCGGCGCTCCCTTTCCCGACGATCCGCAAAACGGAGGGGGCTCCGATAGATGTGTTGTACGCCTCTATGATCCAAGGCTCGTACATGAGCGCACAAACCGCGGCGTCGCAACCGACCTTGTAATCGACGACGTTGGGGGACGATTTTTCGAAGTATACAGGGAAATGACCAGAAAGTGCGCCATCGGTGCGGATTCGGATGAGGACGGTCTCAATACTCATCCATCCTCCCTCGGGCAGGAAATAATTTTTTGCCTCGACGCTGACACACACGCCGTTGTCCTCAAAGACCTCTGAAGTACGCAGGTTTGACAGGAAGGATGCAAGAGGGGCGGAGAAGAACTCACCGATCCAGGCGATCGTTAGGGGGTCAAAATCTCGCGGGATGGCGGGTAGTCCAGAATCCGTCGGTACGTCCATGCCATACGTCCCAAACAAGCCCTGAAGAAAATCTTGAGGGATGGAAACTTTCGAATTAATGTCATATAATCCGCTTGAGAAGGGTATCCTGGATAGGGACAAATCAGCGAGTCGGTTCAAAAGGAAGTACGTTGAGTCGTTTCACAAGTTGACTTCGGGGTTGGGGAGTTTCTCGCAATGAATCCTGATTCCCCACTGGGGGTATCTATAAAAAAAAGGCAAATATCAGGATATCAAGCTACATCTCTAGCGAGAAGGCGGTAGATACCGTAAAACCACGCCGGTGTCTCTCTTAGGTGCGTTCCTACCCGACAAAGCAAGAGTGTTGTTCGGGGTATCCAGACCGACTGATGCAAGCTTCTTGTTGTTGAAGGCCCCAGAACCGCCAGGGACGAACTGGGACAGGCTCGGTTCGGCGAAGTAGACGGTGTCGTTGCCGTGAACGATCTCGACGATGTTAGACGCGCTCCCGCCATATGGGAACATAGGCCATATTTGGCTAACGCCCTTGGTACAGCATCAAAACGGGGAGGTCAGATACATTTACAGTCGGCTCACTCCACCTGAGATCCAGGTTAGGCTATTCGCTTGAAGGAGGTCTTCCTGGGATAAGTCTCCAGCGATCAAAACCTCACGGTATACCTCACTCTGGTTCTATTCAAAAATTAGGAAATTCGAGGAGACAGGTCTGCGGAACGTACGCGGGTGAAGGTTCTTATCTCTATGATGCGTCCGAACAGGAAAGGTGACGCGGGACCCAGGACGGCGAGGATGACGAAGAGTCCAAAGTACAGGGACCACGGTCGCTTGCTGAAGCATTGTGAGAAGGCGCGTATTGGAAGGCAATCTGGGAACGAACTCGTATGATTTGCGTGAACGCCTAAAGGTATCTGGATTCCCGAAACGAGACCGGAAGATATGGAGGGCGGGCATGAAGCTTGTCGGGTTACTTGAGCCTCTAGCCAGATCACGGAGTTTCATCCCGCCACCTTCGTAACTCATGTGAATCACAGTGGCCCAGGCTGTTCGAAATAAAGTCATGGAGGGTCTCTGTGCCTAAAACAGTGTGAACTCACTCCCTGCCTCGAGGTGTTGGGCTCCGATCTTGAGAAGAATGTATCCGAGGGCGAATCCGACTGCTGAACACCACGCGGATACCACGAGTCGTACGATGAACAATGATTTATCCTTGGCCACGAATGTGAGGAGATAGAACGCCGGGTATGCGGCGAGACATAGGACGGTGAGGATCGCGATACGAGAGAAGCTCGGTCTCTCGAACCCCCGAATTCGAAACAGTGGTTTTGAACGCGGTAACTCAGGCCTCGGGAACTGGGTTTTTTCGAGTAGCGACGGGGAGGGTCGGGCTGGATACTCGACATCAAATTCTGTCCTGTTTGGGGTCAAGAGGGAGGAGTCTGCGCGGATGAGAGGTGAAGCCGGGTTTTCAGCAGGGTGAGGACCGGAGCTGCTGTCCCTCGTTCGGACCTGTTCCATACCGGTACCGAAAGCTCAGGAGAGAGGGAGTCGAGGGGAATCTGAGGCTCGTCCAGAATACAACCGTACATACATAACAAAGGTGGTTTGTACGCTATTCGCAGCACAGGATGGGTTAATATTTCCTTCGAATTCAGGCATAGCGGACCGCCTCAGTGCTGTATCGTGTTTGGGCGGTGGGGTGGGACTTCCTATCGGGAAAAGTTCAAACACTGCTTTACTATTACGAAATCGGAGACACCACAGATAACTCGGCTCCAGAACCGGCGGTGGCCCCAAGGCCTGCATTGGGTGTGTAGAAATCCCAAAAACATTCTCAAAAGGGTCAAGGCTCAGACATTGTAAGTAAAAAAGGAGGCTATTGTTTACTTCTCGTAACTCAGCACCGCTTCTCCGGCTTCTATAAGCCACGTCGTGATTTCGAGAGAAGTACGTACTTTTCCCTTTCCACTCTTCAATTCCTTACGAAAAGGCCGATACTGTAAAGGGAAGTTGCCAGTTTTCCCGACGCAGGCGTCAACTGTGTCATCTCCTCGTTTGCGCCAGCCGCTAGTCGTGCCCAATAGACGTGCGTATGCGTCTGTGAAAGTAGTAGTGTAGTGAAACGAACGAAGGGGGACTTACCCAATACTGGTCGCCAGTGCTCCCCGGCAAGACGGACACTAGAGCCGGGGTTTCAGGTGGAACCCTCCAAGCCACCAACGAATTCAGAAGCCCGGCATTGAATAGATAGGGGAGCGCCAGGCCTCGTTCCATCTCTAACTTTCAATACGGAGAGAGCTGATTATCGGGGTGGTGATAAGAGATCTCCTCTCGCACTTCGGGACTTTGGGGTTCCTGGGGTAACACTCCAGGCAATGATCGCTGCGGTGTTGACGCTCTGGGACTGTGGTGACCTCGACTTCGGACGGAACATGTGCCACCCTGGAACCATGGGCGAGTCCGATTACACAGAGGGGATATCAAACCTCACGGGTGCAGGGGCAGTTGCTGATGGCCCAGCTAGATCTGTCTCCGGTACCCCCGATCGCGATGCCCGTGGAAGAACGCCCTACCTGGCCGTTGGACCTGGTGAAGTAATAATCGACATCACACCCGGGGTCCAAGGGTCGCATCCCACCACCGTTTTGTCCGACAGCCCGAAGCATTCTCGAGTAACATAATGACACAATACCGTCTAACAATGGAGATGAGGCACAAAGGGAGCTGGAATACAAATAAGGTCCTCCCCGAGTAGAAGTCTAAAATCTCTCTCAAGTTGCAACCGGGGACTAGCTACTGTTTCCCCGGTGGATACACTCACCCGGCCGCGACCTTTGGGGACAAGGCGGCAACCCGATCGGACACATACGTTCGTGAAGTGTCCCAGTCTTCTCCTTGAGCCACGGGGAAGATTCGACCCAATCGAACCATGATCAGGCAGAAGCATATCCCTAGTACTGGGCTAGACTGTGAATATTTCGCGAGGTGAGCACGTAAAAGTTGAGGGCGGAATGTATACATCGGTGTCGTGATGCTGAGAGGGGTGGCCGAACGTACCATCGCTTCGAATGTGTAGACTATGTTACTCTTGGCCAATGAGGCGAAGAAGTTTATCAGTACAAAAGTTCTGAAAAGATGTTCTGTGAATATCATCTCGGACTCGTGAGCTTGACGCGTGTCTTACGTCCACAACGCCGCACTCTCGATAATCACTTTCATAACTCGCTACCTGTAGTAGATTGGTCAGTTCCTTCGGGGGCGGTAAGCAGGGTATAGGATGTTGTGCATACCAAGACGAAAGAATCTTCTGCGCGTACACCTGCCCTCGTGATTTCACGATGCACGTGCCACAGTCTGAAGCTGATTGCAGCTGTGTATTGTATACATAGCGACCGCCGATTAATAAAATATCAGACGGGGAGAAGGACCCTTTGGCCCCAGACGTGCTTACACGTCAAGAAAAAGCAATCACTGGATCGAGATTTTTCGGATAAGCGCTTTTTCCAAAGGTTAAGGGGGCTCGCGGGGCTTACAACATCGTCAGACTGAAGGAGGCTGTAGTCCACGCTGAAGTTGCTTTTTCGTTGACTATGGGATCTCGAAGTTGGTTGACAAGGCCACAACCAACGACTGCGAGATCAGGATTGAGCGCTTGAGCGACCAGGGAAGGCGGAATACAAGTGGGGGAACAAACTCACCGAACAAGCCCGCGATGGTTACCGAGGGAACGACGCACACCCAAGGATTTCGGTCGTAAATGTGGTACATCCGATAAACCTGTCAGCGTGCATCGTCGGCAGCTGCAAGTGGTAGAATTTAGATGGAGTAAATACCACAGTCATGTCTGTAACAATGGCTTGGACATGGAGTATCGTGTACGAAACGATCCCGTCGGTGGGGAGTGGGAGGCCCGGTGATAGGAGGATTGTCACACCCGGGGGGTTGTACAAAATCGTTCTCACCGCCCTATGGAGCCCGATGATGAGATGCTAGGGGGTACGGTTTGGTGAGTGCCTGAGGTTTTGGGATAGTCACTTCTCGCTTACGGCGGTGACGGTGAGCCCAAAGAACCCGGTAGCGAGCGCCATGAGGTAGTTGAACCCTCGCCCCTCCGAGAATTTCTTCCATTGGACATAACAGGCAGCGAAAAAGAAAGAGATAAAGATACCTGGACCACCCATCCCAACATCAGCACAACCGCCGCTCCGACCGATAGATGGAATCTGACTCACCGTACGTTACACACTCCAAGAACGTCCCGAGGAAGTACCCAAAAGTATAACTTATCCCCGACATTTAGAACGACCCAGATGATGACGGAGAACGTTCAAGGTGGTGAGGTGGGTTGAAGTTCGAGACTTGATGCAAACTTTTACTTCCGTCGGGTTGGTGCGAGATACCCGGGTCATCTAATGCAATGTCAGGCGTCACGTACCCAATCGTCGCCGGCGGTCGTGCGTCCGTTTTGAAGGGTTCCAAACCTGTTGCCACCCTTGCGCGTCAAGGTACTAAAAAGGGCAAGCTTAGATATCAAATACGGTCGCTCGTGCTCCGAACGGTGAACACCCCAAAGCATATGTGGAGAGGGAGGTATACAGTGATCCTGTGCACCCGCGGTCACGACCCGAGTGAAGGCCCGGTCGGCCAAAGAAGGGAGAGTGTACGTTGTCCATCTCTAGCGCGCTCTACATGCCCGTTAGCACTGGCATATCCGCGCGGGCCCTACTTGAAATGCTCGAGCGTTCGTTGTGTGAGTGATGTGAATGGGCCGTTTCCGGCGGGCCCTGTCTTCGTTCAATCACCCCCATTGACATCCCCGGACGGCGAAGTGCGCGGTGGAACGAAATCGCTGGTGTCGGAATATGCCGAGCTTGACAGGTCTGACAAGTCTGATTCCTTCGCTTGTTGCCATTTCCCGAGGCTGCAACACTTCCCTCGCAATCAGGGACTCCTCGGCACTCCTACTACATCCTGGTCACTCTCGACCGTCTCGATCTCAGACCCTTGGCCAATCGAAGTATTTCCCGTTGAGGCTGCCTTCGTAACCCCAGCGTACGTGCGCGCTTTTTCCGTGACCCCCTCGAGTTCTGTCTAGAATTCTGTAATCTCACCCTCGGTTGTGGCCAAAAAGGAACCGTCCACCTCACCACCAAGAGCCAGACCCAAATGCGGTGGCACCACCGCCCCGTCCCCACAACAGCGAATCGTTGCGCTGATCCCACGAGTTACGAAGCTGCTCGCCAGGATTCCCATCCGCCGCGTTACCTTGAAATGATGGGCAAGTCCAATTGCACAACGATCAAATTGTCAGGGATCCCCAGACTCCATCCGTGAGACAAACCAGACGCGACGACAGGCTCCGAGGATTGGGGGTGTTCGCCAGTTCCACCGTCAACTCTGTCAGAACCAGAACCGCTATGAAGGATCGGTGTCGTATCCACGCACAGGCTCCCAGCCGCACTCAACACGTCAGCTTCGCTTCAGGCCCTCATTGGTTGCCCCAGGTTCGTGATTCCCCGCTCGTCCTACAGTCTGAGCAGTGATGTTTAGACCAAAGAATGGCGAGAGTACTATCGACCACAGAGAACTGTGTACATGGTCGTTGGCGGATCGCCAGGAGCCTTGTACCTCAATCCACTTGAAACTTTGGAATGGGATGCACTTGACCGATGGCACAGTATGTTATCTGTCTGGAATCTGACAGAACGATGTGGTTCTCAAGAGTGCTCGACATGACTACTGGATATCCACGCGGGTTCCGCCCAAAACTCTCAAGCGTGCCTTCCATATCCCAAAAGGATATTTTGTTGCGGAAGGGACAGTTTTTTCCTCTTTGCCACCACGATTCGGGGATCCCCCCAACATCCTGGAGCTTTGGGCCAATCTGAGACACTGGTCGTCACGATATCGACGTTCGGAACCTGGTCCTCCCGATCCCGTGCCGTGCGGCCGTCGTTACACGAGCAACGTGAACGAACCGCTTTCGGCGGACCCTGTCCCCGCTCTATCGTAGAGGGTAACAGGAATTCTAGGGGTGGTAAGGCCGCCCGACAGAGACATGACCTGTTTCCATCCGGGTTTTGTTCCATCCAAGATTCCAGATTGACAGACAACGGCCTTGTTTTATCACACCGTCACGAGCCAAACCTCAATGTGGTGGCCGCCCACTGCACATTCTCATACCACAATCGCATCTCGTGATTTGACGATGATTCGTACGGTCCCCTTGTCATGTGTAGCAGATACTATGCCCGGAGATCAATATACGATGTCAGAGTACTATCTAGCACTGGGGGAAATACAAAGGGAGCTGGAATATAAGTGGTGTCCCTTCTGAACAGGAACCTAAAATCCCGTCAAGTTGCATACGGGGCCCTACCATGTCCCGTGCATAGATTCACTTAAGTACAAGTGGGGAGAGGAGGGCCGGAAGACTTTTGGTGAGCCATCTGTAGAACTCACATGGTCCTGCACCCGAGACTCCAATGTTATCACGCACGATAATCACGACCATTTTAGACTTTTCTTTTCTTTCTTTTTATTCTTATTCCTTACTAACCCATCTTCTAACTCACACATTCGTTTATTTCTTTCTTCTTATTCTTCTCCAACCCACAAACGAACACCAAACACGATTGGATTCGACAGTACCATCTGTGACACGCATCATCTACTGGTCTAGGTTACCGTCATAGTCGAAGTCCTCCCCCTCGTCTTCTCCCATTGCCTCACCGATCGCCTCATCCAACTCCGGAATGTCCTGGATCCCATGATCATAGAACGTCCACACGTCCTCATCCACATACCGAACCATATGGCGCGTTCCCGATCTCAACAACGCCTCGATTCGATTGTTCCCCGCTAACTGTCGAGAGATAGTGACGGATAATAGTCGGGTCAACGTGGAACCGGCGGGCGGAGGCTGGGACAGTATAAGGACCTTGGCGAACACGACCGACGGACCGAATAACTCCACGCACCACAGGAAGAGGAACGACGTTCTCGTCGGGACCCGGAGTAGTCTCACGAGTAGAGACACCTGTCTCTTCGGACTCCGAAACCACCGACGGAGAAACCGGACGAAGGGACACCGATGGAGCAGTCGCCGGAGAAGCCAACTCATACGCTTCTTCCTCCAACAACTCCGAGTCGGACTCCGTCTCGCGGAAACGAACCCTCATATCCACCATCTCCTCATCCTCCAGGATCTCCCTGTCAACATCCGCACGAGTCGGCCACGGAACAGATTCCGATCGGGGTTCCCATCCAGAAGGACCTCTTTCGACCTCCAACCCAGACGAAGGACAATGGCAACAGTGAAACTCCAACTGGACCTCATCTTCTAAATCCGAGATCCGGGTGGCCAACGAACCCTCCCGACGGAACGACCAGTTGATGCGTCCACTGAGACCACGGAACATGTGCTCGTTGTAGGTGTTGGCAGCTTCTTGACGATCAACGAAAGCTTCCAACTCCTCCACCTGAGCTCCGAAGTCGTCAAACGAGGCCGAGTGTTGGTCGACGATCCCTCGAGTCCACTTCATCTCTGACTCCAACTCCTCCACAC
>Ga0307516_10008175_pt1 | contig 11881 bp, 6 predicted proteins | sample 19_EM_MG_FD_203310 | JGI IMG/M metagenome (GOLD analysis project Ga0307516, IMG submission 203310) | Populus trichocarpa ectomycorrhiza microbial communities from riparian zone in the Pacific Northwest, United States - 19_EM | ecosystem: Host-associated > Plants > Roots > Unclassified | place...
TATTTTGTTAGAGAGGAAGGGTCAAATCCAATACGTCTAGTCAGAGATGAGAAAATCAAGAGACAAAAGAACCAAAAACACATCATATTATTGGTATTCAGTTTGTAAATATGTTATTAATCTTGATGTCTAATTCATTGTTAAAGTAGATAATTCTCATTTCTAGAGATTATAATATCAAGTTTCTTGTTAGTTAAAATTAAAAAAAGTAAATGATAATTTTTTTATATATTTATTTAAAATAACCCAAATATAATAGCGTGACCTTTTAGTTTAGATGGATATCATTTAAATAAGAAATAATTATGTTGAATTAGAGCCTTATCTAGTTAAATATTCTTAACTCCCACCATTAAAAATGCCTTTTATATCTACTTTTCAAGAGAATTTCAGTTTTAAAATAGAAAAATATCTTGGTTTATTCCCTCGGATATTCGAGCATCCAAAACGTATTCAAAATTGTTTTTTATTTTATTTTATTATCATGTTCTCATACAAAATCTATTGAATTCACAACTTGTTTGTAAGTAGAATTCCACAGGCTCAACGCGGTCACAAGAGGTAGTTCTCATACCGATCGTTGTCTTGTGTAAAAAAGAAAAAAAAGAAAAAAGTAGAGAAGGTAAAAGGAACCAATATACTTGTCTGGTTAGAGGAGTTGCTTAGCTTTCATGATGGTGGGGCCAGTAAATGACAAAGCTCACATAACTTGATCGGTATGTCTAGTTTACTATTCGTTGGTTATGGACCCACAAGGGACCCACTGATTGACAGAAAGTGCACATAATAGTTCTTTTCTGCTTCGATCTCGAGTGTCTTTAAAAAGGTCAATCGGAGCCCCGCAGACGCCAAGTTTCATGTTATTATTTCATGTACGATCATTTTTTGAGTTTTTTTTTAAACAATTTAGCTTCAATTTTTTTTAAATTGTTTTTATATACTAAAATCAAAATATAAATTTTAAAAGATTAAAAATATATTTTTTAATAAAAAATTTTAATAAAATAATATTTAGCACAATTCCAAACAGTTTTTAACGGAGTAATTTAGTAGATGAAACTATTACCGGGTTAAAACTTAAAAAAAATCCAATTATGTTTTTTAATTTTTTCAAAACTATATTATTTTAGTTTTTTTTATATATAATTGTTTTTTCATCTAAAATAATATAATTTTAAATAACAATTAATTACAGGTCATAACATTTCTTTAAATAAAGAAGAAAACGAGGATGAAAGAAAGCAAAACACAATTAAATAACAAGAGCAGGTAACCGCCTTCTTCAGTGCAGTGCAATGCATATAACAAAATTCTCTTTTACTTTGTGTTCAAACACACAAGAAGTCTCTTCAAACGAAAATTAAGATAATTGTTAATATTTAAAATATTTTATATTTTGAACTTAATAAGTTTGTGCCGCTATTGGTGGCCTGACAATGAGGAAACACATGACATCGGTCGCCTGGAAAAAAGGCCGAACATCTACTAAAGTGAAAGATATTTGTTGGCTGTCTGCCTCGCTCAGCTCTCATTGTGTACGTCTGGTTTAGGTTCATTCTATTCCACCTTTTTTTATTTTTGGATGTATAATGCAATCTTTTCCACTATGGCATGTATCCCTCGAGGCTCATTCCTTTCACTTGCCCTTTTATTACTATCAAATTAAACATGTTCAGCTTTTTGAGCATGTCATCATTTCCACTAAAATTTCCACATGAAATGAAATATACAATACCCTAGAATTCAGATAATATAAGAGAATTTTTTTTTAAAAAAAAACTTAGTTGTTTGAGCTCGATACAAATAACTAACACTTCCAAACTTAAACAATTCACAAATATCCAATAATTTAGATCAACCTAAGTAGTTAGCTATTCTTTTCTCTTTAATTTCTTTCTCGTATTCTTCTTTATTTTTTGTTGGGCTATCCTAACACATGCTTTTTCATTTTTTTTCATAACTATACATACATAAATTATTCTCTAATATATTTTTCTATACATGGTAGTACCCTATTTCTACAACAATTGTTATAGCCCTAGTGTGCTAGCTTTTCTCATGTGCTTCCTCTCCATGCCTATGAAACAACCAATGGTATCACCAATTTTTTCACCAATAATGAACATAACACAATCCATGACTTAACTTCCTAGAGAACATCAAATTAACTATCTAGAAAAATATTCTCCTTCTCCATGAAAAAAGCTTAAGGACTGGGTGTATAAATATATCAAGTCACAAGGTAAGAAAGTAAGGCCTTGACCATGAAAAATACAAGTTCTAGGTCATACATCATACAAGTTCTAGGTCATATCTTCAACAATTTATAAATAAAAAGATACAACTTCAACAAATAAGGAGAAACCCTCATGCCCGAGATCATATAATTTTTCAAAATTATATCTCCAATATTTTTTAAACTTTTGAATAAAAGTAGTGATGTTTTTTCATATCTCTAATATCTCAAATGAAAAATCTTCATGTCTCCAATGAACAATCTCCACTACGAGATCTCCATGTATGTAATAAAATCTTTATATCTCCAAATGTGTCTTTAATGTCTCTAATTAAAATCTTTATGATGAGATCTCTATGTCCCCATAAAACACCTTGTTACACAATGCTTTAACATTGTTTTTATGATCATAAAGTATTTTACATGTTTTAAGTAACAATATTCTTTGCTATAAAAGGAACACTTAAAACTGATGTTCTTTGCTATAAAAGGAACACTTAAAACTGATGAACTCTCATCTCTTATAAAAATATTAACAAGAAATTACGAGAATAAATCTCATGCAAACACATTAACAAAAGTTATAAAAGGTAACATTTATATTTTAAGTATTTTACCCCTCTTTTTGCTTAAAATCTTCTAAACATGAGTGTTTAAAATGCTTGAAGGGGGTGAAAATACAAGAAAATTAAACAAAAAACTACATATTTAGGCCAAGCATAGTAACACCCTATTTCTATATTGATTACTACACCACTCTTTACCTATCTTAGTGTGTTAGATTTTCTCCTACGTCTACACTTCATGCCTATGAAATAGCCAATGGCATCACCAATTTTTTCACTAATGACGAGCACGACATAACAACCTATGACTCAACTTTCTAAAGAAAATCAAGCTCAACTTACTAGAAAAATATTCTTCTTCTCCATGAGAAAAGCTCAAGGATTGGTGTATAAATACACCCAATCACCATGTAAGAAAGTGAGGCTTTAGCCATGAAAAATACAAGTTTTAGGTCATATGCCATACAAGTTATAAACCTATCCTAGGTCATGTAAGGTCAAGATTTATAGGTCTTAAGACCTGGAATCTATACATAGACTACACATAAATACTTCTCCCTATAACTTCATTTTATTTTTATCTTTTTGTATATTATTATCTCCTTTTACATTTATTAACATACGCATCGCAAGGTTCACTATTCTAATAGGAAATTGTTTTTTCATAAACAGCCCAAACTAGAGATAAAACTTTATTTTCAAGCCCATCTCTCCACCAAACAAGACGTAACTATGAAAAACCTAGTTTTTATTTGAAGTTGTTTTCATGATTTTATTATATTCAATTATCTAGGGGTCTTGTTATTTCTTGGATCTCTCCTTGATACTATAATTGTTGTGAAATATATTAGTGAATATGTATGCTTTAGTAGATTATGTACTTGCCATTTCCCAATATTTTTGGGGCCACATACTTCATTAGTTTCCTGGCCTGATTACGCATGCACAATTCATCCTACCAGAGTGCAAAACAATATTTTTTTATGAAATAATAATTTTATGCTATCCAAAAAAAAATTCCTCTAATTTACCGCATGAAAATACTTTATGAGGATTGATCATGATTAAGAATATGTTAAAAAATAAACAAAAAAATAATTTTCATGAAATTATTAAAATAATAGAGAAGTGTAAACTATTGTAGTGACAATGTTATATACCAATACAACATACAATTGGCTCTATGAAGCCTATTTGCAATGAGATTTTTCAATTTAAACATAACATAGTCTTATTGTGGGTTTTTGTCTTCATATTATTATCTAAATTCAAATTTTTAAGGAGATTGTAAATGATATTTTGTAAATACATCATTCCAAGTGTAATTTATCTGTTTAACCATTGTTAAAAAAAAAAGAAGAATTTTACCATCATCACGCTGCTTTTCAATACAAATAAGTGAAATAGCATAAAATATAAGTTTAGATGAGAGAAATTGATGGTGGCATTAATTAAGAGTATTAGATCCAATTTTGATTGTGGTTTTAAGCAAGAATCCTTCTTCTTTTTTCCACTAAATCATTATTTTGGCATTTACAAGTAGTTATGAATATTGTTTTTTTTCCTTTTTTATGTTTATAAAAAGATTATCCAAATTATTAGTGATACAAGTAAATAAAATTCAACTCTGTGGCTAACAAGAAGATGGCTCATAATTTTTAGTATTATAAATAAAAAAAAGGAAGCAGCTGGGATATGATGCATATCACAAGGAAATCCTTAGCATTATCCCTATACTTTGCTTTGCTAGTGAGTCTATGACATCATTAACTTATCTTTCCTTGTAAATTAACTTGACACGGTGTTATATAATAAATTAATAATAAAGGAGTTTGGAAAAAAAAAAAAAGGTCGGATGCAGAAAAGACATGATTAAGAAAAAATTGACAGAAACACGTGGAACAATGAAGAAAGGCAGTTGGAGTTGTGCATCTTTAAAATTAAGAAGAATAAAAAAGATGGGTGGTTTCCAGGTGTTTTTCTATAATTCTCCCTATTTAAAGAATGCTAAAAAGAGAAGAAGAGGACAATCAAACATAAGAACAACTCAATAAATCAACAACAACTGCACTACAATTCAATCAAGTTTGTAGGATCTTTAAAACCTATTTATCAATAGGCAATAACTAGCAAATAGTAACCATTATGCAAGTAACTTATAGGCGATAATCAATAGACTTGTAATCGGTAGGTGATAAATCAATAGGCTTGCAATATAATAGGCTTACAATTTCCATTATCAAGAAAAACTAGAAAACAATAAAAACATCAGTTCATGTTCTTTTTTCAAAACATTCTAGTGTATGGTTATAATCAATGCAAAGATCATCCAATGGATATAAGTTTTTTAATCTTAAATTATTAAATTTTTTATTTACATTCATAGCATTAAATATTTGATTACTTATGTATTAAATTATATTTTGGCATTGCTATGAGTTAGGAATTACAAATCTAGAGTTGTAAAAGTCTTGAATTTAATTCTGGAATATAAAGTGCTCACATTAGACTCACTATTAAACCTTGAAATGAAACTAAAGTCCTCTTAATTAAGACAAACATAAAAGAACCTACAAAATAATTGGTGACCATAGTGGGAATGTCATATTTATTCTTTGAAACTATGACACCAAAAAGATCAAAATTACTTGAAAGTCTAGAAGAAAAAGAAGAATTTATGGATGACCATGTTGAAGAAGAAAATAGAGAACCAATCCTTTAAAAGAAACAAATAGAAAATAAAAAAAGAAAACAAGTTTATGATTGTAGAAGATAGGTATTTACTCTTTGAATAGAGAGTGAAATAGGCTAATAAGATACTTAAAGAGAGGTATAAACATTTTACCAAAGAAATTGAAGAGAAATATAAAATCAAGATGAATATAATTGAAAATGATTATAATGAGATTGTAGCAATGAATGAAAGATTAACTCAGACCATTCTAAAGTTCAATGTTAGCAAGATAAAATGGTGAAAGAAGTTTGGAATATGAAGTAGGAAAGCTACAAATCTTCAATAAGGAATGTTATAAAGGGATGATTAAGGTTATTTAAGATGTGAATGCAAAATTAGATGCCTAAATAAGAAAAGGAAATGATGAGGTGATCATTGATTTTACTTTTATTTTATATTCCATTCAAGATTATACCGAGAAAACATGAGGTTTGGAAGCAAGAGTTTGATTTTATGATTTTATTACATTCCCTTATAAAGTTGTACAAGATATGTAAATATACATAAATTTGAGTATCTAAAAATTAAGCAAGCACATGTTTACAAATATTTGACTTTTTTTAAATATATAACCGGTACAATCTTTATTTGAAATATTTTTACAAAAGAATAAAATAATCCTATAATTTATAACGACTTGATTTATTTGTGAAATCAAGCAAATATTTGTGGTTTGCTAGAACATGAATTTATGTGTGTATTGTAGAGCCAAATTTGGTGATTTGAAGAATACTTTTAATTTATCTTCAAAGTTTTGTTCAAGAACTCTTATAAAGCACTTTTGCTTGATCCAACAAAGCCTTGTTCTTTGTATGCTTTAAACGTAGATAAAGAAGGTTTGAAAACTTTTAAGAGAGCTTCCTTACTTGTAGATCTTGTCTTGATGAAAATTTTGTATCTCCATTTAGAATCTCCCTTTGTCTAATGTGAGCCCTCTTTATATAGAGGTTTGTTGTAGGGGTGAGCCAAAAAACCAAAAAACTGAAAAAACCGAGAAAACCAGAAAAAGAAATAACCGAAAAAACCGATTAAAATTTTGAAAAAACCAACTGGTTTGGTTCAGTTTTGGTTTTATAAGCCTAAAACCGAACCGAACCCAAACTGAAAAAAACCAGAAAAAAACCGAGCCAAACCGAAAAAAACCGAGCCAAAACAAAACAACTGAGCCAAAACCGAGCCAAACTGGTTTGAACCGGTTTTTGTCCTAAAAAACCGAATCGAACCGAACCGAAACCGGTCGATTTGAACCGGTTTCAATTCGGTTTTGGTTTTTTTAAAAAAAAAATTTCGGTTTAGTTACTTTTTTTGGATAAAAACCGAACCGAACCGAAAATGATCACTCCTAGTTTGTAGGGGCACTAAGGTTTTTTTTCCAATGCCACATGACATTAATGGTTAATTTTTATTTATAGGATATTGTATTTATGACAAAATATCTTAAATATCGCATTCCATGTATGGTTCCTTTCAGTGACCAAGATACACACACACACACACACACACAAATTATTTTCCAAGTTATTTCTAATACTTTTACTTTATTTTTATGTAAAAATAAAATAAAAATGACATGACAAAATTTGATTGATAGAAAATTTTTGTTTCTATAGATGCCTCCTCGAGACAAGTTTACTTAAACTTAAAAATAAGTGGGCATGTCTAAACCAATATGGTTAAGAGGGCTTCATACTTTGATTATATTTTTTATTTAGTCATATTAAATTTTCACAATAAATTAATATAGATATTTTTATTATGAAATAAAATATAATTGTTGAAATTAGAAATTTAGAGACCAACTTTGATTGAAATTTATCAAATCAAATAATAAAATCAAAGTTTGAGGTCCATTTTGAAGGAATTATAGATTTTAGTGATCAAAGTGGAAATCTTAAAGTTTTCTCTAATGCATGAATAGTTACCATTAACTTTGACTGACTGTAGAACTTCATTTTTTCGTTGAAAATGGTTAATTTGGGATCTTTTTTTTTTTAAGATCTCATAGTCTAAAATTCAATGGGGGGTGATTTGGTAACAATTTTGACTAACGATTGATGGGTAATGGCTGATGTGAAAGACATTGATTTCCCTTTCTCTCTCGTCTCGATTTCTATGCACTTAAAATTAGGTGATAAATTTCATGCCTTATCAATTGTTTTTGGTTATGAAATCAAACTTGGTCATGATTAAAAATTAATGAAATTAAACGTCTTAGGACTAAATCAAACTTTGATTAAAAATAGGCCATGATTTGATAAAATATAAAAAAATATTTTTATAAATGGCCACTTTATTTCATTATTTGTACAAAGGGCTAATTTTGACCTTAACAATGCAAATGGCCAATGGCCAATTTCTTTCATTATGCTATTAGAAAGAAGAAAAATATTTGCACAAATGGCCAATTTTGACCCTAACAATGCTAGACCACTCTTTTGCAGACGTTACTAGCAGCATTCACTTTTTTTTTCTTGTCATTGGCCTCCACTTAGCAGGCATGTATCAAGGTGTCAATTTTGTTTTGTTTAGTCTAGAATGGCTGGTATATCTCATTCTAGTTCAAAAAATAAAACAAATTGGAACATATTTCATATTGTTCAGAATCTTGGCCTGTTGTGGAAATTTCACCCAAATTCTAGTTGGAATGTTCCGGTTCCATTATGAGAAAATACTATTATTTTCTCTTTTAGCTTTTTTTTTTAAAAAAAAATCTATGTATGGTTCATCTCTCTATTTTTTTTCAAGCACTTGCCATTTGATATTTCCAGCACCAACTAACTCCTCCTTTTTAAAGTATCAACATTTATAAGAAGTTATATGTTTAAGCTAGTGATCATGACCACATGACGATGCTTAGAAAATCAGACCCTATATTTGCAAGCTTTCCTTACAAAAAAAATATTTCTTGATATTAAGAACATTTGGACCGATAGGTTATGGTTGGAATATATTTTCTAATTGAATATTGATCAATGAGATTTGGTGTTTGAACCATTTCTCAATGGTTATTGGTTTTGAAGTTTAGTGTGTGAACCATTTCTTAATGGTTAATGCTTTTGGTGAGCTGATACTAATTTTTTATCGCTTTTGGCAAACCATTACTCAACAATTATGGTGTTTGATAAGCTGATACTTAACATTATAGAGTTTGATGAACCATTTCTCAATTATTATTACGTTTGACAAAATGTTACTCTACAATTATGGTGCTTGATAATTTGTTACTCAATAATTATGGAGTTTGAAAAACTGTTTCTCAATGGTTTTTATGTTTGATGAACTATTACTTAGTAGTTGTGGTGCTTGAAAAACCATTTCTCAATGATTATAGAGCTTGACAAATCATTTTGCAATGGTTGCTGCATTTGATGAAATGTTACTTCATGTTTATGGTGCTTAATGAACTGTTTCTTAATAGTTATTGTGCTTGACGAATGGTTACTCAATAATTATGGAGTTTGATGAATCTTTTCTCAATGATTGTCATGTTTGATGAATCATTACTTGATGGTTGCTATGTTTGACAAATCATTACTCAATGATTGTAATGCTTGACAAGATATTACTCAATGGTTATGACACTTGATGAACAATTTCTCAAAGATAATTACTTTTGATAACTTATCTAGTTTGGTAATTTATAACCTTCTATCAAACATGAAAGGATCTTTTTTCTTTTGTGCCCTTGATCTAGGTACGTTTTCAAAGTTGCTGTAAAACTGGACAGTAAACACAATTACGTTAAAATCTGAATTTCCTTGTTCAACTTTTTCTTAGATTGTATTAGTTATTTTCATAAAAAATTATTAGAGGTGAGTGTTGGTAAGAAAAAAGCTTCAAAAGATTAAACAAGAGGCTTATGAAACATCCATTATATCTATTGGTGATTTGAGAATGAATCATCTTGAAGAGAGAGGGAATGATGCAACTCAAGAAAGGGTTGAATAAGGAAATTTTGGATTCTAGTGTGATTATGTTTACTATCCAGTTTTACAACAACAATTATAATTCTCAGTCCGACTGTTAGATCAAGCTAAAATTTACCCAGCGTTTCCCGTAATATTTTTCTATTTTGGGACAAAATTGTAGGTCAATCGAAGTTAAGGAAGACCTTGTGATATAAGTCAGAACAGACTGTATGAATTTTGTTATTTATTTTCTTTTAACTTGTGAACTTTTTATTTTTCAATAATTATTTTCTTACAAGGATATGACAGCTTGTTTTGGGAGTTTCCTAATCCTACATGGAAGGTTAAAGAAAGGAAACAACGGTTTCTATGTTTTGAGAGAATTCTTTAAAGTTACAATTAATTATCTTAGACAAACAAGAAAATTAAAGGAGGGGCAACTTTAGCAATCAATTTTCTAGATTATTTTGGATATCTAAAGATGGCATCAAAAACCCTAGTGTTTCTAAGATGAGAATTTCATTCATGACATTATTGAAACTAGAAAAATTATCTTATGGTAGGTTATTTTGTTTAATTAGTGCAACAACTTTAGTTTATGTGTCTGATTAGTTATTTTTATTATTTTCTTCATTTTTGGACTTAGTTAACATATGTTGGGTTTATTGTAAATGGGTAAATATTAGCCCACAAGTTTTGGGTCCATTAGGGTTGCTAGTTGAACTATTATATAAGGTCTTGCAAGCTGAAATTTTCAGAGCGATGGATTTATGAAATAAATTTGTATTTTGCGTGATGCAACACGTTTTCTTTGCTAGGAAAAAAAAAACAAATTTGACTCATCAAGGTATAACTGACCTTGTGGCGTCTTCCTTATACTTCTCATTCACGAATTAGTATTCGTTAGGTGGGGGTTTCTTATTCCAATAGTGTTGGTGTCTTGGGATATTTTTCTATTATGTCACACTTCTATCAAATGATCTTTTATTTTCTTCTTGTTAGTTTCGGCTTCCTTAGTTTTACTTATCTTTTATTTGGTTTTTGATTATTTCACTGGAGCTTAGTAATTTGCATATAGAGTTCCTTAAAAAAAGGGTGTTATTTTAATTTGTTGTTGTCTCAAAATATATCAGTAGCATAAAGAGTAAAAAAGAAAGAAAGAAAGAAAAGAACGTCCAAAAGTTATTTTTGTCGAATCTGCCATAGTACACAAAAAGGGATAATTTAGACCAAACCAATTCACAAAATTCTCAAATTTTATATAATGGTTCTAGGAGTCCTAATCGCAACCCATATAAAATTTGAACTCATTTGGAGATCATTTGCTATATTAACTAAAATTGGGATTAAAACTTGTTATAACAGGTCATATTCATATTAGAAGGGAATTTTGGGTAAAATAAATTCAAAAAATTCACAAATTTGATATACCAAGTTTTAAGGTTCTAATCGCATCCCATGTAAAAGTTTAGTTCATTTGGATTTTGTTTTTTTATAGGAACTAAATGTAGGATTGAAACTTGTCATAACGGGTCTAATTCGCGTCAATAACTCAAACTTTGATTTAATACTTTGATTCTTTAAAGAGTATCTTTGATTTATCTTCAAAGTGTTATTGAAAAACTCTTGTGAGGTGTTTAACCTTGATCCAACAGAGCTTCGTTTTTTGTAGACTTCGAGCGTAAATGAAGAATGTTTAAGAGCTTTTAAGAGAGTTTTTTTGCTTGAAAATCTTGTCTTGAAGAAAATTTTATATCTCTAAGCAGAATCTCCCTTTGTCTAGGATGAGACCCATTATTTATAGAGATCTATAGAGCTACTAAGGTCTTTTGACAATGTCACATGATATTATTTTATTAGTTGATTCTTATTTATGAGATTTTATATTTATAATAAAATATCTTAAATATCACATCTCATATGTCATTCTTTTATTTTCTAAAAAATATTTCATATTATTTATTTAAATTTCACTTTATTTTCTTATATAAAAATAAAATTATAATGATACATGATAAAATTTAATTGGTAAATTTTTTTTATTTTACAACTAGATTTACAAGAGAAAGTCTACGCATAAAGTAAGGCATATATCTACAAGAAAATAATAAAAAATAATAATAATCTTTGGCGTTGAAGGAGAATATCTCGCAATATTTAACCTTATTGTGGAATAATTCAATTAATCAAAGGCTTAGATGTTACATGATTAGTCGACACATCTTGATCATGATTCCATCATAATATATAGATATTATTATTGATCAGTCAGAAAGAAGGAAGCTAAATATATAGAAGTCTGGAAATCATCATCAATTATTTAAGAAACTCTAAATTAAAATATATCAAAGCAGGAATTAAATAACTATTCTTAAAACATTTGAAGTAGATAGATACATTAAATTTACATAGAAAATTAGTTTTATGGATTATCCAA
>Ga0307516_10008176_pt1 | contig 11880 bp, 11 predicted proteins | sample 19_EM_MG_FD_203310 | JGI IMG/M metagenome (GOLD analysis project Ga0307516, IMG submission 203310) | Populus trichocarpa ectomycorrhiza microbial communities from riparian zone in the Pacific Northwest, United States - 19_EM | ecosystem: Host-associated > Plants > Roots > Unclassified | place...
GTCGGATCTTCCGCGTCCATACGTTCCATGGCCTGTTTCAGGAGCGCCATGTCATCGATCATCGCAAAACCTCTCCGGCGACAGTCGCATCGATGGCAGAAACGTCGCTAAGCCTTCGCCGACCCGGAGCCTACCGAATGCGAAGGTGTTTTTTTGTCCTTCTTTTTTTCGATTGTTCGGTAGCTATAGACCCAATCAAATATATCGGGGTCCCGTTTCCTTTCTATGGTTTCGAGCCAAACAGTCACATTATCAATAAGGACCGGATGCCAGGCGAACCATTTGTGCCATTCTAGTCTATCGTGAGGCTTCTTTCTCATCTCATCCTCCTTTCATTTGGTTCGGGATAAGAGCGCGATCTGCCGGCTTTTTCTCGTTCCGTCCCATCGACGGCGCGACCATCTCAGGCGAGATGGCCTTCCGCTTTGGCCCACACATAGGCGCCGTCGAGCGCGGTCTCGAGCATGTCGAACAGGGCGTTGATCTCGTCTTCGGTGATGATGAGGGGCGGGCAGATGCCGATGGTGTCGCCGGCCACCGCGCGAACGATCAGGCCCTCTTCCTGCGCCAGCGCCACCACTTTCGCACCCAGCCCGATCTTGCCGTCGAACGATTGCCGCGTGCGCTTGTCCTTGACCAGTTCCAGTCCGCCGAGCAGGCCAACGCCGCGGGCTTCGCCGCCGAGCGGATGATCGGCCAGCGCATTGAGCCGCCGCTGAAATGTCGGAGCGACCTTCTGGACATGGCCGACAATGTCGGTGCGCTCATAGATCGCGATGGTGGCAAGCGCCACGGCGCACCCGACCGGATGACCGGAATAGGTGAAGCCATGACCAAACACGCCGATCTTCTGGCTTTCCGCAACCATCGCCTCGTAGACATGCTCGGGCACCGTCAGCGCGCCAAGCGGGAAGTAGGCCGAGGTGATCGCCTTGGCCATCGATATGGTCGTTGGCTTGGCCCCGAAGGTCTGCGAGCCCCACCAGCTGCCGGTGCGCGCGAAGCCGCAGATCACTTCGTCGGCGATGAAGGCGATGTCGTGCTTGTGCAGCACGGCCTGGATCTTCTGGAAATAGGTTTTTGGCGGCACCACGACCCCGCCGGCGCCCATGACAGGCTCGGCGATGAAGGCGGCGATGGTGTTACTTCCCTCGCGCTCGATCATCGCCTCGAGATTGGCGGCGAGCCGCGTGGCGTAGTCCTCCTCGGTTTCGCCGGCTTCCGCGTAGCGGTAGTGATGCGGGCAGTCGGTGTGCAGGATGCCCGCGATCGGCAGGTCGAAATCGGCATGAAAGGCCGGCAGGCCAGTCAGGCTGGCGCTGGCGATGGTGACGCCGTGATAGCCGCGCTGCCTCGCAATGATCTTCTTCTTGTTCGGGCGCCCGATCGCGTTGTTGTAGTACCAGGCGAGCTTGACCTGGCTGTCATTGGTCTCGCTGCCGGAGGACGTGAAGAACACCTTCGAGGTCGGGCAGGGCGCCAGCGCCTTGATCTTCTCGGCGAGCTCGATCGCCGGCTCATGGCTGCGTCCGCCGAACAGATGCGTGAACGACAGCTTCGACATCTGCTCCCGCGCGGCCTCGACCAGCTCCTGGTTGCCGTAGCCGAGCGCGGTACACCACAGGCCGGCCAGACCCTCGATGTAGCGTTTGCCGGTGTTGTCGACGACATAGATGCCTTCGCCCTTTTCAAGGATCAGCGGGCCGCTGGTGCGATGGCTGTTCAGGTTCGTCGTCGGATGCAGCAGGGCCTCGACGTCGCGGGTGGCATAGTTTGACAGGGGCATGAATCGGTCTCTGTGGTTGGGCCATGTCGAAGCGCGAAGGTGCGACAAGCCGGAGGCCCAAGGGTTGGGTCCCTCATTCTGCCGGGAAGGGGCAGGCATGACCAGCCCGACGGGCACGGCGACAAGATAAAGTTGTCCGCTGTTGCCACCGGTGCTGTTCCACCAGGTGTCGGACATCCGGATATCATGGCGGCACGGCAACTCGCCTTCCGACCCGAGCTGTTATATCATGTCCCGATGATCAAAGTCCTGGAAGATGCCATCGACAAGGTGCGGCGGCTGCCGGCACACCGGCAGGCCTATGTCGCCGAGGTGTTGGAGCAGATTGCCGCTGCCGGTAGCGACCTGTTTATCGTGCCGGAGGGGCATCGCGCCGCCGTCCACGAAGGCCTCGAACAAGCCGAGCGCGGCGAGTTCGTCAGCGACGATGAAATGGCCGCACTCTGGAAGAAGTGTGGTCTATGAAGCTGAGGTACGCTTCCCACGTGCCTATGCCGACATCACCGGGATCTACGGGTATATTTCAGAGCACAATGCGATGGCCGCGAGGTCTGTCATTCGACAGATTCGAACGACGAGTCGCCTTCTCGCGCGCTATCCGGGCCTCGGACGCGACACGGACATCCCCGGGGTTCGTGTTTTCCCGACCGCCCGCTATCCCTATCTCCTGTATCACCGGGTCCACGCCGACGAACTTGTGATACTCCATGTTCGCGATGGGCGCCGCGATTCACCGAGGGAACGGGAGCTGTAAGCTTTGGAAAGCTTCAGCCTACCGCCCCCCCGTCCCCCCACTGGCGCGTCCCGGACGTCAGCCTGTTCTTGCCTCCTCCGCGGAACCTGGCCTAGCGCTCCGGGCCGACGTGCTCGGCAAGGCGCCGGACCAGCAGCGGAATGTCGAAACCCTGGCGCGCGATCGATTTGGGGACGAGATAGAACAGAATCGGCATCGGATAGACGAGGACAAATCGATCGCTCTGTCGCCACTGAAAGATCTTCGACCATTGCAAGTTTGCCCCGCCATTCTCCGTGCTGAAGTTGATCCCCGTCTCCGTCAGTTCCGCTGTGATCAGCTCCTGTATTGCCTTGTACTGCCGATACTGCCGACGCGCGCGCATGGGTATTCGAACGAACAGACCGAAAGCGCCGCCGATTGCACCCCCCGCGAGCCCGATAGCAACAAATGGCCCAATCGGCAGGTGGGCCCACAGGCCGATGCCGATCAGAGCCACAATGATGCCAGCGACAACGAGCGCCGCGACCAACGGCCGGGCGAAAGGTTGCCGCCACGCGTGAAAGCGGGCCGCGTTGGCGTAGTCGTCTTCCGTTATTCGGTACGACACCTTCATCGACGTATCGCTGCTCCCCCGAACGTGGCCGCATCAGCGCTCAGCAAGTAACGCCAGCGCTGTGCCATTTTCAACGGATATCGAGGCGGAGTTGCGCGCGCGGCGGGACTCGCTTGGGGCCGGGACGACGGCTGTCGGCGAATGTCTACCGGCTGCGAAACAATGATGTCGTCGTCCCGGCACAGGGAATCCCTGGCGACGCGCTTTCGGTTCACCACGCGCTATTTCGAGCGAGGCGGCAGGCTGGTTGGCGCGCCCGCTGCACGGACGGGCTTCGGGGTGGCCGGGCTTAGATCGGCGGACGGGCCGATGGGAACCTGCAGATTGTCATCGCGGCCTTCGCGCTTCGCCAACGCCTCGAGGAAACAATCGAGCAGCGTGGGCGCTACTGGAAGCGCACCCTTCGGCACTGTTTGCTGGTCGTCTCGCGCCACGATGATGTAAAGGTATCACGTTATGGTTAACCGATGATTACCAGATCGGGACGACGTGACAACACCGGAATGGCGGGTGCGTGCAAATACAAACCATGGTTGAAGCCATTCGCACTCGTCTGCAACCAATGAACGAAAAGATGCGCGCATCGGCATCCCAGGACCTACCGTCGTCCCGCCTAGCGTGCAATTGCGCACGGGTGGCCGGGACGATACCTGTTGCTTGCCTGTCAGCTCTTCACCCCGTCCCACCACGCACAGGTCCCGGACATCAGCCGGTAATTGCCTTCCATCACCTGCACCGGCGCGCGCAGGCCCTGCCGTGCCGCATTCATCCGCATCTCGCGCGCGACCTCGCGCGCCTCAGGCGGCAGCCAGGCTCGCTCATGCCCCCACAGGCTGGGGCCGTCGAACATTTCCACCGGCTGCCAGGTGGCGGGATCGATCTTGCGGCCGCCCCAGCCACATTCGACCATGAAGGCGGACGGCGTCCTGGCGTAGAACGAGGTCATGAAATCATTGGTGTGACGTCCCAGCGTGACGTTGACGCGGTCCGTCTCGCCCAGCGCGATATCATAGGCCTGTCCGACATCGTCGAGCGAGAACAGCTCGACCATGAGATGATGCATGCCGTTGGTGCCGGTCTCGATCAGGGCGAGCGAGTGATGGCGCGGGTTGAGGTGAAAGAACGAGGCGCGGAACGGCCGCGCGATATAGTCCGACAGCCGGAAGCCGAGCAGGTCGACATAGAACGGCAGCATGGTGTCGATATTCTCGACGGTCAGCACGACATGGCCGAGGCCGAGCGGGCCGGTACGGAAGCCGGAGATCGAACGTCCCGGGCGGAACGCCGTGGCGTCGATCTCGGCGCCGAAAAACGCCTCCAGCCGGTTGCCGGCGGGATCGCGAAACGAGATCAGCGCCGCGACATGCCGCGCGGAGGCCAATGTCGCTGGCTCGGCGGTGACGTGAATGCCGGCAGCCTCGAGCCTCGCCGCGAGCGTATCCAGCGCCGCGGCGTCGGCCACCTCCCAGCCGAAGAAGCGCGCGCCATCGGCCATGGACCGGTCGATGACGATGCGCTGCTTGCGGTCGTCCATCCGAAACGCCAGCTGTGCGTTGCCGCGTTCCACGGCTTGAAAGCCGACCAGTTGGGTGCCGAACTGCCGCCAATCATCGAGATCTGATGATCCGAACCCGGCATAGCCCAGAGCCTGCAGCATGAGACGCCTCTCGCTGATGGTGCCCGATCGTAAGTCCGTCGGGCTTTTCCTGATCCCAAGCCCATTCTGCGACGGAATGTCGCCGATTTGCAAAGGCTGCAATAGGACGAGGGGATAGAGCCGGTTGTGACGCAGCCACGTTGGCCCGACACCGTACCATCCGCGTCGTGATTTGCGCGCCTGATGCTATTTAAGGTAGCGTCAGGGGATATCGTCTCGGCGGAGGTTCGTGATGCGGATCGCCTTTGCGCTTGCCGGTCTCGGTGGCTTCAACGCCCATGGTGCGGGATTTCTGGCAGCCGCCAGCAAATGCGGCGTCGTGCCGGAACTGGTGACCGCCACCAGCGGACAGATCGTGGTGCTGGCGAACTGGCTGGCCGGCAAGGACCTGCAGGAGAGCCTGATCACGGCCGGCAATCCTGCCGATCCGCTGGCGCAGATCCGCGCGCTGATGTTCGGCGATCCCGGCGTGTTCAGGCCGGCCTATGGGGAGGCGCTGGCGCGCTTGACCGCCTGGCCTGATTTCAAGGGCAGCCTGCTCAACCTCGTCGCCGACCGCCTGCTGCCGGCGCAGCAATATGTGCCGGAGCGGCGTGATGCGGATTTCGAGCAGATCACCACGACCTTGAACGGAAGCCCCATCGGCGTCGTCTTCAACACCTACGATCCCAGGACCGGGCAGGGCTTTCTCTTTGGCAATGACGCCGCGCGCGGGCTGCTGCCGAAGGACAAGGCGATCACCGATACGCGCGCCGAAATCGCCAGGCAGGAGCCGGGCCGGCACGATCTGCGCTATGTGTCGCAAGCCGCGGTCGAGCGCGACATCCACCCGATCACGGTCGACGCCGTGAAATCCGCGCTGTGGCTGTCGCTCTACGGCTTTCACAACCGGCCGGGTGGACAGATGGACGGCGCCTATCACCGCTCCTGCATCATCTCCGAACTGCATGTGTTCGACCACGTCTTCGTGGCGCGGCCGCTGGCGCAGGGCTGGCGTGGCAAGGAACCGGCCAACTGGTTCGAGGTGCAGGACTGGCAAACGGAGATGTGGTTCTCGGTCGCCTACAAGGCCGAGGTCGATGCCCTGAAGCGCATCAACGACCTGATCGAGGCGGGGGTGCTAATCGATACGAAATTCAAGAAAGTGGAACTGGTCGAGATCGAGCCGGAAACGCCGGCCGGCTATTTCCACTATTTCGTCGAGCGCCCCGAAGTCTACGACGCCGCCTTCAAGGCTTCGGTGGAGGCGTTCGAGAAGCATCTGGCGAGGACGAGCTGGCCGCGCGCGAGGCGAGGAGGTTGAAGCGGTCTGGTCAACCGGCGCCCCGCGGGTTTCGGACCACCTCGCCCATGCACTTGGTTATCTCATAATTATCGCATAGTTAACTCGGCGCGAGGCGCGTTATGCGCGACGAGCAGATGAAATGCACTCTGATCATGATACGCCGCTGGATATGGACGCATTCTCGCGCGCCGTCGCCTAGCGCGCCGCGCGGCTTGTTCACTATCGTCATGCCGCGCGGAGCATTGGTCGTTAGCGGCGATGGCCGAGGCCCAACCCCAGATGCAATGCCTTCTGTCGCAGGGCTCCGACCGAGCGCTTGGTCAGCTTGGCGATTTTGACGACAGGCGTCCGCGCCTTTGAATGATCCTTGAGTTCCTTGAGATCGGCCTTGGTCCATTCGCGGCGCGTGCGCGTCGTCTTGGCTGCTTTGGTCTTGGCTGCCTTAACCGTCTTCTTAGCTACTTTAGCTTTTTTCAAGTCAATCGCTCCAATTGATGAATGACAATTAGTAACACGAGTCCGGCCCGGACAACAGGCGGCATGTCATCGACGTAGTAACCGGCATATGAAGTCCTTGCAAGCCGGCGCAACTCACAGGAGCGCGACAAGTAGGAACAGGTGAGGCTACCGGATCTTCGGGCGGTCCGATGATAAACTCCGCGATGTCAATTACTTGCAGTCTTGCGAAGGCCATGGGGTTGGGGAAGGGCTCAGCCCATCGGACTGAAGCAGGGAAGCGGGCAATTTGGCGGCGATGTGATGGACAACCGGGCAACGCAAAGGCTCTTGTCGTGCGGGGTGAATCGATGCTTATTCGGCTGGTTCGCTCCCCCAATCGCGGAAGACTTTCATGTCGAAAATCACCATCGTCGAAACCGGTCTGGTGTCGCCCGACCATCGCGCGCGGCATGGCTCTTTTCCGCAGATGTTCGAACGGATGATCGGTGCGGCGGATGCCTCGGCGGGCTTTGCGACGGTTCGGCTTGTTGACGGGGACGCGCTGCCCGATCCCGCCGGGCTGGACGCCATTCTGATCACGGGATCGGCCGCCGGCGTCTACGACGATCTCGACTGGATCGCGCCGCTCGAGCGCTTTGTCCGCGCCGCGTATGCAGCGAGAACGCCGATGGTCGGAGTCTGCTTTGGCCATCAATTGATCGCTCAGGCGCTTGGCGGAACGGTGCGCAAATCGGAGAAGGGCTGGGGGATCGGGCGCCATGTCTATGATGTGGTGTCCGGCAACGGCGTGATCGACGGAGACAAGGTCGCGATCACCTGTTCGCATCAGGACCAGGTCATCGCGCCGCCCGCTGATGCTACGACAATCCTCCATTCGACGTTTACGCCGCACGCGGGAATTCTCTATGGTAACGGCGCGACGCTGTCGGTGCAGCCGCATCCCGAATTCACCGCGGCCTTTGCGCATGTTTGCTGCGAAAAAGCCGGCCAGCACAGTGCCCCCGAAACCTTGGTCGCAACCGCCAAGGCGTCGCTCGAACAGCCCCTCGACCACGCCGACCTCGGCCGCGCGATCGCGCGCTTTCTGGCAAAGCCGCGGAAATTATGAACACAAGCGCGCGCATTTTGGTTGAGAAAAAGGGCGATGCTGATCGCGCATGGCGTCACCGCGTCGTCAGCGATCTAGCCTAACTCGTAGCCTTCGGGCTCGCTCTCGAAAAGCAGCCTCTCCACCCCACCCTCAAGAATTTCACAAACGAGCTTCCGTATAAGGCCGTCTTCTAGTCCACCCGATGTATAGCGAATCGGAGGCAACTGTCCCGGTGTGTGATGTCCAACTTCAGCGACGATTATTTGATCGGCGTCAGAATTTATGACGAGGTTTGCATTATGGGTAACCAGAAATACTTGACGCTTGTTCTTTGCCTTCACAAATAGCCCGACCAATTCGTCAAAAATGGATTTAGGGTCGAGATTTTCCTCGGGTTGATCAATGATGAGCGGGCGGTCATCCGCGTCGTCAAGCGCAAGGTAGAGGAGTAGCAAAACAATGCCACGCGTGCCGGGGGACAGATTCTGAATGTCAACTCCTTCGTAATGGATGCCGTAGTTGATGCGAATATGGTCGGTTGAATAGAGCCATTTCGCAAAGCGTTTTGTCCATTCGCGGTAGCTAGCCTGCTCAGCCCTCGGAGCGAGTGCGCCCTCGAGGAACGCATCATCGTACTTTGACCGAAATTCGGACATCACGGCACCAACAGAATCCGGGTCTCCGGACTTCCACGCGTCCGCAAGCGAAGCTTCCGCAAGGTGCTGCAGTGCTCCCTTTCCTTTGAAAGAGCTAATCTTTCGAAGGTCTAACAATTCCTCGCCGGCTTGCGCCCACTGACGGATGTCTACCTCGCGTGAAACCGTGAATGTCAGCTTGTTGAGGGTGCCGCCTGCCGCCATGAGCCGTTGCATAAGTGGATCATACAATCTATGGAGAACGTGTTCCTCGCCCACTATCGCTTCGAAAACACGGACGTAAGCGATAGCACGCGCTGCGACAAGCGTGTTGAGCCGATCTTTGGCAGCTAAACAATCTGACAGGCGAGTTTTCAAGCCCTCTAATGCGACTGTTTCTTCGTTAATGCGCTGCGATAGAGTCGAGTAACGACGACTGACCTCCTTGTCGAAATTCACAAGCGTCTCCAGGCGCTGGACCTCTGAGTCGAGCAATCCTAACGGAAGCCGATCCAGGTCGGCGTCATCTTGGATAAGAGGCTTGCTCGGATCTTCTGGCTGCGCGGTCCGACTACCTCTCCAGTCCGCATTCAATTTTCGTGTCTCTGTCAAGCGTTTCTCAAGGTTGTCATCAACGTCGCCAATGTAGTCCAAAAGAAAGTCATTCCACTGTTCGCCACGAAGGCCGCTTGACCGATGGCGTTCGCTCATTTTTGTTAGAGCTTCTACAGCGCCATGTTTCCGAAAATTAGTGACTTCGTCCTGCATCGAGAGAAGTGCTTGTTCAGCTTGGGCGAAAAACCTCAGATACCCTCTTACCTTGTCGGCGGCCCCAGTTAGAGCGGCTAGTCGCGTAATTCTCGCTTCACTGCCCTTCGCAACCAGTTTCGATCTGTCACTAACGTGGCCAGCGATAGTTTTCGATTTTTCAGTAACCTGCTTCTTGAGATTGTCGGCTGACTTCCACTTGTCCATTTCCGCGCCGATCCTGTCGGAGATGTCGGCGAGACTTACCTCCTCGCGCTCGCGAGCGTCGCGATAGCGCGTCGCACGAAGTTCACGAAGCTCTCCGAAATCAAGCGTTCCGTCACGATCCGCTAGAGGGTGGGATTCGAAGATCACACGCTCTATTTCACGTAACAACTCATCAGTCAGGCCAGCTGCAGAACACAAGTCCTCGACAAATTTCTGTGAAAGGTATCGAGCGCGTGGTGAGTCAGACGCTTCCCAACTGCTCGATCCATCGAGTCTGCGTTGAACATATTCATCTTCCTGCCATTGCAGCATGACACTTGCGTTGCCCAAAAGGTCGTGCGCGCGCCTCAGGAAGGAAGCGTCACTTTGACGTTCCGAGATGGCGTCGCAGCCGCAGGCAATAATATCGGCCAGAGCCGTTTTTCCTGAGCCTCGCGCTCCGATGATCGCGATTAGCCCCGGGTTGAATTCTACGAACGATGTTTCGGCCCACTTGGCGTCGTTGATTCCAATGGATGCTATGACCTGCGAGGGCGGAGCGGCCATAGGGGCATGTTCGCCGACAAAGGCCCGACCGGCCGGGTCGATGCAGGCTTGGCGCAAAGAGTCAAAACTTGGCGTGCCCTTGATCCAGGAATATCGCTGTTCTGTCGGTGCGCCGACAGCGCTAAGGTCATGCGCATCAGAGCCGTGCAAGCAGGGTTTTGTGCCCCCATAATCCACGCGCAGTCTCTCGACACTTACACTTCGTTCACCTATCCAGAATTCTCGTTGGGCCGGGCTGCTTGCGAAGATGACGTGTGAGAATTTCTCCACCTCCTGCCGCAGGGTTGTGTCAGCCGCCTCTCGTACCCCTGATGTGCCGTCCGTCTCGCCACCTGGCACTGCGATCAAGACATTTGCTTTGGCCCAAGCGCTGTCTTCATACGCTTTTCGTAGTTCGTCGAACGTCACCTTAAATTGCTCAATGCCCTTTGCTAGCGCAGCGTTTGTGTCCGTTAGTTTCGGGTCAACTCGTTGCCCAAGCCGGATAAGGTCCTCGTTCGTGCATGCATAGACGTCGCTATGTGCCCTGAATTCAAGCCTCCTCAAGAATCGCTTGGTTTCTGCCACATGGCTGGAGTCCTCTGGGCTAATCAGCAGATGGACATTGACCCATCTGCCTCGGACAGTACCAACGCTCAACCGGAGTTCGATGTTTGGAAAAATCAGATCGCATGCGGCGAGACGGCCGGCGCGTTTGTATTCGAGAACGCGCTCATAGCTGTCGATGACATGGTAGTCGGTGATGCCCAACGCGCGAATAGATGGCGAGGCGCCTTCCAACGCTATCAAGTACCGCTCCCACTTATCGCAGCCTTTGAACTGGTCATTGAGGATGGTGCCCGGCGCGTGAATATGCGGGTCCCATCGGTGCCACCGTGATCCTGGATATGATGCAAACTCTTTTTGGTCGGCCATTCCTAAGCACACCCAGTTGATTGGTCTGGTCGAGCGAAACTTTATCCGAATTCAACCAAAGCATGTGGTAACTGCGTTGGATTGGAAGTAATTCTAAGGGCAGAAGACCATGGTTCGCCAATTGGGCCGCCTATCCTGCGCAACGCTGGCACTGCGAGGGCTCCAAAGGCGTGTTCCGCTAATTGCCCCCTGACTCAGTTCGCGTTCATGTTCACGTTGTGTTCGCCTCCTTTGCGACGAGCGGATTATGATCGTCACGGACCGGGGCGGAATGTGGTGGACACGGGAGCGTCGGAAAACCCGCAAAGGTTGCTATAGTGGTATCTCACATTGGGGCGCCACATGACCGCGCAAAGCTTCAAAGAGAACGACGTCTTCAAGGGTCTTGTGGGCCAACAAGCCAATCTCAATGCCTGCGTGGGGCCGAACGGCGGACCATACGACCTCTACGATTACGCCAAGGGCTACTTCGAGGGGACGAAAATAATCCTCGCCAACGTTAAAGGTGGAGGCGTTCCAATTGACCTTGTCGTTTATCCCATATGCTTCGATTTCCGTCATGCCGTTGAGCTTTACATCAAGTACGTCATCACGGACCTGGCTAAAGCTAAAGGAACTGACCACAAGTTCCATGCAAAACACACCCTTTTGAAAAATTGGAAGGTGGCGAAACATCTCCTGAAAGAAATCGAAACGACCGAGGAGGACATGGTCCTTTTCGACAAGGTCGTTGCTTCCATCGAGGAGGTTGATCCCAACGGCCAGATATTCCGCTACCCCGAGAACATTAAGGGCGATCAGCACCTTGCAGAGTGGGCGTTTATCAATCTCGCCATCATCGAGACTCACAACCAGAAAGTGGCTGAGATTGCCCACAGCTGGCATCATCGCATTGAAGCTAAGCTGGAGCACAGCCGAAACGTCGATTAGAGTGCCGTGGCAGAGCGCGCAGGGCACATGAGCATCGGGACAATGCGCCATCTATTTTCACATGGATTGTTGTGCGTAGCTCATCCAAACCAACTGTCCGACGAGACTGGGCAAGAATGGGTGTCTCGACGAGACCGGGCAAGAACCCGTTATGGAGCTTGAGCAGCTCGGCGCGGTGCGACTTCGAGCCATGGCGCCATATTGGTGCAAAATCGTTGCAGGACAAGCAGAAACGAGCGCAGAACTGGGACGA
>Ga0307516_10008177_pt1 | contig 11879 bp, 10 predicted proteins | sample 19_EM_MG_FD_203310 | JGI IMG/M metagenome (GOLD analysis project Ga0307516, IMG submission 203310) | Populus trichocarpa ectomycorrhiza microbial communities from riparian zone in the Pacific Northwest, United States - 19_EM | ecosystem: Host-associated > Plants > Roots > Unclassified | place...
AATATAGTAGTACTAGTAGCTGTGCTGCTGTTAATGACCAGAATTCTCACCCCAATCCTTTAAATGAGGAGTGGGTAAATTCTAGATAATCATGCAACAAGCTGGTAAATTCTAGAGAAGAGCAATTCTTATGGGTCATGGGAAATTAATATTTACTTGCATAAAATAAGTAATATTACTGTAGATTTTTTTTTTAGTTTAACGTGGGTGTCCGGGCCAGCTTGCGCGTACCTCAACTAATCTCACGGGCCCTAAAGTTAACGACCATGTAAGCCTCCAGTGGCCATCATATGAGCAACCACAGAGCTCGAACCTGAGATCACAGAGGAAGCAAATCTTTTGGTCAAAGTTTTTACCACTGGACCACCACCTAGATTGTTATATTATTGTAGATTTTATAAAGTAAAATAAATGTGAAAAAGTACAAAGTTAATTGAATACTCAGTCCATAGTAAGAGAATATGTATGCATGCATGCATGTAATAGGTTATTTCGCGTTTGTTTACAAGAGATGGATAGGCTACCCATCATAAACTAATCTTTTAAAATAAGTATCAATTCAAATAGCAGATCAATTCAAACATAAATACACGGCACTTTTTATATGTTTTGACTTGAATAGGCTAAAATAATGTTAAAATATTAGAGAAAACATGATCAACAAAATTAATTTGGGCCGGGGAGGTTAGTCTTGGTCATCAAGTCTTCTTGTTTTACACTTGTGTGTGATTTCATATATATACTGAAAGATTTGAGTCTAAGAAAAGTATAATACAAAGTTGTGATTCTAGGATCAAGTGCCTGATTTTATCAAGTCGTGGATGGCAACTAAAGAACAAATGCAAAGACTATTTCTGCCTTCTTAGATCTTGGTGGGTCCTTTTTACCTAGTGGAGTCAAAATTCAGACTTGACCTTAGCCCCTCAAGACATTATTAAATAACGTTCTTTCATGTCCAAAATTAACTTCAAACTGTTATGATCACCATTTTCTCTCTACCACAACAGCAGTCAGAAAAGGGGGTTGTAGCGAATGGTGGAGAAGATCATCAATATGAACAGTCAAGATCATCTGAGGAGTACTAATTATAAAGATGATGATGATGAAGAAGAAGTTCAACTTCCAGGGTTTCGATTTCACCCAACAGATGAAGAACTTGTTGGGTTCTATCTTCGTAGAATGGTTGACAAGAAGCCTCTCAGAATTGAACTCATCAAACAAGTCGAGATCTACAAATATGACCCATGGGATCTACCAAGTAAGTTATTTGTTTCAGCTCTTAAATTGTTTTTCATAAAATATCTCCTTTCCTTTTTCACATGAGTTTTTTTAATCAAAATAAAAGGAAATATTAGGGTTTGAGAAAACAAATCCATAAGAATTTTGTGCATGGATTTATTGATATAATATATATTTTAAGTAATCATTTTCATTAATTTTAATGAAGTTATAGTGCATGGCTGATCTCTAGGTAGCTAATATATATACTTTTAATTTCTTGGCATATGTTGATATGAAGAGATATAAATGATCGGTTGGGATTTCTAGCCATATCCATGGCTAAATATAACACGCACACTTGTAAGAGAGAGAGAGGAGATCACTCGAGAAAAATGAAACAACAAAACAAAAGGTGTTTATCACTGTCTTTGCAAGAAAGCAATGTAACAAAGTGGTGGTGGTTATAGAGGATATTTTCAATACTTGTTTTATGCATTTTTTTCATGTGAATTTTACATAGATTTATAGAGAAAGAAACTACATAGCAAATCATTCGGCCACACACAGAGTTCATTAATTAATTAAGAAGTTAATCTGGTTTCTTGGTTATATTCCTCTTTTATAAATTTATATTTCGCTTAATTTGTCTTTTTTTATTAAGTTAATAGGAAAGTTAGTTCAATTTGTTGGATTCATGTTTAAATTATATTTTTTTTTACTTCATCTTTGATAATTTTCTTCTCGTGTTTAGCCATGCCATATTTTCAATACCTAAATCAGTTGCTTAATAAAAATTTCTTCTTCCATAAGAAAAATGGTAAAATACCAGGGCCTTTTACGAATGAAAAAAACTAAGAAATAACGAGAGAGAATAATTTCATTTCCTGATCTTGAAGAAAAATAATAGCTGGCAAAACTATTTTTGTATAAACCACTTGTTTCAGCCAGCATGCCAACTTCTTACATATTTTGCTGCAAATCTCTCTCTAATTTCTTTGGTGTGTATTCATGTAGAGTCAAGCGGTGTGGGAGATAAGGAAGGGTACTTCTTTTGCAAACGAGGAAGAAAGTATAGGAATAGCATAAGACCTAACAGGGTGACAGGGTCTGGATTTTGGAAAGCAACTGGCATTGATAAGCCAGTGTTTTCACTTGGAGGAGAAGGCCGTGACAGCATTGGACTCAAGAAAACACTTGTTTACTACCGCGGAAGTGCAGGAAAAGGTACAAAAACCGATTGGATGATGCACGAGTTTCGCCTTCCCACGAAAGATAACAGCACCTCCACGGCCACTGTCAAAGCTAAAATCTCTGACCAAGAAGCTGTAAGAACATAAACTAACTACAATAAATAAATTATAGATGCTAGAGATATTATGATTTTTTCAACAAATTCTTTTACCAAATACTGATCTTTGCTAAATCAATGATTCTATCATTGTTATAATTTTGTCAGTGAGAGGTATAGCTAGGAAAATAAACTCTTGTATCTCTACTCTCTAGTATTCTTGTAAATCATAAAGCAACAGATTTTACACAATGATAATTATACATGAAATAGGTTCATATATATCAGAGAATATAATAAACTTTTACTTGGGAATTCGTTTAATAATTTAAATTTTTAGATTTAGTAATTCTTTAACATGGTACGTAATATTAGAGTCTTCGTCTGCTGCAGTGAGACGTCCCTGAAATATGATTGGTTATGTTCATATAGACTAAGTATACATGATATTATGTTTTTTGTATGTGAAAAAAAGAAAATCTTTCGCAGTTCCAGGCATGTGCGAAGAGATGTCGTTCCTCCATCATATTGGTGGTCTTGGTATAAATATATGATGGACCGATGGAATGGCCTCGTGCACTATTATATAGCTTCTCATCATGGAATTGAAAAGATCATGGTACTTGAAATACTCATTCGTCTTTTCTCTGGCAATTGATTTTTGATGGATTACAGGAGGTATGGACACTGTGTAGAATTTTCAAAAGAAATGTGTCATGCAGAAAATACACACCAGATTTGAAGCAATTATCAACTACACCTCAACAACCACCAATCGACACAAGCTCCAAGTTATGCTGTCAAGTGGAATCTAATTACACTCAAGAAAGCTACGTCAATTTTGGTGCTCCACTCATTCAACATTACGATAATAAGCCTCCAGTTCATCATGTCAAGGAAAGGAAACCACTGCATGTGGATCAGTTGAGCTACGTAGCTCAACCACCATCTATGGCTTCATCTTTAAACATTTCCAGCCCATATGGAAATCAGATTCTTACGCATGGGGACTGGGATGAGCTTACATCAGTTGTAGATTGTGCTTTTGATCCCTTTCTTGTGTGAATATTTGTGTAATTATATTAATGATATATAGTTAATTGGGACTAAATTAGCTTTACTAGTTGGTTTGTAATATATATACATAGCCCTGAAAGACAATATTTGTTTTCCCATGGACTTAACTTTTTCTGTTTCGAAAGGTACTCATGCTTTTCTACTTCTTTACTGGATGTTGCATGGAAATTGAGTAGATGGATTTGAATTCATGAAATTGATCAGCCAATAAGCAAATCAGCCGCTTCTCTAAAAAACACACCTTAAGATTAGACACCCTGTGACTCTCTCTCAAAAAACTTTCCCAGCCTTTAAACCATTTGAGCTGTCGCCGGCTGCTATCGCTGGAATTAGCCTCAAAATCTCTCCTTTTCCTGTTCTCTGCCGGTTTCATCCTTATCTTTCCTTCCTCTTTCACAATCAATTTTACATGATATATATCGACGGAATGCTCAGTAGGCATTTAAACATTGATTCTTTCATAAAAATATTTACAGTAACTGATCGTAGAAAAATTTATGGTCGATGATTTTTATTATGATGTTCATTATGTCAGTATATAATCACTGCTAAATTTATAGGTAGAAAAGGTACGTCAAACAAAATAAATTTATTAGCATCATTTTATCGGTAATTTCATCAATGAATATGATACATCATTGATAAAAAAAAAATATTTATAATTCCATTGGTGATTAAATTCATATATATTACTAACAAAATTAACTCGTCGGTGATTTACATATTGTTTTGAGGAAATTCCTGTAATTTTTTTAACTCTCTGAAACTTTCTAAGGGATTTAGTTCGTCAGTAATTTCATTTGTAATTGTCACTGGTAAAGTCCTGTAATTTTTTCCAACTCTTTGGAACTTTTTGAGGGGCTTATTTCATTGGTCATTTCGGAAGTCTTGTATTTAATATTTTTTTTAAAAAAATAAACAAAACAGAAAAAAAATTAAAAGAAATAAAACTAAAATAAAAAACCAAATATTTATTATAAATTAAAAAAAATATCAATTTGAATATAATTTATCTAAATGATAGAAGTTAAAAGAGCAAGAGGAGGCAGATATGGATCTTCATCGAGACTAGGTGGGTGACGACGTGGTGACCACATGTACAACTGAAGTTTGACAACAACTCCTCGAATAATCACTCCTCGTCAGGTCATCTAAGTTTGGACTTGTTCTTATACAATCGCCTGGATGGTCAGAGATTAGGAGCTCGAACATACTCACGAGGAACCAACGGTCGATACATTATAGCCCGTCTGTATATCCTTGGCTGTAGTGTTTGAGATACCATAAACCTAATTTCTATCAAGTCCACCAGACAATCAACCTCCAACCACAAATCCAAATTGAGTTTCAGAAGGATTGAAGGATCATCCTCAAATCTCTTTTGCGACAAGGTGTTATATGTTTCATGGAAAAAAAAATAGTCGGCAAAGTTAAAAAATAATAACTTAAGAAAAAATTGTTGAAATCCAACTTATCATGAACTTCTAAGCTCAGCTATCCACGAGATGTTGCACCCCTTTCCGACGGTCCTTATTTCGCATGTGAGTTTCTACCAAAAAAAAACTCCATTGATCTTGGATTGCAACAAGAACCATAGACTACAAAATGATGTTATTGTTAATTAAATATTTTCATATAAAACAACAATTTAAAAAAAATATATGTAATAAAACAAAATATTACCGTATATTTTGCATGCAAAACGAACAGAATGGATCTGTCAATATGTGTGGTAATTGAATCATTAATCTCCTTATTTCAATTATCCACACCAGACCATGATCGCTGCACAAAATGCTTAGACGTCACGTGTTGGATATAAGCTTCCTAAATAGCCTCCGAGATGTACGACCACATCTTCTCAACCTGAAAGACCTCTTTCTTGCTTCTCTTTTGCGCCTCATACTAAAAATAATGCAACCTATATTGTAGAAATAAATTATCAGTTAAGATAATGAAAAATAAAATTTGAACATTTAAATAAAAAATATAACATTTTGAATTCAATCTTACCTAATAGCGTTGTGATTCTCCCACACCCTCCTAACAATAGCATTGTCAACCTTCTCCTAGTAAAATTTTTCCTTGTACGTCAATTTTATTAAATAATTAGTTTGTTAAAATTAAAAAATTAACCGAATTAAAATAATAAAAAAGAAATGTTTATGTATATACTAACTTTGAACTTTCCAAACCAAACATCAATCATAGGTTTCCTTTCAAGATTTTTAAAAACCTGACTTCATTTAAACAAAGGCACTCTCATCGATGATTTCATCATCGATGTTATCGTTCGAGCAGCCTCCACATATGTAAACCTGAAATTCCATTCATCCATTGAAATTAATTATTTAAAAATTATGCATTTTTGTTTATTTTTTAATCATGCAGGAAAGGAAAACAAACTTACATGTTGTGGTCAAGCTTTCACTGAGCAATGTACTTCTTAGGGATGTATGTGCCTCATATATCTTGTCATGGTCGGCATTTAGCTACTCATAGTCCTTATAAGTGTTGCTAAAAGAACCAACTATATTGTTATTCATTTATATCACCCATTAACGACCTTCTCTTCATCATCTAAACAAATTAAAACATAAAAAAATGTAATAAAATTCTCATTATATTTCCTATACGAGAGATTACCTAAAATTTTATTACCTGCAAATACACATCAACAAATAAAGCCACAAACCAATTCGGATTTATTTATGACTACTATTCACCAATTTTAACTTTTTCAAACACATTTATATAAATTTAGCAACAAAACCTATTTTACCACCATTTCCCTTCCTTTCTTACCTAGACCAAAATTCAAAACATAAAATTCATTATTTATTTCCTAAAATACAATACCACCATAACATAAAGCAAGAATATCATTCAATTACAATTCAAGACAAAGTATTTCAAACATACAAATTAAAATACTCTTTTCAAATATGTAAATCTATTATAGCATGGAGAATTATCCTTTCAACTTTTGATTTTAAGATTTGATCATTCTAAATTATGTTTCACTTATAATCATGTCTTTTTATTAGTTTTCATTGATAAGATAATGGATTTTTATGCTTGAAAGTTATAGGAAGACTAAAAAAAACTGTATTTTCAATTTTAATTTTTTTTTTTTTATCAAAATTACAGGAACACTAAAAAAACTAAAAGTTACAAAAACACTGAAAGTTATAATTTATCAAAAATCATCTTCTAGCTTGATCATTTACCTCACACCATTAACATTTCTTACACTAATAATATTTGCCTTAACAACATTTCTCGCATTCAAAGCCGAAACCTTTATCAATAATCACCTTAACATAATTCTACAAATCACCTAATTTAATTTCTTTAGAATCAATAACTCTTTGTATATCATTTTTCAATTCACTATTTTTAACATCAAAACCATAAAAAAAAACCCACTAAACTCCCTAACCTCTCATTATAAACCTTTAAAAACTCCTTTTTAGCTTTTCTCTTAATTTGCATTCATTTTAAACTCATTAAAACTCCCCCCTGTATAAACCGAATGGAAAACCCAACAACATAAACGTACCAAAATAGAAGCTGAAAACACTATAATTGAAGAAACCCTAAACCTAGAAATACCTAATGCAAACATAAAAACATGTTTATTATCATCAGTAAACATTTTAACAAATTATTCTAAATAAGTTTTATTTCATGATTTCACAACAACAAAAAAAGAGAAGAAGAGCAAGACTTTAGTTAGCATTTTAATTTGTATATGTTTCTTAACTTTTCAATTTAATTTTTAGTTAGCATGATAATAGTTATTGGCACATATGATTTTCTATTTATTTTATTAGATATAAACATCAACTTTTCAATTTATAATTAAATCTCCTTTTTATATTTAGTTTTCTACTTTACTATAAATACTTATAATTACAACTTTGAAACATAGATCCAGCCCACTAAAACTCAAATAAAAAAAATCGAAGCCCTAACCCACCAAAAATAAAAAAAACCCTACTCACATAAATACCCTAAAGCTAGCTACCTGCACCACTCCCTCGTCTCATACATATATTTGAGAGAGAGAGTGACCCTCCCTCTCTCGCCGCATCCTTCTCTCCGTAAGCTATCTCTCCTCTTTGAATTCTTAATGTCCTCTCTATCTAGATATGTTAGTAAACAAACAAACTGTAAAAAATATATCATAGTTTTTTGGGAGCTCCTAGTCATTATTAGCGTTAAGTATGATTATAACTCTATTGATGGTTCTTTTGGTCTTATTACCAATTGGGTTTTTAATGGATCTTTGTTTTCGTTGAGTGTATCAAACATGATTGATTTGTATGTTTTTTTGCTCAATATTTTGATGGGGTTGATGAAACCCTGTTGCTGTTCTTGTGTGTTTATGCAGGTGGTATTGATATTGTCATTGGATTTTTAGAAACTAGTCAAGATGGTGAAGTTTACAGCAGAGGAGCTTCGGCGTATTATGGACTACAAGCATAACATCCGTAATATGTCCGTTATTGCTCATGTTGATCATGGTAAGAGATTTCTTTTTCACTTATGTGAGTTATCTGCCAATTGGATACATCCGTTTGAATTGAATGTATATATTCGACTCAGAAGTGCATCCATTAGTTGTTTTCTTTTTTGGGCAGTCCTTATCTTTCTATGTTCTCCAATATAGGAGGTTAGGTGGTTACATGGATAAAGTTCCTGAATCGTTATCCCTTTGTTTGTTGGAAATGTTTCAAGTACTTTATGCTGTCCCCTTTTTTGACATTTTTATTGGCGTTTAAATTCTTATTTTACTTTTTTTTTTTAATATTTATTGAGGTAATTATTTTCGGTTCGATTCGGTTTTTATAAAAAAAAAATAACCAAACCGAAATTAAAAAAAAAAATGAAACCGGTTCAAACCGACCGGTTTCGGTTCGGCTTTTTCAGGACAAAAACCGGTTCAAACCGGTTTGGCTCGGTTTTTCCGGTTTGACTCGGTTTTTTTCTGGTTTGGGTTCGGTTCGTTTCGGTTTTTCGGTTTCAGGCTTATAAAACTGAAACCGAACCGGTCGGTTTTTTTAAAATTTTAATCAGTTTTTTTTCATAATTTGATTTTTTTAATTATTTTTTTTATTTTTTCAGTTTAATCAATTTTTCAGTTTTTTTCTCACTCCTTGTATTTATTCTACTATGAAGTTCTTGTATTAGTATCTTATGCTTAAAATTATTTGTTGCTGCATTTAAACTTTGCAATTTATATCCCACAGGAAAATCAACACTTACAGATTCTCTTGTTGCCGCTGCTGGTATCATTGCCCAAGAGGTTGCTGGTGATGTCCGAATGACAGATACCCGTGCTGATGAGGCAGAGCGCGGTATCACTATAAAATCTACTGGTATCTCTCTATATTATGAGATGGCTGATGAAGCCCTCAAGAACTTCAAGGGAGAGAGACAAGGGAACGAGTATCTCATCAATCTTATTGACTCCCCTGGACACGTCGACTTTTCATCTGAGGTCACAGCTGCTCTTCGAATTACTGATGGTGCCCTCGTGGTGGTGGACTGTATCGAGGGTGTGTGTGTTCAAACTGAAACCGTGCTTCGACAGGCTTTGGGTGAGAGGATCAGGCCTGTCTTGACTGTCAACAAGATGGACAGGTGTTTCCTGGAGCTCCAGGTTGATGGGGAGGAGGCTTATCAGACATTCTCTAGGGTTATTGAGAATGCCAATGTCATCATGGCAACATATGAAGATCCCCTCCTTGGTGACTGCCAGGTCTACCCTGAAAAGGGTACTGTTGCTTTCTCTGCTGGTTTGCATGGTTGGGCTTTCACTTTGACCAACTTTGCCAACATGTACGCCTCAAAGTTTAAAGTGGATGAGGGAAAGATGATGGAGAGGCTGTGGGGTGAGAACTTCTTCGATCCTGCTACCAAGAAGTGGAGCAGCAAGAACACCGGTTCTCCCACATGCAAGCGTGGTTTTGTGCAATTTTGTTATGAGCCAATCAAGCAGATTATTAACACTTGCATGAATGACCAAAAGGATAAATTGTGGCCCATGCTCCAAAAGCTTGGTGTTGTCATGAAGTCTGAGGAGAAGGACTTGATGGGAAAGGCTTTGATGAAGCGTGTGATGCAGACATGGCTGCCAGCAAGTACTGCTCTGCTTGAAATGATGATCTTTCACCTCCCCTCTCCTGCCAAGGCTCAAAAATACCGTGTGGAGAACTTGTACGAGGGTCCACTTGATGATGTTTATGCCAATGCTATCAGGAATTGCGACCCTGAAGGCCCCCTCATGCTTTATGTATCTAAGATGATTCCTGCATCTGACAAGGGTAGGTTCTTTGCCTTCGGGCGTGTTTTTTCTGGAAAGGTATCCACTGGTCTGAAGGTTAGGATCATGGGACCAAACTTTGTCCCTGGTGAGAAGAAGGACCTGTATGTGAAGAGTGTGCAGAGAACCGTCATTTGGATGGGAAAGAGGCAAGAAACAGTTGAGGATGTGCCTTGTGGTAACACTGTTGCCATGGTTGGTTTGGATCAGTTCATCACCAAGAATGCCACTTTAACAAACGAGAAGGAAGTTGATGCCCACCCTATTCGTGCTATGAAGTTCTCCGTGTCTCCAGTTGTGCGTGTTGCTGTTCAATGTAAGGTGGCATCTGACCTCCCAAAGCTCGTTGAAGGTCTGAAGCGGTTGGCCAAGTCTGATCCCATGGTTGTCTGTTCCATCGAGGAATCTGGAGAGCATATCATTGCTGGTGCAGGAGAACTCCACCTTGAGATCTGTTTGAAGGATTTGCAGGAAGACTTTATGGGTGGGGCTGAGATCATCAAGTCTGATCCTGTTGTCTCTTTCCGTGAGACTGTCCTGGAGAAGTCCTGCCGTGTGGTGATGAGCAAATCTCCTAACAAGCACAACCGTCTCTACATGGAGGCACGACCCATGGAAGAAGGGCTTGCTGAGGCTATTGATGACGGCCGTATTGGTCCAAGAGACGATCCTAAGAATCGTGCCAAGATCTTGTCGGAGGAGTTTGGTTGGGACAAGGATCTTGCTAAGAAAATCTGGTGTTTTGGTCCTGAGACTACGGGACCCAACATGGTTGTGGATATGTGTAAGGGAGTTCAGTACCTTAATGAAATCAAGGATTCTGTTGTTGCTGGGTTCCAATGGGCTTCAAAGGAAGGTGCTTTGGCTGAAGAAAACATGAGAGGTATCTGCTTTGAAGTCTGTGACGTGGTTCTCCATGCTGATGCCATTCACAGAGGTGGTGGTCAGGTTATTCCAACTGCCAGGAGGGTTATCTATGCTTCCCAGATCACTGCCAAGCCCAGGCTTCTTGAGCCTGTTTACTTGGTGGAGATCCAAGCTCCAGAGCAGGCTCTTGGTGGTATCTACAGCGTTCTTAACCAGAAACGTGGTCACGTGTTTGAAGAAATGCAGAGGCCTGGGACTCCCCTATACAACATCAAGGCATACCTTCCTGTCATAGAGTCTTTTGGATTTTCAGGGACTTTGAGGGCTGCAACATCAGGACAGGCTTTCCCACAATGTGTTTTCGATCACTGGGACATGATGTCTTCTGATCCTTTGGAGGCTGGCACACAGGCAGCTCAGCTTGTTACTGATATCAGGAAGCGGAAGGGTTTGAAGGAGCAGATGACACCTCTATCTGACTTTGAGGACAAGCTATAAGCATTTTCCCGTTCTTGTTAAAGCAACTTGGTTACCTTGAGAGATGATGAAGCAGAAGGACCATTTTTGCTGCTTGGTTCTTTGCAGCCTCCTCATTTGTGATGTTTTGAAATTTTGTTACCGTGGATTAGTAGATGTCCTATTGGAACAGTGGGTCATTTTATCCGTCTTCTCTTATAAGAACTCCGCACATGTTGTGTTGTGATGAACTTGGTATGCTTTAAACTTTCACATCATCATCATGCTATATTTAATTTTCAGATGGTGCATTCCTTAATGCTATTATGTATGTGTTTGTGGGGATTATATCTGCAGTCTATATGCTATTTAGAAGATCATATTCGGTCCCTTTTTTTCATGTTTGATAAGTAGTCTAGACTTTGTGTTTGTGATCTGTGACTCGTGGCATTGTTTTTTTCAACCATGTAACTTAGAGAGTTGATTGTTTTTTTCTTAGCTCTGTAACTTAGAGAGCTGATCGTTTTTTTCATGTCTCAATGTTGGCAGCGAAGCCTTTCATTGCGCTCTTATCTTGCTTTCTTGAGATTTGTTGAATATATGTTCGGATTGTGTAAAAGATGTAACTGGAGTCGGTGC
>Ga0307516_10008178_pt1 | contig 11877 bp, 8 predicted proteins | sample 19_EM_MG_FD_203310 | JGI IMG/M metagenome (GOLD analysis project Ga0307516, IMG submission 203310) | Populus trichocarpa ectomycorrhiza microbial communities from riparian zone in the Pacific Northwest, United States - 19_EM | ecosystem: Host-associated > Plants > Roots > Unclassified | place...
ATTTCCACCAAATATCGAAGGGGGTTGTGGGTTTTCCGTCGAACGCTTCAGGGTTCGTCATTTTCAGTCTCGCGGTTCTTACCGCAGGGGGTGCCGGGTTAGGCTGGACGGCCCCGGCCACTCCTTCCGCCACTGCCCTGGCTACCGTTCTTGCTAATTCTTCGGTGGTCAACGTCCGGCGAGCCGGCGTTGGGGACCTTCTCCGTTGATCCGGGCTGGGGGGTGGGGACGGTGAGGGTGGTGGTGGTAATGGTCGCCTGGGCGGTCTGGGTGGGATTCCCCCTCCTCCGACCATTGGAGGCCTTGTTGGTGCCGGTGGCGATAGGGCTGGGCGCCGAATTCTTCTATCCGGTCTTGGCGGCACCATTGGCCGCGTGGGTTCCGTAGGTGCCGTGTGAAGCCGTCGTAGGACGCTAGCTAGACTTGATGTAGATGGCCGGGCTGGGCTGCGCCATGCCGTCTGTTTCGGGGACGCCTGTCTTGACGGCCGTGGAGGCAGGGTTTTTGGGATCTGTATCTGGGCGGCTAGTTGTTTCAGTGCGTCTGCCTGTCGCTGGGTTTCTTGCCTGGCGTCCAGCAGCCGCTCTTCCAAGTATTCCACCCGCCTCTGGTGCTCATTAGCCCATATTTCGACATTTCCTTGGAAGGTGGCCAGATGCTGGCTTCTGGCCACGTTGGCTTCTGCTAGAAATGAGATTGAATCGTTCAGGCGGGCTAGTTGCGCTGCCTGCCCTGCTTGTTTGTCCGCGGCTTCCTGGGTTCGTTCGATAATGGCTCCCCAGATATTTTGCGCCAACGCTTGGTATGCTGTAGCCGCGCTTGCCAGCTCGCTTCTTATCCAATCTCCTGTGATTTTTTCATTAGCGCTAAGGCGGTCATATACATACCTGGTTCCTTCCGACAGCTCCTGGTAAGCCTGCTCGATCTGTCGGATTTTTTGATCATTGTGGTCGATCGTATTTCCGCAGAGGCTGACCAGCTGCGCCAAGTCTCGTTCGGCTTGCTTCTGCTGCTTGACCAGTGCTCGGAGCCATGTGGCTGGGTTGGTGACTTCGAGGGCTTCCTCGGTTGGCTCGGTGCCGTCGGTGATTCGTAGCATGTCTCGTGGGGCCTCCAAGCGGAGCATGTTGAAGTCGGTAGACGCCATCGTTTTTTAGTATAGATCCAAAGGGTGTCCGGTATAGAGGGATTCGTCGTCCTCGAATTCGTGGTCGCAGATTTCTCGAAATTCGTATCCGTCGAGGTCCGCGCAGATGTGGAGGGCCGCGCAATTTGCCCAGTATTGCGTGTACCAGTTTTCCGGTGCGCAGTCGATTTCTTTGGATGCAGGCCTGGGACCGTCGATCACTTCGTCCCACAGGTCTTGGTTGAGGAGATCGTTGATTGAAAGGTAAGTGTAATCGGAGTGATAGCTTCGTTCTATAATTGTCGCTAACTCGAGCAGGAAGTAGTGGTCTTGCTCGAAGGAGGGCATGAAAGTAGGGTGATTGAGATCAAGATTATAGTGTGACACTGGGGTTATATCGTAACCGGAGTGCGGGGAAATCAAAGGTAATCAGGCTACTTTCGATAATTCACAACGGAATAATCTTAGATCTTGGGTGTGGGTTCGGTGGTAGTGTTGGTGAGGATGTTCGTGCTGTTTTTCCTCTGTTTGCCGAGAGAAAACCTCTTCTTTTTATGGTAGAGTCCGTAGCGTGAGATTTTGATGAACCAGCGTGAGCGCTGATGACTCGGGCTTGGATTCCCCCGAGGTGCAGGACCCCGTGGGTGACTTCATTGGTCCTAGCAGGGTGTAGATAAGGGGAGATGAGGTTTTATGCACCTTTGCGGCACCCTAGGCTCAGAGTCCTCCGTCTCTCCCTGAGGCGAGAGCTCTCTGGGGAGCCACGTACTGCATGAGGGCCATGCAGTCATGCGGGGTCTAAGCTCTAGAGCCTGTCGATCACCCTGAGGTGACGCAATCTCTTTCTGAGAAGAGATCCGTTCGTTTGCACTCACCCCCTCATCTCCGGAGTTAGCCTAGGTCCGGTTTTCTCGGCCGACAGCTAATCTCCGTCTCATCGATCTCCTACCTAGACTCTCTGACATCATTACCCGTGCTTCAGAGGCCGCTAGTGCCCTTCTGAAGGCCCGTGATGAGTCTCCCTTGCTACGTTCTCTAGCTAATTTGCTGCGGTGTAACAGTATAGGCCTGTTCCGAACCGTCCTGACGATATCGTTCGGGTAGTCTCCGGGTCCTTCCAGACCGGCGTAGAGGTTCCGCTGGTGGTGAACTGGTATCCAAAGGCTCCTCTTCGTTCTGAAGAGGGGTAGGTTCTGTGGGCCTCTGCCCTTCGTCGGAGTTGGGTGGAATATTATTGTTGTCTGTAATCCCTTAGATTAGGGCAGGGTCGATATCGAGTGGTACAGAGAGAGCCGGTTCGTAGGATCCCTCTAAACTCCGATGGCGCGGCTCTTTCGTGGTGGTCACCTGCTTCTCTTTGGTGTAGACACGATAGATTCCTGAGCTTGCAGTGTACCCAACAATATGGCCTTCCATGCTGCGAGCAGTGAGCTTTCCAATCGTATGAGGAAGATGAATCCAAACAGGTTCTCCGAATGCCCGAAACTTGGACCTTTGCTGTTGGATATTAGTCTGTGGAAGAAAGAGCTCCACTGGAGATTTGCCGTCTAGAGTCTGATGAGGGGTTCGGTTTTTTGTATATGTTGAATGTGCAATGGCTTCGGGCCAGAGATACTTTGGGAGGTTGGCGTGAAGGAGAGCCGTTCGAGCCATAGTGACGATGGTTCTATTGGTTCGTTCTGCAATGGCATTGGTCTGGCTGTGGTATGCGACAGTCTCCTTCAAACTCATACTGCAACTACCAATAGGACGACTGGGAAAGGTTGTTGCCAATTGCCGAATTCTGCTACAACAACACACAAACCGGAACCACAAGAATAACCCCCTTCTTTGCCAACTATGGATATCACCCTTGTTTCCTGCCAGACCTCGGCACCCGGAACGAGGAGACCCCGGAAGTATCGGAATATGTTGCGGCATTGAGAAGGCTGCAGGAAGAACTTCGAGCAGAGATTAAGGAGGCCCAAATGTCGCAAGCAGAGCAAGCCAACAAAGCACGACATCCGGACCTGGTACTGAACCCAGGCGACAAGGTCTGGCTACGACGAAAAAACATCTGGACAATCCGACCATCGAACAAACTGGATCACAAGCAGATCGGCCCATACCCCGTCCTAGAGAAAGTGGGCTCACGAGCATATAAGTTGGACCTACCGGCCATGGTCAAAATCCACCCCATCTTCCACATGAGCCTCCTTGAACCCACAGCCAGCACCGAACCCATCCCAGGACACCAACAACCACCGCCACCGCCCGTGATCATCCAAGAACAGCAAGAGTGGGAAGTAGAAAAGATCCTCAACTCCCGACGCCATAGAAACCAAATACAGTATCGAGTCAAGTGGACCGGCTTCCACAACCCCGATCGTACCTGGTACCCAGCCTGCAACTTTGAAAACTCACCCGACCTCATCCACCAGTTCCACGAGGAGTACACTGAGAAACCTGCCCCCCAAAATTAGCAATATGTCCACTACCGCCACGATCGACACCAACGAAGGCTGGACCTTCCCCAACGACAACAACCCCGTTCCCGAATTTCCTGCCATGACCGAGCCCGACAACAATTGGGGTATTCCTCCCACCACACCTTCCCCGCCGCCGTCCGCTGTAGGACATCCCCATACCAATGATCACGCCTCCCTCCACAGGACGGCTTGCTACGATGACTACTGCTACTCGTCACATTGTATTGTACAACTTCCCGCTGTCTGTCACTCTGAGAGCTGCGCTAACCATGTCACAAAGCTCGCAATCATACTCGCCGCGTCTTACTTGCAATCATACTCACCGCGTCCTACTTGCTATCGTCCTCGCCGACGGCAGCGTGCTCATCGCCATCCTCCTCATAGTTGTCGTGCTCATCGCGTCGTGTTCATCTCGTCGTGCTCATCGCGTTGTGCTCATCACGTCATGCTCATCGCGTCGTGCTCAACAGGTCGTGCTCATCGCATCGTGTTCATCGCGTCTTGCTCAACACATCGTGTCGTATTTGTCAACTTTCCTTTGTTTCTGCGCGAAGTGTGGTAGTAGCATATATAGATGTACATTAGATAGAATGAATAGAACTGGACTGAGTCACTATGCCTAGAACCTGCTGCATGTTTGCGAATGCGACAAGAGTATTTGCTGCGATGTTCTGTGCCTTGACAGCCAGCGTGACCGCGGTGCCATGACATGCATCATCCAGATGCCATTTGCCCTGACACGGCAGCGTTCAGAAGGAAAATGCCCTGACATGGCTGCGTCCAGAAGGAAAATGCCCTGACACAGCTGCGTCCAGAAGGAAAATGCCCTGACACGGCTACGTCCAGAAGGAAAATGCGCTGACATGGCTGCGTCCAGAAGGAAAATGCCCTGACACGGCTGCGTCCAGAAGGAAAATGCCCTGATACGCTCCGTCCGGTAAGCAGATGCTATGGCGAGCTGCGTCCGGACGCAAGGTGTTGTGGCGAGCTGCGTCCAGATGCACGGTGGCATGGCGAACTGCGTCCGAGTTAAGCAGGTTGTGTCCGAAGCCTCCAGAGCGTCTAGTGCATCCGGACGCTCAGGAGGCAAATTTTTTTTTTCCTGAAGAACGCTCTTCCCCCAACGAGCGATCCGAGGAGCGAGTCGTCGCCACGGAACCATGAGCGATCCGTCGAGTGAGTCGTCACCATGGAGCTGCAAACGATCTACTGCGCAAGCCGACAGACAGCCACAGTGCGCACCTTACATCGAACCGAGCCATCTGCCTAAGTGCCGCAAGCGGGACGACAGTTAATCGGGAAGGAGACGGGAGGATACGCAAGGGGCTCCAGAGTCTAGGCGGGAGATAAAAAGCGGAGTTAACAAGGCTTACGGCCGCCATCGGTTGTGAGGGTTAACTTTGGGAGATAAGGGATACCGGCAACTGGTAGGAAACGGAGTGAAGTTGGGCCGTGTCATCTACGAGATGATAAGGCCACGTCATCTAACGGGATGGACAAGAAAAGACTTCGCAATCCACTGGGCCGCATGAGGGACTTAACCCCCGAAAGGGTTGGGCGAGTTATACGGTGCTAAACAGAACCTTATTTCCTTATCGTCAGACCGACCAGGATGAGTAGACACAGTCCACGACGGCTGCTGGGCAGGCAAACGACGAGGGTTTTTTCGTTCTGGGCTTCCATGGACTTCGAGTGCTGCTGAGCTTGTTTTTCCTGATTTTCACCGAAACCGGATGAAAATCCCCAAAATCCAGTCCTTTTGGGTCCCGGCAACTACCAGCTCACCAACGAACCAGCACTCGTTCTCACTCGAAGCCGGTGAAGTCGTTCTGGATACGTTAGAATACACATTCCGGGCACCTTTCCAGCTACACCGAGTTGCAGGACCGGGTATTGGCTGCATCCAACATGTGAAATCCGCACTCGAAGCCGGTAAGGTCATTCCGGATACATTAGAAAACACATTCCGGGCACCGTTCCAGGTGTTCCGAGCTGCGGAGTTTGGCATTCGCGGCGTTCAACGTGTGGGAGTTCGCACTGGGAGCTATTCCTCGACATCGACCTCGCAGACACGTTGCGAGGCAGCTCCTCGATGGAGCGTAACGCCAATTGCACGTCATCTGGGCATATACGCGTCTGTCGACGAACCCACGGAACAACATACACCGAGCAAACCTCGTGTAATGGGGTATTCAACCGACGCCAGGCTCGCCGATTACAGCATCCTGCTGGTATCGACGATAATATATCAATATCGGTCCAGTAGCCGGAATGGCAAACTTGACGGTTATTCAAGGCGTTCGGAGAACCGCCCTGGAAAGGGGGGGATAAGGATCGACCGCTTACGGCAATCCAGCATGCGAAGCAGGCTGCGGCAGCCGTTGTCAGAATTGGCGGCAAAGGCTCCGTACTCGCAGTATGTGACACTGGGGTTGTTTCGTAACCGGAGTGTGGAGAGAATCAACGGTAATCAGGCTACTTTCGATAATTCACAGCGGAATAATCTTAGATCTTGTGTGTGGGTTCGGTGGTAGTGTTGGTGAGGATGTTCGTGCTGTTTTTCCTTCCGTCAGGGCGGAAAACCTACGTCTTATACCTGAGTGATGCCATCGTGAGAGATGGTGACTCGGATTTGGATTCCCCCGAGGTGCATGGACCTTGTGGGCGACCCCTTGGTCCTGGCAGGGTGTAGATAAGGGGAGATCAGGTTTCATGCAAGTGGGCGGGGTGCTTTCCTTACCGGCCTCTCTTCTGTGTGCCATCAGCAGGCGACGTGACATCCCCTCCTTTCGGGAGAGGGGTCATAGCCCAAGTCCGGCGGTCTGTATGCCATCAGCAGGCTATGTGGCATCCCCTCCTGTTTGGGGGAGGGGTCATAGCCCAAGCGTCTCGCCATTTTGCAATCTTCCCCTCATCTCCGGAGATATGTGTCTTAGGCCAGTCTCGGCCGTAAGCTCATCTCCGAACCTTATCTCCCTCCTAGACTCAATGAGTGCGTGTGACACTGGGGTTGTCTCGTAACCGGAGCGCGGGTAGAGTCAAAGGTAATCAGGCTACTTTCGATAATTCACAACGGAATAATCTTAGATCTTGTGTGTGTTTTGGGTTTTAGTAGTGTTGTGGGTTTTGGTAGTATTGTGGGTTTTGGTAGTGTTGTGGGTGAGGTTCGTGCCGATTTTCCTCTCGTTTTTGCGAGAGAAACCTCTTTCTTTTATGGTTGAGGCCATAGCGGGAGATCTGATGAACCAGCGTGAGCGCTGGTGACTCGGGCTTGGATTCCCCCGAGGTGCGGGGACCCCGTGGGTGATTCATTGGTCATAGCAGGGTGTAGATAAGGGGAGATGAGGTTTCATGCACCTTGCGGCACCATAGGCTCAGGGTCTTCCGTCTCTCCCTGAGGTGAGAGCTCCCTGGGGAGCCACGTACTGCATGAGGGCCATGTAGTCGTGCGGGGTCTGAGTTCTAGAGTCTGTCAGTCACCCTGAGGTGACGCAATCTTTCTCTGGAAAAGATCCGTTCATTTGCACTCGCCCCCCTCATCACCGGAGTTAGCCTAGGTCCGGTTTTCTCGGCCGACAGCTAATCTCCGTCTCCTCGATCTCTTGCCTAGACTCTCTGACGTCATTACCTGTACTTCAGAAGGCAACTAGTGTCCTTCTGAAGGCCCGTGATGAGTCTCCCTAGCTACGTACTCTAGATGATTTCTAAGGTGTAACACTACCTCCTCCCCCTCTTAGCCTCGTCCCGAGTGCTAATACTCTTCTCTTTCTATCTAGGTAGCCCGTCCTTTTCTGTTATGCGTGCCTTTTTCTTGGGGTAACGTGTGGATCCTAGTTACCGTGACTGTAGTCCTCCTCCCCTGCAGCCCTCCCAGCCATCGGATCAGGGCATCATTCTCTGTAATCCGTCGGAATGGCTGGGCCCTCAGAGTAAGCCGGTGCGTACTCTTACTGTCGCTGATTCCCGCTGGGCAGCCGCGATCATGGAGACGGAAGCATCAGTTTACCCAGTGCGCATCCTGTCGACCCTCGGCTTTATTGGACACGTGGAAGGAGTGACCAAGCCCGAACAAGCCGGACGGGCCAATGGTGTGCACACAGAGGTGTTCCGTTCGCCGCCAGGATTCGCCGCCTGTTGATGGTTCTGTTTTCTCCGGCCGTTACCCCCGTGCGGAATCGTTCCGGTCGTCTTCGGGTTGATCGGTTGTTCGCGGGCGAGAGCATATGATGTTTTTCTGGGTGTGGGACACATGGAAAGAGTGACCTTCTCGACTGGGGGTTCGTGCCCGGGTGCTGCCTCTCTCCCTCGTAGGTGTACATACAGAGGTGTTCCGTACCGAACACCTACGGCTCCCGTCCGGGCGAGTCCGAGGTATCCTTCGACGAGTTCTTGTGTTACACCTTAGCAATTAGCTAGAGTACGTAGCAAGGGAGACTCATCACGGGCCTTCAGAAGGACACTAGTTGCCTTCTGAAGCACAGGTAATGATGTCAGAGAGTCTAGGCAAAGTGATCAAGAAAACGGAGATTAGCTGTCGGCCGAGAAAACCGGACCTAGGCTAACTCCGGTGATGAGGGGGCGAGTGCAAACGAACGGATCTTTTCCAGAGAGAGATTGCGTCACCTCAGGGTGATCGACAGACTCTAGAACTCAGACCCCGCACGACCGCATGGCCCTCATGCAGTACGTGGCCCCCCAGGGAGCTCTCACCTCAGGGAGAGACGGAGGACTCTGAGCCTAGGGTGCCGCAAGGTGCATGAAACCTCATCTCCCCTTATCTACACCCTGCTATGACCAATGAATCACCCACGGGGTCCCCGCACCTCGGGGGAATCCAAGCCCGAGTCACCAGCGCTCACGCTGGTTCATCAGATCCCACGCTATGGCCTCCACCATAAAGAGAAAGAGGTTTCTCTCAGAAAACAGGGGAGAAACCAGCACGAACATCCTCACCAACACTACCACCGAACCCACACTACCACCGAATCCACACACAAGATCTAAGATTATTCCGCTGTGAATTATCGAAAGTAGCCTGATTACCTTTGATTCTCCCTACACTCCGGTTACGTAACAACCCCAGTGTCACACTATAATCTTGATCTCAAAATCACCCTACTTTCATGCCCTCATTCGAACAAGAGCATTTCTTCCTGCTCGACTTGGCCACGATTCTCGAACCCCAGTCCAGCTACCAGTTCGACTATACCTTCGGCTGGATCAACGAAGAAATAGCAACCGCCCTAAAAGAAAACGAGTGGAACGAGTACGACAACGGACCAGCCCCTGTCGAACTCGACGACATCACGCCTTGGCACTGGTACACGCAGTACTGGGCTACCTGCGCTCTCCTTAGACAGTGCGCCAACCTCAACGGCCTCGAATTCAGAGAAATTGGTGACTACGAATTCCTGGACGACGAGACTATCTACACCGGACACTTCCTTGACCTATATTGAAAATGGCGTCCACCGACTTCAACATGCTTCGCCTGGAAGCCCCCAGAAACGTACTACAAATCACCGACGGAACAGAACAAACCGAGGAGACCCTAGAGGTCGCCAATCCCGCTACGTGGCTCCGCGCGTTAGCCAAACAGCAAAAACAAGCGGAACAGGACCTGGCGCAACTGGTCCAGCTCTGCGGAAATACGGTTGATCACGCCGACCAAAGAATCCAACAGATCGAACAAGCCTACCGAGACTTGTCTGATGGAACCAGGTACGTATATGACCGATTAAGCGCTAATCAAAGGATCACAGGAGAATGGATCCAGAGCGAACTAGCAGGCGCGGCCAGTGCATACCAGGCCTTTGCGCACAACGTATGGGGCGCCATCATCGAGCGAACCCAGGAAGCCGACAAAAAACAGGTAGGACAGGCTACGCAACTGACGAGACTTAACGACTCGATATCGTTTCTAGCAGAAGCAAATGTGGCAAGAAGTCAACATTTAGCGAACTTTCAAGGTAACGTAGAGCTATGGGCAGAAGAGCACCAAAAACGAGCAGACAGGCAGCAGCAGCGGGTGGAATACCTGGAACAGCAGCTACAGGAAGCTAGAGAGGAAGCTCGGCAGCTTGCCGAGGCCCTACAGCTCCTAGCCGCACGAATCCCGGCCCCGGGAACCCCCAGGACTCCAGCACCAGCCCCGGAAAGTCCACCGCCTGGGCCGACGCCATGGCGGAGCCCGGTCCGAGCAACCACGTCCAGCCTGGCCGACGCCCTGCAGCACCTCCGAGCGGGACCTTCGGGAAGCCCCAGCCCCGACGCACAACGACCCCCGGTACCGCCCCGGCCCGCAAGAAGAAGCCGCCCGCCCGCAGTATCACCACCACCAGCGCCTAAAGGAAACCCCATGTTCGGAGGAGGAGGAATGCCACCACAGCCTCCGCTCCGACCGCTACCACCCCTGCCTTCGCCGTCCCCACCGCCGTCGCCTCGACCAGCGCAAAGGACGTTGACCACCGAGGAACTCGCCCGGACCATAGCCAGGGCAGTGGCAGAAGGCGTAGCCGCCGCCGCACCAGCAACCCCGGCCCAAGCGGCAGCCAGGATCAACACCTCCCGACTGAAGATGAAAAACCCCGACCCATTCAATGGGAAGAACACCACCAATTTCAATCAATGGTGGGAATCGGTCACAATGTACCTAGGATTCTACCCAGAAACCGTGGACCGACAAAAGATTGCATGGATAGGAACCCTCCTAACGGACACGGCCCTGTCCTGGCACCTCCATCGTTACAGGGACTTGGGAGATGCGGACACCTGGGTCAACTACTCGGCAGTGATTCGGGCCGAATACCACAACGACCGCGAGGCAGCCGACGCTCAGCAAAAGCTGGGACAACTCCGATACCAGGGATGTATCCGAACATACGTAACGGAACTCCGGGTGCTCAATAACTTCGCCCGGGCAAATGGGGAAAGTTTGCGGGAAAAAGTTGACCTAGCCATGACCGATGCAATCCTGGATATGAGGTTCAGTCAAAATGAAGGAGAGTTCGTTGACGACGACGACTTCATACACGCCACCTACAGAGCGGGCATCCAGGTAGAAAAAAGGAAGGCCCTCAGGGCAACCCGAGAACTGGTCCGATCGACAGCTCCACCAAAACACGAGGTACCCCGGAAGGTCCCCTCATCGAAAAACCCAAATCAGGAAGAAAAACCAAAGGACCCCCAGCAGAGGGGGGCCCCAAGAACGGACCGAAAGACCCAGTACAACCAACCCGGTCACTGGGTATCGAAGGATGCCGCGCTTACCGGCGTCCCAGCCAAGGAACGAGAGGAATACGGACGAAGTAATGATGACTGCTGGCGATGCGGCAGGAGCGGCCATAGGACTTACGAATGTTTCGCCGGGAGCACGAAAAGGGGGACCTCGCTACCCACGGCACCTTGGAAGGTCCCCGCGGTACACGGAGAAAAAAGGAAAAGATCGGAGGAACCCGAAGCACCAATCCCGGTCAAGCAACAGAAAGTCGCAGTGGTAGAGACGATGGACACAGCTCCGCTCTGGGAGGAATCCGACTCGGATTTTTAGGAAACCCCGCCACGGCGCCTGGGGGGGTCAGAGTCATCATATGCGGCGCCTCAAAACGAAAGCCAGGGGTCTCGACCGAGGAACGACCCACGAAAAAACCTCGTAACACACGGCCGGTGATCGACATGCTGCTCCATGTCAGAACTCAAAAGAAACCGATAAAAGTCCTGCTGGACACAGGCTGCTCGATAGCCTTGATCAATCAAAAAACGGTCAACAAATGGGGAATCCAGAAAAGAAAGCACAAGGAAGCTCGGACGATAGAAAGCTTCACAGGAGCCACCGTCCAAGGTGCAGGGCAATATTATACGAAACCACTGCACCTGCAACACCGAAAACACTTCTCCCGGGAAGTATTCGAAATATCACCGATGGAAGAAGGCATTGACGCCTTTCTTCCATTTAAATGGATAGAACAGCATCCACCTCAGGGAGTATGGGAATCGGAAGAAATACGATTTAACAGTGCCAGTTGCCTGGAAAACTGCGGCAAATTCGCGACCAACGACTTCTCATTGACATGGGACGACACCGTGGCTACGAATCCAGAAGCCAGCCTCATAGGCTACGTGTCTGCCGCCTCCGACCAACCGCTGGAGGACGTCCCAATGGAGTTCCGTCAGTACCTAGGAATAATGAGCCAGGAGGCAGCAGACGCGCTCCCCGAGCACCGCCCCTATGACTGCAAAATTGAGCTCAAGGAAGGCGCCACGGCGCCGTGGGGGCCAATCTAC
>Ga0307516_10008179_pt1 | contig 11877 bp, 14 predicted proteins | sample 19_EM_MG_FD_203310 | JGI IMG/M metagenome (GOLD analysis project Ga0307516, IMG submission 203310) | Populus trichocarpa ectomycorrhiza microbial communities from riparian zone in the Pacific Northwest, United States - 19_EM | ecosystem: Host-associated > Plants > Roots > Unclassified | place...
GCGGCAAGTTTGGAGAGCTCAGAAGACCAGAGGCCAACAGTGAGGACGCGGTTGGTACTGTGGAATTTTCCGGTAGACAAAATGAGTATCTATTCATTACTTGGGAGGTAGAAAGGTGATAGGGGGAAGAGGTGACCACGAGGCCCCAGATAAACGATAACAGGAGTGGGGTGACTCACGGGACCCAGTTCGCGTAAATGTCACGGAGAGCATTTGATGCGGCGATACCGTCGGGCGTCTGAAGAGAGCCGATGAGGACGCGGTCGGGATTGAACAGGTCGCTGATCGCGGTGCCCTCGGCGAGGAATTCGGGGTTGGAGAGGATGTCGAAGCGACAGTTTGGACGGGAATTAGCCTCGAGGATAGTGCGCATCGACTCGGCTGTTCGGCACGGGACGGTGGACTTCTCGACGACTATCTTGTTCGAGGTGGCTACCCTGGCGATGTGACGTGTAGCGGACTCGACATACCTGAATATGCCAGGGGAGATGTAAAGATGACAGGAGTCGTGACATGACGGACGTACTTGAGATCAGCAGCAAAACCAGCCCCTACACCAGACTTCTTGGTTGGTGTGTTGACACTGACGAAGATAAGATCAGCATCCTGGATAGCTTTGTCGATATTTGTCGAGAAAAAAAGGTTGCGACCGCGTGCTTGACGGACAACGTCTGTAAGACCCGGTTCGTAGATTGGGAGTTTGTAGTTTGGGCTATTCCACGCATCGATACGGTTCTGATTAAGATCGACAATGGTAACTTGGACATGGGGGCACTTGAGTGCGATGACAGCGCACGTGGGACCGCCTACAAGTACATGAGACACGACAGGTCGTCAAGTTTCGAAATGCAATACGCACCAACGTATCCGGCACCGACTGTAGTATTTTGAGCTAGTCATGAGTGACGATCAATAAACACATGGGATGGAGACGCACTGCAGCAGACTTTGGAAACAGCAGGCATGACTGAACGAGTGCGAGGAGAGGAGAGGAAAATGGTGAGAGACCCGCTTGCCAGATCTTTTCCGCGTTTGCTTCCGCCTCGTTGCCGCTGTTTACTCACAACAATTTGGTCGTTGGTAGGTTTTATGTATGTTTTACGTCTGTTTGAGCTCGACAGGCTGAGTGCCTTCGAACAGTGGTATAGGTTTGTGTTTCACGCCTCCTGTAACTTGGGATACCCTGCATTCTTGCATATGTTTCATGGCGTCACTTCCAAACACAGCAGTGTGATGAGGTAATCGTGGGTTTTATAAATTATAACTCCCAGCCAGAAATCGAATGACAGTAACGCAGGATGCACTCCCCGATTGCACTCAGTCCTCCATCGCCCTCCCAGTCGCTCTTCACCAAGAAGAGGGCCTCTCTCTCGCAACTGCCGCCGTTGGCCAGCGCTGCTTCCTATCTCTCTGCAGTCCACGAAGCAGATGTCCGTGCTCGCAGCCATGAAATCACCCCCACCTCAACACCTGCTCTCTCCGTATCGTCGTCCATATCCGCCTCCTCAGAGGACACTGTCCTCAACGAATCGGACGACAATTCGGGACTAATTTATCCTCTCACACCCCCCACGTCGGAGCAGGTCTTCAACACCGTTCACTCAGAGTTTGGTCACTGCGCCAACCAGAGCTATCGCTGTGTCTCCCAACACAACTCAGAAAAACCAGTCGGAGAACACGAGGTCGAAGAGCCGCCGTACTACATCCTCTTCACTACTTATTTCAGTTATCTCATTCTCATCATATTCGGGCACCTGCGCGACTTCTTTGGCAAACGCTTCGCAAAGTCCTATTTCACTCATTTGATGCCACATGACGTGTGTTGGTTCCTCTTTTGTCGTGTGGTGGGGCCTGACATTTCTGAATAGGGTTACGCACCTTTGAACTCGGACTTTGACTCGTTTTATACCCGTCGTCTCAAGCGCCGCATGGATAACTGTTTCTCCCAACCAGTCACAGGCGTAGCAGGTCGCACCATCCTTACTTATGACCGATACTCCAAAGATTACAACTACACCCAAATATACCCCGGTACCAAGACTCGTGCTCTCAACATTTCTTCCTACAACTATCTTGGTTTTGCCCAAGCACGTGGTGGCTGTGCCGATGCTGTTGAAGAGTCTATCAAACGATATGGCGTATCCACTTATGGCACGCGTCTAGAGGGTGGCTCATGCGATCTTCACCAAGTCGCCGAGGCCCTTGTAGCTCGCTTTGTTGGCATGGAGGACGCGTTAATTAGCTCAATGGGTTTTGCGACAAACTCGGCCTTCATCCCTGCGTTGGTGGGCAAGGGTTGTCTCGTTATATCCGACGAATTCAACCACGCATCCATCCGTGTCGGTGTAAGGCAGAGCGGTGCACATGTCCGCATGTTCAAACACAACGATATGAAACGCTTGGAGGGCTTGCTTCGCGAGGTTATCAGCCAGGGTCAGCCCAGGACCCATCGCCCATGGAAGAAGATCCTTGTCATCGTCGAGGGTTTGTACAGCATGGAAGGCACGATGGTCGATTTACCCAGGATTATAGAACTCAAGAAGAAGTATAAGGTGCGCTAATCTTCGTACCCGTTGTTCGTTGCTGAATTGCAATTGCATCTATGCAGTTCTATCTCTTCATTGACGAAGCACACTCAATCGGTGCACTTGGCCCACACGGTCGCGGAGTGACAGATTATTTCAATATTTCACCTCGTTCCGTCGACATCCTCATGGGCACCTTTACAAAATCCTTCGGAGCTTCGGGTGGATATATCGCTGGGCGCAAGTCGCTTATTGATAGTCTCCGTTTACGTGGACATGCGGGGCCATATGCAGAAGCAATGACACCCCCCGTCCTCACCCAAATCGTATCAAGCATGGCCAGTATCATGGGCGTCACTCCTCCTCCCCTTACCTCACCCTTGAAAACCCCTCTTGCATGCGCAACCCCAACGGCAAACGGAGTTTCATTGGCCCGCACGGTCGATAACTATGTGCATCCTGGCATGGCACCTTCTTCTGCTCTTCCCACGTGGCTCTCCCTCCCTTCCTCGCTGTTAGACGGATCCGAAGCACGCGAGCGCATCCGCCGATTGGCATTTAATTCTCGTTACCTTCACGCTGGCTTGAACAAACTCGGTTTCATCACCTGCGGCCACCCCTTCTCTCCAATTGTCCCACTCATGATCTTCAACCCTGGTAAACTGGGGGCATTTTCAATCATGATGCGGGAGCGGTCGACGCCAATCGTCGTGGTTGTCGTTGGATACCCAGCAACGCCACTCGTATCTAGCAGAGTCAGGTTCTGCGTGAGTGCGGCGCATACCAAGGATGACATTGACGTGATACTGCGGGCATGTGACGAGGTGGGCAATGTACTGGATTTGAAGCACGGTCATGGGGAGAGGTGGTCAATTGAGGAGATTATGAAGCGAAGCGTGGAGCTTGTCAACTCATTCTAAAGCATGGTTTGTCGTCGTTCTTTGTCTCTTGGTTGATGCTGACCAATGCCCTAGATGTGTTCTGCGAAGACATGGTGCACATGTATATATCAACATAAGAATACTTGGAACACATTGTGCCCACGACCCTCTAATGCATTGTCATCTATGATCCTCCTCCGGTCAGCTCATGCAAAATGCATTCACACATAAGTCAACTTGAAATAATGAATGCTGGACCTGTGCGGCTTTTTTGCTGGGGGCTGTAGAGTAATTTATGTATTTTATCCATCTGGATGCTTCTTTCTACCTGGTAATATACGTTCAACTGACATTCAGACAATTTGTGTTTGCATATACTATTCTCGTGTTGCAGGGGAAGATAGACAACCAGACTGAGAACTGAGTGACACTACAGGAATAATTCTGGCACGGCGAAAGCTCTCTGGGAGTCAGTTATGTGACCAGAGGCGGGTGCAGTATTATTTCCAGGCGGTGTGGTTGCCTCATAGCCTATGGGCAGTGAGAACGTCGCCTGCGTTTTGGGCAGCACATGGCAATGTTGAGACTCTATCACCACTAGAAATGTCTCCCAGATATGAGATTTCTATGCCACCTATGGCACGGAAATACATCAACTTATTCAGGAGAGCGAAGGGATTGATGGCATATGTACATGGTCCGAATAAATAACGTGGATACAATCAGGCCAGTATACTGGTACGTGATGAGACAACAAGGAATGTGAACGTGCGCATTCATTAGATGAGGTCAAGGTGTTTGACACCTTGGAGTGATAGAGGCCTTGTTCTTGTCAGAAGTGATATTGAAATCACAAAGTGCAAACCCACTTCCTGAAAAGCCTTCCTATGATACTGTCGCAGATTGAGTCTACAAAGATTAAACAACATCAATGGGTAGTACCGATGGTTCCACATAAACAGCTCAAGGCTTACGACAACAGTGCCGAATTTGCGTATACTATGACACCGTGAGCGGATTTTGAGTCGGAAGCTGTTTAGACCTACTTTTCACGTGTACAACTCCGAATGAAAAGAATAGTAAACTGTTAGGGGAGGCCAAGAGCTGTTCCAGGCACACTAGTTTAGTCCGCCTGTCAATGGGTCAGAGTCAGTGAGCTTACGGAAATGAGTTCCATGACTGCGATCATGCTAGGTCCGAAGTAAGACAAATAATAGACCCAAGGGAGAGGGAGAACCTTGTGATTGCCCCAGTGCCAACAAAATATGCCAATAATCGGGTAACTATTTGTGTGGACCTGCAACGTGTGTAGAAGTCCAGCCCATCCATAGATGACAATTATTACCGTCCTGTATCACGTTTGTCGTATAAACAGTACGCAAGAATAAGCGCTGTTAGTGTATCTTGAAGGGTAGCAATACCCATCGTAATAATCATAGGCACCTACAGTAAAAAAGATATTGGCAGAGTTTCAGGGGCGGAACACAACAGAAGTGATCTACATATGATCCTTAGTTGATTCCCATGTGGAATAATGAAAGCTGTGCACTGTGTCAGGATACCAAGCCAAGTCCACGCAGACTTTGAAGTGGCCACTAACCTTAACGTTGTTGGCACCGCTGCCATCACTGCAGCCATATGTATCAAGTTCTACGTAGACAATAGTCTACGATGATGCATACCAAAGCGAGCAATCACTAAAAATGACTTCTATATGTCCAGATCACCATACCTTGAGAATAGGCAGAAAAGCTCACCAGCAGGCCAACGACCCAAGCCTTCCTGGAAACTGCAGCAGGAATCAGGGTGCTTGAAAGTGGAGCAACTATCATGCCACTTACATGCCCATACTCGCCAGGTGAAAAACCTAAATGGGAAAGTAGTGTATCAGTAAGACTATGCAATCGATGAACCGATCTGCACATACAGGTTCACGACGAGTATGATGACGAACTGCAAACACAAGGATATGGGATATTCGAATACTATGACGGCTATGCAAACTCACACCTATTTCAGCCGAAACCTGGATAGTTGTTAAGTAGCCTTTGAGTGACCGAACGGAGTACACACCAGAAGATCCCTGGATATTGAATTAAGGGCTGGTAAACAAGTACTGGGGCCAAATAAACACACCAGAGGATCTGATTAATCTCCAAAACATCACCAAACCTATCGATTAAATAGCTATTATTGAAGGATATCGTGAATCCGCTGTGGATGGATTCAAGGATCCTGAATTACGGCGTATAAGAAGGTGGATCATCGAAAGTGGAAACAACTGGATACCAAATAAATGCTACCTGGCATAAGACGTTCGGTGTTCTCGTCGCTGGCAGGGTCAATTGGAAGCCATACCAAATATTTCAACAATACGGAGTCGTCCCGGTAGGTCTGGAAATAGAAGAAGGTCTGCACACAACTGATTCCATAGAACCTGGCCCGTGCTTAGATCATGGTCCGCTAGTGACGTTTTGGCAGTGGACTTACAGCAGGCTAATGAAGGACCCAATGAATGGACCTTGTAGCATGTGTGCATTAGCTGCCAAGGGCTGGGGATCCATGGCCTTACGGAACAGATGAGGTGGCATTGAAGGCGGGGGGCTACTTCTTATATGTACCTGAAAACCATGCCTGAGGATCTGATGCGGCTGGCATAACGCAACCGCCAACTTGTTGGCCCCATCACGTAGATAACTTGAAAATATTGCCTTCCCTATATTAGGGTTGCGTAACAAGAAGCTGTACATGGAAGCGTATAAATCTCGAAAGACCACAGTTTTGCCGCACACCGACCTGATCAGTGGCGCTAGTGTTCTGGCCAGTAGAATCCATCCATCCACATCAGGATCATGATCACTTGGTCTGCTTGTCGAGATCCGTGCAGGTGCCTTCGTTACCTTCGATGACCATTACTACTTCTTGCTGTTAGGCTCTATCGAATTGTACTGAATCACCACTTGGACGGTTGATCTCTAATACGGTGTGGCGCGGTTAGTGGTCACCGTGACACAGTACCTCAGGCTCATAGGGGCTAGTCTCCCCAAGGCAGACCAAAGATTCGATGGAAGACAATCGTTCCCTCTCCGACTAAAGCTAGCCAGCCACGATGGCGAGACCACGAATAATGCCGTGAAGCCCATGGAAACAGCAGTTGAAACGTTAATCGCTCTCGGAGGCTCTCTCAGGCTCTTTGTTATTACTGACTCAGAATAGCGAGCCTTCTAATGACCTTCAGTAGGCCCTAGTTCTACTGCTGCGATTGCAATGCACATCCCTGACGATGAGAATCTTGCCGCGGAGCTCCTTTCTACTAATTCAAAAAGGCCTCCAAATGCCTCGCCAGTACTATAGGGCCATGATGTACTTGGCATTGGTGCAAGTGTCGACAACCCCACGTAGTACCGCTGGTCGTGCCATTGTTTGTATCCCTTGCTGACAACCAAGTCTACGTGGAGTTCGACATCATCAATCGGCGACTACGCAAGCAGTGTTGGAATCCGTGGCACGTGAGCGGCATGTTGAAGACGCCTTCAAGGGCAAAATGGATGAGAAGCAGGTACGCTCCAGCCGCGCCTTGCCGCTATAAAACCATTCAACAGGGACGTCACTCAGATAGCAAAAGTGGCGATGATGCTAAACAAGGACGTCCGGCCGTTATTGTCGGCGATGTCGTCTGACTGCTTGATATCCACCCAGGAGGTCCCCAAGAGCGCCGACCATAATCCAACTCGGACGTTCTTACCTTTGACAGGTTATCTCACCTCTAACAGTTGATGATCCTCTAGGCATGTTGACCTCAACAGGGCGTATTCTACGCTGTTGGGCACCCTTCACAAGACATTATTCAATATTGCCGTCATTAGCTCATGATGTACCTGTAAGTTGCGGTGTACCGGGCCCATGTCTACTTGTTATCTAACCAATGGAGCTCGTCCGCATGCTCTATTGTTGCACACTCACACTATCTTTAGCAAGTACTACTTGGCGGATGAGCATATCAGTCTCACAGGACTGGGCCCCTCATGCCATACCTGTCACTCTGGTGTTCCTATGCCGGGGCACGCAACGGAGCACGGGACATGATGTGGGAAGGTATGATAGCAGGGACCAGGAGTCACCCCGATCGGTGGTTTAGGAGCACTCTAAGACTGCTGAACACCATTCTAAGTTGTATACGCTCAATAGCCATACTTGCCATCATGTTGGTCTGTCACATCTATCCTGCAAACCATAGCCCATTGAAATGAAGTACCGGGTCAGACTGTCCAACTCGAAAGTAATCAGTTATATCCCAAATGATGTCTGAAGTATGCGAAATTGATAGTACATGCACGAAGGCTGCCAGTCCCCAGAACATCACGTCGGACACAATAACACGTACGACGGGATAGATAGATCTATGGTAGGTCTGAGGTAACATCATGTACTGGGCTCGTAATGATGCTTGCAATACAAGAATTGGCTGGGGTAATAATAAAGTATTCAACAAGTGGAATTGATCAAGGTTCTGCTATTGTCAGAAGTAGTGTTAGTATCACAAAGAGAGATCCCTTCCTGACGAGACTTCCTCTGATACTGTCGCAGATTGAGTCTAGAGAAGTCAATGGAACGATGGTCTCACTTCAATAGCCTAAGACTCACGACAACAATGCTGAATTCGCATATACTATGACATGGTAAGTGGATCTTGCGCAAGTCAGAAGTTATTCAAAACCTACTTTTCACCTGTACGAGTGCGAATGGAATATATAGCATGCTGTTTGGAGAGACTAAGATCTATTCAAGGAACCATGATTAAGTCTGCCTGCCAATGGGGTACAATTGAACTTACGGAAATGAGTTGCAAGATCTCGACCGTGCTGGGTTCCGAAGTAAGTTAGATAATAGACTAAAAGGAAAAGGCGAAAACCTTGTGAGTGCACCGGTCCCAACAACATATGCCAGTAAGCGTGTTACTAGTTGCGAGGATCTGCAGCACCTCGTCATGAGAAATGCAAATCTAGGTCATTCAGATGAGTCACGATTATCACCTTTGTGTGCGCCTGGAGTGGAGGTAGTACGCGAGAATCAACGCCAATAATGTATCTTCAAGGACCCCAATGCCCATCGTGACAGCCAAGGGCGTCTATGACAAGACTTTTATGAGTGAGGAAGTCATGAAACACATGAGAAATGATCTACATATGATTGATCCTTGAATGTTGTCCAGGTAGTATTAACAAAGCTGTGGCTCTGCGTCAGAATGCCGGGTCAAATTCATGCAGACCAGGCACTGACCCCAACGCTGCTGAATATGTACCCAATACTACAGGCACGAGCGTTGAATATCAGAGGGATACCAGTTGATAATGATGCACACCATATCGAGCAATTGACAAGCATAGCTATAATCTTTCTTCAGAGCCTGTACTATACCAATTGACAATAACCTTAAGAACTCACGAGTAGGCTTGCAGCCCAGACCTTTCTAGAAACTAACAAGGCAATTTATACGGTCATTGAACAACGGCAACTTTTGGTCACTCACACGTCCATACCCGCCATACGAAAAAACTAAGAAAGTGACAGATCAGCAAATGTTACATTGTAGCAGATACATCGTCACATACATGTTCACAATGAGGATGACAACAAACTGCAGACTCGAGTAGGTACATTCGAGTTTGACGCAGACTAGTACCTGTACTTACACCTATTTCATAGTCGACCTGTGTAATTGTCAGATCGACCTGAGTAGTTTGTGACAGTACACACCACAGCATCCCTGAATATTGAATTAAAGCTGAGTAGGAGACTTATGGAGAACTCCAAACACACCAGGCAAGGTTACTAATCGCCACAAGGTCACCAAATCCATCTATTACATAGGTAATATTGAAAGCCATCGTGAATCCGCTGTGAGCAGATTCGAGGATCCTGGAATTATGAATATGGCACATAAGAGGTCATTACATTGTCGAAGTTGTGAATAGCTGGATACCAAAGAAACGCTACCTAGAACAAAACAATCAGTGTTATCGCCGCTGGCAAGGTATCGAAAGGTCATACCAAACACTTCAGCCATAGGCTGTCGTTCGGGTAGGTCTGAAAATAAAAAAAGGTCTGTACGCAACTAACTCCATAAAGTCTGGCCTATGCTTAGACCTTGGTCTGGTAGTGGTATTTGACCTGACAATAGACTCACATAAGACTGAAGAAGGAACCGATGAGCGGGTCTTGTAATAGGGCATGAGCATAAGTTTCTAAGGACGTGGTATTCATGGGTACGGTGCAAGTGAGGTCGCACTGAAGCCCGGGAAGCCTGTTCTTATATCCGGAAAATACATCTGGACTGAGATCTGAAGCTGCGATGAAGGACCAAACATAGCCAAGTGATGCAAAGTTGTGGCATATCCCTAGGTCTGTGTAAGAAAAAGCTGTACATGCAACCGGAGGAATCTCGAAACGCATCACCGCCCATTTTTTACCGATCCGATCATCAGAGCGGCAGTGTTCTAACCAGTCGTCTTTATGCATCCCATCAGGGTCAATGGTTGAGGAACGTCACTAGCAGTGACCGGCGCTGGAGAGGGTGAATATGGTGGATAACTTACAAGCATCCACGTTCAAGAGCATTGCTGTGTAATGCAGCCTTGCTGGATGTCGTCACGTGGATAGACGGTTGCAAACCTGGCGAATCAGAAAGAGTATTTGAGGCGAGTTTCTAGAGTTGTGGCAAGCTTGCCACCAGGCTCCTTCACAGCCTCTACTTCGAGTGTGAGGCGGCATCCTAGGGGTATTAGTGGAAAAGACCGAGTGGCTATGCGGAAGTTCAAACACCGCCAACCTTAAATACCTCACACTCTCACACACCGGGGATTTCAAGATTTTCCGACCGTTTATAGTGCATTGAAAATGACAAATGATAGTTTTAAATTTTACTTTCACATTTTACTTGCATTAAAATTTAAAATTATTACTGTGATTCAAATTTTACTGCCATTAAAATCTCAAACTACTGTTATAATTCAAATTTTAAGGGCATTAAAATGTGAAAGTAAAATTTAAATTATCATTTGTCATTTTCAATGCACTATAAATGGCCGGAAAATCTTGAAATCCCCGGTGTGTCAGTAGAGGCTGCAAGAAAACATTTGTAAACAACGTCAGCCACACGTCGGACTATGAAATAATAACGGGTTGCAAGACAATAAATCTGACGGGCTTATATAACTAGAAAGAAGGCCGTCGCAGACGGCAAACACCTTGTCCAACACGAGCCACATATGTACATACAGCTGCACCATCTGTGGTCAGTTACAGGTTTGCCACATCAGGAAAATCACTTTACTATGTAGCATAGCCACCGAGGTACCCAGTTGCGTCGAGCCTCGGTAGTAATATGTCGTATCAGGCATGTGATATACAGCGCTATCAAGCTGTCACCGCATGACACATTGCGCGCGGTTGCCACTATAATTGACATTGTTGTCCTAATAGCTCATCATAGTTGATGTAGCCTGTGTTCACACTATGCGTCTTCGAGAGTTCAGGTAGCCTACATCGTTGTCCTTACATTACCCACTCGAAAGACACAAGCACTAGATAATCATTGTACCAATCACAATACCACTAATTAGTCAGGGCCACAAAAGTATCTAAGTCGATGTACGAATTAACATGAAAGGTGTTCGCCATATCAAGTACATTACCAGACGACCAATCCGAACTAATATATCTTCCACACTGGGCTTGAAGGTGACAAGCGCGCGCAAAGCGATCAGCACTAATCACTGACACATTGCGCCGATGGTTGCGTGTTGAACGGGTGACGATGTATTGGCCAGATATTGGATTGCGGCGACGGAGCGAAGTGAACCACTCGACGTAGGCCAATGGATGGGGGTAAAGGCCGAGATGATCTGGAAGTTTGAATATGACACGCACTCGCACGATATGGATTGCTAAAATCCTCGTCAGCGCACACTCACGGTGTCGACGAGGCCGGGTACATACCATTGGGCTCAAAATATTCGCTCAGCTGATGTCCTTTGCCCCACACAAATGCGGTATCAAATCTGGCAGGGGACTCAGCCTTGTTGAGAAAGTAAGTGCTTAGTCATCACTAGCACGTGACTTCTCAGGAGCCTTGACACGTGATGTGTCTGGACTCATTCTCTTCCATGTGATTGTCAAAGTCACATGACCGGTTATCAGAGAGTACCGACTAACTGGAGTCATATCTCTTATCTATGACGAGGTCATGATAAGGAGATAATGTTCGTTCCAGAACGTTCTTATGGGTCAATCTAGACCGTTTCTTATCTCTTATCTCACATATGACTCACTGGACTTCTTCGAGGTTCTACGAGATTCCACAGAACTACTATGTTAGGAAGGTACTTATCTACCGTCCGTTTATGGACTCTTAGGAAACACTCTACTTTACATGGTCTGTGCGCAGCTCAGACATATAAATACCCTTACGC
>Ga0307516_10008180_pt1 | contig 11877 bp, 9 predicted proteins | sample 19_EM_MG_FD_203310 | JGI IMG/M metagenome (GOLD analysis project Ga0307516, IMG submission 203310) | Populus trichocarpa ectomycorrhiza microbial communities from riparian zone in the Pacific Northwest, United States - 19_EM | ecosystem: Host-associated > Plants > Roots > Unclassified | place...
TTTTGGTATCGAATAAATATATAAATTAAGGTGGTTAATCATGATTAAACGAACCAGTAGTTTCATGAGAGGTCTGGCCGAAGAAAGCAGCAATCTCCCTTTTACGAGTGGCAACATCACCAGTAGTGCCAAATCCAGGGAAGGCCTTGGCGGCTGAGATGAAAGCATCGTAAGTGTAGAATCCCTTGGCCGGGCATCCGCCATCATTTCTATGTTTGAGCATCTCGTTGAACTTTTCTCTTGAGATGATACTAGTAAGGTCTCCTCCACCACCACCACCACCACCACCACATTGGCTTTGACATCCTTTACTGCAGTAAGCATCAGTGTTGCCACACCAACCAAATTGGCTACAACATTGACCTCCCGGACAAAGGGCACCCCCAGCCTGCCTTCCACATTGCTCAGCTGAGACTCCTAGGAAAAGGGACAGTAATAGAGAGAAAACTGAGAAGACCCAAATCTTCATTTTCTGGTTTTGTGTTTGGGATTTTGTTGGATGACAAGCTTGTTAGAGCACTGGTGTATATATATAAAGGGGAACCATGGCCAATTAATACTTGGGTCTTTTCTTAATAAATACTAGCTGGACTTGTTCAATAACGGTGGCTGCCCTTTTTATCTAATGTACACTGCTACATGATGGATATTAAACAATAAAGAGATGGACAGTCCACGACGGCTTTTAGGTGTCTAGACTTCTACCTTCATGTGCATGACTTTTGCTGTGAATCATCAGTAGATGTTGCCCTGCTGCTCTTTAGGATATGATAAACATTAGTTGATTAGGAACGAAAAAAATATAATGTCGCATTGACCACTGTTCGTGGGTTGGAAATTTATGGAGACGAGAAGACATGTGAGGAGCTCTTTTAGGTTGAAATTCTATCACAAGAAATCGTACATGACTAGCTTATGATCTTTGATAACATCAAGTAATTTGTGAGTTAACGTGTGAGAATTGGAGATGATCTTTAATGAATTGAAGGGTTATAGCGAAAATTGATCTAAGCTAAAGCCCATGATATTTTAAATGACCTAAAGCTTGAGCCTTTGCTTAAAAATTGCTCATAAGTCCAACGTCTTGACGTGAATATTATTATTTTTAAGATATTAATTGTTTTTATTATATTTATTGTAGAGTTAAAAAATTTTATTTTTAGTATATAATAAATTCTTAAAATTTATAGACAACTATTTTTAAAAATTTCTTAAAAATTTATGTTTTGTTTCATAAACATGAATAAAAAGTTTGAAGAGAAAAAATAAAAAAAGAAAGAAATTATTTTCTAATTGATTTCTATCTATAAAAAATTAAAAAAATAATATTTTTTTCAGATTAATGTATCTATAGAAATTTAAAGGAACACCTCTATGAAGTATTTGTATAATTTAAAACTCTACATACCAATATGTTTGTAGAATTTTACAGTTAAATAAAAAGAATAACTTGGTAGGAGGTATTATGTATAATTAATTAATTTAATTCCAAAAATAAAAATTATTTATTTTTCTTTATATATATATATATATATATATTCAAGCTATTATCACACTCGAACATGTAAATAAAATGCAACAAAATATGTCACTTCGCCCATTGAATATTCAACTCTAGAAACCAAATCGTTTTGCCTTTTCGACGATGGAGATTGAAAAGCAGAGGATATGCTCGAGGAAAAAAGAGAATAATCCATCCATGGGGTTGCTTTAAACAGGTCGGAAAGTGGGTCATAATTGCTTGCTGCTAACCACCATTGAAAATAAGGTTTCCTCTGGTTCATGCACTTGAAAAATATTGTTAGAAGATTGACAACGACACCCTCCGAGCAACTCAAAATTGCTTACACTTGCCTTGATCTCATATTCATATTCAAACCATGTGATTACTAATATAATAACTATTGAAGATTTACATAATCGTTAACTTCAAGACCCGTGAAATTAGTCGAGTTACACGCAAGTTGGCCCGGACATCCACGATCCCTTTCTTTTTTTCTATGCAATTTAAATAATGCGTGATTAAAAAACTTGCAATCCCATCTTATTAACTAAAAAATTATAAAATTGTGACTAAGGATAACTCATATAATAATTAAATTGATTGTGTCAATATTATCCAAGGAACAGAGAAGGGATGTAAAGTTTTGACCGGTTTAACATTTTTAATTTCAAAATAAAGTCAATTTATTTTGTGGACTAACCTTCGGTGAAAACTTCGTCTGTTGGGCTAAGGTTGTTCCCTTCCCTGGGCTCATCTCAGTAAGGAGCTGTCTATCACTTTTGTCGGACGAGCGAGCTAGTCGCCGATCCAACTTGTATGGGCTATTTACTGTTGCACCTGAACGCATGCAAGTAAGTAGCTAGTTTCTCTCCTTGGGCTGAGCTAGATGAGATTCTTTTTTGTTATAGTGGGCTACAGTTACACATGGTCTCATCTCAAGATTAGGGAAAGGTTTTTTTTTTTTCTCATTTTTTTCGTAATCCTAACAAAGTGATTGAGATTCCCATATTCTCAACAATCTTAAGAATACAGTGTGCATATATATATATTGATGTTGCACAAAATTTTTTAAAAATTATTTGTTTCCAACAAAAACATTTTAAAATATCACATGCATCTATTAAAAAAATATGTATTAATAATAAAAATATTTTTTTTTATAAATAAAAAATATTTTTTTTTATAAATAAACCATATAATTTTTTTATCTTTTCAAAACAATTTTAATCTTACCTCATGTCAAACTCTTAATTTATATAAAAATAGAGCATTTAGTTTTGTAGTGTAAAGTTAGTATAACAACATAATATTTATTTTGTGTAAGAGTAAAATTTAATATTTTTTAAATTTAAATGTTAAATAGCTTTTAAATTTGTTTCTATCTACCTTTTTTAAAATTAAAATTTACCAATCATAAATATTATTTATTATTATTTTTAAACCATATTGTTTTTCTAAAAGTGGTTTGAACTTTTTTATTTCCTACATTTTTACTAACAAAACTCAAACATTTGTTTGTCTTGATGTAATAGCCTATTTATTTACTTTTTAAAAAAAATTAAAGAAAATTATTTTTTTACTTTAAATTATTTTTTTTAAATTATTTGGTTGTATTAATATTAAAAATTAAAATTTTTTACTTTGCCTTATGCATTCTTTACGTGGATGCACCATGCGGCACGATAACATGCATTCAACACCACAAATTATTTGGTTTTTCCTCTAGTGTTTTTTAAGAAATTAACCTTATATTTAAACAAATTATTTTGATATATTTTTAAGAAAACAATTTTAAAAATAACATTTATCATACTCTCAAATAACCCCTTAATATCTAACCCGTACCTAGTGTTGTCCCATAATAATCTACCTGACATGCTCTTTTAAGTATTTTTTTAGGTTCACCGTAGCTATCTAATGGATCAATATATTTTAAGATTTTAATTTTTAACCTAAATTCATGTTTAAAAGGGCCAAAGATAAGATGATAACCCAACATCTTTGTGTTTCACAGAATGCGAGGCTTAGAAGACATGAGACCGCCTTATTTTCAAGCTCAATGCCTTTGGATTCAATGAAGTGCTAAGCCACATGGGTCTCGCAATCTACTAGACCCAACGTTATTGGGTTCGGCTACGTGTTGAGCCTATGTACATATTGTCTGTCGAGTTGCCAGACCCAATATTTTTGGGTTCAGCTGCGTGCTAAGCTCAAGTATATATAGGTCTTACGAGTTGCGAGAACCAACATCCATGAGTTCAGCTAAGCACTGAACCCAAACAGATGTGGGTTTGGTAAGCTTCCAAACCCAATATCCCTAGTTTTAGCTACATGACGAGCCCAAGCAGATATAAGTCTGACAAGTTATCAGACCTACCACCCGTGAGCTTAGTATTATACCAAGTCTAAGTGGGTATGGGTCTGACAACCATTATAGGCTCTATATTGGAACATAAGGCTTTATTTGTTTATTGTTTTGACTTTTAACTTAAAATGCTAATGTCAGAGATATTTATCTCTCTACATTCCTAGGTGTATAAGAGCCTATTATATTTCCATCGCTATTAATATTGTGTAATGAATATTTATCCCTTATTAATATGGTGTAAGAGATATTTGTCTCTCATTTAATGTTGTATAAGAGATATTTATTGTTCATTAATGCTAACTGGAGGAAATGACTATCCAACCCCTCCATTCCAACAACATGACAAGGTTTAAAGAATATAAATACCTTTTGAACCACTTAGGTAAAAGGTTCACATTTTCTATTCTCTAAGTATTCGTACTTTAATTCTCATAACATTTATCATACAAAAAACAAGAACAAACATTCTTGTTCTTAGAATTTAAAGCTCATTCTTTAATTTATTATAATCTCTTACAAAAACGTCATCGATTTTATCATCTGAGGGTCCTAAAACTCCACCAAAATAGGTTATTTTACAGGTGTTGGCTTTTCCACCACCAACCATTTTCTTCCTAAGCTCTAGAGAAAAGAATATTGATATGAACATATGATTATCCACTATCCAAACATTAAAAAAATTTCATTCCTAAGCATAATGGATTTGAGAACATCATCAATTAACACTGTCTGTAGGAACATAATAAAAAAGCCATCAACTGTTATTTTAGAACTGGTTTTTAGCATCCTAATCACTATCAATGACAGACAATCAAGATACACTTGGGATGAAGCACGTCATAGACCTTTCTACTGTTGCTGCCACATCTGCTCCATCAAAGTTTCAGCAACTCATCAACCAAGTGCAAGCTCTTACTCAAGCTATATTGGCAACCCGAGGGCAACATCAAACCTTGCCATACCAGCAAATCTTAGCATATGATGTAGCACTCTCAATCCCAACTTCCCAACCATAAGTTATCCCTTCAACCAAGATATAATTGTATTATCTAGAGGAGGTTAGCCAAAATAACATGGAGAGATTTCCACCCTAACAATCTCCTAGTCCCTCTAAAGGTTGTTCTTATCTATGTGAAGCTCTCTCAATAAGTGGTCACTCTAGACGTGATCCATCTGTCCAATACAAGATAGAAGTCAGTTATTAACCCTGCCATTCTTCTAGCTTCCCAAAGCTTATTAGCAACAACCTGAAAGAAATTTAGCTAGTAGATACATTTAAGAAAAGGTCTATAATCCTCATGAGATAAAAATATCATATTTATCTAGACGAGTCTTGCACACGCTCATCCTTAAGGAATATATCTCCTTGAAGATGACTTTGGATAATTATGATAGTCTAATAGATCCATAAGAACATGTCCAAAATGTAGGTAGCAACCCGGAGCTTTTCATCCAAGATAGTGATGCTATATACAAGATACTCCCTACGATTTTCAAGAATTCAAGAAATATAGGTTGGACTTGACAAGAAAAATCTTGTCCCCAACTGTCTTATTTAGTGTTGTAGACCCTCTAAAAAACTCTGAGAACTCCATAGAAGATTTTTTAAGAGCCTATAACTTCATATGAGAGCTTTGAACTTCTTCTATAGCAGCAAAAAACTCAACCCCAGAGCATCCTAGGATTCTCTCATCTTTTTCATCCCCTACTGTAGGGAGTCCATTTCATTATAAGCCAGATATATCTCTTTTTTAATAAAGCTAAGCTGAAAGACCTGGCCTCTTATATCATCCTTCAAACTCGTATAGGCTATCTTGAGGTTCCTCGGCTCAACCTCCACTATAACCTTCTTATCTCTTAGCCTTTGAAGGACATTATGATATGCCTTGTGCTTGTTAATAGCTTTCTTCACTTAGCTCCTCTCAACCATCCAACACCTCTTAAATTGAGCGCACATCATGACAATGTACTAAAGACAAATGATTCTTAGAAATAGTAATGATAAACTAAAATAATGAGATCAAATAAGAGAGCTTCTTACATAAAGAGCCATTTGTCTAGTAATATCCAAATAACAGTTGTAGCTCTCATAATACATTATTAAGATGTTTGAAGGAATGGTTAAAAGCCTCTTCAGGTGTTTTCCTCCTTGAAGCTAGACTTCTTACCCAGGATAACCTCTATGGATTGCCTTTCCTCCTCGATCAAAGTAGGGAAAAAGTAGGAAGGCTCGACTAAGGATAAGGTTAGCAAAAACATCCTCTAACCTAGACTGTCCAGCTCCTAGAAAAACACCTTCGGTAGAAGTCCCAGCAGCTAAAGAGGCCTTTATAGTTAAAATCAGGGGTAAGGGCATTGACAGTGCAATGATAAGAGAGATATCTACAACTAAGGCTACAATGCCAAAATTCGTAAGGGTGGAAACCCCTTTTCTATTGAAATAAGGAGCAGCACCCACAATCATTTCAGGAGAGTCAGCTTCGGTTAACCCCCAGTCAGGGGATAACGGCTTCCCCTACTATCTTTGACCTTCATTTCCATGTGAATAACAACTTTCACCATTGTTTTCTTAAGAAAACCTATCTATATTGATAGGATCATTTTTCATCTCTTATCCAATCCTTGATCCATTCAAGTTAAGAGATGGAGATCCCCTCTTTGATGCATATAATCTCTCATTTGCAGACTTTGTTGAAGTTTCTTTTTCTCATTCAAATTTTAACCTTACACAAAACTAAGGTCAGAAATGAATATTTAAATGTATAAAAACAAGAGATAAAAAAGCTGCATACTTTGCAACAAGGATTGTTGATGACCTTTGCCTATTTTATTAAGATCATAATTGGTTGAGTTTGAGGCAAACATAACACATGTTTTTTCCTTATTCGAGCTTAAATGAGGCTTATTGTTCACCTTATAAGGAGGTAATCTTTAGTTGTAGGCATAACCCCAGACTTTTTGCATCATATCTATATGGATGACTGTTCTATTATATCTTACTATTAGCCATCTCCCTCTCCACTTCTTGACGTGTGTAGGTTTGCCATGTAAGGTTCCTTTCATGGATCCAATGAGGTTGTTTATGAAGGTAAGGAACTAATGAACATCATTGTCGCTACTAGTGCCACCAATTAAGTTATGACAAGTCCAAAAGATATTTACAGTAGGTATGATTCTAACAATCCTGAGAAACTTGTCAAAAACAGATAAAATGATCCATTTGTTGGGATGAAGCTGGACTGGACCTAACCTGTAATACCAAAAAACTTCCCTAAAAAACCCTTAAAAAGAGAAGGTATACCCCAACCCATACATACATTTAGGGGGAATGTTTTCAAAGTACTCTTAGGGGGTGGACAACGTCGGTTGGCTAATTCTGTCATCCCTGAAAGGCAATTTAGCCATGTACTCTCTTGGACGCAAACCATTAACAAAGGCCACCTCATCTATGGTCAGGGTGATAGGTGCATTGTCCTCAGGGGCTTGAGGCATCCTTTATCTACCCCGAGAGTCTCTAAAGGTATTAGGGGAAGGACTTCTTCGATGTTGGAAACTACCTTCCCTTTTTTAGATATAAACGTTGGATTTTCACCCCTTCTGGCTATAAAGCCCAGTCTAATAGACCCTTATCCCCTACTACTTCCTCCAAATTTTGGTTGGAAGCTAAACTCACCATCAGAGAAAGTAACATCCTATGCCTAGGGTCAAATCTAATTCTTTTAGAATTCATTTTTTCTAACAAAAAACAAGGAATAAGAAAGAGGGTTAAGGTGAGGAATACCTAAAATGATGATTTTTCCTGACACAGAGAAACTTTCATTCAAAGCTTTTTTAGCAATATATTTTTACAAAGAAATTTCAAGAGTCAAAGTAAAATAAAAGAATGGAAGTGAGAACGAATATGGTTATAAAGGAAATAATATTTCATCCTCATTGTTGAATAAAAAACCTTTCATGTCACCATAAATCTCCAGAATCCTACTCAATTACTGTATTAAATACTTACCACCATTTCTTTTCCCAAGATACCTTTTTTCAATGAGGATAAGCCACATGACCACATGAATTCCAACAGTTCTATTTGGGATTGCCTGTCTAATAGGAAAGGTAAAAAGTTTTTTTTTTTAAAAAAAAACTGATAACCTTTCAAATCTTTATGTATTCAATACATAAAGATTTGAGGGGTTACTGATGGATCGATATATTTTAAAATTTTAATTTTTAGCCTAAATTCATGTTTAAAAAGGCCAAAGGCAGGGTGATAACCCAACATCTCTAGGCCTAGCAAAATATCAAGTCTAAATGACATGAGTCTAGTTTGCTTCCAAGCCTAATGTTCTTGGGTTCAGCAAAGCGTTGAGCCCAAGTAGATATGGATATGACAAAATTCTATACCAAACATCCTTGGGTTCAGCTACGTATTAAGCCCAATTACATATAAGTCTGGCGAGCCGCTAGACCCAAGTACATATATAACTGGCGAGCTCACAAAATCGACATCCTTGGGTTCAGCTGCGCGCTGAGCCCAGGTATATATAAGTCTTGTGAGCTACCAAACCCAACATCCTTGGATTCTATTGCACGTTGAGCCCGCATACATATATGTCTGGCGAGTTGCAAAACCCAATATCCTTAGGTTCAGCTACGCGTTAAGCCTAAATGAACATGAGTTTGGCGAGCTGATGCTTACCCCAAACATACATAGGTCTAGATAGCTATCAGACCCATTACTCGTGAGCTTGGTATCATACCAAGTCGAAGTCGATATGGGTCTAAAGACCATTATAGGCCCTTTATTGGACCATGAGACTTCGTTTATTTATTCTTATGACTTTTAACATAAAATGCTAATGTAAGGAATGCTCATCTCTCTAAACTTTTAGGTGTAAAAAAGTCTTCTAAGGGCCTATCATAATTTCATCGCCATTAATATTGTGTAAGAGATATTTATCTTTATTAATATGGTGTAAGAGATATTTGTTCTTCATTTAATGTTGTATAAAAGATATTTATCCTTCATTAATTTTAATAGGAGAAAATAACCCTCCAACCCCTCTATTCCAGCAATATGACAAGGTTAAGGGCTATAAATATCCTCTGAAGTATTCGGGTAAAGGATTCAAAAGGGATAGGTAAAAAGGGATGCTGGACAATTAATGTGGACATTCTGATATTATTTTTCAAGAGACAAAAAACACGAAAAGTAACTGGTCCCAGAAACATATAGGCAACTTTATTTTGAAGGTACATCGGAGAAGTTCTGTCTGTTATCAACCATGGAAACATATATTAAAAAAAATCCATATAGTAGAAGGATACGAAATTCAGTCCGGAAGAAATCTGAAACTTCTTGAAAAAAAAATTACGATATGATAGGTCCAATTATTTTAGCGACATATCCAATATGGAGCAGAAGAAAAATCTTTTGGGCAGGTGTTCTTTTTCCCAGTCCATCTTTTTGTGGCATGTCTCTTTGTATCAGTATGCACAAATAACACACTGGAAAATTGATGAATCTGACCATAAACCTTTAATTTTCTCGGCGCAGTCCTCATTTCATTTGTTAATACATATGTGTTTAGTCCAGTAGTGCACATTCCAGCCAGAGATATAATACTGAGCTAGCTATAAATGGAGTAATAATATATAAGTAATCACTACTAACAAACACAAGCCAAATGGCTTGGCCTTTTATTTATTTATTTATTGCTTGGATTATTTAATTATATGGGGTACATAGACGTCCTTGCTAATTCCAAGCAATAGCCTTAGCATCAAACTACATGGTTCCCACCATTTTTAAGAGTCCATTATCCTCAAATGTCTCTTGGTTGTCGCAATAAAGGTTGTCACCAGGGTCAACCTTTAACATGTCGCAGTACCTCAAATAGTAGTCAATGCGATTCTGCTGCCTTGTTTTCCCGTCTTTAGTACATTCACCGCCATTAGTGATAATGTTTGTTAACATACCAAAGCCTGGTTTCCTGCCGGCCTCAATATCCGCTTCTGATGGAGACCATTCTCCGGTGATGACTTCATGGCACGACGGTGCACCTGTTGAATGTGGATTCATCCAGAACCAGAGTGCTGCCTCGAATGAAAGCACTGGATCCGTTGCCACCTTTTCTGGCTCGTCTAATAAATTTTGCCCTAAATAATTTCCACATTCCCCGTAGTTGTAGTTCCTGTACGACATAATATCGAATTAACACAGTGCAAATATATAACAAATATCACTACAAGATTAATTTAATTTAATATAATATCCAGTTTCTAACCCGGAAAAGGTCTAAAGGAACAAAGATTAATTTTAAGATATCTGTTTATTTTTTTAAAGTGAGACACTAGTTTGAAAAGATCAAATTGAAGAAAGAGAATAAAGAGTATGCAGGAAAAAATAAATAAATTGTACCCAAGTATATTGGACTCACCACCTAAGTTGTAGAGGACCTCGGCCATAATAGTCGGCTACACATGGATAAGAAGATTTTGTTTTTGGATCACAGTAATCAGAATTAGGGTTCAGCTCGTTAACAAGGCAATATCCCCATGTAAATGGAGCATCCTCTCCAATTATCGACCGTCCTATACATCGACGGTGTTAACCGCAAACAATTAGTCAACTGATCAAATCAAATGTGATGCGATGCCAAAAATTAATGAATATACAGTTTCATTTATAGTATGCCATAAATTACCACTAGTTTCTTGAGAGGTTTGGGCGAAGAAAGCAGCAAGCTCTCTCTTTCTAGTGTCATCATCGCCAGTCATGCCAAATCCAGGGTAGAATTCAGTGGCCACAAAATAAGCGTTATACGTATAGAATCCCTTTCCAGGACAGCTGTCATTGTTTCTATTCGGTAGCATCTGTTCGAACATCGATTCTGTGAAGAAGCAGTTACGGCATTGGCTTACACAGCCTGCACAACAGTAAGCAACTGTTAGACCGCAGTAACCACCACTGCTACAGCACAGGTCGTTTGGGCATGTGGCATTCCCAGCTTTCGATCCGCATTGTGGAGTATCCGATGAGACTCCTAGTAATAGAGACAACAATAAAGATAAAACTGTGAGTGCCCAGAACCTCATTTCAGGAATATAGCTATTTGAGTTTTGATGATGTTTAAGAAGGTTTCGGGATTGGTATTTATAGAGAAGGATGGAGATCATAAAGATGCCAGCCATTTATTGTAAAATATTTATTATTGGAACTTTTATATGTATTAATTTTTTTTAATTCTTAAATATCTTGATTCTTAAATATCTTCTCCCATTTAATCACTGGTGGTCTTCGCTGGTTTAACATTATCGAAAAATTTATACATGTTTAATAAATGAATATAAACATCACATCAAGACATGTACTCTGTGAGGTCGACGATTAAGCTGGAATTAATTAAAATATATTACCATTTTTTTAGCTAATGTATTTTTTTATCCTTTATTATTTATTTAATTGGAAATTTAGCTTTGTTTTTTTGTTTTCATGCTTTTTATGACCTTGATTTTATCATTTTTTTTTATTTAATTGGGTTACCTCATGTCCTTTTATTTGTTATTTTTTGTTAAGTTTATTTTTTTAAAAAAACTTTATTCTTAAATTAAATAGAATTGATTTATTGAATATAGGTGGATGCTCTTTTCATTTTTTTTTATTTGATTTGGTTTGGTTTTCCGAGATGTTGCTGCAGCGATCCATGTGACTTCTTCTTATGTTGTTGTCTAGAATTTTTGGTTGGATTTGAATTATCACTTCAAGTTTTTTTTTTTTTTTTTGTGATGGGCAATGTCCATAATTGAGTGGCAATGGGTAGCCACCGATCTTTTTTTTTTTCCTTTTCCTTATCAATGGCTTTACTACTGGAAAATTGGCAAATATAATTTTTTTTTATGGTCTTTTGAGTAAATTGTTTTTCCTATTTTGGTTGGTTTTAAATCGTCTCAGCAAGCTCATTTGTTTTGGTTGATTGTTGCCAATTATTTTTTCATAGTTCATCTGTAATTG
>Ga0307516_10008181_pt1 | contig 11877 bp, 10 predicted proteins | sample 19_EM_MG_FD_203310 | JGI IMG/M metagenome (GOLD analysis project Ga0307516, IMG submission 203310) | Populus trichocarpa ectomycorrhiza microbial communities from riparian zone in the Pacific Northwest, United States - 19_EM | ecosystem: Host-associated > Plants > Roots > Unclassified | place...
ATCTCTGGGTGTCGCCGAAGCAGGGCACCGACGCCGCGCTCGCGATGGCGATGGGTCACGTCATCCTGCGTGAGTTCCACATCGACCGTCAGGCCAAGTATTTCAACGATTATGCGCGGCAGTACACGGACATGCCGATGCTGGTGCGGCTGGTGAAGCAGGGCGATTACTACGTGCCCGAACGCTTTCTGCGCGCTTCCGACTTCGTCAAGGGAATGGGCGAGGCGAACAATCCGGAATGGAAGACCGTCGCCTATGACGAGACCACCGGCGCGATCGTGGTGCCCAAGGGTTCGGTCGGCTTCCGCTGGGGCGAAAAGGGCAAATGGAGTCTCGAGGAGAAGGCCTCCGGCAACCAGGATACCAAGCTCCGCCTGTCGCTGACCGATATCAAGGATGGCATCGCCTCGGTCGGCTTCCCCTATTTCGGCAACCGCGAGCACGATCATTTCCTCGGCACCGATCACCCGGATGTGCTGAAGCGCAACATCCCGACCAAGACGTTGCAGCTCGCGGATGGCGAAACCGTTGTGGCGTCGGTGTTCGATCTGTTCGTCGCCAATTATGGCGTCGATCGCGGCCTCGGCGGCGACAATCTCGGCAAGAGCTACGACGATCTCCAGCCCTACACCCCGGCCTGGGCGGAAAAGATCACCGGCGTTCCGCGTGACCAGATCATCACGGTGGCGCGCGAATTCGCGCTCAATGCGGAAAAGACCGGCGGCCGTTCCATGGTCATCGTCGGTGCCGGATTGAACCACTGGTACCACATGGACATGAACTACCGCGGTATCATCAACATGCTGGTGATGTGCGGATGCGTCGGACAATCCGGCGGCGGCTGGTCGCATTATGTCGGGCAGGAAAAGCTGCGGCCGCAGTCCGGCTGGACGCCGCTGGCCTTCGCGCTCGACTGGGGACGTCCGCCGCGGCAGATGAATTCGACCTCTGCCTTCTATGCCCACACCGATCAGTGGCGATATGAGACGCTTGACGTCAGCGAAATCCTGTCACCGACGGCGCCGGTTGGCCCGTGGGATGGCGCGCTGATCGACTACAACGCGCGCGCCGAGCGGATGGGCTGGCTGCCTTCCGCGCCGCAACTGCAGACCAATCCCATCGAGGTTTCCAAACTTGCCGCGGCGGCGGGCCTGGAGCCGAAGGATTATGTCGCCAAGGTCATGAAATCGGGTGAGCTGCAACTGTCCTGCGATGATCCCGACAACCCTAATAACTGGCCGCGCAACCTGTTCGTCTGGCGCTCCAACCTTTTGGGTGCATCAGGCAAGGGTCACGAATATTTCCTGAAGCATCTGCTCGGCACCAAGCACGGCGTGATGGGCAAGGATCTCGGCGCGGATGGCAAGAAGAAGCCGGCTGAAGTCAAGTGGCACGACCAGGCCCCGGAGGGAAAACTCGACCTCCTGGTCACGCTCGACTTCCGGATGTCGACGACCTGCATGTATTCGGACATCGTGCTGCCGACCGCGACCTGGTACGAGAAGAACGATCTCAATACGTCCGACATGCATCCGTTCATCCATCCGCTGTCGGCGGCGATCGACCCGGTCTGGGAATCGCGCAGTGACTGGGACATCTACAAGGGCATCGCCGAGGCGTTTTCGACAGTCGCGCCGGAAGTGCTCGGCGTGGAGAAGGATGTCGTGCTCACCCCGATCATGCACGATACGGCGGGCGAGATTGCCCAGCCCTTCGACGTGAAGGACTGGAAGAAGGGCGAGATCGATCCGATCCCCGGCAAGACCATGCCGGCCGTCACCGTGGTCGAGCGCGACTATCCGAACCTCTACAAGCGCTTCACGTCACTCGGCCCGCTGATGAACAAGCTCGGCAACGGCGGCAAGGGCATGAGCTGGAATACCGACCATGAGGTCGACCTGCTCAAGAAGCTCAACGGCATCGTCATCGAGGAGGGCGCGTCCAAGGGCCTTGCCCGCATCGACAGTGCCATCGACGCCTGCGAAGTCATCCTCAGCCTCGCGCCGGAAACCAACGGCGAGGTCGCGGTGAAGGCCTGGGCGTCGCTCGAAGGCTTCACCGGACGCAATCACACGCATCTCGCGATCTCAAAGGAAGACGAGAAGATCCGTTTCCGCGACGTGGTGGCGCAGCCGCGCAAGATCATCTCCTCGCCGATCTGGTCGGGGCTGGAATCGGAAAAGGTCTGCTACAATGCATGCTATACCAACGTCCACGAACTGATCCCCTGGCGCACGCTGACCGGCCGCCAGCAGCTCTATCAGGATCATCTGTGGATGCGCGCGTTCGGCGAGGGTTTCTGCGTCTATCGGCCGCCGATCGACACCAAGACGGTGAAGCCGGTGATCGACCGCAAGCCGAACGGCAACGCCTCGGTGGTGCTGAACTTCATCACGCCGCACCAGAAATGGGGCATCCACTCCACCTATACCGACAATCTCCTGATGCTGACGCTGTCGCGCGGCGGGCCGTGTGTCTGGATCAGTGAGATCGACGCCAAGGGCGCCGGCATCGTCGACAACGACTGGATCGAGGCCTTCAACATCAACGGCGCGCTGGTGGCGCGCGCGGTGGTCTCCCAGCGCGTCAAGCAGGGCATGTGCATGATGTATCATGCCCAGGAGAAGATCGTGAACGTGCCGGGCTCCGAGCAGACCGGCCAGCGCGGCGGAATTCATAACTCCGTCACCCGGGTCGTTCTCAAGCCGACCCACATGATCGGCGGTTACGCGCAGCAATCCTACGGCTTCAACTATTACGGCACGGTTGGCTCCAACCGCGACGAATTCGTCATCATTCGCAAGATGTCGAACATCGATTGGCTCGATACGCCCACCGCCGATCAGCCCGGCACCCCCCGCCTGGAGGCCGCAGAATGAAGATCCGCGCTCAAATCGCCATGGTGCTGAACCTCGACAAGTGCATCGGGTGTCACACCTGCAGCGTCACCTGCAAGAACGTCTGGACCAGCCGCGAAGGCATGGAATACGCATGGTTCAACAATGTCGAGACCAAGCCCGGCATCGGTTATCCGAAGGACTGGGAAAACCAGGCGCGCTGGAAGGGCGGCTGGAAGCGCAAGCGCAATGGCTCGATCGAGCCGCGCATCGGCGGCAAATGGCGCGTGCTCGCGAACATCTTCGCCAATCCGGACCTGCCGGAAATCGATGACTATTACGAGCCCTTTACCTTCGACTATCAGCACCTGCAGCAGGCGCCGGAAATGTCGGCGATGCCGACGGCGCGCCCGCGCTCGCTGATTTCGGGCGAGCGGATCGAGAAGATCGAATGGGGCCCGAACTGGGAGGAAATTCTCGGCGGCGAATTCGCCAAGCGGTCGATGGATGGGAATTTCGAGGGCGTGCAGAAGGACATCTACGGCCAGTTCGAGAACACCTTCATGATGTATCTGCCACGGCTGTGCGAGCATTGCCTCAACCCGGCCTGCGTCGCGGCTTGCCCGTCGGGCGCCATCTACAAGCGTGAGGAAGACGGCATCGTCCTGATCGACCAGGACAAGTGCCGCGGCTGGCGGATGTGCGTCTCGGGCTGTCCCTACAAGAAAATCTACTACAACTGGTCGTCGGGCAAATCCGAAAAGTGCATCTTCTGCTATCCGCGCATCGAGGCCGGCCAGCCGACGGTGTGCTCGGAAACCTGTGTCGGCCGGATCCGCTATCTCGGCGTCGTGCTGTACGACGCCGATCGGATCGAGGAGGCCGCAAGCAAGCCGGACGAGCGCGACCTCTATCAGGCTCAGCTCGACATTTTCCTCAATCCGAACGATCCCGCGGTGATCGCGGAGGCCGAGCGGCAGGGCATCCCGCATGCCTGGCTCGAGGCCGCCAAAATCTCGCCGATCTGGAAGATGGCGATGGAGTGGAAGGTCGCTTTCCCCCTGCATCCGGAATACCGCACGCTGCCGATGGTCTGGTACGTGCCGCCGCTGTCGCCGATCACGTCGGCGGCATCCGCCGGCAAGATCGGGCTCGACGGCGAGATGCCCGATGTCAAATCGCTGCGTATTCCCATGAAGTACCTCGCCAACCTCCTGACCGCGGGCGACGAGAAGCCGGTGACGCTGGCGCTGGAGCGCATGCTGGCGATGCGCGCCTATATGCGTGCGAAGACCATCGACGGCGTCGTCGATGCCGCGATCGCCAGGCGTGTCGGCCTTAGACCGGAGCAGATCGACGAGATGTACCAGATCATGGCGATCGCCAATTACGAGGACCGTTTTGTGATTCCGACGGCCCATCGTGAACTCGGCGCCGATGCCTACGACCTGCGCGGCTCCTGCGGGTTCACCTTCGGCAATGGCTGCTCCGGCGGCGAAAGCGAGACCAACCTGTTCGGTTCGCCGCGCAAGGCCAGGAACCCGATGGAGATCGCGTGATGAGAACGTTCAAGGTGTTGTCCGCTCTGCTGAGCTATCCGACCGCGGCGCTGATCGAGGCCGCGCCGGAATTCGCAGCCGTGCTCGATGCTGAAAGGCTGGTGCCGGCGGCAAGCCGTGGAGCTGTCGATTGGCTGATCGACGACATCGCGTCCGGCGAGCTCTATGACCTTCAGGAGCGCTACGGCCTGTTGTTCGACCGCAGCAGGACGCTGGCCTTGCATCTGTTCGAGCACGTCCATGGCGAAAGCCGCGACCGCGGCCAGGCCATGGTCGACCTGAAAGCCATGTACGAGAACGCCGGGCTTGTCATCGCCGCCAATGAACTGCCCGACTACGTACCGCTGTTGCTCGAATTCCTGTCGACGCAGCCGCTCGCGGAAGCGCGCGAACTGCTCGGACAGACCGCGCATATTCTGGCGGCGCTGGCCGAGCGACTTGGCCGGAGGGAGTCGAGCTACAAGGCGGTGTTCGATGCGCTGGTCGCGATCGCCGCGGAGGCGCCGCGGCGCGATATCGTCGACGAACTGCTGAAGGCCCCGGATACCGATCCGATGGATCTGGTGGCGCTCGATGCGGCCTGGGAAGAGGAAGAGGTACGGTTCGGCCCCGGCGCGCAGGGGCAGGGCGCCTGCGGCCACGAAGGCCTGATCGCAAAGCTTCGCCACGCCCGGCGCGCGGTCGATCCCGCGCCATCATCCCCGCAGTGAGGAGCGCAACAATGGAAACGCTCAATTTGATCGTGTTCGGCTGGTATCCCTACCTCTGCCTGACCGTGTTCCTGTTTGGCAGCCTGGTCCGGTTCGATCGCGAGCAATACACCTGGCGGGCCGGATCGAGCCAATTGCTGCGGCGGCGGCAACTGATGTGGGGCTCCAACCTATTCCATGTCGGCATCCTCGTGATCTTCGTCGGCCATTTCGTCGGTCTGCTGACACCGATCTGGGTGTTCGACATGCTGGGAGTCTCGCACGGCTTCAAGCAGGTGCTGGCAATCGTTGCCGGCGGCGTTGCCGGTCTCATGTGTCTGGTCGGGATTTCGCTACTGACGCACCGGCGGCTGTTCGATCCGCGCATCCGCTCCAACTCCTCGTTCGGCGACACCGCGATCCTGCTGTTACTGTTCGCGCAACTGTTGCTGGGACTGGCGACCATCCCGGTGTCGATGGGTCATCTCGATGGCCAGGAAATGGTGAAGTTCATGGGGTGGGCGCTCGGCATCCTGACGCTGCAGCCCGGCGTCGCCGCCTTCATTTTGGGCGTTCATCCGATCTTCAAGGCGCATCTGGTGCTGGGCATGACGATCTTCCTGCTGTTCCCGTTTACGCGGCTGGTTCACGTCTGGAGTGCGCCGGTCTGGTATCTGGGCCGCCGCGGCTATCAGGTCGTGCGCAGCCGCGACGGGCGCGCGGCCCGTCCACTTCAACCCGCGGAGTAGGACGATGAACTGCTCGGTCACCAACACACTCCCGAAGCCGAAGAGTATCAGCGTCAACGGCGCGGTCATCGCGCGCGAGGTCATCGCGCGCGAGGTCCAGAACCATCCGGCGGAGAAGCCGATCCTGGCCTGGCAGGCTGCGGCGCGGGCGCTGGTGGTGCGCGAATTGCTGCTGCAGGAATCCAGACGCCTCGGCATCGAAGCCGAGCCGCTTCGCGATCCGGAGGGACGCTCTGAGACCCCGGAGGAGGCGGCGATGCGCGCCTTGATCGAGCGCGAAGTGGTCACGCCGGAGCCCGACGAAGCGGCGTGCCTGCGGTTCTACGAGCAGAACCGCGCACGCTTCCGCTCCGGCGACCTTTATGAGGCCGCGCATATCCTGATCGCGGCGCGCAGCGGCGACACGGCAGCGCGGACCACCGCGCGGGCGACCGCCGATACCATCCTGTCGGCGGTTCGGACCGATCCCGCGCTGTTCGCGGAATTCGCGCGCAGCCATTCCGACTGCAAGACGTCGGCCGAGAATGGCGGCCATCTCGGCCAGTTGACCCGTGGCCAGACCGTGGCGGAATTCGAGACCGCGCTGCAGCGCATGCATTCAGGCGAATTCGCCATCGCCGAAACCCGCTACGGCTTTCACGTGGTGCGGCTCGACCGGCATGCGCCCGGGCAAATGCTGCCGTTCGAACTCGTGCGCGGCCGCATCGCCGACTATCTCGCGACCAGCGTCCAGCATCGGCCGCTGGCGCAATATGTTTCGGTACTGGCCGGCCGTGCTGAAATCACCGGCATCACGCTGGCGGCGTCGGCATCGCCGCTGGTGCAATAGGGCAAGCATCATGCAGCTTGGCGAGATCATCCGTGGTTTCAGCGAGGAAGCAGCCGCCAACGAGGCGTTGCTCGCCTGCAACGACATCGTGCTGTTCGCACAGGTCGGCGAAGCCGCGAGGCGCTTTGAGGAGACGGCCGGCGAATACGCCGCCGGCGCGGTGCGACGCTTTGCCAATCTGGCGGAGAGCGAGGACTGGCTCGCGCTGATGAATGTGATCGAGCGGGCTGATGATCCCGGCATCGATTGTCTGACCTTCATGGTCAAATGGTCGCTGAAGCGGGACGAGATGCCTGCGGAGCCCGTACACGCCGGTTGCACATGCGGTGGGGGTGGAGCTTGTTCGTGAACAATAAGGCCGTTCCGGAAAAATCGCGCGGTCTGGCCAGGATCGGCATTCTCGTGATCTCCGATCGCGCCAGCCGCGGCGAGTATGATGACAAGAGCGGCACAGCCATCAACGAATTTCTGAACAGGACGATCCAGTCGAACTGGATCGCCATCGTGAAGATCGTCCCCGATGGCGTGGACAGCGTGGCGAAGGCACTCGTCGAAATGTCCGATTGCGAAGGCTGCGACCTGATCCTGACCACCGGCGGCACTGGACCCTCGCCAAGGGATCTGGCGCCGGAAGGAACGCGTACAATCATCACGCGCGAACTGGAAGGCTTTGGCGAATTGATGCGCCGCGTCAGCCTGGAGCAGGTCCCGACTGCCATTCTCTCGCGCCAGACCGCCGGTACCCGCGGACACTGCCTGATCGTCAATCTGCCGGGGCGTCCGTCGTCGATCGACGTCTGCCTCAACGCCGTATTTCCGGCGATTCCCTACTGTCTCGACCTGATAGGTGCCCGTCCAATAGAGGTGAAGCCCGATGTCTGTCATGCCTTCCGTCCTGGCGCATGAGTCTTTGTCCAGCCAGGCGTTTCCTGTTGCCGCGATCGTCTACGCCAACGAAGCCTATCCCGACACTGTCTTCAGCGCGCTCGTCGGTCGATGCCGCGCGCTGGGATTGTCGCTTGCCGGCGTCCTGCAGCACCAGGTCTCCGAGGGGGCCGACAGACGCTGTGACGTGATACTCGAAGATCTGACCTCGGGCCATCGCACCCCATTGTTCGAGGACCGAGGCGCCGGCGCCAGGGGATGTCGCCTCGATGAAGCGGCGTTGGCGGAGGCGACCGCGAGGATCGAGGGAAGCCTGGAGACTACGCCGCAGCTTCTTGTTCTCAACAAGTTCGGCAAGGTCGAGTGTGAAGGCGGCGGATTGCGCGATCTGATTGCGAGTGCAATCGACCGTGGAATTCCGGTGGTCATTGGGGTTCCTCAACGCAATCTTGGCACCTGGCGAGAGTTCGCGGGCGATTTCGCGATTGAGCTCTCCGATGACGCGCGTGAAGTCGAGCTATGGCTGGAAGGTCTACGGGAGCGAAGCGTCAGCCTCAGCGCGCGCAGACGTGGACCTTCATGAGCGCCGCGGCTGTTGCGGCGCACTGCTCGGCCGATGCTTTGAAAAGTCGCTCAGCGCAGCATGTCATTGTAAAAGAGGCGGCTGCGGTATATCTTTTAACCGGAATCGTCTGATCTGGATCAGCGATTCGAATTTTCGAGATGATGAATGCGACTGACCACCTTCTCAGATTACGCCCTTCGTGTCCTGATGTATGCGGCCACCCGAAGCGACCGTCTGATTACGATCGAAGAAACCGCTGACGTCTATGGAATTTCGCGCGCGCATCTGATGAAAGTCGCAAACCACCTCACCCGGGCGGGCTTTCTCAAGGCGACGCGGGGACGAACCGGTGGCCTTGCCTTGGCAAAGCGTCCCGAAAGAATCGGGCTAGGCGACGTCGTTCGTGCCACCGAGCCCGATTTTGCGTTGGTCGAATGCTTCACTGCCGGGAATGATTGCCTGATCACGCCACGCTGCCGACTGAAGGGCGTTCTTAAGGAAGCTCTCGTGGCATTCGTAGGAACGCTCGACCGCTACACGCTGGCGGATCTCATCCTCAGTCCGAAGGACTTCGGGATCAAGCCGGCCGCATGAAAGGGCTGCCTGCTAGCCGGTAGCTTCAGCCAAATTGAGTGGAATGCGGCTTGCTCTATGTCCGCCATCCCCCGATGGCGACCAAGCTTTGCGTCGCAGCAAGATTTCGCGATGTGCCAGAAGCGGAAGTGACAGGCCTTATTCGATCACCTCGTCCGCGCGCGAGAAGCGACGCCGGTGACGTCAGCGGCGCCGGACGCGTTAGTTAGTCTGGCGCTGCAACAGTCATTGTGAATTTGTCCCAACTGGCTGCATCACATTTTTCACAACGTAGTCACCAATCTGGTATCCCATCTCCGTCCCCGCCCGGGTCGAGAAGCGATAATGGAATCCGGCCCAGATACGCGCATTCGCGACCTCTTCGGTGTAAGCCGTCATGTCAGTGAAGCGGTGGGTTACGCCAGGTGCTGTCGGGCTTGTCATCGCGATTTCAGGGATCTGAGTGCTTCCGAGTGCCGCCTTGACGATACCTGCGACGGTCCCGCTCAGTATGCAATGCGCGCACGGGTACTCTGGATGCATCGGTGTGCTGGCGATCGGCTGCCAGGTTGCCTCTCTGTCGGTGGCCGGGTTTCCATCGATATCGCCGTTGCGGATTGCCGTGATCGGCCGCCAGAAGTTGTAATTGTACTTGGCGTCCAATACCGCGATGAACGCGTCGTTGAGCCCAAGCGCCACCAACGACATAAAGCGCGCGCTGTCGACGACACTCATCCGCTTTGCGGTAACGAGTTGGCGTACGAAGGGATGATAGGCGACGGGTGCACCGATAAGCCAGAACCGGGCGGTCTCGGTCTGCTGGACTGTTCGCTTCGCGCTGTGTTGTCCGCCATAGTCTTTGATCTCGTTGTAGTCAGTTGCCCATTCGTTGCTGTCCAGCGCAATAGGCGGGTTTGCCCTGAATTGGGATGCCTTGGCTATGGCGAACGGCTTCATGTCGGGCCACATCGAGTTGATGGTGATCGCCGTTGGCACATAGACGCCAGGCGTGGTCCGCGGCCGATAGGCATCGGGTGCGTCACAGCCATCGTCCGTCCGCGCCTCGATGACCTTTGCAGCAACTGCCTCGCCGAGCCTGACGCCATCCAATTTTGCAGAGCTCTCGGGAATCGACGTGAGGTAAGTCGCGAGGGCGGCTTTCATTTCGCTCGCCGTCTTTCCATCGATAGTTCCCAGGACCGCGGCGGCTGCAGCCGCGGCCGCCGCTTCCTTCGACGTGGCGGGATCGGCAGACAATTGCACCAGATACGGGCGGTAACGTCGTTCGATCGAATTGACCGCGTCGAACATCGCGGCATGGACCATGGCCATGATCCGCTCCGCCATGTATGGCGTCGTGTTGCCAAGGCTAGCCATCGGTGCAACGACGACGACGGCTTTGTCGTCCCAATCGGTGATAACGTTGGCGGGCGCCGGGGCGGCCGTGCCGAGTCCCAGGCAGGCCCCAATCGCGGCGACTGAAGCCCAGCGGCCCATCATGTAGGCTAGTGAACTAACCATGCTTATCCTCCATCGCGGTCACTGTGCCCCGAGGGTCTTGCGCGCAATGGCGGACGGTCGCGTCCTCCGATCGGAGGATGCCGATCACAGTTCTGCCACCAGGGTGGCTCAGCCCCGGAGCGGACTTGCAAAGCCCGCCACGAGCTTGACGAGATCAGCCTGGCGGCCGGTGCCGGTCTTCTGGAAAACACGACCGAGGTGCGTCTTAATCGTTGTCTCCGCGATGCCGAGGGCCTCGGCGACCTCGGGAACGCCCCCCACCTCGACGATGGCCAGCAGCACCCGCAATTCTGTTGCCGTCAACTTGTAGCTCTTGGCTATCACCTCAGGCGGAGACGGGGCCTCCAATGCTGCCTTGTGCACGAACAGGGCAGCAACAGCCCGATAGGTTAATCCTGTGCGACGGCGCGCTCCAGATGTGAGTGGTAGCACGTTCGCGACGTAATGCTCGCCATCGCGCGCCTTGAGCGGCAGCGCGATGGCCTTGATACCAACCGCCGCATCTCCACTGCCCGCTGCAAGAAATACGTCGTGCAATGCTTGCTCAGCGCAGGCATCACGGGCGCTCAGCTTTTGCCCAACCGCATGCAGCAGTGCCCCATCGGCTAGCAGAGCGTGCCCCCTGGCGTTGGCGTGGACGATGCGCCCCTGAGCGTCGATGAGGAACATGCCGGCGTTGATGCCATCGAGTACGTCAGCGAAACTCGCAGCTTCCGCCTTCTTCAGCCTGATAACATTGCCAATGAGTACCGCGCGGCGAATATGAGGCACGATCAGTCGCATCCGTCGGCGCGCTTCCTCGTCAACCAAGCCGTCGCGTTCGTGGCGAAACACCACGAACATGGCAGCCGTCGTCGTCGATCTGTCGAGCACAGCATTTAACGAATCCACGATCCCCTGTGGTCGCGACCACTCCTTGTAAAAGCGCGTCTGGAGAAATTCGTCATAGGCCATCACATCGGGGACGTGGATCGGTTCCTCGACTTCGGCGAAGAAGTAACCGGGTAATGTTGGGTCAAGCTTGGCATACTCTTCCACGTAAAGGCGCACGTAGTGAGGCTCGAGACCAAATTGATAGGCGGCGGACGCTTCCTTGCTGACGGCATCCCTTGAATAGATCGAGGCAGCTGGACCGCCGACAAAGTTTGCTGCTTTCCTAAGCACATCAACCCACAATTCTGGATCGAGCGCTGCATCATAAATGTCACCGATTAACGTTGACAGTCGCTCCGTCTCGCGCACAGGCCTACCTCGGCTCAGGTCACAGGTGCTTCCGCAAATGAGCAGATGGCCGGGCTTAGGGCCCGGAGTGATATAGTAGTGCTCCAATCGACCGAAATGCCAGCCGTTTCTTGGCCGAACTTGCCGCAAAAGCCGTTGATTTCGTGAGCGCAAGGTACGGGCTTGCAATCAACTTAGAGCTTGCGAAGGCGCCCCGCCTCACGGCGCCACCCCGCTGCTCGATCGCGGCTGGCCGTCGACCTGTCCGCGCTTGCGTGCTGGGTCATGTTCGCAAGGCGGGTTTGCCGCATCATCCCGGCGTGAACGTTGCGTGACGTCGCACATGGGTCCAGGCCGTGTGAAAACGTTTTTTGTTTTCCAAGAACTGCACGCAGCCGGGCGTGCTTCACGTCGGCGCGACCATCTGAGCATATTTTGGCTGTATCGAG
>Ga0307516_10008182_pt1 | contig 11877 bp, 15 predicted proteins | sample 19_EM_MG_FD_203310 | JGI IMG/M metagenome (GOLD analysis project Ga0307516, IMG submission 203310) | Populus trichocarpa ectomycorrhiza microbial communities from riparian zone in the Pacific Northwest, United States - 19_EM | ecosystem: Host-associated > Plants > Roots > Unclassified | place...
CGAGCACATGGCGAAAATGTACTTAACCCTATGGGATGGGATACCTTTGGCTTGCCGGCTGAAAATTATGCTATTAAAACAGGTACTGCACCAAGTGAAGTAACTAAAGTCAATATTGCTAACTTCAAAAACCAGATTAAACGTATGGGCGCAAGTATTGACTGGTCGCGTGAGATTAACACGAGTGATCCAGAGTATTATCGCTGGACTCAGTGGATTTTTACCGAGTTCTATAAACGCGATCTTGCATATCAAAAGGAAAGTCTCCAATGGTGGTGTCCGGTAGACAAGACTGTGCTCGCTAACGAACAAGTTGAGGGCGGTAAGTGTTGGCGCTGTGGTACTGAAGTTATTAAAAAATCGATGAAACAATGGTTTTTTAGGATTACTAATTACGCTGAACCTTTGCTTGACGAAATCGAAGATCTTGATTGGCCGCAAAAGATTAAGACCGCACAGACCAATTGGATTGGTAAATCTACTGGAGCAGAGGTTGAGTTTAAGGTAGAAAGCAGTGATGACGTTGTGACTGTATTTACGACTCGTCCCGACACTATCTTCGGTGCGACTTTTGTCGTCATAGCTCCGGAACATCCACTTGCGAAAAAACTTGCAGTCGGTGACTTTAAACAATTTGCCGAGACATATATCACTGAAGCAGTTAAGAAATCTGAAATCGAGCGAATGAACGACACTCGTGAGAAAACAGGTGTTTTCACTGGTAGCTATGTCATTAACCCGGTAAACGGTGAAAAGATTCCCGTATGGATCGCAGATTACGTACTCAATGGCTATGGGACAGGGGCAATTATGGCCGTTCCAGCACACGATGAACGAGACTTTGCTTTTGCTAAGAAGTTTAAACTACCGATCATCCAGGTAATCGCACCGACTGTAACCGATCCTAACAACCCGCCACGTGCCGACAAGGAAGATACGACACGAATTGTTGCGACATGTATCGTGAAACATCCAACTGAAGATAAATATCTGACCTTGAAATGGACGAAACATGACTGGCACACCTTTATCACTGGTGGTGTTGAAGACGGAGAAAACATCGAAGAAGCTGCGATTCGTGAAATTCGCGAGGAAACAGGATTTAAGAACATTATTCATAAACGGACAATGCCACTCGAAATCAATGCCCGCTTCTATGCCGCGCATAAAGACGTTAATCGTGATATAGCTGCGACAATACTTGAGTTTGAGCTCACGGATCTCGAACGTGGTGAACAAAAGCTTGAAGAGCACGAATCATTCGAGGTCGTATGGACCGATAAGGAAGATCTTAAAAATTTAGCTCCAGTTAGCGAACTCTCGTACATCTTAGACTGGTTCAACGGTGTTGACCTTCTTCATGCCGGCGAAGGAAAAATGATCAACTCAGGTCAGTTTAGTGGCCGAAAATCAGAAGAAGTCCGTGAAGAGATTGTCTCGTGGCTTGAACAAGAAGGTACTGGCCAAGCGAAGACGACATATAAAATGCGTGACTGGCTGATCAGTCGTCAGCGCTATTGGGGTGCGCCTATCCCAATTATTCACTGTCCTAAACACGGCGCCGTAGCGGTTCCTGAAGATCAACTACCCGTTATTCTTCCGGAGGTCAAAGATTACGCGCCTAAAGGTGATGGTAAATCGGTACTTGCGAGCGTTCCAGAATGGGTACGAACAACCTGTCCTACTTGTGGCGGTGAAGCCCAGCGTGAAACTGACACTATGGATGGATATGCCTGTAGTAGCTGGTACCTTCTGCGTTACACCGATCCGCACAATGCCACTCAGGCTTGGGATCCAGCTAAGGCTAACGATTGGTCTCCGGTCGATTACTATGTTGGTGGCGACCACGCCGTAGCGCATCTGCTATATGTTCGCTTTTGGACACATGTTTTTAAGGAAATGGATATCGTTAACTTTAAAGAACCTGTAAAGAAGCTTGTTTATCACGGCTATATCAATGCTGAAGATGGCAGTAAGATGAGTAAAAGTAAGGGTAATGTGGTCGATCCACTTGATGTTATCGACCAAGGCTACGGTGCTGATGCGCTTCGTACATACCTTCTCTTTATGGGTCCGGTTGAGCTAGATGCACCATGGGATCCTCGAGGTATTGCGGGTATTTACCGGTTCTTGAACCGAGTTTGGGTATTAAATCAGGAATACCTTGAGAGCGACAAGACATTTACAGGCAACGATGAGGTGATTCGTCGCGTGCAACACAAAACGATCCGAAAAGTCACTGACGATCAGCGTCGTCTTAGCTTTAATACGGCCATCTCAGCCCTTATGGAGTATACGAATGAGCTTTATAAGCTGAAAGTAGATGGCTTTTCTGAGGTTGCCTGGAGGGAAGCTCTCGGTACAATGAGCCGTCTCCTGGCGCCATTTGCACCACATATGAGTGCAGAATTATGGCAACAGCTCGGTAACAGCACGAGTATTGAAGAAGCCGGTTGGCCAAAATGGGACGACAGCTTAATTGTAAGTGACAGTATGACGATCATCGTACAGGTGAACGGCAAGTTACGAGCTAAGTTGAGTCTTCCTGCTAGCTCTGATGAAGTAGCGGTAAAAGAACAAGCGCTGAGTGACGGAAATGTGCAAAAATTTCTTGCAGGTGCCTCGCCAAGTAAGGTAATTTATATTCCTGGGCGCTTGGTTAATATCGTTGTATAGTAAGCACAATAACGCCACGTAAGCACAAAAAGTCAATTCGGGCTTGAGAAATACGCCTAACTTCGCTATAATATCTTTAAGTTTTATAATCAACAACCTATAAAGGAGATCTTTTCATGGGACAACCTAAAAAACAGAGTAGCCCCCGCAAGACCGGCACCCGCCGTAGTCACCTTGTGCTTAAGCTCGCTCGTCGTGTTAACGGCACTTCACCAGTTAAAGTTCATACCACAAAGCGAGAGACCGGTAAGCGGAAGCTTGTTATCAAAGACGTTGTAGCGTCTGCTGCTCCTGTTAAAGCCAAAAAATCAGCAGTAACTGCTGCAAAATAGCCGCCTTTTAAAAAGGTGTTTTAAACAAAACATAGTTAAAAAGAAAGAACCTTAGCTTATGGCCTCAAATCGTCATCTAGGACGCATCGTCGCACTGCAAAGCCTTTACGAATATGAATTCCGTACCGGCTCAGAAGACGCCTCGGCAGACATCGACGAGATCCTGGGGCGCAATCTTGAGCGTTACGAATCGGCAATTGAGGATAAATCGTTTGTTGACGAGCTTGTCAAAGGCGTTATTAAGCAGCAATCCGATCTTGATGAAAAAATTCAACCAATTGCTCCTGATTGGCCGATCGAGCAAATTGCCCGCATTGATCGGACTATTCTGCGCATTGGCGTATTTGAATTGCTCTACCGAGCCGCGATTGTACCTCCAAAAGTCGTTATCAACGAAGCAGTTGAGCTTGCCAAAGCATTTGGTTCTGATAACTCAAGCAAGTTTGTCAACGGTGTTCTAGGCACCGCCTACCGCACGCTTGTCGAAGGGAAACCAGACGATGCAAAATCCAAAGTTTGAACGATTTAAAAAATACTTTAGACGCCCTGGCGCCTCGATTCAAGAAATTGTTCGCGAGCCGACGGCTGGTGGGATTGTATTTCGTCGCAATAAGCATAACGAAGTAGAGATTCTGCTTATTCAAGATGCTAAAGATCGCTGGACAATTCCAAAAGGTCATATCGAGGAGGGCGAAACGGCTCAGCAAACCGCAAAACGTGAGATTGGCGAAGAGGCTGGTCTTACTGACACTGAGGTACTTGGCTGGCTTGGAAAGATCCATTTCCGTTATCGTCGGGTTGATCGTCTTGTATTGATGACAACACAAATCTACCTAGTACGTGCTGGTGGCGACACTGACGCTATTCAAAAAGAAGAGTGGATGAATGGTATCAGATGGTTCAAGTTCAATGACGCGCTTGATCAGATTGAGTATGAGGATATCGGAAAACTAATGTTACTTGCAATGAAACGTATTCGACAGGAGAAATTATAATGACAGGCATGCAAACCGCTCCCTATCAAGAATTTGCCCGAGAAAAACTAGGGTTTGAATTCAAAAATATTGATTATTTTATCACAGCACTGACACATCGTAGCTATGTCAACGAACATAAAAAAAGCGTATCTGAGCATAATGAACGGCTTGAATTTCTAGGCGATGCGGTACTTGAGTTAGTGGTAACCGACTATTTATTTCGGACATATACCGAACCGGAGGGTATTCTGACGAGTTGGCGCGCCTCACTTGTGCGTACCGAAAGTATTGGGGAGGCGGGAGATGCGCTTGGGTATGAGCATCTTATTCGCATGAGCAAAGGTGAAAAAAATGGCAGCACACGTGCTCGTCAGCAAATCCTTGCCAATGCTTTTGAGGCAGTTATTGGCGCAATTTATCTTGAGCGCGGATATGATGATGCATCACTGTTTATTAAAAGGAATATTTTATCTAAACTTGATACAATCCTTTCTTCGGGCAGCTGGCGCGATCCGAAGTCGCATTTACAAGAAGTATCTCAGCGCCGTGACAACCAAACGCCTGTTTACCGCGTACTTGAAGAAGTTGGACCTGATCATGATAAGATTTTTACGCTTGGGGTTTTTGTCGGTGACCGTCTGATGGGCAAGGGCAGCGGACCAAGTAAGCAGGTAGCCCAGCAGCAGGCCGCCGCCGCCGCACTCGTTGCATACGAAAAGCAGTCGTAAAACAGATTGACGTGAGGCGCAAAACAGTGTAAACTTGTTCAAGAACTATAAATAATTCTAAGAGTGAAGTAAGGAAGTTCAATTTTTATGCTCGCAATCCGTTTGCAACGTATCGGCCGTAAAGGCTACCCTGTGTATCGTCTCGCGGTACAAGAGGCTCAACGTCACCCATCGAGCGGCCGTGTAGTCGCCTATGTTGGCAGCTATAACCCTCACACTAAAGAAGCCACTATTCAAGTAGAGGAAGCTCAAAAATATCTTGACAATGGCGCGCAGCCGTCACCTCGTGTTATTAAGCTTCTTGCCGACGCTGGCGTAAAGCTTCCTACTTGGGTTAAAACAGCTGCTACTGATAAGCAGAAGACCATTCGTAACTCAGAAAAGTTACGCAAAAACCAGCCAAAAGAAGAAGCGGCTGAATAGTCTTCGAACATATCTAAAAACACTTCTCTAACATAATTTTCTGTTCTCAGTGTATCGCTATTCACAACCTAAACCTTTAATACAAATATTAAAACCTTAGGTTGAGGCGGCGCCCCAAACCCTTTCGAGCTAGGTGACGCCGCGTAGGCGGACAGTTCGTGGTTGCGCGCGTGTCAGCTTTGACGGAAAACGCGCTGGACGCCTCCATTTGTGACAACGTAGTCGGGCTGCACGGTCGAGCGGATGCCATCGCGGTAGTCCGCGGTCGAGACGAACTCGTTGTCGCGGGCGACACACTTGTAGGCCATCAGCGATGGGTGCATGTAGATGTTGATCAGCGCGGCCGCCGTGATGAGCGGAGAGATCGCGACGAGCGCGACGCTTCCGGCGATGAACCAGCCGAACCAGCCGAACTGCATCCACGCTTTGGTACCGGCGATGATGTCGTCGACGGAACCGAGGGAGAGCAGCCAGATGGCGCAGCTACCGAGGACGCCCTGACCGAAGGCTACGAAAGTATACCGACGGCGTTGGGTCGCGACGAGGCGAGAGCGCGGGGTTGTGGCCCGAACGGTCCAACCGGCGTAGATCGCCTTGAACGCGCCGGTGAAGGCGAGGAAGGCGATGATGAACATGGCGTCGGTGATCCGGTGATCGACAGCAGTCTGCATGATTCATGCTCCTGGGCAAGCGCGCTTAGCGCAACGAATAAAAATGTCCTAGCCATCTGCTCACGAGAGCGATTGACCTAAAATCATTATACAACATGACAATGAATAAGTCAATAGATAGATCTAGGCGACTATACCCTCATGACAAGTGAACAGTCGAGCACTCTTGGGGTGTACTTGTTGTTATGGTATAGTCGCCTAGATCTACATTCTATAGCTTGTATGGGGTAGTAAAATGAGTCATTAATATAAAAAGTTTCTTATTACCGTTCATGCTACAATAGAAATACGATAGTAGTTTCAGAAAATCGTGACGGACAGCGGAGGGCAATATGTCGACAATAGATCAGCAATTTGTAGAATATATCGTGAAATCACTCGTTGGTAACCCTGACGATGTAGTTGTAGAGCGATTAATTGATGAAAAGGGTGTATTATTGACCCTTACCGTGCATCCAGACGACCTTGGTCGGGTTATTGGCAAGCGTGGAGTGACAGCGCAGAGCTTGCGTACGCTTTTACGGGCGCTTGGCACAAAAAATGACGCCAGGTATAACCTGAAAATTGTCAATAATGACGACGAGCGTGAAAACTATACCATCTCCTCAAACGACACTAGTGACGATCCTGTGAAAAACTCAACAGAGGAGCCTGTGGATAACGAATCTAATCTAGCAAGAAACACTCGAAAAGAGCTTGCAGAACTAGACGACCTCGATATATAATCATAAACAGTTCAGATACAACACTTGAACTGCGAGAAACAAGATCAGATGAAGCTCTTGCGAGCAACAAAAACACCATATTTGTTGAGAGCCTTGTATGTGTCACGAAATATACCCACCTATTACAGGTGGGTTTCGTGGTTTAAGTATTTTATAAAAGAAAAATAAACAAACTGGCAACGATGAGGATAACGCCAATACCTGCAATAACAGTTACCATCAAGGCCGACTGTTTATGAGCATTCGGTGTACTTGAGGAGCTTGTATTGTCGGTTTGGCTGTCTTGAGTAACGTTGTTATGAATATCATCAATGGGCTGGCCATTAATGTGAGTGCTCGCAATCTCCGATTCAGAGACATCCTCAGGCGCAATATCTGTTCGTGTCGGCTGTAACGTTATTTTTTTCGAATCGGCGAGACGCCGCTGTTCGTCGCTTACTGGCGCATTCTTTTCAAATTCCATGTATCCCCTCCAGGTATCTAAGGGATAGTATAACAATATTTCATCACCAAAACCATATACTATATGTGATCGTAAAGAGCTTAGGTGGTGCCCCGAGTGGCACCTGCTACGATTGCAGCGTGGTAGTGCCTCTCGGGAGTTGTTCGGTCAGGGGCGGAGGATCCGAAGATGCCGAGCCAGCCAGATGAAGGCACGATGCTGAGCATTTCTCATCTTCAGGTCGTAGGCTGTTTGGACGCTCCGCATCTTTCTGACGCCATCTACCAACCTTCTCGTGAACGTCATCGACTCCTTTTTTGCGGTAATCTGTTCGTTGTAGAAAGTGAGCATGCCTGGCTCGAGAGGGCCGAGCAGCGACACGACGCTGTCGATCCTCTCGAGTGTGATCTTGTCGATGCCGTTCGCCGTAGGCCTCGTAGAAGCGAGGTGCTTTTTCATGAAGTGTATTTGGGCGAACGGCAGCCAGAACGGCGCCAGCAGGGTGCCCAGAAACCACCCGGCTTTGATGACATAGTTAGGTAGCTTCATCTCTACTCCTGGTTACGGCTGGACACGATGAGCGAACATATATACTATAAACAATAATAATTAATTTGTCAATGATTATCAGAGGTGTTACAATAGTCTAAATGAAGAAAATCCAAGTAATTACACTATTTCCTGAGATGTTTGACGGAGTCCTCAATAATTCCATGATGTGGAAAGCGCAGGATAAGGGCCTCGTTGAGTTTAGTCTGATTAACCTGCGTGAGTTTGGTCTTGGCTCTCGTAGGCAAGTTGATGATATGCCCTATGGCGGTGGCGATGGCATGCTTTTAAAACCTGAGCCGCTTTTTGCAGCGGTTGAGAGGGCAAAAGTTAATGACCCAACGGCGCGAGTGGCGCTTATGACGCCACGTGGACAGCGCTGGAAGCAATCTCTGGCTCAAAATTGGGCAGATGATACTCGCGGTGTCATTTTTATCTGCGGACGATACGAGGGCTATGACGAGCGTATCACAATGCTTGTTGATGAACAGGTGAGTGTTGGGGACTACGTGCTGACTGGCGGTGAATTACCGGCTATGACGATTATTGATAGTATCGTGCGGCTTATTCCTGGCGTATTAGGCGGCGCGACGAGTGCTGAGATTGAAAGCTTTAGCGACGGTGAGACACTGGAGTTTCCTCAGTATACGCGTCCTGAAGAGTTTAATGGTATGAAAGTTCCCGATGTATTACTTAGCGGTAATCATGCGGATATTGCTAAATGGCGATCTGAAAACTCTTTTAAGGCAGAATGATATAAAGGAAATAAAAACATCCCAAAGACCGGGATGTTTTTATGTTGTGGTGGTGTATCGTAGAGCGAGCAGTCACAACATATTTTTTGGAGTTGAATGTTTGTTTTTGCAACCTTCGCTGTTTAGTACAATACGTGAAACAAAACTAAAGCGCAAGCAAAATGATGAAAATAACAACACTTTTCATGCATGTCAGTTATAACGTATACTACCATCATGAGCTTTTTTGTTAAATCAACGCCTGCGATTCAACCACGAACAAAAAACATTCGTTTTATAAGTGTTGGTCTTGCTGCGGTATTGATTGTTATGGTAATTGCTCAGTTATTTAAATTCGAGACTTTCCCTGATGTGATCGCGGCAACAGGCGTACCGGGTGAGTCTTTGGTGTGGGCGGCAATGATTGTTATATGTGAAGTGCTTGCATTGCCATTTTTGCTTGCGATGCGCCTTAGTCCGGCTATGCGTATGGTGAGTATGGTTTCGGGGTGGATAGTAGTTGCAATGTGGCTAAAAATATCCCTGTGGGTAAATTTTTCGTCAGGTACGGTTGAAAATGGAGGCTTGCTGGGCGATACGATCGCACTACCTGCCGGGTGGTGGAGCATACCTATTTGCTTAAGTTTGGGTATACTTGCCGCGTGGGCGTCATGGGGTATGTGGCCTAAGCGCACAAACCACACAAACCACACAAACCACACAAACCACACGCGATAATTGCAATACCAGGCTCTAAGGCGTATGATTAAAGTAATTTAACAAGAGGAAGTACAGGCATGGATACCATTAACAAATTAGAATTAACAGTAGCCTCATGGTATAAGGGCGTGCCTCACTTACCCGAGCAAGGGCGAAAATGGCTCGCCACTAATATCTGGTGGATTACACTGGTAGGCGTAATTTTGGGTAGTCTGGGTATTTTGAGCGTTATCGCGGCTACATTCTTTGCCGGTGCGGCACTGAGCGTTTATGGTGGTATAGCCGGAGCTACAGTAGGCGGCCTGGTACTTGTCGCGGCTCTTGCGGTTGTTGTATTTATGGCCATAACGGTCGTTCTATCCGCAATGGCCATTACGCCGCTTAAAATGCTGCAGAAAAAAGGCTGGAAGCTACTATTTATTGTTGCGCTCGTCCAGGTGGTAGAGCACGCCGTTTCCTTCTTGTTTAACTGGAGTTTGTTTGGCTTAATATGGAACCTTCTCTTTACTGCTGTCGGCGCCTACTTTCTATTTGAAATTCGTGATTTTTACGGCAAAGCAATCGCTAAACCTCATAAAGAACCAGTACAAGCAACAGCGTCTAAGTCAGAGGATCAATAAGCCGAAACACCGTCTACCCCTTGAGCTAGCAGCCTGTTAGTGGTACAATTTGTACGAGCTAATGGGATGTCGCCAAGCGGTAAGGCACTGGTTTCTGGTACCAGCATTCGGGGGTTCGAATCCCTCCATCCCAGCCAAGATTATCAACAGATGTAAAAGTGTTCCACGTTTTGGAGCACTTTTTTGTTTGATAAAAATTCTATCTGCAAAACAGGGTTTCAATCCCTCATGGCGTAGTTTATTAAATCAAAGGTGTTTATAGTATAAGTATAGGCTCAACTATATCAACAGACGTAGACTATTTAGCTAGAAGCTACATGCTAGGGGTGGTCGTCAGAAAGTCTGCTGGTGTATCCTTTCAATAATGAAGTTGTTGAAACCCCATTGTTTAGTCGAGGTACAACCACTAATTCTGTGCCTCTCTCGCTTAGCCATTTCTCACTGTCCCTCCAGCCGTCGTAACCCGTAACAAATACATCCGGTCTAAGTCGGTCTATAATCTGATGTCCTGTGTATTGATACGGCTTGGGATTAACCGGCGTAACAAGCGCATAGTCTACGGACTTGAGCGCACTTACTACAGCAAGCCTAGTAGCTTCCGGCTGAACTGGTCTAGAGGGGCCTTTGCCCGCTTTTACGCGTACATCAGGAAGAATCCCAATAACGGCAACCTCACCCAATGACTTGGCTAGTTCCAGGAAAGACAAGTGTCCCTCGTGCAAAAGATCAAATACGCCATTTGCGTATACGATCCTCTCGTCCTGATGTCGTTCTCTTATATCAGTGAGTTCTTCGAAAGTTGCTCTCATGTTACTCCTTGTAACGCCAGATCAGCAAGGTGACTTCGTACGATGAAAACAGCTTCATCAATGTCTTGACCAGGGCTTATCATTACGTCGGGCCGGTAGGTATCCAGAAACCTTGCCTGGTCGCTACGACTCCGCTCTAAGCTGTCTAGCTGAGCTTCCGTCGTATCAAAGGATCGATCGCCCCGACTTATAATCCGTTGCCTATTTATGTCGTATGGAGTATTTATTGCGATGACCAGCGAGGTGTACTTATAACGGAGTGCGAAGTCAAAAAGACTGTCTGCGTGGCGATCAATACTGCAATCGAGTATCATCATTCCATTTATAGCTGTCTGTGCAAGCTCATCACGAATTTCGTGAATGTATGAACGAGCCATGTCCCATCTTCGATAAGGAGATGTATCCGGCGGTAGTAGCTCTGTGGTAAGGCTGTGGATGGCATCGCTTTCTATTCTTAATCCGCTACATCTATCCTCTAAAATCCTCGCTACACTAGTTTTGCCAGAACCTTGGGGACCAGAAAATAATACCATCAATTTTGGATTCATTCGATCTGTATTTTTAAGCCTAGAGCGAAAGATACTATCAACCTCTGTCATTGCTATTTGCTCGGATTTCAACATAAATTATATTATATAACGTAGTTTATATTTTGGCGACTCTTTGCCTAGTAAAGAAGCTCGCATTGAAGCGCTATTCTGTTTTATAATAATAAACATCCATCTCCATTCTGGGTGGATATAGTTACCGAGCAAGAAAAGAAGGTGGATGCCTAACATGCGACACGTCATTGTGTGTATTGGCAGCGTCGAGGCCGCTAACTACAGCCAGTATCAATTTTCGGTTCTGGCTCTCGGAGGCAAACCCAAGATTGTTCGACTGCCGGACGACTTCCTTCCGATCTCCGAAGAACCAGGCAGCTACTGCGGAGTCGATATCGGAAAGCTGATGGAGTGCTTCGACTGGGCTGCTGACCTCGACGAAGTCATGCTCATTCGGGAGCTGTTCAAGCGGAAGTACGGACGCAACTTCAACGAAGATGTCATCGCTGTACTCGTCGGACCAGACGTTGTCTGCGGCAACTTCAAGCTTTTGAAGAAGACGCTCGATGGCGTCTTCAATTACGTCACCACCCTTGAACCGGCAAAATTCATCCGCATCCGGCGGTAGATGCCCGTTATCGGAGGAGCGGAGTTGTAATGATCGACTCCGTTCCTCCTTCTCCCACAGGATTGGCATCAAGCAGCCTTTATCTTACGAATATTCTGCTCTGACCCTTTGATTATGATTTTTTCAAAAGTTGGGGACCTGCCGACCCAGACGGAAAGCCACTTAATTTTGTTCAGCCCTCATTGCGGCTAAACCAAAGCCATAATGGATAGGTTTTTGAAGTCCAACTCGCATAGTTTTTGGTACTAGTCATCAAGCTTGGCAGAATAGCGTTCCAATTCTGAGCTACGTGGCCAGTCAA
>Ga0307516_10008183_pt1 | contig 11876 bp, 4 predicted proteins | sample 19_EM_MG_FD_203310 | JGI IMG/M metagenome (GOLD analysis project Ga0307516, IMG submission 203310) | Populus trichocarpa ectomycorrhiza microbial communities from riparian zone in the Pacific Northwest, United States - 19_EM | ecosystem: Host-associated > Plants > Roots > Unclassified | place...
CCGAACGTTGCAGCAGTAATCGTCGTCCGTTGGCTTCAGTAATGGGCACCTTAATGGTGGTCGACCCTCAGCCTGCCGCCCGTTACCACCCGCCGAACTCTATATAAACGATGGAGCACCGAAAAAACAGAGGTTGGTTGGAGGGGGAGGAAGACAAAAAAAGGACAGCAGGCCTGCTTTGCCTTTGTTCTCAAAACGCAAGTGAAGTGCAGGGAAACTGCAAGCGTTGGTCAGCCTAATTATTCGTCTCCAGCTACACACTCCAAACCATCGGAAAGAAAACTGGAAAAAACCGAGGAAACAGAGGACGGACGAGCAAAAGAACCAGAGGAGAAAACACGAAAAAAGAAAACCATTAGAGAGAGAGGAAATCCCAGGAAATAAATACACAAGAAAGAACCAACATTTCATCATCGTCTTCGTCCCTTCCATCTCAACAACCGGGGCGACGAGCAGAGTTAAAAGCAAAGGAAGAAGTCTAAAACAGAAAGACAGGGGAAGCAAAGGGAAAACGCAAGCAGGAGACACAAAGACCAACATCAACATCCTCATCGTCTTCATCGCCTCCAGCAACGTCTGCAGATCAGGTAAGTTTGTTTTCGTTCCTTTCTCTTCCATTTTTCATTGTAAAGTTACTGTGCAGCTTGGATTTAATTAACTTTTGCACGCACGCGTGGTGCGTGCCTTTGCCCAGCCGGGTCAATGGCTTGGGCCAGTGACCAGGCCGGGCTGGCTGGGTCCAGCCCAGCCCATGTGGGCTGAGCTGGGCCCAGCCCAAAAAAATGAAAACAAAAAAACAAAAAAAAAACAGAAAAGTAAAAGAAGGTAGAAAAAATAAAAAAAAATGTGTATGCATGAATAAAGATAATGTAAATTTATTGGTTTATTCACTGACGCCAGATTCAGGAATAAAAATACCAGTTTAAATTTATATTATTTTTATTCGGTGTATTTTATTTTATTTAGCTAGAAAAATAAAAAAAATATGTGCATGCATAAAAATCAATTTATTTTTATTTATTTATTCACTGGTGCTAGAGTAGGGAATAAAAAATATTGATCTAATTTTTCGTAGCTACGAATTTTTACCAACGCCAGAGTTGGAATTATTCGAGCTCGAATATTCACTGGCGCTAGAGTCAGGAATATTATAAACAAATCATCATAGCATAAGCGAATAAATATTTAGCAATTTAAGACAAAACCAGCAATGCAGTTTGCCTCAGGCAGAACGTTTAAGGGGTGATAATATCTTTCTTTTTACGTAACCAATCCCGAGCCATAGAATCTCTGTTGACCAGTTAGGGTTCCTAGTGACCATAATACTAGGTGGCGACTCCTCAAACAAGACCTTTTCCCCTTAAAGAACCAGATGCCAGAAATCTGTTCTTTTTCCATAATTCAAGATTTATTTTTAGGGCCGCCGCGATGTCGGGTGCGACAAGTATGACACCTTTTTAAAAAAAAAATTAAGACAACAACATATTTAATCAACCCGAGTTTTGTGGCCTAACCACACCGTGACAATCATATAAAAATTAAATTTTAAAAAATCAACCCATAGAAACAAAAATACATTGAAAAAACAAATTTAAAATAAATCAAATGATTAAAAAAAGTTCAATAAAACATATTTTGTAAAAAAATATTACAGACAATAATAACAATTATCAAGCTAATATTCATACTACTCCATATGAAGCCTTACATGGTCAACGTTGTCAATACTAATATATTGATACGAAGATGGTGAAAAGAAGCTCATTGGGCTAGAAGTAGTGCAAATAACTTCTGAAAAGATTAAAATAATTCAAACTAAGCTCAGGAAGTACAAAATAGACAGAAGAGTTACGTTGATCATATATGAGTGGAATTGAAATTTGTTGATGGTGATTATGTATTTTTGAGAATTTGAAAAGATTCTATATTGGGCCTTTGAAAATTTTGAAGAGAATTGGTACAGTTCCTTATGGATTAGCTCTTCCACCCAGCTTTTTCATCTAAATATCCAGTGTTCCATGTATCTCCGTGCTCCATCACATATATTAGAGCCATAAACAGTAGCATTTCAAGAAGATATGTCATGTGAGATTCAACTGGAGAGAATTGTGGATAGACAAATTAGAAAACTTCGTTCTAATGAGCTAGATTGCTTCAGTGAAAGTAATGTGGGAAGGTCATTGGAGCGATGAAGCAACACGAGAACCTGAGAAGATGGTACATAATAAATATCGTTATTTCTTCATTCAATCAAGCTAGTTAGTTTTAATTCGAGGATGAATTTATTTTAAAAGGGGAGGAGGAAATGTAAACATTAATAAATATGTTTAAGTCTCGATTAACTGTTTGATACTTGTTAAAAAACTAGTCATGAGGGCATGAAATTGAGTCTCAAACTACAAAATGAACGACAACTTTGAAGCAAGTCGACTAAGGTAGCATAGAGTGCCTTGATCAATTGGACTAAATTTTTTATTTGATGTAGAAACACTTTTTTCCTTTGTGAGAAAAAAACAAGTTAAAAAAAAAAGCAGAAATTTGAAAAAAAAAGAAGATAAAAAAGAAATATGCTTTAGTTTTTGTTTTCAGATATTTTGATTACGTAGCTTTTTTTTTTGGCCTTTATTCACCTATATTGGCGCTATAAAGTTTTTTTGATTGAGGTTTGGTTAATAAACTCTTATTTCATCTTTACTGCGCTATAAAGCTACTGCTGTTGATAGCTTTTGCTGGGTTGATCTCTTTGGTTTATCTCTATCATTCTGGACAAAAGATGATTTTCAAGCACATTATGGCCGTTTGATTGGAATTGATAATGCTAAAAGCACTTTTGCAAATTTGACAGCAGCAAGGAAAGGGTGTTAATCTGCAGAACTCGGAAGGAGATTATTTTCGACGAGAATAGAATTGACCATGTTGTTTCATTGTCAGGGAAAGCACTTATTTCTTTAATGTATGTTTCCGGAGATTATTGCGGTGGGATATGTTTTGGCAGCTAATGGAATTCACAATGACCTTGGTCCGTGAGATCTTTACCTATTTTGGTTTTGGTCACCAAACTTCATTTGTTTTCAATTACATCCGTTCTATTAACTCGGTTCTATTTGTTGTTATCCACTTCGATTTTCATGTTTTTGCATATATCATATATCTTTAAATATTCCTACATTGAATTAGAAATCAATTTTTTTAACCCTCCTAACCCAGTTGCTATTAAGGTTAGTTCTCCACCTGCATGTTCTTCCTTCTCAGGCGTGGCATCGGTCTTTAGCTACACTTACTTAGTCCCTGTTATTTATAAGGCTTCTAATTTAGTTCAAGTCAATAAAAGCTTAGCAGTTTGATACAAAAGCTCATGGCCAAGTAAAAGATGTTTATTTTGGATGTAATAAATATTCATATTGGAACATAATATTCAACTCTCAAATCCCCTTACTAGTTGATTACTTGAATAAAAACTCAAGATTGTTGAGCAAAGTAAATAAATTACTTAACCAGGGTTACCGGAGGAGTTATTTACCAGGTTATTTTAAAATGCAACTGAACCGTGTTTCTTAATATATTTTTAGATCATTCCGATACACTGATGTGAAAAATAAATTTTAAAATATTATTTTAAAAAACTTCTAATTAAAAAATATTTTGTAAAGTAATTTTCACTACACTCCTGTGAAATTTTTTAAAAATATATGGATTGATGTTGACTCTCTACTCATTTTTTATAATAAATTTTGAATCCAAACAAGTGAATTTATATGCATGCTTGTACAGCTTGATTTTCTCTTTAATTTAATCAACAATAATTTTTCAACGTCAATAAAAAATTGAGTTTATTAATTATTCGAGTAAGACAAACTTTGTATTTTAAAATACTACTGCCAAAAGATTCTCTTTATATGAATCAAGACAACAGTATCATTCAAATGTCAGGAATAGAATAACTTTTACATATCTTTCAAGTTTACGTAGAATAATTCTTTTAATATTTAAAAATTAAAAAATATTGTGCAGCTGTTTTGTATAAATTGTAAAGTAAAAGCACAGAGAGAAGAACGGTTCAAGACAGAACAATAATGGAGGACCTCAATAATTTTTTTTTTTTTTTGGATTCGAGGAAAACCCATCCTCCCAGAAAGCGCACTTTATGGGCTCAAGTGAGCGAGTAAAACCCCGGCTGTCCCAGGCTCTTACAAGAGATACACGTCCTGACTCGAACTCGAGACCTGCTGTGCAGATCTCAAACTTTTTGCCATCACATTTTTTGCCATCACATGGACCTAGTTGTTGCAACCACCACGAAATTAGCGCTCCAAATTCCAGCTCAATATTTACCAATACACGCTTGAGAAATTTCCTTGCTGTTTTTCCTCTACGTACTGTTACCTTTTACCTTTTATAATTATGATTATTGCATTGCTAATAATTTGCAAGAAAGATGATGAACATTCTTTAGTGAATTAAGTTCAATTATAGAAAATCCTGTGCAAATTATACAAAATCCTGCTTTAAGTTCTTGGAACCTCGCTCTGGGATTAATTAGCGAGAATAAGAAAATTCTCTGTAAATTATATAAAATTTATTATTAATCATCCATATTTATTATAGGTCATCAATATTAAATAATGACTTATTTTCTAGCATAAATTAGGTTTGAAATTTTTTTGATAAAAGACATGATTACACAATTATTGATGGGATCGTAAATAAAAATAATTAAATTGAGATTTTTCAATTATCTTTAAACATATTATGGTTTTAATTGGTGAACGGTACATCATGTAAATTATCAAAAAAATATTTATTATATATATATATATAGTAAAAACAAATTAAATGATAGTAACAAGAAAATAAAAATTAATTTGAATAAATGGTACCAGTGAATATGGGGTCCATGTGATCGTAGAGAAATCATATTAATAAGAAATTACTATGGATGGTCCATTCCACCTAGTACACATTAAAGAATATGGGGTCCATATGTGATCGTAGGGAAATTATATTCATTTAAAGAGTTAGAAGTGGGAATAGATGCAGTTAATCACCACCGCCATATCATCTGCTTTCTCGTCTCTATTGTGGTTCTATAGTAAAATAAAATATAGGAATATTTATATAAAGAGAAATACTATTGTTAATTATAAAGAGAAACGATAAAAACTCCGAGAGAACTTGAAATACATGTCTTGCTTGGTGAGATATTTAGACATTCTTTATAGGACTTGTTACTAACATAAAAAAGAGTGGCATGAGATAAAATTGATGTTATTTTGTATGTTTTTATTCTAGTGATCGTAGAGAAATCATAATAATAAGAAAATGATAGTAATTATATAAAAATCAAATTATACAAAAATCAAATTTCAAAAGATCAACCTCATAGAAAAAAAATATATATACATTGCAAAGACAAATTTAAAATAAACCTAGAAATTAACAAGCTATCATTAACAAAAACACAAGGTTAGTTTTTTTTATGTCTGTGTTCATGCAATAATCCATTGATCCTCCTCTATATTTTATTATTTAGATCACAAGCTATTATAAAATATCAGATAAACAAATGGATTTCATAAGACAATATTATGGTTTACTTGATAGAGTTATCTTATCTTATAAGTATCTAATCTCATTTTCTTTCAACCCTTGTTTTTTTATGTACTTCTGTATTTTTGAACTACTCCATTGATTATGATTAGGTTTCATTAGGGATGGCTGTAACATCCTAAGTATTATTTTTTAAACAAACCCTATGATGTGAGAACATTTTTGTTATAATCAGACTTTCCAATCTGTTGAAGCTTTTACATGACAGTGCTAATACGAAGTTGCATATAAAATAGAATAGGCGACCTCAGCCATTACCTAATGCAGATGTTGAAATTAAGTTTAACTTATAATGGCAATTACTTTATGCAAAAAATAGATTAAAATGAAGGAAACTCTTAACATGATTTCTATTTAGAGTTTGGTAAATGAAAGGTCTGTTTTGTGCCTGTGGTAGATGACGAGATTTTCATGTAAATAATGAACTAAACAAATCCAATTCAATTGAATTTTCCTTCGTTTCCTTCTGATGTCACTCTCTTAATGATTAAAGATTTGCAGAAATAATTGACTTTGCCAAATGTATGTTTTCGTATCACATTATACACTTCTCTTTCTACGCTGATGGCGCACAGATAGGAATAAATGACTTTTGCTGCGAAACTGGAATCATGGAATAATTAAGTGGGGATGAAAATTGAGTAGCTTCCTATCATCTCAGAGGATATTATTCCATGTATCTCATGGAAAACTAATATATACTATGATTAACCTAAGTGTGCATGAGAATCATGATTAACCTTGGTGAGCATGAGAATCATGTGCACTCAATGATTTCGCAGAAAACTCTTTGGCTACGCGGTTGGGTTATGATTTTGTAAAATGTTGGTTTTTTTTGTTTTATATTAAATTTTTTATTGTTTTCATCGGTTGATATACTTTGAAAAATAATTTAAAAATATTATTTTAATATATTTGTAAATAATTGCAATTAAAAATATTTTTTATTTAGAAATATGTTAAAATAATATTATTTTATTTTTAATAAATAAATTCATTTTTTTGGTACTGCGGATTCCGAGTGCTTGCCTCGATTAACAGCATTTTGATCTATTAAAATTAATTGTATTTCGGGGAGAAGCTTGAGAGCAACCTCAAAATTGTTTTCTTCGTCTTTTCAAGTCTAATTATTAATCACTTTTCTAATATTGATTGCCTTTTTTTTTAGAATAATTCGATATATTCTAATATTGATTGCCTTGGATAGCTTGATTGCTCACATATGGGAAATAGAATATTAAAACAACCCTACGACCTACCAATTACTTTTATGTCTCAAACTATAGCTTACGAAATTATAGACTATATTTTATAATCTAAAGTCTTAAGATAACTGAAACTTAAAAGAGTTGTCTAATAGCGTATTTGATGATGTTGTTAAACCTCTTTTTCAAATTATTTTTTTATTTTTAAAAAACATAAATTAATTCTTTTTAAATATTTTTTAATAATTTTAAGTATCATGAATTACGTTTTCCAAACCCATACTAAGTATTGATGTAATTTGTAATTGTATTGATTGTTTATTACAATTTTTTTATTTTTCCTTCCTGCTATCATGTCTCTATATTTTATACGAGTCACATATTTAAGAGTATGTTTGGAGGTAACCATCGAAGAACCATTTTTTCAAATAATTTTTTTTATTTTAAATTAATTTTTTTATATTTTTTAATCATTTTAATATATTCATATTAAAAACATTTTTTTAAAAAAAATATTTCAATACACTTCAACACAAAAAATAATAACCTTTCAAGAAGCAATCTTTTTTTTTTTTTGTAACCATGGGTGTTCGGGTCAGCTTACGTGTATCTCGACTAATCTCACAAGATTATGAAGTTAACGATCATGTAAGTCTCTAGTAACCCTGAAATTTATAATACTCAAACTAATAACCTTTAGAGAACAAATTCAGAACCAGACCAATTGAATTACATCCCTTAAGCTTATTCAAGAAGCAATCTTTATTTATATCACAAACACCATCTCAGACCATTAGATCAGCCCAACAAATAAATTTTGATGTGGTTGCATTGAGATTTAAAATCTCATCTAAAAGAGATATATTTCTTAGATTAGTTATTTTTATATGTTTTAGGTTTGTTAATTTTTAGTTAATGAAATTCTATAGATATAATTATATTGTATTTTCAAGTTATTTAAACTATATATTTTAAGGTGTTTGGATTTCTGTATTATTTATTTTACTTTTATTTTAATTGTATTATATTATTATTTATTACTTGACTGAAATTGTTAATATATAATTGGATCTTTAGCTACACTTACTTAGTCCCTGTTATTTATAAAGCTTATAATTTAGTTCAAGTCAATAAAAGCTTAGCAGTTTGATACAAAACCTCATGGCCAAGTTAAAGATGTTTATTTTGGATGTAATAAATATTCATATTGGAACATAATATTCATCTCTCAAATCCCTAATCCAGTTGATCATATAAATAATTGTTTTAATTAATAACTATAAAAAATAAAACTCCTTACTAGTTGATTACCTGAAGAAAAACTCAAGATTGTCGGGCAAAGTAAATAAATTACTTAATCAGTGTTACCGGAGGAGTTATTTGCCAGGATATTTGGAAATGCAGTTGAACCTTATTTCTTAAGGTATTTTTGGATTATTTTGATATACTGATATCAAAAATAAATTTTAAATTATTATTTTAATTAAAAAATATTTTAAAAAATAATTTTCACCAAACTCCTACAAAGGTTAGAAGTTTTTCAAATATAAGAATTGTTGTTGACTCTCTAGTCATTTTTTATAATAAATTTTGAATCCAAACAAGTGAATTTATATGCATGCTTGGACAACTTGATTTTCTCTTTAATTTAATCAACAATAATTTTTCATTTTCAATAAGAAATTGAGTTTATTAATTATTCGAGTAAGACAAACTCTGTATTTTAAAATACAATTGCCAAAAGATCCCCTTATGAATCAAGACAACAGTATCATTCAAATGTTAGGAATAGAATAAATTTTACATATTTTTCAAGTTTACGTAGAATAGTAGTGGAATAATTCTTTTAATATTTAAAAATTAAAAAAATACTGTGTAGCTGTTTGCATAAATTGTAAAGTAGAAGCACAGAGAGAAGAACGGTCCAAGACAGAACAATAATGGAGGACCTCAATAATCTTAACGCGTGGACCCAGTTGTTGTGGAAACTTTGCAAAGGATCTCAATAGAAACAAGTAAATAGAAAAAATATTATTTTTTAAATATAAAAAACTAGAAATCCTGATAATATTGAATAAAAAATAAAATAAAAAATTATTCTTTCCAAGTAGAAAAAAATATAAAAGTTTAATAATATTGAATAGAAATAAATAAAATTTTTAAACTAAATAAAAATGACAGAAAAATATATTTATTATCCTAAAAATTCTTATATTAAAATCTTAATTTATCACATGAAGTGAGTCTATATGCTAAAACCAGAAAAAAAAAAAAACAAATGTAACAAAAAAAATTCTACACAACAAAATTAATTATAGGATCGTATATTTTGAGACTAAATTGAGGGTTTTGAATTATCTTTAAACATAACATGATATGCTCTGTATATTCTTTGAATTTATTAGAAGTAACGTGTAATGTCAAGTATGAACCGCTTACCATTAACTAGCCTTTTCAATTGGATTTTTTATTTAAATGAAAAGGAAAATTTATTTTATTATGAAAAAAATATTTATTTTTCTGATATATCTAATAATAATAAATTAGAGATAGTAACAAGAAAATAGAAAGTAGATTGAATAAATGGTATCAGTTCCTATTATGATATATCTAGTGAAAGAATAGAATGAATTAAAATATTTTTAATAAAAAAAAACACAAAAAAATATATTCTTAATAAATATAAAAGATGGGTGAAATTAGATAACACGAAACTACCAATAAGTAAATCTCAATCTGTAATTGTGTAGGTTTCAATTAAAAGGGTTTTAATTTAGGAAATATATTAAAAAATAATATAAATTATATTTTAATAGTTTAAACTTTTATATGAATTAATAAATTTTTACAAATAAAAGATATAGTTTTACAATAAAATATGATGAAAACCAATTTATTATTTTTAAAATAACAACAAGCAAATATAAAAATTAGTATTTTTTAAATAAAAAAACTAGAAAATTCTTGATAATATTGAATAAAAAATAAAATACAAAAATTATTCTTTTCAAGTAGAAAAAATTATAAAAGTTTAATAATATTGAATAGAAATAAATAAAATTTCTAAACTAAATAAAAATATTTGATAAAAATATTTCTGGGTGTTCACAACTTGATAAATTGCCAGAATGCATGAGTGATATGGACTCCTTAACCGAACTGCTAGCCGATGGGATTGAAAATGAGCAATTTCTCTCTTCAATTGGACAATTAAAGCATGTCAAAAGGTTATCATTGTGTGAATACAGTTCGACTCCACCAATTTCTTCTTTGATTTCAGCAAGTGTTTTGAATTGGAAATGTTGGCTGCCAACATCTTTCATTGAATGGATATCTTGAGCTTTCTAATGGTGGTTTATCTGATTGCACAACTAACTGTATTGATTTCAATAGTTTGTCCATTCTAGAAGTATTGGATCTAAGAGGAAACAAATTCTCTAGCATGCCTTCTGGTATCGGCTTCCTTCCTAAGCTAAGGGTCTTGTTTGTTCACGGATGCAAATATCTTGTATCAATCCCAGATCTTCCCTTAAGTATACGTTGTTTGTGTGCAGCTCATTGCAAATCATTGGAAAGAGTTAGAATACCAATAGAGTAAAAAAAAGAACTATATATAAATCTAGAAGAAAGTCATTTGTTAGAAGAGATTCAGGGCATCGAAGGTCTAAGTATTGGTTTCTGGTGTATTCGTGTTGATGACCGCAGTCATTCACCAAATAAATTACAGAAGAGCGTTGTTGAGGTACTATTTCTTTCGGTCTCTCTTTCACACAAAAATAAACACACACAATTGGCACATAAATTGATTAATATCTAAAATCTCAGCATTCCTTGAAATCAATATCTATACAAGTAATAATCATTATTATTATTATTTTATTTTAAAAAATAAATATCATCTTTAATAATATTTTTTATTTTTCTTATTTAATCTAAAAATTAAATATTATCTTTAATAATATTTTTTATTAAATATTTAAAGTCTGATTGGTTTTATTTTTTATTTCTTGATTTTAGGATAAAATGTTTCTTATTTAATTTTAAAAATAAATATTATCTTTAATAATTAGATCTATCGAATATCACTTAACTATATCATTATTTTGCACGAGTCTCCACTGCATCAAATTTGCAAAATCTTATGGCCCATTGATAGAAGGTGTGTTGAAGCAAAATCTGTTTTATTGATCATCATTATTGAATAATAGCTTATTTTCTAGTATAAACTATGTTTGAAATAAAATTGATAAAAGATATGATATACAGTTAATAATGGGATGGTATATAAAAAATATATTTATTTTTATGATATATATATATAGTAATAACAAATTAGATGATAGTAACAAGAAAATAGGAATTGGTTTGAAAATAGGAATTAGATGATATATCTAGGAAGAAGTTTGAAGAATAGAATAAAGTCAAATATTCTTAATAAAAAAGAAATAAAAAGAGAACACGGAAAGAAATAAAATATAAAAGATGGATGAAAATATTAGAGAATGAGAAAGAGATATAGAATCTCTTTGTGAAATTTCTAAAAACTTAATTACAATTACATTATAATTTCTTCCCTAAAATTATTCAAAATATAGTATTAGAATTACATAATGCTAGGTTTTAATATATAATTAAAGAGTCTCTCCTGAACCAAATAATAAAAATATTATATAACTCTTTTGGATGAACCATAATGCTAGGTTTTATTCGAATATATTATTTGATTTGTCCATTTATAGGTTGACTCTATTATTCCTGCCTTGCATTGACTGGAAATTTCACTATTCAACAACTTCTCTGTCCCATTGCTGCCATTTCATAGCTAACTCTTAGTTATATTTAACACTCTTCTTTGCTTCTTTCTCGTTTTAATTTCATGTCTTGCTCATAACGACAACTTGAAAGGCTTACGTTCAGATAGATAATCATTCACCAGTTCATCCTATATCATTCTATTTAATTTAGAAATGCAGAAAGAAAAACGCAAGCAATCCAAAGATGAAGAAAACGATTCATCCTCGCGAAAGAGAAGAAAAGCTGACCTCAGTAAGCCTATATAGAGAA
>Ga0307516_10008186_pt1 | contig 11874 bp, 12 predicted proteins | sample 19_EM_MG_FD_203310 | JGI IMG/M metagenome (GOLD analysis project Ga0307516, IMG submission 203310) | Populus trichocarpa ectomycorrhiza microbial communities from riparian zone in the Pacific Northwest, United States - 19_EM | ecosystem: Host-associated > Plants > Roots > Unclassified | place...
GGGACATGAGATAAGATAAGATAAGGAATGTGGAAACATGTCATGGTTGAGCGAAGTTGAATGAGTGGGCGCTTGGGACTTAGAAAGAAAAAGAAAGAAAGGGGAAAAACTGGCGAAAATCATGACACGGTACGACGAACCTTCCGCCACCCCCATCCTCGCAATCTTCTGCGTTGTGACGCTACGCCGAATGGTTCCCAGCGGACCACTCCCTCCTCACGAACGTAACCGTAATCCACCCCCGCAATATCCTTGACGTGTGCTCCCCTTGGGTGTAAGTGCTACTCTAGGGCTCAAGCGAGGGATGACAGAGTTGACACTCCAACGCAGATATTTGAGTGTCTCACTGTCTGGGAATTGAGTTCTGATCGGACCCCTCCCCACCCATCCGACCGACACGACCACCGGATCGAGGATACACACGTCGCGAGTCGTCCATTGGGATCCATTGGGATATTACCTTTCTCAAAACTCCCTGGATTATTGGTAGCACCCAAGGTAGAGTCATGAATCTTCCCTCACGAACCACTCAGTCCCAGAGGATGCCCCAATTGACTGGCTGTGGTATCGCCGAACTCCCCTTTCCTCGAACCCAGGCTCGCTCTACGATTCCTTCTCCGCCCCTTCCACCTCTCTCTGGTCCCCCTCTTCGACCTCCGACCGCGCGCGGCTTCACCAGGTGGCTTGTCGTCCACATCCCACCGTCCCACGTCGCTCCTGCTTGAAATGGATCGACCGGCCCACCACAGCCCAAAACAGTACTCGCCCGGTTGTTGGAGTAGTATAAGTGGGAGGAATCAGCAAACCGATACCCTCGGTCGCTTGGCAGATAGGTGATCGACCGATTGCTGGTGGAGGGGGCCCCCCTGGATCCGTGATTACATTTTTTTGCCCAAGTTTCTGTCTTGGATTTTATACCCAAACGGTTAGGCCCTGGGCCGACTTCGTGGAACGCGACGAGGATTGCGTTGCGGAGCAGTTCGAGCAGGAGGTCGTTCTTGTTGCCAAAGAATTCAGCTTGAGGGTTTTTATCCGCCGATATGAATGCATCCTATTCGCCCGAAATGTGCCTGAGCGGCGTTCTAGCTGTATCGCAGATGGTGCCAGCACAGCATTCCTCAGGAGTAGCTTTGTGTTTCTACCCCCTCGTGCTGATGGAGGACAGCGACCTCGTGCGCAGGAGTCAGCTAAACGCCACAGCATCCACTAAACTTCGTGAACCGCCCAGTTCCACCCAACGCACTCACCGTTCACGGGCATCGATGGGCACCCAGAGCATGTTCCAATCGACTGGCGGTGGCATCACCAAACTCCCTCTTCGAACCCAACTTACTCAACGATCCAACCCCCCCCCCTCGAATACAGAGTTGCTCAGCGATCCCTTGTCCCTCCCTTCCGCATCTCTCCGGTCCCTCTTCGACCTCCAACTGAGTTCAGCTTCACCAGGCAGCTCGTCAGCCATCTCATACTCCGTAGATCGATCGACCCACCCCCAAGACGGTTGGCGCCGCTATCCATCCAGTTGTTGGAGTAACCGGGAGGAATTAGCGAATTGATACTCTCATTCACTTGGCAGAAGGGTGATTGGGTGATTGCTGAGGGAGGAGGTCATCCAAACGGTTAGGCCCTGAACCGACTCCGTAGAATCCGATGAGGACGTGCGGAGTAGTTCGAGTGGTCGCTCGCTCTTGTTGCTGAGGGATTCACCTCAAAGGTTTCTATCCGCCCGATATGAATGCATCCTGTTCGCCCGAACCGTATCTGAGCGGTGTTCTAGTTATCTGTGGACAGCGCCAACACAACGTTCCTCAGGAGTTGCTTTGTGTTTGTACCCCCTCGTGCTGATGGAGGACGGCGACCCCGGGCGCAGGAGTCAGCTAAACGGCACACCATCCACTAAATTATCTCAGGAGCACCTCGGGAAACTCCTACCGTTGGTCGGGCTCGTGCGGTTCAGAAGCCTCAGCCCCATCGGAAAGAACATTTTCTTTTGGCAACGCACGTTCCGTATCTCATGTCCAGAGCATGCACACGCGTGGAAGTAAAAGAGTTGGAATTCCTAGACAAGGAAGTCCGAAGAGGGAAAGCCTAGCTGCCAGCCCTCGGATGGAGCACGAAGGAGAAATTCTGAATTCCCGTCTCTCGTGGCCGACGTGACCGGGCATCAACTCATATCTGAACGCTGTGAGGTAAACATATCCTACATGCATTCCAGGGTCATATAAACGCAGCGGTGTGGCTCTGACCTGCCCCAGTATCTGTCCTTCTGACCAACACCCAAAATGACCCGTGGTGCCGGATCCGGCCTTGCGCCGGGACTAGCCTGTGCCCAAACTAATGTGGAATGCAAACCACAGTACATTCTGATCATAATCACACAGCTGATGAGTTTCCTTGAGGAAAGCTGCTCTGTCACAAGGATTGGCTTAGAGTGTGGGCGAATCTGTTACCAACTGTGGCCCGGGCCATGAGACGTACAGCATGTGATTTGTGCCCAACTGTGCTGTGTCAAATACATGGGAAAATGGCACATTATTTTCACTGATCCCGCCTGGAGTGTAGTGGAAAGGAAGGGTGCAGCTTACTGTAGACCAGGTGTGATAATTACCTGCCAGACATGATTCAACTTGTTATAGATACTATACAACATGACAGTCTGCTTGAGGAGACTAACCAACTTGTGGTCTGTGGGCCCCTTGTAAACTGAGAACCTGTATCAACTCTCTTAACAATGACAATGAGTCCTGAGTCCTGAGGGTCTGCACAAACACAATGGACTTCACCACACCTATATATGTTTGAGAACTAAACAAAAAGGTGCAGAATGATAGAAGTTTGAGGAGACAGAGGTTATGGGAGTGTGATACAATGGAACTGTAACAGCAGGCACAATGGGTTAACTAAACAAGTAGGCACTTACAATTCCAAAGTCTTAGCCAAACTAGATTCCAACTAGAACTTGATGAAAACAGGTTCACGCCATGGGTCAGGGATGAGCCACAGGGTTGTAATGTCATTGACCCAATTTGCATCACGGCAGAGCACCCCCCACTCAGTGAGTACCCACAGTCGGTGCTTCCCTTCAAGATCCTTCACCCACCCCTCTTGAAAGATAGTTGGCGAAAGTGGCCATTCATCTTTGCAGTCATTGTCATATGTGACTAATTTGCGGAGGTGGGGATAGTGCCAACCAGCCTTTATGTTTGAGAGAGAATGCAAGCGACTGAGGGAGAGGTTTACTTGGGTGGGGTTAAGTACCTGTCCAGTTTGTGAGTCATAGGCATGGATAGTATTTTCTCCCCATGTAATAACCACAGTTTGATCTTCAATCCAAAATTTTGCCTCCCCACACAGTGATATAGTCCAGATACTGTCACTGCGGCCTGCCCTTCTGCCTCCAAGGGAACTGTCCACTGCACCCTCTTCTGTGAGCCGCCAAGCTACAATCTTTGTAGTTCCAGGATTTAGCACTAGGAGAACATTACCAGTGAGGGCCAAGGTTGATATTCCCATATCTGTGTCAATGAATTGGGGGGGGGTTTGTGGAAGGAAGTTGGTAATTGTGATTGTACGCTCAGACCAGTAGGCAGTTGCCACATAAGTACCATGGTGAGAAAGAACAGAGGTTGGCCAATTGCCATCATGGATGGGGGGGTTGTCCAGGTCATCCAAATGCCACACCCGGAGATCACCATTTTCAGAAGAACCAATGATTGATGGTGAGATTGGTGAAAATCCAAGGTAGAAATTGCGGTTTGTTTGGAAGTTCCTCCATAAGGTATAACAACCAGAAGTGTATTTCCAGATGTGGATACCATGACCATGGGAACCTGCATAAAGACTTCCATCAGAGGAGAAGCAGTGGGGACTAGTGTTGTCCCACTTTCCCTTCAATAAGCACTCTGAGCTCCGAATGTCTACAATCTGAAGCTCATCATGGGTGGAAATGGAAATTCGATAAGTGGTTGGAGAGAAGGACCAAAGCTGATCATATTGTCCCCATGGATCAGAATAGAATGATTCAATCTTTGTGAGGGTGGACCAAACATCAGAGATGTCAATGGTATAGGCCTGGCCATCCCATCCTATTGTCATGATCTGGAATGATTCATTGTGGGCCCAAAGGTATGGGATGTTGTTTGACTGGATTGCACTGGAAGACTGGATCACACCCAAGCTAATATTATATATGTCCACAGTGTAACCAGTGTGGTCCCTGTGCCGGATGAAACCAACTGCCTGCCCATCTAATGACCATACCAATGGAATATTTCCAATGTAATCAATCTTAACTTCTCTGGCCACCCCACCTGTCTGGATATCCCAGATTACAAGTGAAGTGTAGAAGAGAGCAGCAAGAGAGAGTCCATCCAGTGAGTAAGCAAGTGAACCTATTGGCCAAGAACCTGTGGATTGAGTGGGTCGAAGGGTAGAGAGCAGTTCAGAGGAGCGTGTATCCCGGATCTCCACATCCCCATAGTGACCTGAAGCAACAAGCTGACCACATGGTGACCAAGTGAAGGGTGCATGAGCAGGCTTGGTGCTGGTGCAAATGTTTAAACTCTGGTCCCATGAATGCTGAATTCCAATTACTCTTGGAGACAGGGTGTGTTGCTGGTGATGGTATAACTGTCGGACAATTGATGAGAGGGGGGACAGCTCCAGTGCAGAGTGATAAATATGGGTAGCTGATGTGCCAATGGGCACAAAAAACATGGTCACAAAATTGAAACAGTCCCTGGCAGTGTCAAGAAGTTCCTCATCCCCAACAACCTAATTAACCACACAATTAGCATTAAACCACATGATAGAGGCCAAAACAAACCTCCTGCAGCCATGACACTAACCATTCCAATGCAGAAACAGCTCCCCTCATAGACCCAAGGACACTGACCACCTCAAGCCAAGCCAGGAATTTCTTCTTGAGGAAAACATGTAGACATGAAATAATGTCAGTTGTGTCTCCTGTGGTCTTGGTGAGGTGGTGATACCAAGATTGGCAGGCATACTGCAGTGCAGCACTGACACAATTGGTAATCCTAGTCTCCAGATCATCAACCTCTGAGTTCAAGGCATAATCAGGGAGTGATAGAAGGTTCTGTTCCAACCTGTCATTCATCACTCTCAGGCAGTTTATCACAAGTTGGGAGTGTAGGTGTTCAGGGGAGATGTAGAACCTTGTATCAGCACAGCGGGAGGGATCAGTGATGAAGTCAGGGAATGACTTGTGAAATGGCTTTACAGGCTTGGTGGGGTCTTCATCAAGTATTAGCAATGACTGGATTGATGTAAGAAAGGGTAGGACAGCCCTGGTCTCCAGACCCACAAGTTCTGCAATCCCTGATGGTGGAAGAGGATTTACAATCAAAACTACAGTGCCAATGATGGTTTGAACCTTGGCATAAACTACAGGGTCATCCACATGAAAGGTTTCACCAAGAATCCAAAGGTACAGTGGATCAAGTGATGCCTTCCCCTCATAGCCTGTGCTGTCTGGGAACTTGACAATCATTTCAAGTTGCTTGTCAGGGAGGTAGAATGCCTTGTCAAGGTATTTTACAGTTGCAACAGCGTACACGAACAGGCCTGCTGCCCTCTGACACAGGAGATTCAGGTTATCATCAGTTGGCCACCCATTGAGCATATGCTGTCGTGCAAGTTCTGAGAGCTCGTGTCTTAGGAACAGCTGGATGTCATTATTGATGAGGGAGGGGTGGACGTCGTGCAAAACGAACACATTGGTTGCAGCCACGAGGAGGGGGAGGCGGAATCCTGTCTTGATCCGGGGCTCTGGTCTCCCAGTAATGAAAATTTTGACTTTTTGAATTCGTTTGACAAGCCGGCCCAACACGGAGAGGATCGCAGAAGATGGCTCGTTGTCCTTGCACTCGTCGAGTGCGTCGATTACTATGACTGTCGAAATGCTGGCAGACTGAAGTGGTTCTATGATTAACCTTTCCATCTGACCATACAACGACTCGTCGATGACATCTGGATCGGACCGGAGAAGGGGGACGAGGTGGGATCGAAAAGTGGGGTATTTGTGTGCCAGCTGGAAGGCAAGGGTGGGGAATATGAAGCGCAAGTCGCCGCGGTCCTCGAAGTCTCGCGAACAAAAGAAGGATGCCCCCAGGAGACCATCGGCAAACAAATGCTCAGCAATGGTCTGAGCGATTGTCGACTTGCCCGTCCCGGCGAGGCCGTTCAGCCAAAAGACAGGAGACTTGTCGAAGTCTTTAGCCCACGACTCGATCTCGCTCAGGACGGTCTCCCGCGTGCCCCTGAGGCAGCCCCGGCGATTGCTATGCCGATACTCAGCCCGGCGAGCGCGGCGGCAACTATTTAGCACCGATGTGTCCGCTGTAGTGACGCATGGGTGAGTTCACTTCAGGTGGAAGGGCGAAAGGACCGAACCTGAATCCTGGAAGCGACGGCAGACGTCAGATGTGTTCTCAACGGGTTGGTTCAACAACTCACAATAAGCCTGCAACTTTGGTCATATATCGCCCGCTGCTGGGTCGCCTGTCAAAGCGTCCAGATTTTAGTGCCACGATTTCTGCCGCAAGGGATTTTTTGTTACTCACTTGGTACTCGAGGAGTGCATCCCGGATGTCTTCCGCCATTCCGGACACGGCCAGAATGTCACTTCGACATTCCTCGTATCCCTCGGCGCTGACACGATTGTAGACCGCGAAAGCGTTATCTCCAACAACCCTGAGAGTGCTGGGAGAGAATTAGCGCAATAATGGATTGGAGTCAATCGCAACTGCCTACTCGAACAGATTCGTCCATCGTTCATGCTCATTGTCACCCTGGAGCGCATCGTCACCGTCCTCCGAGCATAGCCTATCCAGCCGTGCCATAACAGAATCAAGCCTGTTCTTCACTATCGGGGAGCTCTGTTCATGTGTCAGCCGGTGTCGTTGGTGAGGTCAGTGGATTGCATTACCTCGCGAAGTTTCAAGAATGCATCGAAGGATGACTTGACGAAAGAGTTGGACATCCGTGTGAGGAACGAGATGAGTTGTAGAATGCTTACAGTGAGATCCGTGATCTGGTCGTAGATCGCTTGCTGCTGCGAGATCTACCCTCCCGTGTCAACAGTACTCAACGCGATGTTCTAACCCACTCACTTGGTAATAGTTAATAGCATCTCGGAGTTCCTCAACGAGTCCCGCCACCTGTTTGGAATCCTCCCCCTTATCTATGAATCGAGCCGCAACGCCTTTCACCAGTAACGCCTGCGATCGCTTCTCGATCTGTTCCAACGTGCTGAGAGGCCATCAACAAGAGCGGACGGGGCAGGCAATCGGTAGGTGTACCTAGACAACTCTGAACGTCGCTTCTTCTCCGCCTGGTCTCCGTCAACAGACGTTACGTTGGCGTTGTCCTTGAACCTCTTCAAACGCGGCATAAGATCCTCGAGCTTCTCCTTGACATCTTCGGATTCCTGCAGTGGTCGGTGTCAGTGTGTACGACAGTAATCCACTCAAACTTACCTCGTAATGTTTGACAAGTGCGCTCACTCCGCCTAGGGCGGACTTGAGGGGAGGGAACCAATCGGAGGATTCTTTCGCAATATCGAGGAGTATCTTTACGCCATCCGCGGCCCTCTGTTTCCTTGCTAGGAGAGTATAAGCGGTCAGAGAATCAGCTCCACGGAAGGTATGCTGAATCCGCTCACATCGACTTTGGTCCGAATTACCCCCAGAGGTTCCGGATCCCGTCGACTTTCGTTTCCGAAACGTGGCTTTGTTTCTACGAGATGGATGGATGTAGTTGTAGGAGAGATAGGATACTGTCGTCCGGAAGACGCCAATGCGAAGCCACGAGGCCAGGTACAGCCACAAAATCGTGACGGTTGGCGCTGACCCGTGTGGGCAAGGATCAGACAAAGGAAGCTTATACGATTCTCCGGATTTTACCTTTCTTCTGCCCAGACGGTGTTCCAATCGACTCACGGTGGTATCACCGAACTCCCCTCTACTCGAACCCAGACTCGCTCTAGAATCCGTTGTCCGTCCCCTCTCCGACCCCCGACTGAGTCCAGCTTCACCGTCGGGTGTGTTACCGTTCCCACATGCTTTCAGCTGCTGCAGATACATCCACCGGATGGTGAGTCTATTAGGAATCGCTCCTCTGCGCAAACTTCTGGGGATACGAAAACAACGAGATACGAAAACCTCGACCGCAAGGCCCAGCCAGCGGCCGCGCAGATAAGGTAAGTGAGAGTGAAAATCCGAAACAAAATACAAGCATTACACGGGGAGGGTATGATGAAACAACGAGTTTGAGATAGTCGAATCCACCGAAAGGACACAATTTGAAATCGTCCTTCACGGTCACCTATCGAGGGAGTAGGTGCAACGTACACCCCACAAACGTTGCAAAAGGGTGGAAGAAGGGCAGGAGGCCCACGGGGAACACGCCAGAGACACCGAAGTTCATACAGATGAAGGGGCGGGGGAACGACCCAGACTGAGGGTTCCACAAGGGAAACTCGCACACGGGAGGGGAAAGCACGAATAAATATCGTATGAGATCCCATGTATCTATGCCGGAGTCAGTATACGGAAAAGCATAGTCATTGGAGTGGACGTATGTCTCTCCACTTCGACCAATACCTCCTTGAGTTGTCTGTATCGACGCTTCATCCTCCACAGAGCGTATTTGCCAGGGTCCAGGTTCTGCTGCTTGAAGTATTCTAACCCCCAGTCCAACCGTTCCAGAACGTGGTCCAGTCGTTGATTGAGTCCCTCGCATGTCGGTCGACGCGTATCGGTTCATCCACTGCTTTCCGAGCATCGCGAGGAAGGCGGAGAGGAGGGAGGCAGCAAGGCTTGTGAAGAGGATGGCCTGGACGTGAACAACCGTGTCAGGAGGACCAGCCCATGGCGAGAGGGTGGGAGGATTGTTTCCGAAGGTGGTGTTGTCAATCTTGTGGATAATGACACGGAGTAGAGCAGCGGTCTCGTCATTCAGGTCTGGCTGGAGGTAAGAGTGGACCTCGATTATGAATGCGGAGGTGACGGCCGAGAACAGACCAGCCTGCAGCCCTTGTTAACACCCGCAACCCGGAACCCCGGACAAAACCCACAAATATCAGCGTCATGTTCAAGTCCTCGTCGCACTTCTTTACGAACTCCTTGTGGTAGTGTTCGTAGAATCGAGCCCTATGATCCTCGTTGGTGGGTGGTGAATCTTGCGCCCAGTTGCGTGGGTGTCTAAGCGACGCCCTGGTCGGGGACAGAAGAGGCCTTACCCATCCGCGCGTTTTCCACCACTCCCTCCCCTCCCACGTTCTCCTTCTCTTGTTCTTCAGGGTCCTGGCTGTAATTAGGGATTAGAAACGAGAAAGTGGTCGGTTGTTGGACTCGGAAGCCGTGGCCCGGCGGCGTACCCCGCTGGTCCCGATGTTGGACAGGTCCCTCTGATCCACCAGAAGCCCGGCGACCTGAGGATCAAATGCTCAGCGAGCTGGACGATGTGTGCGCGACGCGGCGTACCTCCTTCGTTTGGTGCTGTTCCGGTGAATTAAGCCTCTCTCACCCTCCTTCGCCGTCGCGGGTGGAACTCAGGGGACTCACACATGCTTCACGATCTCTTCTAGATTCGCCATGGCGGGTGGTGAGGGGAGATATGAAAGGCGACGAGTGTGAACACATTCCAGTTTGTTGTCAAGAATCGGCAAGGGCCGATCGCGGTGGACACCCCTTCAACTTTTCGCAAGTCGGATGAAGGGAGAGCAAGATCGTTATGCCGGAGTCTAGTCAGGGAGAGAATCACGCGTTCTCTTGAGCACTCGCAAAGAGACCACAGCTTCCTCCACAGTGTCCACTCCGCGGGTGTGATTCCGGAACCGCAACCTCTCTTCGCCCTCTGCCTTCTTCAGGTGAAAATCCGAGCAACAATTCTCAAACTCGCGCCTCCGCGGTACGACAAACCTTCCGCCACCCCCATCCTCACAAACTTCCGTGTCTCGTTGTGACGCGACGCCGAATGCTTTCCAGCGCACCGCTTGCTCCCCACGAACGTGACCGCCCCAGCCATACCTAACCCACCCCCACGATATCCTTGACGTGTGCTTCCCCTGGGTGTAAGTACTACTCCAGGGCTCAAGCGAGGGGCAACAGAGTTGACCCTCAAACGCAGATATTCGAGTGGCTGGGAATCGAGTTCTGATCGGACTTCCCCAACTCATCCGACCGACACGACCACCGGATCCTCCGCTAGTACGAGGATGGACACGTCGCGAGCCATCCGTTGGGATATTACCTTTCCCAAAACTCCCTGGGTATTGATAGCACCCGGGTAGAGTCATGAATCTTCCCTCACGAACCGTTCAGTTCCACCCAACATGCTCACCGCCCACAGGCATCAATAAACGCCAAGAGGATGTCCCAACCGACCGGCGGTGGCATCGTCGAACTCCCCTCTCCGACTTCCGACTGCGTTCATCTTCACCAGGCAGCTTGTCGTCCACATCCCGCTGTCCCATGTCGCTCCTGCTTGGAGTGGATCGATATATCCACCACACCTCAAAGACAGCTAGCGCCGCTACTCGTCCGGTTGTTGGGGTAGTATAAGCGGGAGGAATCAGCGAACCGATACCCTCAGTCACTCGGCAGAAGGGTGATCGGCCGATTGCTGGTGGAGGAGGCTTTCCTCCGTGAGTTCGTTTTTTTGCCCAAGTTTCTGTCTTGAGTTTTATACCCAAACGATTAGGCCCTGGACCGACTTCGTGGAACGCGATGACGAGGAGGGCGTTGCGGAGCAGTTCGAGCAGGAGGTCGTTCTTGTTGCCGAAGAATTCAGCTTGAGGGTTTCTATCCGCCGATATGAATGCATCATATTCGCCCGAAATGTGTCTGAGCGGCGTTCTAGTTGTATCGCAGATGGCGCCAGCACAGCATTCCTCAGGAGTCGCTTTGTGTTTCTACCCCCTCGTGCTGATGGAGGACGGCGACCTCGGGCGCAGGAGTCAGCTAAACGGCACAGCGTCCACTAAATTACAGTACCTCAGGATCACATCGGGAAACTCCTACCTTTGTCGGGTTCGTGCGGTTCGGACGCCTTAGCCCATTGGAAAACCCGCACCTTTTGGCAACATGCGTTGCGTATCTCGTTTCCAGAGCCTGCTCACACGTGGAAGTAAAAGAGTTGGACTTTCTGGACACAAGAAAGTCCGAAGAGGAAAAACCCAGTTGCAAACGATAGAGCATGAAGGGGAAATTCGGAATTCCCGTCTCGCATGGCCGACGTGACCGGGCGTCAACCCACATCCTGGCGCTCCTTGTTTGGCGTCGGGCGCGGTGCGAGGTCAACATGTCCTACGTGTATTCCACGCTCTTATAAGCACAGCGGTGTGGCTCCGACCTGCCCGTCTCCAACCTTCCAGCCGATACCCAACTGCGAACCTCCAAGCATGTCTTTTGAGCTCACCCAGATAATTGAAATTTGTAGTGATATGTGAGCTGGTCCTTTCTTCGACACCCTAACCGTCACCCGAAGCCACTGATTTACTTCCGAATTCGAATCGGTAGCACCGCGACAAAGGTGCGCAGGCTCTCCTTTGGTAGTGGGTCAATTTGACGGGGCAGCGCAGTACTATGGAATTGCAGCAGTGGCAGTTTTCTTCTGCGAGTACTTTGCAACGCTCCCTGATGAGGTGAGGGTGTTGATTTTCAGTGGCCCTTCACGTCTGTCAGAGCTGACGCCACTTCTATAGGTCCGATACGCTCGGTCATCAAACAAAACCTGGGGTACGGCCGCTTCTTTTACGAGACGGGGACCGTTTGAGTGTTGACGACTGGCCAGTCTTCTACCTTTTCCTTGTGGTAAGTTCCTAATTGTCGATTAACTACAACTTTTTCT
>Ga0307516_10008187_pt1 | contig 11874 bp, 10 predicted proteins | sample 19_EM_MG_FD_203310 | JGI IMG/M metagenome (GOLD analysis project Ga0307516, IMG submission 203310) | Populus trichocarpa ectomycorrhiza microbial communities from riparian zone in the Pacific Northwest, United States - 19_EM | ecosystem: Host-associated > Plants > Roots > Unclassified | place...
CCTGGCCCCTTCACGTCGACGACGCGCCGCCCGGCAAGGTAGCGCTTGATGGTGCGCGACGTTTCCTCCTCGATCTCCGACCAGGCCGCGTCGGATATCGGAGCAAGTTCGCGGTGAAGATTGTTCATGAGGCGGGGTCTCCTTTGAGCGAACCAATGTCGAGCGAACCCTGGCGTTTCGGCTCAGGCTTCGGCGCCGGAACGGCAGGCGTGTCCGAAACTCCCGCGGCCGCATCGTCGTCCGCGATATTGTCCAGGAAAGTCGCTGATGGCACGAAGAACAGATTGCCGGTCCTGGCGACGCTGAAATCGAGCAAACGATCGTAATTGCCGGGAGGCTGACCGACGAACATGTTTTCGAGCATCTGCTCGATCGTGCGCGGCGAGCGCGCGTAGCCGATGAAATAGGTGCCGAACTCCTTCTCCGCTGCGCGGCCGAACGGCATGTTGTCGCGGATGATCTTGATTTCCTTGCCATCCACCACGACCTTGGCGAGCGCGTTGTGGGCGTAAGCCGGTTTCACCGCGTCATCGAGCTCGATGTCGGAAAGCTTGGTGCGGCCGATGATGCGCTCCTGGGCTTCAGTGGATAACGCATTCCAGCCAGCCAGATCGTGCAGGTATTTTTGCACGATCACGTAGGTGCCGCCGGCGAAGGCGGCGTCTTCGGTCCCCACAAGAGCGGCATCGATCGCGGCTTGCCCCGCCGGGTTTTCCGTTCCGTCGACAAAGCCGAGCAGATCGCGGTCGTCGAAATAACGAAAGCCATGCACTTCGTCGACCGGTGAAACCGCCTCGCCGAGCCGGGCCATGATCTGCGTTGCCAGCTCGAAACAGAGGTCCATGCGCTTGGCGCGAATGTGAAAGAGCAGATCGCCAGGTGTCGCAATCGCGTGGCGCGATCCGCACCTGATGTCCCGAAAGGGATGCAGCTCCGCCGGCCGCGGTTGGCCAAACAGCCTGTCCCATGCGTCGGATCCGATCCCCATCACGCAGGAGAGGTTCCCCTCGATATCGCGAAAGCCAACTGCACGTAGCAGCGCCGGGAGATCGCCGCAAAACGACCGCACTGCCGCGCGAGCCGCGCCGCCAGGGTTGATGGTCGCGACCAGAAAGATCGCGGCACGAGTCAAGGCCTGAACCACCGGCTGGGGCTCGGGAGGCAGGGCGGTCTGCGCGACGGGCGCGGTCATTGGACCTGCTCCGTCTGTCGCGCGCCTGTGAAAGAAGCCATTCGTCGTCTGCCTGATCTTTGCCGGAATGCCCCGCGGATAAGGACAACTCACCTTCGAACCGTCTTGCGCCTACGCACCGCCTCGAAACACCGTCGGATTGAGATCGACGGTGCCGTAGCACCTTATCGGCAGTCTGGCCCGGATTCAAACAGCGGGAGCGTCACGCAGCCGAGTGGGTGACCGGCCGCCCGCGCTCACGGGATTTTCATTGAGCGCCGCCGCTGCGTAACGGCGAGGTCATGACAGAGCCGCGCGCTCGCTTGGCGTGAGTTCGCGCGGCACGGCGCAGGGCGCCTTGGTCCGATCGTCAAAGAACGGCGTGGGCCGGCCGAGGCCGCGCACCCACCAGCCGAACTGAATTGACGCGCGGCGGACAAAAAGCCCGACAGACGGCGGAGCGGGCGCGTGCGGCGGCAGCGGCCCTAAGGCGGAGCGTTCGAAGATCCGGCAGCGCGGCGGACCGAGCACCTCGTCCCGCGAACGACCGTCGGCCGCGTGGCCCATGAACGAATGAATGATGCCGATGACCGGGAAGCCCGGGCGGGAGGCGGAGTTGGCAATCGGAGTCCGGCAACATTCGGTGTACCAGCGCAACACCTTGTTGGAGAGGCGCAGGCAGCGCAGGGCGTCCGTGCCCGTGGTGATCTTCACGCGCGCGGGCGGCATGTGGAAGATGTCGGTTCCACCTGCGGCATCGAGCACGTCCACCCGGTCGAGGAAACGCGCGAACGCCTGGCAATCCCCGCAGTAGCAGACGAAGCGGAAGCCGCTGGATGGGGAAACGCCGCTTGCGACGCCGCGCATATGCCCGCAGCGGCAGCGAAGCGGGAGATCGAAGAGCATCCGCTCCGGATCAATTGTCGTGTCGTGGATCGGTATCATCCGCCATCTTTCTGAGCCGGAACTATTGGGGCGTCATTGTTGATTTTTGCGCCGCTTCAAATTTGCGGGTCTGCGATCTCCGAGAGGCAAGAATCGAGCAGGAATCGAGAATGGGTCCCGAGAGACCGCGACGCAGCGGTGAGCCGTGCGCCTCTTGCTCGAACGAGGATGATGCCCCCTAAAGATCGAAATTGGTGGGCAGCATGACCACGTCGCGAATTGTCATGCCGCGTGGCCGCGTCAGCATGAACATCACCACCTCGGCCACGTCGCTGGCCTCCAGCAGACTTCCCGACTCCCTGGCCTCCTTCAGCTTCTCAGGCGGCCAGTCCGCGAGCAGCGCGGTGATCACGGGCCCCGGTGAGATTGAGCCCACGCGAATGCCGTGCTTGAAGACCTGGCGCCGCACCGTCTGGACAAAGCAGTTGATCGCCCACTTCGACGACGCATAGACCGGCTCCCATGGCGTGGGAAAATGCGCCGCCAGCGAACTCGTGACGATGATGTCGCCGGTCCGACGCGCGATCATGTGAGGCAGCACGTCGTGCACATTCTTGATCACGACGTTCACATTCAGGTTCAGCATCCGGTCGATAGCCCCGGTGTCGGCATCGACCAGGTCGCCGCCGACATACGTCCCCGCATTTGCATGCAGGATGTCGAGCTGGCCCGCCTTTTCCAGCACTCTCGGCAGCAGCGTCGCGCAATCCCTGGGGTCGAGCAGGTCGATGATAAGCGGGATCACGGCGTCGCCGTGCTTGTCGCGGAGCGCCTTCAGCGCGGCCTCGTCGCGGTCGACCATCACGACGCGGGCGCCCGCAGCCAGCATCGCCTCGCTGCTCGCCAATCCGATGCCCGACGCCCCCCCGGTCACGGCGGCGACCTTGCCTTCCAATTCTCTCGCCATGGGTTTTCACCTTGCTGGGGTCATGATCGCGGGTTGCTTCTGCCCTCAGAAATTCACGCGGTTCGAGATCGCACCGTCGACGACGAGGTTCGAGCCTGTGGTGAACGAAGACGCGGGACTGGCCAGGAACACGGCGGCGTTGGCGATTTCCTGCGGTGTCGCCATGCGGCCGGTCGGATTGCGCGCCAGCGCATCCTGATAGCGCTTCGGCATATTCTGCTCGACCAGGTTCCAGATGCCGCCCTTGAAATAGACCGTGCCCGGAGACACCACGTTGACGCGGATCTTCTTCGCCGCATATTGCCGCGCAAGTCCCTTCGCCATGTGGATCAGCGCCGCCTTGATCGGACCGTAGGAACTGGCGCTGTCGGCCTGCGCCGCCGAAACCGACGAGACGATCACGACCGCCGCGTCGCCGCTCTTCTCGCCGCTCGCCTCGAGAAAGGGCCGCGCGGCCTCGAACGCGTTCACCGCGCCGAGCACATCGAGCCGGAAGTTCTGCTCCCAGGAGGCGGGATCGCTGCCTTGCGCCATCGCGCCGGCATTGGAAAACAGCATGTCGATGCTGCCGAACGCCGCGGCGACATCAGCGATCCAGGACTTCAGCATAGCCGCATCCGTGATGTCGACCGGCGCACCGGTGGCGCGCACGCCCAGCGCCTTCAATTCGGCAACCGTGCTCGCGACCTGATCCGCATTGCGCGCGCAAACCGCGACACTGGCGCCTTCACCGGCGAGCGTGTCGGCAATCGCCCGTCCGATGCCGCGCGTGCCCCCGAGCACCACGGCGTTCCGTCCCTTTAGACCCAAATCCATTTGTTTTTCCTTCTTTTCGTCCAGGCTCGGTTGTTGAACACCCATTGTAGCGGTTTAGGGCGCCCAGGAGAAATCTGAAGCAGAAAAAAAATCGAGGGCGGGGCTCCCCGCACGCGATTAGATCAAAGGGCTGCACGCGGCAAAGTGCGATCGGCGCCGGTCGGGCGGGCCAACGGCCCCGCGTGTCGCTTCATCCGGGCGGCGTGATATCGTGAGCCGCAGGCGGAAACGGGGGGATCATATGAAGATGTCGGTCGCGGCGATGCCGGGGGTGCTGGGCGTCATCCTTTCGTTCGCGTCGTGCGTCTCTGCGGTCGCGAGTCGCCGGAATGCGTGGCGGTCGAGACCACGACGATTCCGTTCGCCTATTTCAGCGATGGGATCTCGACTGACCTTGCAAAGAATGTGAGCCAGCCCAAACGAGAGACCAAGACCGTGGTGTACCGGACCGGTGAGCGCGAATACCGGTTCGAGACCATCAACATGGGGACCGGCGCGGTTGCCACGAAGGGCTTTTATTTTGCGCCTCTTCTTCCACGTCGTTTTGAATTCGCAGATGGGCAGCCGCCGACGGTCATAACCTACGGCTCCATGCCGCGTGACGATTGGTACGGCATCAAGGCCGTGCAATACGAGAGCACGACTTCGAAGGAGAACGGCGCGAAGCTTCTGGAAAGCACCGCGACCATCGAGGTCGGCGCTTCGGAAAAGATGGAGCTGTCGGGGTGTGAGTTCGATGTCGACGCAGTCCATGAAGAGTTCCTCGACAAGAATCCGGCGAACGGCAAGGTTTCCGTGCGCACGATCGAGATGCTGTCCAGCCCGCAACTGCGCACCGCCTTGGCCATGACGTTGCGGACGAAGGACGATCAGGGCGGAAGCCTTTTTGAACAGACATTGATGACCACGCGGATCACTGCGGACCTGAGCGGCCGCTGACGGTCGGAGGGGCGTGCGACGGGCCAGGGACAGCGCAATCCGCCCAACTGAGTTGCCCGACGGGCGGGGTGCGCGGATTCCTGTCAAGCCATCGGCACAAAAATATTCCACTTCCGTTTTTCAGAAATGTGTGATTTACTCTCGCCATCCCGCCTCGACAAGAGGGACGTATCGCGATCGTCACGAACGTGAGGTGGGATGCGGTGGCCGCAGCGGAGCGTGAGACGAGCGCTTGCAGTTGCGGACGGTGAAGCCGTGTGGTTCTGGCGCCCCGAAGCAGGCGTCAAGTTCGCAAGACGCCAACGCGTCGCGCGGATGACGGGGTCAACAAAGCGGTGGTCCCCGGGAAGAGCGCGGAGTAAACCGTAAAACCATTGCGTGGGGAATGCCGGATGTTTTCCGGTGCCTCCGCTGTGAATACTGGTGTGCATATTCACTACCCTTAGCGCACACCAGGCTGCGGGTGCATTGGGCACCCGGCATTCCCCGCGCCCTCTGTTTGCAGAAGGCGAACGATTCAGGAAAACTCTCGGGCGCATCGTGCCGCGGAGCGCGAAAGCATGTTTGAATTCCGCCGTCATTGCGAGGAGCGAAGCGACGAAGCAATCCATTCTCGCTCGCGGCACGACGGATTGCCTCGCTTCGCTCGCAATGACGGCGGCGGACTCTCTGGACTCGTCATGGCCGGGCTTGTCCCGGCCATCCACGTCTTGTTTGATGCGGGTCTTGGCAAGACGAGGTTGCCCGCGACGAACGCGGGCATGACGACATCATTGGAACTCTCCCATGCAAGCTCCCCGCGACATCCTGACCGATCTGTGGACGCTGGCCGGCGGCGACATAGCCGCGCTCGATGCGGTGACCCTGACCGGCGAGGAGCCGCAGCTGCCGTCGTCGTTTCGCGTCGCCGCCGCGGCCCAGACCAGCATCGCGGCAAGTGGCTTGGCGGCCGCCGAAATCCGGCGCTTGCGCAGCGGGCAGGCGCAGGAGGTCAGCGTCGACATGCGTCACGCCGTGGTCGAATGCCGCTCCGAGCGTTATCTGCGCGTCGACGGTCAACCGCCGCCGCCGGCGTGGGACATCATTGCCGGAGTCTACAAGACCGGCGACGGGCGTTTTGTCCGTCTTCATACCAATTTCCCGCATCATCGCGCCGCAGTGTGTCAGGTGCTGAGCTGCAAGCCCGAGCGCGAGGCGGTGCAGGCCGCGCTGCTGCAATGGGACGGCGAGGCCTTCGAGATGGCGGCCTATGCGGCCGGTGGGGTCGTCGCGGTGATGCGGTCCTACGATGAATGGTCCGCTCTGCCGCAGGCCAAGGCGCTCGCGGAGTTGCCGCTGATTGCGATCGAGAAGATCGGCGAGGCCGCGCCCAGGCCGTGGCCTGAGGGTAACCAGCCGTTGGCGGGTGTGCGCGTGCTCGATCTGTCGCGGGTGATCGCGGGTCCGGTCGCGGGACGTACGCTCGCCGCGCACGGCGCCGACGTCATGCTGGTGTCGGGTCCCGACCTGCCCGCGATCCCTTGGCTCGTCATCGATACCGGGCGCGGCAAGTTCTCGTGTTCGCTGGACCTGAAGAGCGAGCAGGGTCGCGATGCCATGCGCGAACTGGTGGCGGGGGCGGATATCTTTTCGCAGGGCTATCGGCCAACTGCGCTGGCGTCGCTCGGCTTCGCACCGGAGAGGGCGGCACAGCTCAGTCCCGGCATTGTCTATGTCTCGCTGTCGGCCTACGGCCATGCCGGCCCGTGGGCGGAGCGCCGCGGCTTCGACTCGCTGGTGCAGAGCGCGACAGGCTTCAATCATGCCGAAGGTCAGGCGGCCGGGATCGACGGACCGAAGGAGTTGCCGGCGCAGATGCTGGATCATGCCACGGGCTATCTGATGGCGTTCGGTGCGATGATGGCCAAGGCGCGCCAGTCCCGCGAAGGCGGCAGCTGGCACGTCCGCGTCTCGCTGGCGCAGACCGGGCGCTGGCTGTGGAACCTCGGCCGCATCGCAGACGGATTGAAAGCCGATGACCTGCGCGGCGAAGCCATCAGCCCGTTCCTGCAGGAGTCGTCCTCCGGCTTCGGTCCGCTGCGTGCCGTCAGCCATTCGGCGGCGCTGTCGAAAACCCCGGCCTTCTGGATGCGGCCGGCGATGCCGCTCGGCAGCCACGCGCCGCAATGGCCGGCGCGCTAACCTATCCATGGGCACATGCCCACTTTTGTTGCCCACTCGGTTTGTGGTTGACGCTCTCACGCGCCTGTACCCTGATGACAGCCAGGGATGAAAGCCGCGGGAGAGACGAGCGATGCGGACCGAGGAACGCCGGATCGACGACGCGTTGCCGCGCGAAGGCCTGCACAAGAACAACGGCAGACATCCGGGTCGGCGATCGGAGCACGGCTCGGTCACCTCCAGTCAGATTCTCGGCGAGATCCGGGATCATTGCCGGGCGACCAGGACTGCGGAATCCACTTTCGGCCGGCTCGCGGTCAATGACGGCAAGCTCGTTTCGCGGCTGCGGGACGGCGCCAACATCACGACGGAAACGCTCGACAAGGTGCGCGCCTTTCTCGTCAAGCATCGGCCCGGGCCGCCCGCGTTGCAGACCATGCCGGCGGCGGCGGTCAAAGCGGGCAATGCTACCGCTGCGACGGGCGTCGCGCCGGCGGGCTTCCGCTTCTTCGACAACCGCCAGAAATATTTGCTGTTCGTCTCGACCTGCAGCGAAAAGACCGAGATCGCCAACCGGATTTCGCTCGAACTCAGCAATCTGCAGCCATCGCCGCCGGCGCTGCGGCTGTTCGATGCCGGCGTCGGTGACGGCACCGTGCTGTCGCGGGTGATGCGGGCGCTGCATGCGCGCTTTCCCACCATGCCGCTTTATGTCGTCGCCAAGGAAATCTCCTACGAAGACGTGCGCATAATGCTCGAGAAGATGGCGGATCGCCTGTTCGAACATCCGGCCACCGTGCTCGTGGTCACCAACCTGTATTATGCCGAGGCGCCGTGGCTGACGCCGCGCTCGGCGACGTCGGCGCAAGGGTTGATCTGGAAGGATGTGGCGCTGTCGGGCAACACCGCGCACGGGTTTGCCGAACAGATCCGAGAGCTCGAGGGTTTTCTGACGGAGAACTGGCGGGCGGGGATCAGCCCGACCACCGGCAATCCGGTCTATACAAGGCCGATCGTCCTGACCTTGCGACGCGAGGATCATTCGTTCCTGCTCGATCCGATCACGCCGCGGCCGGGGCGGGTGATGGCCGACTACGATCTCGTCATTGCATCGCAACCCTACCGGGCGCGCGCCAGCCTCGCGTTCAAGGCCTCGAAAGTGGTCACGCCGCTGGTGCGCGCGCTGCGGCCGGGCGGGCGCCTGATCGGCATCCATTCCCATGGCCACGATCCCGGCATGGAGATCATCGATCAGCTCTGGCCCGGCGACGACCCGTTCAAGACCGACCGCTACGCGATCCTGCGTGAGGTCAAGCACGAACTCGGCGCCGCCGCGCGCCATTTCAATTTCAATGCGTCGTCCGATGCCCGCGCGATCTTCCGCTACCGTATGCATACGCTGCCCGACGAGGTCTCCGGCCCGATCGGGACCTCGACGTTGTTTGCCGCGTGGAACGCCGCGATCTACGTCGCGCAGATCGAGGATGACAGGCTGTCGGAGGTGGTCCGCGACGGGCGTTACCTCGAAGCCACCGATCGGGTGCTGCAGGCGCACGGTGGTCTCTGGTTCAACGACGAGACCTACGTGATCTCGCGCCGCCGCGCGCCGGCGTGACGTCGCGGAGGAGGGCGATGATCCCGTTCGACCCTGGCTCGCCTCGCGAACTCGCTTCGCTGCTGCCGTCGGCGTCCGTCGAGGTCTCTTCGCGCGGACACCAGCTGCAGGACTTGCGCGATCATTTCGCGCCCGGCACGGAGGTGACGATCACCTTCCTGCCCGGCGATAATTATCGTCATAATGTCGAGACGGCTGCCGCGCTGCGACGCGCCGGCTTCAATCCGGTCCCCCATATCGCCGCGCGCGAACTGCCGTCGCGCCAGGCGCTCGACGATTTTCTGGCGCGCGCCCGCGGCGACGCCGACATCAGGCGCGTGCTGCTCATCGCCGGCGATGTCGCCATCGCCAGGGGGCCGTTCAGGTCGAGCCGCGACATTGGCGCGAGCGGCTTGCTCGAGGCCCACGGCATCACCGCGGTCAGCGTGGCCGGGCATCCCGAGGGCCATCCCTTTCTCGACACGGCGAACGCGCTTGCGCTGCTTGGGGCTTGGCGCGACTGGGGGCGCGCGACCAACGTCACCATCAACATCGTGACCCAGTTCTGCTTCGAAAGCGCGCCGATCCTCGGCCTGCTCGGTGACCTCGACGCACGCGGCGTCGCGTTGCCGGTCATCGTCGGGCTTGCGGGTCCCGCGAGCCCGGCTACGCTCGGCAAATTCGCGCTTCGCTGCGGGATCGGCAATTCGATCCGCGCGTTGCGCGCCCAGATCGGACGCTACGGCAGGCTTCTCGCCGATATGGGACCGGAGCAGGTGCTGCGAGGCCTGCGGTCGGCACCCCGGGAGGCCACCGCGGCCATCGCCGGATTTCACCTGTTCCCGTTCGGCGGGGTGCGCAAATCAGGACTCTGGCTGCGCAGCGCCATCGAGGACGCGCGACGCCAGGAGGAGGCCTCATCAAGAGCCCTGTCCTAAAATCCGTAGAGCCGCGCCGGATTGTCGACCAGGATCGTTTTCCGGATCTCGGCGTCGGGCGCCCAGACTGGAAGCTGGTCGAACAGACGGCCGTCGTCGATCTGGTAGAGCGGTGCGATATCGGCGACCTTGCGGCCGAGTACGGCGGAAGAATCCGGATGCGGCCAGTCGCTGCCCCAGACGATGCGGTCGGGATTGGCCGCGATCAGCGCCTGCGCGAACGGCACGATGTCGGCATAGTCCGGCGCCAGTTTCGAACTCCGGTAAGCTCCCGAGATCTTGACATGGGCCTTGCCGCTGTTGACCAGTTCGACGAGGTCGGAAAAGCCCGGCTGGCCGACGCCGAGATCGGCCTGCGCACCGCCGAAATGATCGAACACGACCGGCACCGGGGAATTGGTGACGAGCTCCTTGATCGCAGTGATCATCGCCAGATTGGTGTAGAGCTGCACATGCCAGCCGCGCGCCTTCATGCGCTCGACCGCGGCGGAAAAACGCGAGCGCCCGACATTGGGATCGTTGACGCCGCCGGTGGCGAGATTGAGCCTGATGCCGCGAAAGCCCGCTCTATGCATGGTGTCGAGCTCGCTCTCCGCGGTCTTGTCGTCGATGACGGCGACGCCGCGCGCAGTCGCCCCGCGCGCCATCATGCCGAACAGCGTCGCGGAATTATCCGTGCCGTAAACGCTCGGCGTGACGATCACCACGCGTTCGAGATGCAGCGCCTTATGCAGGGCGCTCATCTCTTCGGGCGAAGCCGGCTCGGGCGTGTAGACGCGGCCGGCGAAGAACGGGAATTTCTCGGGATCGCCATGGATATGAGTATGGCAGTCGCAGGCGGCAGCGGGCACGTCGAAATTCACCGGCGTGGCAGGTTGTGCGGCTTTCGCCACGGCATCCTGGTTACGCATGGTCATTCCAGCGGCAACGCTGGCAAGCCTGAAGGCTTCCGCAGCCGTTCGCAAGCGCATTGTCGCGAGATCAGGCCAGCGCCGCGCAGACGTCGGCCACCAGCTCGGACAACGGTCGCGAGCCGTCGAGGTGTAGCACCGGGCAGGGCAGTCGTTCGAGCCAGGCCTGATGTTTCGCCAGGCTGCGGCCTTCGCGCGTCCCATCCTCATAATGCGAGGCCCAGTCGATGAAGGCCTCGGTCTCCTCATGCCGCCAGCCGCCGGGCGCCACTGCGTCGGCCCCGAAATGCAGGGCTTCACGGGCGCGCAGGCGTTGTATGCGAAGGTCGTGCGGCGTCGTGAGAAAAACCACGAGATCCAACTGCGGGATGATCCCATCGCCCCAGCCGGAGATGTCGCCGCTCAGCACCCAGTCGGCACGTGGGAGAAACACCTCACGCATCAGACGCAACCGCTCGGCGGCCTCACGCAGGGTGCGATAGGGTGGCACCGTTGGCAACCAGAGGTAATCGTCGGCATCGTGATGCGGCAGCGCGAGTGCCCCCGCCAAGGCACGGCCGAGACTGGTGGCGCCCGAACCAGAGGCGCCCATGACATGAATGCAGCGGCTTTTCATCGGTCCGACCGATCAGCGGCACTCAATTATTCAAACCAGTCTCGGCCGCCGGCCCCAGCCCCAGCCCCCACCGAGGCACCTGATCTCCTTAGCTGCTCGAAGTCCTCCTCCGCCACAGCTAAACAGTGCGCGCCGCAAACTCATGCGGCGCTGTTGCGTCTTCGTCACAGAGGATTGTCGGCGTCTCACGGATGGTCGCCGCTGCCGGGACGACAGGGAGCGCAGAATCTAGCGGTTCTTGTTCACCGGTTTGCGCTTCTCGATGAACGCCGCCATGCCCTCGGAGCGATCTTCCAGCGCAAAGGTTGCATGAAACAGGTTGCGCTCGACATTCATCCCCTCGGACAGCGTGGTCTCGAAGGCGCGGTTGACAGCTTCTTTCGCCATCGCCACCGCCGGCTGCGACATCGCGGCGATTTTCTCCGCCGCCGCCAGCGCCTCCTCCATCAGCTTCTCTGCCGGCACCACGCGGCTCACCAGTCCCGATCGCTCGGCTTCCGCCGCATCCATCATTCGCCCGGTCAGGCACAGGTCCATCGCCTTGGATTTTCCAACCGCGCGCGTCAGCCGCTGGGTGCCGCCAATGCCGGGAATGGTGCCAAGTGTAATCTCAGGTTGCCCGAATTTGGCGCTATCAGCGGCAATGATGATGTCGCACATCATGGCGAGCTCGCAGCCGCCGCCAAGCGCGTAGCCCGCGACCGCGGCGATGGTCGGCTTGCGGCAGCGGGCGATGCGGTCGCCGCCAACAGCGGCAAAATCGCTGGAAAACATGTCGATGAAGCCTTTCGGCTGCATTTCCTTGATGTCGGCGCCGGCCGCGAACGCCTTTTCACTGCCGGTCACCAGAATGCAGCCAATCGCGTCGTCGGCCTCG
>Ga0307516_10008188_pt1 | contig 11874 bp, 11 predicted proteins | sample 19_EM_MG_FD_203310 | JGI IMG/M metagenome (GOLD analysis project Ga0307516, IMG submission 203310) | Populus trichocarpa ectomycorrhiza microbial communities from riparian zone in the Pacific Northwest, United States - 19_EM | ecosystem: Host-associated > Plants > Roots > Unclassified | place...
AGGAGCCTCTTCCACCAGGCCGGAGAGCTCGTGGCCCATGACCCGCGGATAAGCCAGGAAGGGCTGGTCGCCCGTGTAGATGTGCAGGTCGGTGCCGCAGACGCCGACGCGCTTCACGCGCAGCAGCACCTCGTCGGCACCACGCACGGGAAGGCTGCGTTCCTCGGCGAGCAAGGTACCGGGGGTCTGGCAGATGACGGTGAGCATGGATGTCCTCAGGAGATCAATGGAGGTGGAGCACCGAGCGCAATGGGCGGCCGGTGTTCACTGGGTTTCAGGATCTGGTTGTCGTGGGTTGCGAGCAGCGCATCTACACCTCGACACCGAAGGGCAGCGGCGCACGTTCGTCGACCAGCCCGCGCTGGCGAAGCGCTTCCCAGAACGCATCGGGCAAGGGCATCTCGAGCCACGCAATGTTCTGCCGCAACTGGGCTGCATCGTGCGCACCGGCGAAGCACGACACCACGGCAGGGTGCGCCAGCGGGAACTGCAGCGCAGCCGCCGGCAGCGGCACCTCGAACTCCTTGCACACTGCCCGCAAGGCCTGCACGCGCTGCATCACCTTGGGCGGCACGGCGCCGTAGTCGAAGGTGTTGCCTCCGGCGAGCACGCCCGAATTGAACGGCGCTGCCACCACGATCGCATGCCTGCGTTTGACGCACGCGTCGAGCAGCGGCGCGCTGGCTTGTTCCAGCAGCGTGTAGCGGCCGGCGAGCATGCTGATGTCCAGGTCGAACTCCTGCATGGCGTCGTGCACGGCCTGCCACTCGTTCACGCCCAGGCCGACCGCGCGCACGCGCCCTTCGCGGCGCAGCTCTTCGAGCGCACGAAAGCCGCCGCCCTGCGTGAGCTGGTGCCAATAGTGCAGGTGCTGCTCACCGTGCGTCACGCGCCCGATGTCATGCACGTAGAGGATGTCGACACGCTCCACGCCCAGGCGCTTCAGGCTGTCATCGAACGACATCAAGATGCCGCCGTAGCTGTAGTCCGGGTGCGGGCGGAACGGCAGCGGCGCAGCCCAGCCGTCGTCGCCTGGGCGCACGCTCGCGTCGGGCAGCATCAACCTGCCGGCCTTGGTGCTGAGCACGAACTCGCCACGCGGCCGCTCGCGCAGCGCCGCGCCGAGGCGCAACTCCGACAGCGTGTAGCCGTAGAACGGCGCCGTGTCGAAGTAGCGCACGCCAGCGTCCCATGCCGCCCGCACCACCTCGGCGGCGCGGCCTTCGGAGAGGGGCTGGTACAGGCCGCCGAGCTGCGAGCAGCCGAGCCCGAACACGGGCACCGACAACTCCGCCCGGGGCACGCGTCGGCGGTCCGTGATCTTCATGCCTGCCCTCGTCGCTCGGTCAGTAGAGAACGTTCTTGGCTTCCGGCTTTTCGATGTTGCTCTTGGTGACCATCACGACGCCGGTGTCCAGGAACTTCGGCACCTTCTTGCCTTGCGACACTTCGATGGCCGTCTTCACGCCGAGGTTGCCCATCTGGTAGGCGCTTTGCACGGCGATGGCTTCGAGCGTGCCGTCCTTGACGAAGCCCTGCAGGTCAGAGTTGCCATCGAAGCCGATGGCCACCACCTTGCCGGCCTTGCCCGACTGCACGAGCGCGCGGCCCATGCCGATCGCGGTAGGTTCGTTGGCACCGAAGAGGCCCTTCAGGTCGGCGTTGGCGGCCAGCACGTCGGTGGTCTGGTTGAGCGCCGTGCCCATCTGTGAGTTGGAATAGAACGGCCCGACGATCTGCAGCTTGGAGTTCTTCTGGATGTACTCCTTGAAGCCGCCCACGCGGCCGATCTCGGAACCCGAGCCCGCGGTGTACGACATGATCGCGATCTTGCCCGTGGTGCCGATCTTGGCGATCAAGGCCTGCGCGCACAGCTCGCCCGCCTTCTTGTTGTCGGTGGCGAGGAAGGACTGGTAGTAGTCCTTGCCCGAATCGGAGGCAGCCGAGTCGATCAGGATCACCGGGATCTTCGCTTCCCACGCCTTCTTGATCGCAGGGATCAACGCATCGGGGTCAGAAGGCGCGAGCACGATGCCGGCGACCTTGCGGTTGATCGCGTTCTCTACCAACGCCACCTGGCCTGCGAGGTCGGTGTCGGAGGCTGCACCCTGGAAGGTCGTGGTGTAGCCCTTGGCGCTCGTGATGCCGTCGTTGGCGCCCTTCTTCACGTTCTGCCAGAAGTCGGAGTTGGCGGTCTTGACGATGACGGCGATCTCCTTGTCGGCTGCGGCGGCCGTGCCGGCAGCAACGCTCAAGGTGGTGGCCAGCGCGGAGGCCAGCAGGGTTTTCAGAAGCGTGTTCATTTCAGATCCTTTGCGTAAATGAAAAGTTGTCTCTCGTCTCTCGTTGGGCCGGGCTTGTGGTCGCCCGGTAAGGTTCATCGTCGATTGCGCATCTGGTCAATCCACACCGTGAGCAGGATGACCAGGCCGATGATGATTTGCTGCACAAAGGCGGACACGCCGCCCATGTTCAATCCGTTGCGAAGGATGCCGATCACGAAGGCGCCGATCAGCGTGCCCGAGATCGTGCCGACGCCGCCGGTGAGCGACGTGCCGCCGATCACGGCAGCCGCGATCGCATCCAGTTCGTACATGAGCCCTTCGCTGGGCTGGGCCGTCACCAAGCGCGACATCAGCACGCAGCCCGTGAGCCCCGCGAGCGTGCCCGACAGCACGTACGCAAACACCGTGACGCGACCGATGCCGACACCCGACAGACGCGCCGCCTCGCTGTTGGAGCCGACGGCATACAGATGGCGGCCGAGCGTGGTGCGGTTGAGCATGACCGCCACTGCAACCGCCAGCACGATCATGAGCAGCACCGGGTAGGGAATGCCGGGGAACACCACGTCGGGAAAGCCGTCGGCGCCGACACGCACGATTCGCCACAGCGAGCCGTTGCCCAGTTCGGCAAAGCTGTCGCCCAGCCCGCCGATGGCGCGCGCCTCGGTGATCTGCAGCGCAATGCCGCGTGCCACCAGCATCATGCCCAGCGTGGCGATGAAGGGCGGCAGCTTCAGCCGCGTGACGCACAACCCGTTGACCAGCCCGCACAGCGCACCGACCACGAGGCCGGCAAACATGGCCGCGGGCACCGGCCAGCCGGCCTTCACCGCGAGTGCGGCCACCACGCCCGAGAGCGCGAGGATCGAGCCGACCGAAAGGTCGATGCCGCCGGTGATGATCACGCAGGTGGCGCCGATGCCGAGGTAGGCGATGGAGGTGACCTGCAGCGCCACCGTCAGCGCATTGCCCATCGAGAAGAAGGACTGGCTGACGAACGAGAACACCAGCATCAGGGCCAGCAGGCTGCCCAGGGCCGCAAACTTTTGAACCAGGTCTTTTTGTCGGTCGTTCATGTCGTTGTTTTCAGTGAGCGGCGCGCACGGGCTGGGCTCGGCCCGAAGCGTGGTGCATCAGTTCTTCTTGCGAGGTCTCGCGGGTGTTGACGGTCGCCGTGACACGGCCTTCGTGGAACACGACCACGCGGTCGGTCATGCCCATGATCTCGGGCAGCTCGGAGCTGATCAGCACGACGCCGATGCCTTGCGCCGCCAGCTGGTCGAGCAGTTGGTAGATCGCGAACTTGGCGCCGACGTCGATGCCGCGCGTGGGCTCATCGAAGAACAGAACACGCGAGTCGCGGAACAGCCACTTGCCGATCACCACCTTCTGCTGGTTGCCGCCGGACAGGTTGCGCACACGCTGGTGGACCGAGGGCGTGCGGATCGACAAGGCATCCACATAGCGTTGCGCCACGGCCGCTTCGTCGACGAAGCGGATGAAGCCCAGGCGGCTCGCGACCGCGGCCACGTTGGCCAGCGTGGTGTTGTGCGCGACCGTCATGTTGAGCGCCAGCCCATGCGCCTTGCGGTCTTCCGACAGGTAGGCGATGCCATGGCCGATGGCGTCGATCGGCGAGCGCACGGAAAGCTGCTGGGTGCCCAGGCTCACCGTGCCGCCGTCCAGCGGGTCGGCACCGAAGATGGCACGCGCCACCTCCGTGCGGCCGGCACCCATCAGGCCGGCGAAGCCGAGGATCTCTCCGCGCCGTAGCTCGAACGAGACATTGCTGAAGGCGCCCTCGCGCTCCAGACCCTGCACCGACAACAGCACGTCGTCCGTGGGGACGCGCGTGGCCGGCGGGAACTTGTCGTCCAGCGAGCGGCCGACCATGCGCTCGACGATCGCGTCGACGGTGGTGTCGGCGAAAGGGTGCGTAGAGATGTAGCGCCCGTCGCGTAACACGGTCACCCGGTCGACGATCTCGGCCATCTCATCGAGCCGGTGTGAGATGTAGAGGATGCCCACACCGCTGCGCCGCAGTTCGTGGATCACCTTGAACAGCTGGCCGGTCTCGGACTCGGTGAGCGACGAGGTGGGCTCGTCCATGATGAGCAGCTCGGCGTCGAGCGACAGCGCCTTGGCGATCTCCACCATCTGGCGCTGCGCCACCGACAGGCTGTGCACGATGGCCTGCGGCGAGATGTCCACACCCAGCCGCTGCAGGCATTTCAGCGCGTCGGCATGCAGGCGGGTGCGGTCGATGAACCAGCCCTTGCGCGGCTCGCGCGCCAGGAAGATGTTCTCGGCCACAGACAGATGCGGAACGAGGTTGAGCTCCTGGTGAATGATGGCGATGCCGGCCGCCTCCGCCTCGTGCGTGGAGCCGAAGTGCTGCACCTCGCCCTTGTAGGTGAGCGTGCCTTCGTCGGGCGCGAACTGGCCGCTGATCACCTTCATCAGCGTCGACTTGCCCGCGCCGTTCTCGCCGCACACGGCATGCACTTCACCGCGGTTCAGCTCGAGGCAAACGCCTTCGAGCGCCGTCACGTTGAAGAAGCGCTTGGTGATGCCGTCGAGGCGCAACAAGGGCTCGGCCAAGCCGCTGAGCGCAGCGGCTTCGTTGCTCCCTCTTTGAAGCGATGCGTCGTGGTTGGCAAGGCGCAATGGCAAGGCGTTGTCTCCGGGTACGTCCGAGCGAGTCACGTTTGCGTGCCCGCTTCGTTTCAGGAACGGGATGCTAGCCAAGTTGCTCGCTTTGGTAAAGCCACCTTGCCAATTTGCTCTAATTGGCCTGACCAAAAGCACTCGACTCACTGACGAAGTCACCTCTCATGACGGCACGGAATTAGGTGTTTTCCCATGGGAGTCGAGTTGCAGCAGTGCCGCGGCGACTCAACACCGCGACCATCGATCGCTCCGTTATGATGGTCAGGCCACTTTGACTGCCACCCGTGCCCACCCCTCTCGCCAGCGCCGTCCAACTCAAGCCCGTCGAAACCCGGCGCCTGTATCAACAGATCGCCGACCAGATCCGTGACCTGATCCAGCGCGGCGAATTCAAGCCCGGCAGCAAGTTGCCACCCGAGCGCGACCTCGCACAGCAACTCGGTGTGTCGAGGCCCTCATTGCGCGAGGCGCTGATCGCACTCGACATCGAGGCCAGCGTCGAGATCCGCAGCGGCTCGGGCGTCTACGTCTGCAACCCGCCGGAGCGGCCCGCCAAGAGCACCGCCGCCATGGGCGAAAGCCCGACCGAACTCATGCAGGCGCGTGCCGCCGTTGAAGGCGACGTGGTGGTGCTGGCCTGCGCGCACGTCAGCACCGAAGCGCTGTCACGCCTGCGCGAGAGCATCGAAGGCATGCGCGCTGAGATCGCCCACGGCCGTTCGCCGCTGTCGCATGACCGCCAGTTCCACCTCACGATCGCCGAAATGAGCGGCAACTCGGTGATGGTGCGTCTGGTGGGGGAACTCTTCGACGAACGCCACAGCCCCATCTCATCGCAGCTGAGCGTGCGCTTCGAGAACACGCGCACCTGGAACACCGCGCTCAAGGAACACGAGGCCGTGTACCGCGCGCTCGAAGCCCGCGACCCCCTGGCCGCGCAATCGGCGCTGCGCTCGCACCTGAAGGCATCGGAAGAGCGCTGGGTGGGCGGCTAGCCCTGCGGCGGACGAAGCGGCAGGTGCCCCCGCTCGCGGCTTCGGTGATAGGTCAACGCTGCGGCCACGCAGAAGGCGAGCGAGTCGGACGGAACAGCCTCTGACACCTTGAAGACAATGGCTCGACTGCCCTCGAACCTGAACTCCTTCGGGAACAGCGCCTTGAAGGTTTCGATGAGCGTCGTCTGGCAGTTGAAGTACATGGCGTACTCGTTCGGGCGAGCCTTCTTCCAGTCGATGCGTATGGTGCTGCCGCTCTTGCTCTTCGACGTGAGGTAGGCAGGCTCACCCCACTTCAGCGTCTCCTCGAGTTCGCCGACACCCTCGGTTGACGAGGCGGTACGAAAGATGAGTTCGCGAAGCGCCAGCAGCTTTCGGCGCACATCCGCTGGGTAGGCTTCGAATACTTTTGCGACCTCTGCGTTGGCAAACGGCGTCATCTTGTGCTTATGCCCGCTCATGATCGGCAAGCACTTCTTCGATGGTTTGCCAGCATTGCTGGCCTTCTACCGCATTGGTTTCGGCCATGCCCGCCGCAACAATGACTGCTTTCCAAAGCGCCCACCCTCTTCCGCGATTCCAGGTATCCGCATCGAGGCCGAGTGTCGACTTGAAAACCTCGCGGCTTTCGCCTCGAAAGAGTGTCCACGCGATCGCCAGGTCGCATGCGGGGTCACCTGCACACATTTGTCCGAAGTCGATGACGGCGCCAACCCTGCCATCGGCCATGAGCAGATTGCCAAGGCTCAGGTCACCGTGGACCCAAACAGGCCGCGCGGTCCAACGGGTTTGTGTTGCCGCTTGCCACACGGCATTTGCTCGGTCGCAATCGACCTTTCCCGCCAGAGCAGCGACGGCGCTGCGGCTCTCTTCGTCATACATCAACAGCGAACCACCGCGGTGGAAGTTGTGCGCACCGGGCGGTGGACCATTTGCGGAACTGACCCCATGCATCTGCCGCAGGAACCGCCCGAGGGTCGCTGCGAACTCGGGCAGGCTTGGGATGAGTTCAGGGCTGGCACTCTCGCCCTCGATCCACCGATACACCGCCCACTTCCATGGATAGCCATGCTCCGGTTGCCCCAACGCAACTGGCTCCGGAATCTGAAGATCAAGGTGAGGATCGAGTACGGGAAGCCACTCGTGCTCCCGTTCCACCTGCGATGCATAGGCCTCAGCACTCGGCAAGCGCATGAGCAGTTGCTCCCCGAGGCGGAACGTCCGGTTGTCCCATCCCTGCTTGGCAACGCGCTGGATATGGAGGTCAGCCCAGTGCGGAAATTGGCTGCTCAGCAAGCGTCTTGCCAGCGCCTCGTCAATGAGTGGTTCGAGTTCTTGCATGTGGGATGCGCAATTGCGCATTCCTGGAGCCTAGCAAGAAGCGCCACCGCGCGAAGAACACCTACTCCTTCACCGACCCCGTCAGCCCCGACACGTAGTACTCCACGAAGAAGGAGTAGATGAACGCCACCGGCAGGGAGCCGAACAGCGCGCCGGCCATCAGCGGGCCCCAGTGGTACACGTCGCCTTCGACCAGCTCCGTGACCACGCCCACGGGCAGCGTCTTGATCTCGCTCGACGAGACGAAGGTGAGCGCATAGATGAACTCGTTCCACGAGAGCGTGAAGGCGAAGATGCCGGCCGAGATGAGGCCGGGTACGGCCAGCGGCAGCACGATCTTGCTGAGGATTTGCCAGCGGTTGGCGCCGTCGATCAGCGCGCACTCCTCGAGCTCGAAGGGGATGGAGCGGAAGTAGCCCATCAGCAGCCAGGTGCAGAACGGAATCAGGAAGGTCGGGTAGGTGAGGATCAGCGCCCAGCGCGTGTCGAACAGGCCGAGCTGGAACACCACATCGGCCAGCGGAATGAAGAGGATGGACGGCGGCACCAAGTAGGCGAGAAAGATCGCCAGCCCCACCTGCTTGGAGCCGCGAAAGCGCAGCCGCTCGATGGCATAGGCGGCGAACACCGAAGCGGCCAGCGAGAACAGCGTGGACACCACCGACACCAGCACGGTGTTCCACAGCCATTCGGGGTAGGCGGTGTCGAACAGCAGCTTCTTGAAGTGCGCGAGCGTCGGTGCATGCACCCAGAACGGGTTGCCATCACGCGAGAGCAACTCGTTGTCGGGCTTCACCGAGGTGATGCCCATCCAGTAGAACGGGAACAGCAGCACCAGCAAGAAGGCGAAGAGCGGCAGGTAGACCGTGATCGCGCGAGTGCGCCGCGTCTCCAGGTAGCCCATGCCGCCGATATCGGCTTGTGCGCTCATTTATCGGCCCCTCCTTGTTGCCAGCGCCGGCGTTGCAGGCCGAAGAAGCTGAAGAGGATGGCCGCGAGCAGGAAGGGAACCATCGCGATGGAGATCGCCGCACCTTCACCCAGGGCGCCGCCCGAGATCGCGCGCTGGAATGACAGCGTGGCCATCAGGTGCGTGGCGTTGAGCGGCCCGCCGCGCGTGAGCACGTAGATGAGCTGGAAGTCGGTGAAGGTGAACAGCACCGAGAAGGTCATCACCACCGCAATGATGGGCGTGAGCAGCGGCAGCGTGACGTGGCGGAACTGCTGCGCCGGCGTGGCACCGTCGATGGCCGAGGCCTCGTAGTACGAGGGCGAGATGGTCTGCAAGCCGGCGAGCAAGGTGATCGCGACGAAGGGCACACCGCGCCACACGTTGGCGACGATCACCGAGATGCGCGCGTTCCACGGGTCGCCGAGAAAGTCGATGTAGTGGTTCATGATGCCGAGCTTCACGAGCACCCAGCTGATGATGGAAAACTGCGCGTCGTAGATCCACCAGAAGGCGATGGCCGACAAGGCGGTCGGCACGATGTAAGGCAGCAGGATGACGGCGCGGAAGAAGGTCTTGAAGCGGATGTTGCGGTTGAGCAGCATGGCCAGCCAAAGCCCGAGGCCGAACTTCAGCACGCTCGCGACCGTGGTGTAGAACAAGGTGTTGAAGAGCGCGAGCCGCGTGACGCTGTCGCCCCACAGGAACTCGTAGTTCTCAAGCCCTATCCAGCTGCCCGCGCGGCCCACCTTGGCGTCGGTGAAACCGAGCCAGGTGCCCAGCCCGAGCGGGTAGGTGAGGAACAGCAGCAACAGCACTGCCGCCGGCAGCATGAACATCAGCCCCAGCGCGTTGCGGCTGTTCTGCAGGCGCTCCAGCCAATGCAGCGGCGCAGCGCGCGCCGCTGCCACGGGCGCGTCAGACCTTGTAGTAACGCTCTGCACGCTTCTGCGCCCGTTCGGCCGCTTCCTTCGGCGTCTTGGACCCGCTGGCAGCCTCGGCCACCATGTTCGGGATGATGAAGTCGGCTGCCGCACCGGCCGAGGCATAGCCCAGCTTGCCCGCGTAGCCTGCGGGGCGCAGGTTCTTCACCGAATCGCGGTAAGGGGTGTTCTTCGGGTCCGACGACCAGATCGCGCTCTTCTCATAGGCCCGCAGCGGCTGCGCCACGTAGCCCCCGGCGCCCTGCAGCCACGGGTCGAACTGCTCCTGCTCCATCATGAAGCGCAGGAACTCTTTCGCGGCCTGCGGGTACTTGGTGTACTTCATCACCATCTGGTTGAAGAACAGATGCGACTCGGTCGGCACGCCCACCGGCCCGACAGGGAACACCGCATGGTTGATGTCGGCCGCCATCTCCTTGACCTTCGGGTCCGGTGAATTCTTGGCCGCGTAGTAGATCGAGATGCCGTTGTTGGTGACGGCGATCTGCCCGTCGAGGAAGGCCTTGTTGTTGTTCGGGTCCAGCCACGACAGCGTGCCGGGGATGAAGTTGGCGTAGAGCTCCTTCGCGTACTCCAGCGCCTTCAAGGTCTCGGGGCTGTCGATCACCACCTTGTTGCTGGCGTCGACCAGCTTGCCGCCGAACGACCACACAAGCCAGTTGGTCCACACGCTGTCGCCGGTGGCGTTGCCGAGCGCCATGCCGCCCGGCGTGCCTTTTTCCTTCAGCGCCTTGTAGAGCTTGAGGAAGCCGTCGGTGTCTTTCGGGAAGGTGTCGAAGCCCGCCGCCTTGACCAGGCTGTCACGGTAGACGATCAGCGAGCCGGCAGCACCGAGCGGCAGGCCGATCCACTTCTTGCCGTCGGGGCGCATGAAGGCCTCGCCGGCCGGGTACCAGCCACCGTACTTCTTGCCGAGGTACTCGGCGAGGTCGGTCACGTCGAGCAGCTTGTCGGGGTAGAGGTTGGCGTCGTCGTTGGTCGACAGGATGATGTCAGGCCCGGCACCGGTGTTGGCGGCCACCGCAGCCTTGGGGCGAACGTCTTCCCAGCCTTCGTTGTCGACACGCACCTCGATGCCAGTCTTCTCGATGAATCGCTTCACGTTGGCCATGTAGGCGTCGATGTCGCCCTGCACGAAGCGGCTCCAGCGCAGCACGCGCAGCTTGGCGCCCTTCTCGGGCTTGAAGTTGGCGCCCTGCGCGTGCGCGAGCGGTGTCCACACCACGCTGCCCACACCGAGCGAGGCCACCGCGGCGGCACCGGCCGAACTTTCCAGGAACCGTCGGCGATTGAAGTGCTTCATCGTTGTCTCCTTCTGGGTTTCTTGGGTGAATGTCTTGGGCGAATGGAACGCGCGGAACTGGGCGATTCAAGCCACCAGCCGAGCGCCGGTGCCCGCGTCGAAGAGATGGGAACGCTCGACGTCGGGCAGCAGGCGGATGGTGCTGCCGGGCGCGAAGTCATGGCGCTCGCGGAACACCACCGACAACTCGGCGCCTTCGTGGCGGCACGACACCAGCGTCTCGGCGCCGGTCGGCTCCACCACGACAACGCGCGATGGAATGCCCACGTCCGACGACAGCGTGAGGTGCTCAGGCCGCGTGCCGATCAGCACCGGCTGGCCGTCGTTGCCGCCGGCGCCCAGCGGCGCATCGAGCTCGGTGCCATCACCCAGCTCGACGCGCGCCGCACCGGCACGCCGCCGCAAGGTGCCGGGCAGGAAGTTCATCGCCGGCGAGCCAATGAAGCCCGCGACAAAGCTGTTCACCGGCCGGTCGTAGAGCTCGAGCGGGCTGCCCGTCTGCTCGATGCGGCCGTCGCGCATCACCACGATCTTGTCGGCCATGGTCATGGCCTCGATCTGGTCGTGGGTGACGTAGATGCAGGTGGTCTTCAGGCGCTGGTGCAGCTCCTTGATCTCGCTGCGCATGGCCACGCGCAGCTTGGCGTCGAGGTTGGACAGCGGCTCGTCGAACAGAAACACCTTCGGGTCGCGCACGATCGCGCGACCCATGGCAACGCGCTGGCGCTGGCCGCCCGAGAGCTGGCGCGGGTAGCGGTCCAGCAGCGGCGTGAGCGCAAGAATCTCGGCCGCGCGTGCCACCTTGGCCTCGATGGCCGACGCCTCCATCTTCGCCAGCATCAGCGAGAAGGCCATGTTCTTGCCGACCGTCATGTGCGGGTACAACGCGTAGTTCTGGAACACCATCGCGATGTCGCGCTGCTTGGGCGGCAAGTCGTTCACGCGTTTCTCGTCGATGCGGATCTCGCCGCCGGTGATCTCTTCCAGCCCCGCGATCATGCGCAGCAAGGTCGACTTGCCGCAGCCCGAGGGGCCCACCAGCACGGTGAACGAGCCATCATCGATGGCGATGTCGACGCCATGCAGGATGTCGACTGCGCCGAACTGCTTCTTGACCGACTGGATACTGACGCTCGCCATGCAAGGGGCTCCTTTGGGTGCCGCGCTGGAGTATCGAGACCGTTGCCATGGAGAACCATGAGGGCAAACCTCGATCCGGTACCGGGAGCAAAGTTGTAGGATGACCTGATCACTCTTTCCATCGGGCTTTCCCCTGTGTCTAGGCCTCGGCTCTCCACTGCGCCTGATGCTCACCTCGTGGTCGAGCGCCTTTCGGACCAGCTGGCCGCCCGCCTGGGCGCGCAGATCGAATCCGGCGCGCTGCTGC